>Ga0116151_10000761_pt1 | contig 29742 bp, 33 predicted proteins | sample AD_UKC117_MetaG_FD_89893 | JGI IMG/M metagenome (GOLD analysis project Ga0116151, IMG submission 89893) | Active sludge microbial communities of municipal wastewater-treating anaerobic digesters from Hong Kong - AD_UKC117_MetaG | ecosystem: Engineered > Bioreactor > Anaerobic > Digestate... | reverse complement strand
GCGACCGCCGCGCGAAATGGGCAGGATGCAGTCGCGCTGCAGTCGATCTGAGCGTTCACCGCAATACGCGCACCCACCCCATGCCTGCAGCAGCGCGGTCCAGCCCACGTCGTCGAGGTCGTGGTCGACGCTGGCCATCCGGCGTTTGCGGCGTTTGGCCGCCCGTGCCCGTCGACTCCTGCCCGCCATGCGCCGAGCGTACTGGCAGGACCACACGGTGCGAGGCTGTGTTGTCGCGTGGGCACCCAGTTGCCGGGCGCGGGTGGGTTTGGGTGTCTGACGGGCAACTGTGTTGTCGTGTGGGCACCCAGTTGTGGGCGCGGGTGGGTTTGGGTGTCTGACGGGCAACCCGGCGGGCGCGTTGTGGCGGTGTGCATCAAACTGGATCAATGACCAATCCGATCAGCTTGCCTGACCGTGAGATCCCGCCGTTCGATCAGCCCCGGGCCGAGGCCGCCGTCCGGGAGTTGTTGTACGCCGTGGGTGAGGACCCTGAACGTGACGGGCTACTCGACACGCCCGCCCGCGTGGCGCGGATGTATGCCGAAGTCTTCGCCGGTATGCGGCAATCGCCCGACGAGGTGCTCACCACGACGTTCGACCTCGCGCACGACGAACTCGTGCTGGTCCGTGACATCGAACTGTGGAGCCATTGTGAGCACCACCTCGTGCCCTTCTTCGGCCGTGCCCACGTGGGGTACATCCCGGCCGACGATGGTCGCATCACCGGGCTGAGCAAACTTGCCCGGCTGGTGGATGTGTACGCCAAGCGACCCCAGGTGCAGGAACGGCTCACGACCCAGATCGCTGACGCGCTGCAGTCCATTCTGAAGCCCCGCGGGGTCATCGTGGTCATCGAGGCTGAGCATCTGTGTATGGCGATGCGCGGCACTCGCAAGCCCGGATCGACGACCACGACCAGTGCAGTGCGCGGTCAGTTGCGTGACTCGGCCACCCGCGCCGAAGCGATGGCGTTGATACTGGGTCGGTGACCATTGTCATGGGCGTGCTGAACGTCACGCCCGATTCGTTCAGCGACGGCGGACAGTACGGCGACGTTGCGGAGGCCGTGGCTGCGGGTATCGCGATGGCCGCAACGGGTGCGCAGTGGGTCGACGTCGGAGGGGAGTCCACCCGTCCGGGTGCCGCACGGGTCGGCTTGGAGACCGAACTCGAGCGAGTCGTGCCGGTGGTGTCCGCGCTGGCGCAGGCAGGCGTCCCGGTGAGCATCGACACCACCCGGGCGGCGGTTGCCCGGGCGTGTGTGGCCGCTGGCGCGCAGATGGTCAATGACGTGTCCGGCGGCCTGGCCGACGAGCAGATGCTGTCCACGGTCGCCGGACTCGAGGTCGACTACGTGGCGATGCACTGGCGGGCACACTCGGCCCACATGCAGGAGTTCACCATGTACACCGATGTGGTCGACGATGTCGCCAGGGCCTTGAGCCACCGGCTGGAAGCCTGCGAGCGGGCGGGGATCGATCCTGAGCGGGTCATCCTGGACCCGGGACTCGGCTTCGCCAAGCAGCCGCACCACAACTGGCAGTTGTTGCACGGCCTGCCGCGCCTGCTGGCCATCGGCCCGCGGGTCCTGGTCGGCGCCTCACGCAAGCGCTTCCTGGGGGAACTGCTGGACAAGCCGGAACCAGCGGACCGGGATGTCGCCACTGCCGCGGTCAGCGCGTTGGCCGCCGCGCAGGGGGTGTGGGGTGTACGCGTGCACGATGTGGTGGGCAGTCGCGACGCGGTGCGTGTCGCGCAGGCATGGCAGGAGGCTCGATGACCGACACGATCGCAGTGATGGGGATCCGCGCGCGGGGTCACCATGGAGTGCTCGATTTCGAGAAACAGACGGGTCAGACCTTCGTCATCGACGTGGAGATGGCCGTGGACACCTCGTGGGCCGGCAGGTCCGACGATCTGGCCGACACCGTCGACTACGGGGCCGTGGCGACCGAGGTGGCCGGGATCGTGTCCGGGCCGCCGTTCGCGCTGATCGAGGCGCTCGCGGAACGGATCGCACAGCGGGTCAAGGACTTCCCCGGGGTCGACGCTGTGACCATCACCGTGCACAAACCCTACGCACCAGTGACCGAGATCTTCGAGGACGTCATCGTGCGGATCACGCGATGAGAGTCGCGCTGTCGATCGGCGCGAATCTGGGGGACCGGGTCGAGGCCCTGCAATACGCCGTGGACGAGCTCGCGGCCCTCGGTGAGGTCGTCGCCGTCTCGGATGTCTACGAGACCGACCCCGTTGGTGGGCCGGAGCAGCCGGACTACCTCAACGCTGTGGTCGTGCTGGAGACCGAAGCGTCACCGGCGGATGTGCTGGCAACCGCACATGCCGCCGAGCAGGGCAAAGGTCGCACGCGGGAGGTCCGGTGGGGTGCACGCACACTCGACGTGGACGTGCTCGCCTACGGGCAGTTGGTCAGTGACGATCCGGAACTGACGCTGCCGCATCCACGGGCGACACAGCGGGGGTTCGTGATGATCCCCTGGGCACAGGTCGATCCGGGTTTCGAACTCCCCGACGGTCGCACCGTGGCCGACGTTGTGGTGGCGTCCGCGGGCGTTCGCCGAATCGGGCCCCTGCTGCGTACAGTGGAGCCGTGACCCCGACCAGTGCCAGGCTGCTGCTGACGTTGGGTGTGGTCAGCGCGGTGGCAGGGTGGGTGCTTGCCGACGTGATCGACCGGGCGGCCGGTCGCAGCGTGCCTGTCCCGTGGACCGCGCCGGCGACCTTGCTGATCCTCGCCGCGGCATTGGTGTTCTGGGCTGTGGGGATGCGCCGTCGTCTGCGCGAGAAGCGCGTGGACCCATTCGTCGCGGCCCGGACCGCGGCGCTGGCGATGGCCGCGTCCCGCACCGGCGCGATCGCGACCGGGGTCTACGCAGGGTTCCTGGTTTGGTTCGTGGGGCAGTGGTGGATCGAGGCCGCCCGCATACGGGGCTTCGCGTCGCTGGCCTCGGTCGTCGCCGGGCTGCTCGTCGTGGCGGCGGCCCTGTGGCTGGAGCGGATATGCCGCATCAAGGGTGATGGCGACGACGATGACGACGGCACCGACGAGGCGGACTCAGCGGCCGATTGGGTGCATCCCCGGGTCGGATAGAGTCTGGACATGGCCGAGGCTCTGGAAGATCTTCCGTACGAAGAACTGCGCCACAAGGCGTTCGAACTGGCGGAGAAGCGCCACGACATCGGGTTCTTCTACGACCTGCTCACCCACACCCCGTCGCTGGAGAACGTTTCGGACGAAGGGGGTTCTCTCGGGGACATCTCCGGGTCACTGGTCGGCCTGATCTCAGCGGCGAAAGAGGCGTTCGGCCACGAGAAGGTGGGCGATCTCGAGCCGCTGTTCGTGGCCCGCTATGCCACGTACATCCGCGAGCACGGCGGGGCGTAGACCCGACGCTTCGTGCGAGATTCGCGAGCGGTTCTCGCGCCTGCAAGATCCCACCGGCGTCCCGGTCAGGGCCGCGACGCCATCATCAGGCGGTCGATGTCGCCGACTCGCACGGCCTTGCCGCTCGGGGTGACGCGAGCCACCCCCGAATCCGCCTGCAGGGTTGCGGCGAGCAAGTCATACAGGCTGGCCGTGACCGGCACCTCGATCACGCCTGGAACCGGCTCGATGGTCTCGTCGCCGAGCGCGTCGTCGGGGATCGGGCTCACCCGCAGGCGTTTGATAGCCCGGTCCGAGCCCACGAAATCGGCCACGAAGTCACTGGTGGGGAAGCCGAGCACAGCGGCCGGACGGTCGAACTGTTCGAGGTAGCCGCCCTGCCTCATCACTGCGATGCGATCGCCGAGTTTCACCGCCTCGTCGATGTCGTGGGTCACGAGGACCACGGTCTTGCGTACCCGCTGGTGCAGCGCGAGGAACTCGTCCTGCAGTCGCTCGCGGGCGATCGGGTCCACGGCGCCGAACGGCTCGTCCATCAGCAGCACAGGTGGATCGGCCGCCAGCGCCCGTGCCACGCCGACACGCTGGCGTTGACCACCGGACAGTTGGTGAGGGTAGCGGTCGCCGAACGTGTCCGGATCGAGGTCGACGAGGCCGAGCATCTCGTCGACCCGGTCGGCGATGCGGGGTTCGTCCCAGCCCAGCAGTCGGCAAACGGTGGCGACGTTCTTGCGCACCGTGTAGTGCGGGAAGAGTCCGGCGTTCTGGATCACGTATCCGATCCTGCGTCGCAACTCCTGCACATCGAGTGCCGTGACGTCGTCACCGTTGACCTGGATCGTGCCGCTGGTCGGTTCGATCAGCCTGTTGATCATCCGCATCGTGGTGGTCTTGCCGCAACCGGACGGTCCCACGAGCGCACAGATGACCCCTTCGTCGATCTCGAGGGTCAGATCGTGAACCGCGACCGTGCCGTCCGGGTACTGCTTGGTCACGTCCTGCAGGCTGATCATGGGTGCGACCGTAGCGCAGGCACGGACGCGGTGGAAACCTGCCGGACTGAGTTGTCGGTTTGGCACCCAGTTGCGGCCGGGTGGGGGTTTGGGTGCCTGTTGGGCACGCCAGTTGTCGGTTTGGCACCCAGTTGCTGCCGGGTGGGGGTTTGGGTGCCTGTTGGGCACGCCAGTTGTCGGTTTGGCACCCAGTTGCGGCCGGGTGGGGTTTTGGGTGCCTGGTGGGCACGCCAGTTGTCTGTTGGGCACCCAGTTGCGGCCGGGTGGGGGTTTGGGTGCCTGGCGGGCAAGCGCCGCGCACCTGCTGGCCACCGGTCGTCCACCCGCGCTACCGTCGGCCCATGCTGTCGACACTGGCCGAAGCGAGCAACCCGTGGTTGTCCTGGAGTTACGTCCAGGACAACTGGGCGGAGTTGGTGGCGGCGGGCAAGGAGCACATCTTCCTCACCGTGGGTTCTGTGCTGCTCGCGATCGTGCTCGCGGTCCCGTTGGCCGTGCTCGTGCGCAAGGTGCCACGACTGTCCGGACCTGTGCTCGGATTGTCGGGGGTCCTGTACACGATCCCGTCGCTGGCCCTCATCTCCCTGCTGTGGCCGATCTTCGGGTTGAGCCCGTGGACGGTGATCATCGCGCTGGCCGTCTACGGCCTGCTGGTGGTGCTGCGAAACATCGTGGTCGGCCTCGATGACGTGCCCGCGGAGGTGCTCGACGCGGCCAACGGCATGGGACTGACCACCCGCCAGATCGCCACCCGGGTGTCCATTCCGCTGGCGATGCCGACCATCCTCGCGGGTATCCGCATCGCCACGGTGAGCACGGTGGGCATGGTGACCATCGGGGCGCTCGTGGGCTACGGCGGATTCGGGACCCTCATCCTGTCGGGCTTCCAGAACAACTTCTGGCACGCGCAGATCTTCACGGCCACTTTGTGCTGTGTACTGCTGGCTGTTGTCTTCGAGATCCTGCTGCTGCTTGTGCAGCGACTCACCGTGCCGTGGACGAGGAAGCAGGCCGGCTGATGGGAGTCATCGAGTGGTTCACGGACCCGGCAAACTGGACCGGGGAGAACGGTATCCCGGTGCGGACATGGCAGCAGATCGAGATCAGCCTGGCCGCGATGGCCCTCGCGCTGATCGTCGCCCTGCCGGTCGCACTGACGCTGGGACACCTGCGCAAGGGTGTGTTCCTAGCCACCAACATCGGCAACGTCGGCCGCGCCGTGCCCACTCTGGGTGTGCTGACGATCCTGGCGTCCATTCCGGAGATCGGGATCGGGAATCTGGCCGCCATCCTGGCGTTGGCACTGTTCGCCATCCCGCCCGTCCTCACGAACACGTACACCGGTCTGGCCGGCGTCGACGATGAGGTGCGCGACGCTGCCCGCGGGATGGGCATGAGCGGCATGGGCATCCTGGCCCGCGTTGAGGTGCCGTTGGCGGTGCCATTGATCGCCGCCGGCATCCGGACCGCCACCGTGCAGGTCGTGGCCACCGCATCCCTGGCGGCGCTGGTGGGCAGCGGCGGTCTCGGACGGTACGTGGTCGATGGCTTCGCCCTGCAGGACAACACGCTGATCATCGCCGGCGCCATCCTCACCGCTGCGCTGGCCGTTGTCGCGGAATTGGTGCTGGCCGGGGTTCAGCGCTGGGTCACCCCCAGGGGATTGCGGGAGCAGAGCCGGGCGCAGATCGAAGTGCAGGAGATCCCCGCCGCCACGCATTGATCTATGCGTACCGAACCAACAGGTGTGGTTGTATGGGGCGCATGAATCGTGTGTCCCGTTTCGCCCTGTTCGCTGCCGGCGCCGTGGTTCTTGCCGCATGTTCGTCGGGGGGCGGTGATACCGACAGCAGCGCCTCTCCGACCTCGGCAGGGGGCGACCCGGTCACGATCGCAACCACGAACTTCTCGGAGACCAAGATCCTCGCCTCCATGTACCAGCAGGTGCTGCAGGCCAAGGGAGTGGACGCCTCCATCAAGGAGTTGACCACCCGCGAGGTCATCGTTCCCGCTCTGGAGAAGGGTGAGGTCCAGCTCACGCCGGAGTATCTGGGCAGCCTGACCGAATTCCTCAACAAAGAGGTCAATGGTCCGGACGCTGAGCAGGTGGCCAGCGGCGATGCCGACGCGACCTTCACCGCGGCCCAGGAACTGGCCGGTAAGCAGGGGCTGACGCTGCTCACGCCGTCGGCGGCGCAGGACCAGAACGCCTTCGCGGTGACGCAGGACTTCGCGACCCAGAACAACCTGCAGACCCTTACCCAACTCGGGGAGTACTCGCAGGGTTCCCCGATCACTCTTGGCGGACCGCCGGAGTGCCCGAAGCGACCGTTCTGCCAGCCGGGGCTGGAAGAGACCTACAACGTGAAGGTCGGATCGTTCGTGCCGCTGGACGCCGGCGGACCGTTGACCATCCAGGCCCTGAACCAGGGCAAGGTGAACGTCGGTCTGGTGTTCTCGTCGTCGGGGTCGGTCGCAGCGAACAACCTCGTCGTGCTCGAGGATGACAAGGGCCTGCAGACCGCCGAGAACATCCTTCCGGCGCTGAACAGCGAGGCCGTCACCGACACGATCACCGCCGCACTCGACCCGGTCTCAGCCGCGCTGACCACCGATGAACTCCAGCAGCTGAACGAGCAGGTGGAGATCGACCGGAAGAAGCCCGAGGCTGTGGCGAAGGACTGGTTGACGCAAGAGGGCCTGCTGTAGCAGCGGGACCACCCGGTGTCGCGTACAGAACTGGTTGAGTTCGACCCTGGCCCAACCAGTAACACGCGGTATCAGGTATCGCGGGGGCGGTTTTGCAGCGTGTCGCGTACAGAACTGGTTGAGCTCGACCCTGGCCCAACCAGTTCCGTACGCGCGGGTTACTTGTCCATGTCTCCGGCCACGAGCAGGAAACTCATCAAGGCGGCTGGCAGATCCTCGATCCGTGTCCCGGGCAGGCATGCGCCGAGGGCGGCGGCGTTGTTGAAGCTCGCTGTCCGCATCTTCAGCCGCCACGGGACGATGTCGCCGCGGGAGACCAGCCACCAGCCGTTGATGCCACTGGCGGTTTCGCTGGCGCCGTAGTAGTCGCCCTCCGGTACACGGATGGTGCGCGGCAGTCTGGTGTTGATGTCGCCGCCGGGCAGACCGGCCCGCGCCACGTACTCCTGGGACACGGCGATCTCCTCGGCCAGACAGCGCATCCGAGCCAAGGCATCGCCGTCGACCCCCACCACGTGCGGTAGGTGATCACGCAGGTCCCGGTCCCACCCGCTGGCGCGCGCGACGATCCCGCTGGTGGCGTAGGCGATCGCCTGATCGCGGGACAGGACCGCGACGCCGGCAAGACGATCCGCCACCTGTTCCACGTACCCGGTGGCGTCGACCTGCGGCAGGGTCGCAGGCCAGGTGTCGGGGATGTCGAAGGCGAGTCCCCCGATCCGCACGATCATCAGGTGCATCCGTGCTCCGGTGGCGCGGTCGAGGGCTGCGGTGATCTCGGCCCGCGCGTGTCGAAGTTCCGAGGCGTCGGTGCCGAGTGCGGCTGCGGTCTCCGCCAGCCAGTACAGATGGTGATTGATCCGGGAGACTTCGCTGATCACGGTGCGCAGAGCCTGAGCGCGTGGTGGCACCGGGATCCCCAGAGCGTCCTCCATGACCCGGGCGGCGCTGAGCTCGCCGTCGAAGCTGCTCAGCCAGTCATGCCGGTTGGCGAGGGACAGGATCTGCCGGTAGTCGCGAGATTCGAACAGTTTCTCCGCGCCTCGGTGCATCAGCCCGGTGACCACCTCGGCATCCTCGACGGCGCCATCGACGACAGTGCCCCGGATGCGCAACAACCCATGGCCCGCCGGATGCGACGCGGGCAGCGGGATGTCGAGGGTCTCCACGGTACGTAATGGTGTCAGAGCTCCGGGGTGCACACCGCGCTCGTCGGCCCGCTGCCGGTGCGCACGCGCCTAGACTGGTCCCATGGCCTCCAAAGTGGATGTTGCGTTCCGGCCGGAGGGTGATACCTGGAAACCGCTGTCGCCCAAACTCATCACCGCCCGCCGACTGGTGCTGGCGTTGTTCGCCGCCGCGTTCTTGGCGGGGGCGGTTGTGATGTACCTGGTCGGCGCTGTGTGGGCAGCCGCAGCGATCGCGGCCGCCGGGTTGCTCCTGCTAGTGGTCGGCTGGCCCTGGATCGGCCGCCGCGTGCGGTCGTGGGGCTACGCCGAGCGGGCCGACGATCTGGTCGTCGGCAGCGGGATCTGGTTCCGCCGACTTGTCGTCGTGCCCTACGGACGTCTGCAGTTGGTGGACGTGAAGGCGGGCCCGATCGACCGGGCGTTCGGTCTGACCTCGGTGCAGTTGCACACGGCGGCCGCGACCTCCGATGCCGCCATACCCGGTCTTGATCCGCAGGTCGCTGCAGATCTGCGCGACCGGCTCTCGACCCGCGGCGAGCAGCGTTCGGCCGGATTGTGAGCGACCTCGAATCCGCCACGCCCAAGCGCCGGGTCCACCCGGTGACCCCGGTGGTGCGGGTGTCGACCTACCTTCCCGCGCTGTTCATCGGTGTCCTCATCGCCGGTGGGCAGGCGTTGTTCAGCAGCCCCTTGGGAGTGTTCGGGGTGATCGGGGCGACGATGCTCATCGCAGTGATCGCGCTGGGCTACGAGTTGCTGGCCTACCGCCGGCTCGCCTATTGGTTCGACGCCGATGGCGACCTGCGCGTGCAGTCCGGTGTTCTCTTCCACCAGGAGCGGCGACTGCAGTTGTCCCGGTTGCAGACCGTGGACATCAACCGTCCGCTCGTCGCCAGAGTCTTCGGCTTCGCCGCGCTGCGGGTCGAGGTGGCCGGTGCCGGTGACTCCCGGGCCGACCTGCAGTACCTGACGGTCAGCGATGCGGACGCTCTTCGCAGCGAGATCCTCGCCCGTTCGGCCGGGTTGCGCCACGATGTCGGCGAGGCTCCGGAGGCGCCTCTGCTCGTCGTACCGACCCGGGACCTGCTGGTGTCGTTGCTGCTGCGGGCGGTGACGGTCTTCCTGGTACTGGGCACCGGGCTGTTGGTGGTCAGCAGCGTGCTGCTCAGCGGCTGGTCCGGTCTGCTGACGGTTCTGCTCGGTGGTGTGCCCCTCGCCATCGTCGTGACCGAGTTCAGTCAGCTGTACAAATTCACCGTCGCCCAGTCCGCCGACGGCATCAGGTTGCGTCATGGCCTGATCCAGACCCAGGCCCGGACCATCCCCCCGGGCCGTGTCTGTGCGGTGGAGTTCGTCGAGCCGTTGTTCTGGCGGCGCAAACACTGGGTTCGCCTCTACGTGACCGTGGCCGGTTTGGCCAAGAGCGACGACGAGGCCGGCACGGAGTCGGTCCTGCTGCCGGTGGCGCCGAGACCTGTGGCCGAAGACCTGTTCCGCCGGGTCATGCCCGGTGCGGATCCGGCTGCGGTGCCAACGATCCGGCCGGTGGACGCGGTGCGGCGCCGGGCGTGGATCCAGTGGCGGTTCCTGACCGCCGGGATGGATGCGCGGATAGCGGTACTGCGGCGTGGCCGGGTGACCCGCAGGATGCAGGTGGTCGATCACGCCCGCGTGCAGTCGGTACGCCTGCGGCAGGGCCCTTGGGAGCGCAGTCTCGGCCTGGCGACAGTCCACCTCGACCTTCCGCCCGGGCGGATCAACGCCTACTGGCCGCACTTCGGTCTGCAGCAGTGTCAGGACCTGCTGGCCGACGAGATCACCCGGATGAGTGCGGCGCGAGCCTCCGACAAGAGCACCCGGTGGATGCAGAACTGACGTGGTCGCAGGCGATGGCCCAAGTGCACCTGTCTTCGGGGGGTTTCTCACACACACAACGGGCCGAGGACCATTTCACGACGTCGATCGACGTCGGGCAGCACGTCGCGGTGTTGGTCCTGCAGCGGTGTCTGGCCGCTGCGCGACGACACGGTATCCGTGATCCGTGGATCGTGGATGTGGGCTCCGGCCGTGGTCGGCTGCTTGAGCAACTACTGGCGCTCGGCTTTCCGGGGGAGAGGTTGTTGGGGGTGGATGTCAGGCCGGCCCCCGACCTGCCGGTGCACTGGATACAGGGCGTGGCACCCGAGGCGGTCCCGCCCCTGCGCGGGCTGCTCTTCGCACACGAGTTCCTTGACGACATCCCGGTGGAGGTTGTCGAAGAGGGGCTGGTGCTCGGCCGCGATGGCCGGCCGCTGGGTCCGGCGGACCCCGCCGACCTGGCCTGGTTGCGGTCCTGGACGGGTACCGACTCGGGGGTGGTCGGGCGTCGGCGGGACGAGGTGTGGCGGGCGCTGGTCTCACGCGTGGAGGCTGGGGAGGCGATCGCCGTGGACTACCAGGGAGGTGGCCCGGTCGGACACTGGCGGGGGCGTCGGCTATCGGCGCTCGGCGGGATGGACGTGAGCGCCGGTGTGGACCTCCGCTCGTGCCGAGCTGCCACCGGCGGGCGGCTTCTGCCGCAGCACCGGGTTCTTGCTGAATCCGCGCCGCGAGATGTGCAGGAGAGCGCGGAGCTGGCGGTTTTGCGTGATCGTCGTGGGCTGGGCGGCTTCGGATGGCTGTTCGTGGATCGACCTGGGTAGGCGGCCCTCGGTGGCTCGAGTGACGCTCCGGTGAGTCCGCGGCACTCCGGTGAGAGATCGGCATCCCGGTGAGAGTCCGTGTACTCCGGTTAGTCCTGTACGGCCGTGGGACTCTACCCAACGTGCCTGGGACTAACCAACGTGCCTTGGCTTGCAGGACCCGCGGCGATGGCGAGGGGCGGTTCCGGTTAGAGATCGGCACTCCGGTGAGAGATCGGCATCCCGGTGAGAGATCGTGTACTCCGGTTAGTCCTGTACGGCCGTGGGACTCTAACCAACGTGCCTGGGACTAACCAACGTGCCGGACTCTAACCAACGTGCCGGACTCTAACCAACGTGCCTGCCCTCTGGTGGCCCGCAGCAGTCGGGTCGGGCCACGAACAGCCCGACGAGGCGCACCGCCGACGTCACCTCGATAGGCTCGCCTGCGTGAGTGTCCGACTGCGAACCGGGGTCATCGGCGTGGGTCGCGCCGGCGGTGCACTCGGTGCCGCGCTGGCGCGGGCCGGGCACCCGGTGATCGCGGCCCACGCGGTCAGCGAGACCTCGGTGGAGCGCGCCCGGAGCCTCCTGCCGGAGGCCGAGATCGTGGCGGTGGAACAGGTCGTGGAGCGGGCGGATCTCGTGCTTCTCGCGGTGCCGGACGACGCGCTGCCCGCGATGGCCAGGGAACTGCCGTTCCACCCTGGGCAATTCGTCGTGCACTGCTCGGGTCGCTACGGCGTGGGGGTACTCGGACCGGCACAGGCCCGTGGTGCCCTGCCGCTGGCACTGCATCCGGCGATGACCTTGACCGGGACCAGCCTGGACGTGGAGAGACTGGCCGGCGCGCCATTCGGCGTGACCGCTCCGGAGCCCCTGCGGATGGCCGCTGAAGCACTGGTCGTGGAGATGGGTGGGGAACCGATATGGATTCCCGAGGAGGCGCGCACGCTGTACCACGCGGCGCTGGCGCATTCGGCCAACCATCTGATCACCCTTGTCGCGTCGGGCGTGGAGCTCATGCAGGAGGCGGGCGTGGAGAACTCGTCGAGGCTGCTGGCCCCTCTGCTGCAGGCGAGCCTGGACAACGCCCTTCGCATGGGCTACCCGGCGCTGACCGGTCCCGTCGTGCGCGGCGATGCCGGTACGGTCGCCGCCCATGTCGAAGCCCTCGGGTTCGATCCTCAGGTGCAGGCCGCCTACATCGCACTTGCCAGGCTGACCGCGGACCGGGCTCTCGCGCAGGGGCTGCTTCGGCCGGCAGCCGCCGAGGGACTGCTCAACGCGCTCGGGGGCAGGCCATGAGGATCGTCCACACGCGCACCGACCTCGCGTCGGACTCCGGGGACGCCCGCCGGGGAGTCGTGATGACGATGGGTGCGCTGCACGAAGGACATGCTGATCTCATCCGCGCTGCCCGGGACCTCGACGATCACGTCACGGTGACCATCTTCGTCAACCCCATGCAGTTCGGGGCGGACGAGGACCTGGACAGGTATCCCCGGACGATGGACGCCGACCTCGATCTGTGTGAGCGGCTCGGGGTGAACACTGTCTACATGCCCACACCCGACGACGTGTACGTGCGGCCCTCGCTGGTGACGGTGGATCCGGGCGAACTCGGCACCGAGCTCGAGGGTGCCGCGCGGCCCACGCACTTCCGGGGCGTCCTGACCGTTGTGAACAAACTGCTGCATCTCACCAGGCCCGATCATGCGTTCTTCGGGGAGAAGGACTACCAGCAACTGACCCTGATCCGCTCGATGGTGATCGACCTCGACATCGGTGTCAAGGTCGTCGCCGTCCCCACATCCCGGGAGCCCGACGGACTGGCGCGGTCGAGTCGCAACGTCTACCTGACCCCCGAGCAGCGCGAGCAGGCATTGGCCATCCCTCGAGCGCTGAAGGCCGGGGCGGCAGAGCACCGACCGGCGGACATCGAAGCGGCGGCGGCCGCGCAACTGTCCGGACTGGACACCGACTACGTGGTCGTGCGTGACCCCGAACTCGGCCCGCCGCGCATGGGCCGCGGACGGCTGCTGGTGGCTGTTCGGGTGGGTGCCACGCGGCTGATCGACAACTGCGCCGTGGAGGTGACGGGCCTGTGATCCTCCCCGACTCGTTGGCTGCCGCCCCGCCCGGATGGTTCATCGACGCCGATGTGGTGGTCGTGGGTTCCGGCATCGCCGGCCTCACCACAGCCATCCGTGCCACCCGGGCGGGACGCAAAGTGGTAGTGGTCACGAAGGCAGAGGTGGACGAGGGTTCGACCCGATGGGCGCAGGGTGGGATCGCCGCAGCCCTCGGGACCGAGGACTCCCCGGACAAACACATGCAGGACACGCTGGTCGCCGGTGCTGGTCTGTGTGATCCGGCCGCGGTGCGAGTGCTCGTGGAATCCGGCCCGGCCGCGGTCCGCCGACTGATTCGTTGGGGAGCCGAGTTCGACCGCACACCCACCGGCGACATCGCACTGACCCGGGAAGGCGGTCATCTGACCGACCGCATCGCCCATGCCGGCGGGGACGCCACTGGCGCCGAGATCCTGCGCGCTCTGGTGGCCGAAGTCGGACAGCGGATCCAGGTCATCGAGCACGCGCTTGTGCTGGATCTTCTGCAGGACCAGACCGGAGCCACGCAGGGCGTCACGTTGCACGTGATGGGTGAGGGGCAGATCGACGGGGTCGGGGCGATCCTGGCCCCGGCGGTGGTGCTGGCCACCGGTGGGATCGGCCAGGTCTTCACCGCGTCGACGAACCCCAGTGTCGCGACCGGCGACGGCATCGGACTGGGAATGCGTGCGGGGGCCGTGGTGGCCGACATGGAGTTCGTGCAGTTCCACCCCACAGTGATGTACCTGGGACCCAGTGTCTCCGGACAGCAACCGCTGGTGTCCGAGGCGGTGCGCGGCGAGGGTGCGGTGCTGCTCGATGACCGCGGACAGCGATTCATGGTCGGGGTCCATCCACTGGAGGAGCTCGCCCCGCGCGACGTTGTCGCGAAGGCGATCATGCGTCAGATGCGAGCCAGTGGAACCGACCATGTGTGGCTGGACGGCCGGCGCATCGACTGGCCCAATCGCTTCCCGACCATCCTGGCCTCCTGCCTCGAACACGGCATCGACCCCACGGTCGACCTCATCCCCGTGGCCCCCGCCCAGCACTACCACTCCGGAGGCCTGCGCACCGATCTGTGGGGGCGCACGACCGTTCCCGGGCTCTACGCCTGTGGTGAGTGCTCCTGCACCGGCGTGCACGGCGCGAACCGCTTGGCGAGCAACTCGCTGCTGGAGGGCCTGGTGTTCGCCGATCGCATCGCTGATGTGCTCGCCAAGGAGTCCTTCACCCGCCGTGACCCGGTGGCCAAGCAGCGACCCTGGACCGCCGACCCGAGCGATCGGCGCCGCTTCCAAGGTGTCATGACCGAAGGCGCAGGGGTTCTGCGCAGCGCGGGCTCCCTGTCCGCGACGCTGGCCGCCTTGACCATCTTCGATGCGGGCACCCCCACGACAGGGTCCTGGGAGATGACGAATCTGCTGTTCGTCGGTGAGGCGCTGGCACGGGCTGCGCTGATCCGCGAGGAGACGCGTGGTTCGCACTGGCGGGAGGACTTCCCGGAGGCCAGCGACCGCTGGCTGGTGCGTCTGCAGACGCGCGTCGTGGACGGGGAGATGGTGACCGAGGAGGCGGCGTGTGAATGTTGATGCTCTCATCGAGACGGCTCTGGCCGAGGACCTTGCCGACGGCCCGGATGTGACGTCGACGGCCACCATCCCCGTGGACCATCGGTCCCAGTTGGATCTCGTGGCCCGCACGGACGGGGTGGTCGCCGGCTTGGAGGTCGCCGAGCGGGTCTTCGAGATCGTGGGACCGATCGAGGTCACGTTGCACGCCGCCGATGGTGACCGGGTGCGGCGTGGGGAGGTATTGCTCAGTGCGGTGGGTCCCACTCGGGCGCTGCTGACCGCCGAACGCACTGCCCTCAACCTGCTGACCCACCTCTCCGGGGTCGCCACCGCGACGGCTGCCTGGGTCGAGGTGCTCGGCCCCGACGGCCCCAGGGTGCGCGACACCCGCAAGACCCTGCCCGGGCTTCGGGCCCTGCAGAAGTACGCCGTGCGGTGCGGGGGTGGGGTCAACCACCGGATGTCACTGTCGGATGCGGCGCTGGTCAAGGACAACCACGTCGTGGCGGCCGGCGGTGTGACGCAGGCGTTCAACGCGGTGCGCAGCATGTACCCGGGGCTGCCGGTGGAGGTGGAGGTCGACTCGCTCGAGCAGCTCGCCGAGGTTCTGGAGGCGGGCGCGGACCTGGTGCTGCTGGACAACTTCACCCCCGATCAGATGCGCGAGGCGGTGGCGATCAACGCTGGACGCGCGCTTCTCGAGGCGTCTGGTGGACTGACCCTCGAGAACGCCGCGGATGTCGCCGACACCGGTGTCGACTACGTGGCGGTGGGGGCGTTGACACACTCGGTGAAGGCCTTGGACATCGGAGCCGACCTGCAGGAGGTGACCTGATGCTGCTCACGATCGACATCGGCAACACCAACACTGTGCTGGGGCTGTTCCAAGGCGAGCAGTTGCAGCGGGCCTTCCGGGTCAAGACCGATCCACGCGCGACCGCCGACGAGATGTTCATCCTGTTCCGCGCGTTGCTGCGCGGACACCCGGAGCCCGATGGGATCGCTCTGTGCTCGACGGTGCCCGCGGTGCTGCGGGAGATCCGGTGGATGATCGGCGAGTACTACCCCGACACTCCTACCGTGATCGTCGAGCCCGGCACGAAGACCGGAGTGCCGATCCTTACGGACAACCCGAAGGAGGTGGGCGCCGACCGGATCGTCAACACTTTGGCCGCACACACCTTGTACGGCGGACCGTGTGTGGTGGTCGATTTCGGGACCTCCACGAACCTCGACGTCGTGTCGGCCAAGGGTGAGTTCCTCGGAGGAGCCCTCGCCCCAGGGATAGAGATCTCGCTGGACGCATTGGCCGCCCGGGCTGCCGCCCTGCGCAAGGTCGAGCTGGTCGCGCCCCGATCGGTGATCGGGAAGAACACCGTCGAGGCGCTGCAGTCCGGGGCGCTGTACGGTTTCGCCGGCCAGGTGGACGGGCTGGTGGACCGCATCAACGAGGAACTGCCGCTGGGTGCGGTCATCGCCACCGGGGGGCTGGCCGAGGTGGTGCTGCCGGAGTCGCGGACGATCACCGCCCACGAGCCAGACCTGACCTTGATCGGGCTGCGGCTGGTGTTCGAGAAGAACGTGTAGAAGGTTGAACGAAATCGACAACTGAATTGACGTTTTCATTCAACCTTCGCCGCCGACCCCGCCGCGAGGCTGCTGATCCCACCCGCAAGACTGGTGCCATGCAGGTCAGGCCCGCCCGCACCCAGGATGTGCGGATCATCCGTGAGTTGGTCGACCAGTACGCACCCGACCGGCGCTTGCTCTCGAAAGCCACCGTGACCCTGTACGAGGATGTGACCGACTTCTTCGTTGCCGACGACCGGGGGGCGGTGGTGGGCTGCGGCGCACTGCATGTGATGTGGGAGGACCTCGCGGAGGTGCGCACGCTGGCTGTGCTACCACACCTCGTGCGCCGGGGGATCGGCTCTGCGGTGCTGGCGGCCCTTGTCGAGCGGGCGCGCGACCTGGGCGTCTCCCGGGTGTTCTGCCTCACGTTCGAGACGGAGTTCTTCGCGGCCTTCGGCTTCCAGCAGTTCGATGAGCGCGGGGTGGAAGCCCGGGTCTACGAGGAGTTGCTGCGATCCCCGGACGAAGGCGTCGCCGAATTCCTCGACCTCGAACGAGTGCGACCCAACACCCTGGGGAACACGCGGATGGTGCTGTTCCTGTAGCCCCGGTCTTGAATGCTGCGCGGTTACCGATTCCAGGGCAGGAAACACGTAACCGCGCATCAGTCAACGCGCGGGTGCCTCCGGTGCGGCCAGTTCGCGGCGCGCGGGTGCCTCCGGTGGCGGCGAACGGCGCCCGCTTCAGAGCAGGCGCAGTTCCCACGCCACCGGATCGTTGACGGAGAAGTAGTGCATCCCGTCACGGGTGCTCACCGCGAGCACCGGCTGTGCGGACTCGTGGTCGGGCAATGACTTGGTGACAGTGGCGCCGGTGATGTCCAGGCGTTCGATGGTGAGCACCCGCCCGGAGTTGGCGGCGAAGACCAACTGGCTCGGAGTCAGCCGAAGAACCCCGTAGCCACGATCCGGCCCGTAGGCGATCGCGGCGGACTCCTGCAGGTCTGCGGCGTCGAGGGCGGGCAAGGACGACGACGTGACCGACGGCGACTGTGCCCGGGAGATCCGCATGATCACGTAGACCGCGATCGCGGCCAGCACCAGGGCCAGGACGAGCCTCGTCACAACGTGAGCCTATTCCTGCGCTACTGGACGGGGAGGATGGTCTCGACCGCTGGCGCGCTCTCTTCCAGCAGGGACAGGAAGTAGCGGGCGATCTCATCGGGAGACAGTTCCGTCCCCTCCTTGATCACGCCCATGATCGTGATCATCGCGATCCGTAGGTCGGGCAGTTCTTTGGCCGCAGCCTGAACCATGTTGCGAAGCGCCGCCTTCGCCGACGCCAGCGCGCTGGCGGGCGGCCACGGTTCCAGGGCGAGCCCACCGCCTGTCACGAAGAACGCGGAGCCGTCATCCATCAGCGGCACGGCCGCCTGCAGCGCCGCCCATGCCCCCAGGCACCCGACCCGCCAGGAGGTCTCCACCGCGTCCAGGCCCACCTGACTCGGGGTGCCCTCGAGCAGCACCGATGCGTTGTAGTGCACGATGTCCGGGGCTCCCAGTTCGCCGGCGGCGCGGCGGACGACATCGGTGACCGCTGCGGGATCGCCGAGATCGGCTGCGAATCCCGCAGCGCCTGGCAACTGTGCGGCGAAATCCGCCGCGTCCTGCTCGCGCCTCGAGACGACCGCCACCCTGCGGCCGGTCAGCGAATATGCCCTGGCGAGTGCCATTCCCAGCCCGGGACCCACCCCCAGCACGATGGCGCTCATGCGAGGGTCTCCGTCACCAGTGCCCGGGCCGCGTCCTGCACCTGGCCCAGATGCTCTTGGCTGATCCAGCTCTCCGCGTAGATCTTGTACACGTCCTCCGTGCCGGAAGGTCGCGCCGCGAACCAGGCGCGGTCGGTTTCGACCTTCAGTCCACCGATGGGTGCACCGTTGCCGGGTGCTTCGGTCAGCACCTTCGTGATCGCATCGCCGGCCAACTCGGTGGCCGTCACCTGATCGGCGCTGAGGGCAGCCAGTTTCGCCTTCTGATCACGCGTGGCAGGCGCGTCGATCCTGGCGTAGTAGGCGGTGCCGAACTGCTCTGTCAGCGCGGCGTAGTGACGGCTGGGAGATTCGCCGGTCACGGCGATGATCTCGCTGGCCAGCAGCGCCAGCAGGATGCCGTCCTTGTCCGTGGTCCAGGTGGTGCCGTCCTTGCGCAGGAACGATGCACCCGCCGACTCCTCGCCGCCGAACACCACGTCGCCGCTGAGCAGGCCGGGCACGAACCACTTGAATCCGACCGGGACCTCCAGGACCTGTCGGCCGCGGGCCCGTACCACGCGGTCGATCATCGAGGAACTCACCAGCGTCTTGCCCACAGCAGCGTCCGGCGACCAGCCGGGGCGGTGGCTGAGCAAGTAGTCGATCGCCACCGACAGGTAATGGTTGGGGTTCATCAGGCCGGCGTCGGGGGTTACGATGCCATGGCGGTCGGAGTCCGCGTCGTTTCCTGTCGCGACCTGGTACTGATCCTTGGCCGCCACCAGCGAGGCCATGGCCGACGGGGAGGAGCAATCCATGCGGATCTTGCCGTCCCAGTCCAGCGTCATGAAGGCGAACTGCGGGTCGGTGCGGGGGTTGACGACTGTGAGGTCGAGACCGAACCGATCGGCGATCGCGCCCCAATAGGCGACGCTCGCGCCGCCAAGGGGGTCGGCACCGATTCGCACGCCGGCTGCCTTGATCGCCTCGATGTCGAGGATCGTCGGCAGGTCGTCGACGTAGTCGGAGATGAAGTCGAAGGTCTGCAGGGATGCGCGTGCCGTGGACAGGGGTACCCGCCGAACCCCCTGCAGCCCGGCGCGCAGCAAGGCGTTCGCACGGTCCTGAACCGACTTCGTGATCGCGGTGTCGGCCGGACCGCCGTCGGGGGGGTTGTACTTGAATCCGCCGTCGGACGGCGGATTGTGCGAGGGCGTGATCACGATCCCGTCGGCGTTGCGGCCTTCGCGGTTGAGCGTGAGGATCGCGTGGCTGATCGCCGGCGTGGGGACGAATCCGTCGGCGCTGTCGACCAGGACCTGGACGCCGTTGGCGACGAGCACCTCGAGCGCCGTTGCGTAGGCCGGCTCGGACAGGCCGTGGGTGTCGCGGCCGATGAGCAACGGTCCGTCGATGCCCTGTCCCGCGCGGTACTCGCAGATGGCCTGGGTGGTGGCGGCGATGTGATCGTCGTTGAAGCTGGTGCGCAAACTGGAGCCGCGGTGCCCGGAGGTCCCGAAGCTCACCTGCTGGGCAGGGTCGTCGGGATCGGGGTGTTCGGTGTAATACGCGGTGATCAGCCGGGAGACGTCGACGAGGTCGTCGGGCAGGGCGGGGGTGCCGGCGCGGGGATCGCTCATGATTCGCAGGGTAGTCGGCCGCACTGGTTGAATGAACTCGTGGATGCCGAAGGCTGGGACGAACGGTACGCGGACTCGGAGTTGGTGTGGAGTGGTGAACCCAATGTGTTCGTCGCCGCCCACCTGACCGGACGGACACCCGGAGCGGCACTCGACCTCGGTGCCGGGGAGGGCCGCAACGCGGTGTGGCTCGCGCTGCAGGGGTGGGACGTCACCGCAGTCGACTTCTCTGCTGTGGGGTTGGAGAAGGCTCGCCGGATGGCCTTCGACGCCGAGGTCGAGTTGGCGACAGTGGTCAGCGACGTGGAGACCTACACGCCGGTGACCCAGGTCGATCTGGTGCTGCTGTCCTACCTGCAGATCCCGGACGAACACCAGCGCCGCCTTCTGCGCCGTGTGCGCGAATGGCTGCAGCCGGGCGGCATCGTGCTTGTCGTGGCGCACGACAAATCGAACACCGTCGGAGGACCGCCCGATCCGGGGGTGTGCTACACGCTGGACCAGACCGTCCAGGCACTGGAGGGTCTGCGCGTCGAGGTCGCAGAGGTCGCTCAGCGACAAACCCCGGCCGGGGTCGCCCTGGACACGGTGGTGCTGGCAGTGCGGGACTGACGGCTGTCTGCGGAAACCCCGCTAGCCCGCTGCGCTCTCGACCACCTCGTGCCGCGGGAAGAACGCCGTGGCCACGCTCTGGATGACCGCGGCCGCAGGTAGGGCGAGGAAGGCGCCGAGCGCGCCGAACAGGGCACCGCCGGCAAGCAGGGCGATCAAGGCGCTGGCCGGGGACAGCGACATGGTCTTCGCAGAGACCCGGGGGCTGATCACATAGTCCTGGAAGGGGATCCAGGCGGCCAGTACGAGGATGAAGATCGCCGCATGTATCGGGTCCCGGGTCACCAGGATGATCAAGGGCAGCGCGGCGGCGACGTAGGTCCCGATCATCGGGAGGAACTGGGACACCAGTCCGTACCAGATCGCCAGGGCCAACGCGTACGGGCAATCGAGCAGCCACAGGGTCACGCCCACCACGGTGCCCGCGAGGAAGGACGTGAGGATCCGCGAGTACAGATAGCCCCCGGTCTTGTAGATGGCGATGTCCCACGCCTGACCGACCACGGATTGTGTGCCGGGGGACAGGAATGACAGCACGAACCGGCGGAACTTGTCCTGGTTGGCCAGCAGGAAGAACGTGAACAACAGCACCACGAAGAACTCGAAGAGACCACCGACCAGTGCGCTCGTGATGCTGACCGCGCCGCCGGCGATATCGGGGAGGTGACCCTGCAGGGCAGACAGGGCCTGCTGCATCTGCTGGCTGTTGGACGACAAGTCGATGTTCACGCCGAACGTGCTGGCGAAGTCCTTGATCGCGGTGAGCAGTGCCGGCGCGTCCTTGATGGCGGTTTCGATCTCACCGACGATCAGCGGGGTCATCGCGATCAGCAGGACGAGGATGCTCGCCACCAGCCCGAGCATCACCACTGCGGTGGCCAGGCCGCGCTTGAGTCCTTTGCCGACCAACCAGCCGACCGCCGGCGCCATGGCGAAGTAGAGGAACGCGGCGATGATGAACCACCACAGCAGGTACCAGACCCGGCCAAGCAACGTTGTCGTCAGCCACGCCAGCAGGATCAGCACGATGGCCACCGTGAACGCGTGTGCACTCCACGGCGAGAGCGGACGCTTGAACCATGCGCCCAAGGGCCCGCTGAGGGCGCCGGGCTCCAGGCTCGGCGGCGGCGTGTTGTCGGACTTGGCCATGAGACCTCCCGTCCCGGACGCTAGCGCCCGCAGCGGCCGGGTTCGGGGAGGCTGCGGGGCGTGTTCATTCGAACCGCAGGTCGAGATCGGTGTTGAGGAAGGCTGCGTACTGCTCGGCGGGCGCCGTCACGGCCTTGCGCTGGGCGGGTTTCAGCGGGTCGAATCCGGTGACCGTCACACGCACCGACTTCGCCATGACCTTGCGTTGCCAGGTCCCGATCACGCGGCCACGTTCGACCACCGTGGACTTGAACACTCCGTTCATGCCGGGGACCACGCGACGCAGGTGCTCGGGGCCAAGGAACAGCGAGCGGTCCTTGTAGCCGAGCATGAACTCGTCGAAACCCGGCAGCAGCAGCATCCGCGGCGGATCGGGCGCCTCGCTGGGAACTGTGATCAGATCCTGTCCGTCGAGCGTCAGCACGGTGAGGTCGGCGCCGGCCACAGCGCGTTTGGAGTCCGTGGCGGTCAACCCGGTCCAGCGTTGGAAGTCCGCCCGGGTCGCAGGGCCGTGACTCTGGAAGTACATGCGGGCCATCCGCGCCAGTGCATCCTCGCGGCTCAGTGTGCGGGGGTGAGGTGCCCACTCGTCCAGCAGCACGAAGGTCTGCTCGGTGCCCTCGTTGGGTCCGATGCAGGTCACGCCGATCTGGGCGGCGTACCAGAGCAGGTGGTAGGCCCGCTGGCCATCGGTGTCTATCCCGGCCTCCTGCAGGGCCGTGAGGCACTGCGCGCGGGTCAGGCGCCGGCCGCGCAGGGTCTCGCCGAGAATCTCGGCCCCACGGTCCACCGTCGCCTTGTCGAGCCCGAGGTAGTCCCAGCGTGCCTGCAGGCCATTGAGGGCGCGGCGTCCGGTGAGATCGAGCATCCAGTGGGCATTGGCCGTGTGGATGATGTGGATCGTCCCGCGCATGGGCCACGTCCGCAGTACCTCGCCGTGTGCCAGTGCGTCGTTCACCGCGTTTTCGCGGGCGTCTCGCATACGCACACCCAGCGACCACTTGCCGCTGCTGAGATCCTGAGCCTGCAGCGCCCCACACCAGTCGGCCACGTCCGCCGCGCTGCCCCCGGGGACGCTCAACCGGAGGTTGGCCATGCGGGCGGCAAGCACTTCACGAGCAGTCAGCCTCACGTGCCCATCATGCCCGCCGGCGGGAGCGCCAACCGTGTGAAGTGCACCCGCCGGTTGTTGCACGCTGCCGGCTGGTCCTGGGAATCCTGGTTGGACATCGGAATCCCGGTTAGACATCGGAATCCTGGTTAGACAAGAGGCACTCCGGTTAGCCCTATACGGCCGTGGATGTCTAACGGGAGTGCTGGATGTCTAACGGGAGTGCTGGATGTCTAACGGGAGTGCTGGATGTCTAACGGGAGTGCCGATGCCTAACGCGAGTGCCGATGTCTAACCGGGTGCTTCCGTGTCTCAGCCCGCGAGGCCGTCGAGTGCCGCGGCCACCAGGGGCCCGAGGGTCGGGAGGTGGTAGCCACCCTCCTGAACAGCGACGACTGGGACGCCGAGCGCAGCCACTCGTCGGGCAGCGCTGCGGTAGCCCTCGGCAGTGACGCGAAGCGGGCTTTCGGGATCATCAGCCGCGGCATCCACACCGAGGGAGAGGACAACGGCGCCGGGTTCGAACCGCGCGACCGCTTCCAGTGCCGCCTCAAGCGCGCTCAGCCACCCGTGATCGCCGGTGCCCTCCGGAAGGGGGAGGTTGAGGTTCACGCCCTCGCCGGCGCCGCGTCCGGTCTCGTCGGCGAACCCGAGGTAGTGCGGGAACCACCCGGCACCCGGGTCGACGTGTACTGAGACCACCATGACGTCCGACCGCTCGTAGAAGATCGACTGCGTCCCGTTGGCGTGATGCGCGTCGATGTCCACCACCGCCACACGGTCATGATCCGCCGAGCGCAGCGCCTGGGCGGCGATCGCCGCATTGTTCAGGTAGCAGGAGCCCCCGAAGGCGTCCCGGGTGACGTGATGACCGGGCGGGCGGCAGGCGGCGTACGCCGAGGGTTCTCCTGCGCAGACCAGATCCACGGCGGTGAGGGCGGCGTCGGCCGCCGCGCGCGCTGCGCGGTAGGTGTCGGGGCCGACGAGCGTCATCGTGTCGTAGCAGAAACGCCCGGCACGAGCGTGCGCCGCCGTGGGAGTGCGCAGTGGGAGCCCCGCTAGCAAGCCTGGGGTCGGGAACAGGTACCCCACCACCCGGTCCTGCCCGGGATCGACCGGGAAGCCGGCGGCCACCCAGCCGTTGTAGGCGTCGGCCAGGTAGTCCAGCAACTCGGGGTCATGAACCGCCAGCAAGGGTGCGTCGCCGTGAGTGGTTGCCGGGACGAACCGGTGGCCGGCCTCGGCGAGCGCCACACGGATGGCCTCGAGCCGCTGGGGTACTTCGGTCCCGGGCGTGTGGACGCCAACCCACACCTCCCCACCCGGGACATGCAGAAGGCAATCGTCCGACCAGACCACGGGCACTGTCATGTGCGGCATGATGCCACCATGCCGCGTGCTTTCCTCGACCCACCCTTCGGCCGTTTCGCCACCGGCCCGACTGATTCTGTGCTCGACGTGCCGGGGGCGGGGCTGGGTCACGCGACGATCGTCCGTGACGACCCCGACCCGCCGGATGGCGGTGGGATCGCACGGACGGGAGTGACTGTCGTGGATCCGGGGGGCGATGTCTGGGCCAGCCCGGTGCCGGCGGGGATCGCAGTGCTCAACGGCGCTGGTGAGTTGACCGGCAGTCTGCAGATCCGGGAGTGGGGGGTGGTCGAAACCCCGGTGTTCCTCACAAGCACGATGCAGGTGGGCCGCGTGTACGACGCTGCCTGTCGGCTGCTCATGGCAGAGCAACCCGGGATCGCTGATTCGGTCGTGATTCCGGTTGTGGGTGAGTGCGACGACTCGTGGCTGAACGATCCACGGACCATGCACGTCACGGACGCCGATGTGGAACGGGCCTTGTCACAAGCTCGCGTGTCGGCCACCGAGGGTGCCGACAGGACCGCAATGAGCGGCTGCGTGGGTGCTGGGAGCGGCATGGTGTGCATGGGATGGAAGGGCGGGATCGGGACGTCATCGCGGGTGCTGCCCGACGGCACCACAGTCGGCGTTGTGCTGCTCACCAACTTCGGTGCGCCGCACCTACTGAGGATGCGGGGACGAGCGGTGGGGGAGGCGATCGAGCCGCCGGCCTGGTGGGCTACGCACCACCCTGAGCCGGCCGGCTCATGCGTCGGGGTGGTCGTCACCGATGCGCCCCTGGATCCGGCGACCGCCAGTCGGGTCGCGGCGCGGGTCGGTCTCGGGCTGGCTCGATGCGGGTCCGTCGCCCACCACGGCAGCGGTGAGATCTTCTGCTGCCTTGCCACTGGCCTGCGTGCGCCTCGTGGCGGGGCGCCGGAGCGAGTTGCCTTGCTCGGCTCCCGGCTCGACGATCTGTTCGAGGCCACCGTGGACGCCACCGAGTCCGCAGTGTGGGACAGCCTGTTGTCGGCGGCCACGACCACCGGGCGGCGCGGCCTCACAGTTCCTGCGCTGCCGCAGGATCAGTTGGCCGCCGCGCTCGAGCGGTCGTGAGCGGTGCGGTTGACGGCGCAGAACCTGTTGGCCGGCCGACGGATGGGGTTCGGGCCGCGCTCACGAGGCGCTAGCACTGTGGATCCGTTAGCGAAGTGGAGATCCGTTAGCACTTGAGCGCCGCCGAAACGCTAACCGCTGTCCATTCCGCTAACGGCTGGGCGCGGGCTGGGCCTGGGCTCGGGCCCGGGCTGGAGCCGCCGGTCACGCCCCGGTCAGCCAGCACGCGGCCTCGTGCCCGCCCGTTCCGGACAGCACGGGAAGCTCCTTTCCGCGGCAGTCCGTGGCCACCGCGTCCGCGGCACCGTCGCGCAGGGCGGGGCAGCGGGGATGGAAACGGCAGCCGGTCGGGATGGCCGTGGGATCAGGCGGCTCGCCGGTGAGAACAATCGGTTCGACGTGGTCGATCTCGGGCACCACCGAGAGCAGTGCGCGGGTGTAGGGGTGCTTCGGCGCCGAAAGCACCTCCTCGGTGGGTCCCTGCTCCACGATCCGACCGAGGTACATCACCGCGATCCTGTCGGCGATGTTCCACGCGACCCCGAGGTCGTGGGTGACGACCAACAGGGACAGCCCCAGCGATTCCCGCAGGGACAGCAGCAGCGCGAGGATCTCGCCGCGGACGGAGGCGTCGAGTGAACTCACGGGTTCGTCGGCGATGATCACCTGTGGCTGCAGGACCAGAGCGCCGGCGATCACGACACGCTGCCGCTGGCCACCGGACAGTTCGTGCGGGTAGCGCAGGAAGAAGCGCTCCGGCGGCCGAAGCCCGGCGCGCGCGAGGGCGTCCGCGACAGCGGCCCGCTCATCGCCGTCGAACCGGTGCACCCGCAGTCCCTCGGCGACCGCCTCGTACACGGACCGGCGCGGGTTGAGCGCGCCGGTGGGATCCTGCAGCACCAACTGCGCACTGCGCCGGTGCTTCTTCAGCGCGGCCGCGGAGTACTCCAGCGGGCGGCCGGACACGAGCACCTCCCCACCGGAGGGTCGCTCCAGCCCGAGCAGAGTCCGCGACAACGTCGTCTTGCCGCACCCGCTCTCGCCGACCAGGGCGACGATCTCGCCACGCCCGAGACTCAGGTCGACGCCGTCGACGGCACGGGCGGGTCGGCCACCACGCCCGCGGAACGTGACCTCGATCCCACGGGCTTCCAGGACGGACTCGGTCATGTGCCCACCTCCGGGGCGAACAGGCAGGACGACCAGCGGCGTTCGCCGGAGGGTCGCAACTCGACGTCCGTGGTCGCGCACACCTCGCGGGCCTGCGGGCAGCGCGGATGGAATGCGCACCCCGACGGTGCCTCTCCGGGGAACGGCGGGTCACCCGGCAGACCACTGGGGGCGTAGCGGAAGCGTAGATCCCCGATCCGCGGGTACGCCCCGCCCAGCGCCCGCGAGTAGGGGTGGTGGGCGTCGTCGAAGACCTGATCCGAGGGCCCCTGCTCGACGACCTGGCCGGCGTACATGACCGCCAGATCGTCGCACGCCGAGGCCAGCACCGACAGGTCATGGGAGATGAAGACCATGGCCAGACCGAGGTCCTGGACCCGGTCGGCGAGTACCCCGAGGACCTGCTGCTGGACCATCACGTCCAGAGCGGTGGTGGGCTCGTCGGCCACGATGAGTTTGGGTCCGCAGGCCAGCGCCATGGCGATCATCACGCGCTGCTTCTGCCCGCCGGACAACTGGTGGGGGTAGGACTGGGCCACCCGGGAGGGCAGGCCGACCTGTTCCAGCAGTTCCCCGACGCGCTTACGGGCGGTCGGTTCCGACACGGATTTCTCGTGAAGACGGATCGGTTCGGCGATCTGATGGCCGACCCGTTGCACCGGGTTCAGTGCGTGCATCGCGCCCTGGAACACCACGGAGGCGGTCGCCCAGCGGACGGCCCGCAGGCGCCCCCACTTCATCGTGAGCACGTCCTCGCCCTCGAGCAGGACACGGCCGGTCACGGTGGCGGACTTGGGCAGCAGTCGCAGCACCGTCGACGTGACGCTGGTCTTTCCCGAGCCCGACTCCCCGGCCAGCCCGAGGGAGCGCCCGGCGTCCACGCTCAACGACACCCCGCGGACCGCCGGTACGGCGCCCTCGGCGGACCGGTAGGTGACGCTGACGTCCTCCAACTCCAGAACGGCCATCTCACTGGCCTCCGAGACGCGGGTTGACGATCTGTTCGAGCGCGCGCCCGATCATGGTGAACGACAGAACCACCAGCACGACACACAGACCGGGCGGGCCGATGTACCACCACGCCCCGGCGGACACCGCGCCGTTGGAGAACGCCTGGTCCAAGGTGGCCCCCCATGAGGGTCGCAGCGGGTCGCCGAGTCCGAGGAAGGACAGGGTCGTCTCCGAGAGGATGGCGATGGCCACGGTCAGTGTGGTGTTTGCCAGCACGAGGGGGAACACGTTCGGCAGCACATGCCGGGTCATCTGATGCCAGTTGCCGCTGCCGAGCGCCCGGGACCGCTCCAGGTACGGTCGGCCTTCGACCGAGAGTGTCTGCGCCCGGATGAGTCGTGCGGTGCCCGCCCACGACGTCACGCCGATGACGACGATGATGGTCACGGTCGAACCGCCCCCGAGGACGGTCGCCAGAACGATCGCCAACGGCAGGAACGGGATTACCAGGACCCAGTCGGTGAGGCGCTGCAGAGCAGCACCGCCGAATCCGTGGTAGTGACCCGAAGCGATCCCCACGGACGTCCCGATGACCATGGAGATCAAGGTCGCGGCGATGCCGACCGTCAGCGACACCCGCGCCCCCCAGGCGAGCAGCGCCAACATGGAGCGGCCCGAGTCATCGGTGCCCAGCCAGAACTCCCCGGACGGAGGCGCCAGCAGTTCTCCGGTGGCCCGTGTGACGCTGATCGTCTCGGGTGGGAACAGTACTGGTGCCAGCAGCGCCGAGAGGGTGAAGAAGAGCAGGATCCCCAGCCCCGCCATCCCTGCCCGACGGGTGCGGAATTGACCCCAGCCGCGTGCGAGGGCCTCGCGTCGGCGGGCCCGCGCGATCGCCCGTCGACCCTGTGGCGCCCCGCCGGTCTGCTGGTCGCTGGCCATCACGACCTCACTCTCGGGTCGATGACGGCGTAGAGCAGATCGGCCACAAGATTGGCCAGCACGACGCCGATGGAGAAGAGCAGGAAGATGGCTTGCAGAAGCGCCACGTCGGGCCCACGCAGGGCCTCGTAGGACAGCAGACCCAATCCCGGCCACGAGAACACGGTCTCCACTGTGATCGCGCCGGAGACGGTGAACCCGAGGTTCAGGAAGATCAGCGTGATCGTGGGCAGCAGGGCGTTCGGCACGGCGTGGCGGCGACGCACGAACTTGTCGGACAGCCCTTTGGCCCGAGCCGTCGTGAGGTAGTCCTCGTCCATCTCGTCCACCAGCGACGAACGCATCACCAGTGCGTACTCCGCGAGATACACCAGCGTCAGGGTCGTGACCGGCAGCACCATGTGCCAGGCCACGTCCAGCCAGCCCGCAAGCGACGACGTATCGACGCCGGGCGTCGAGATCCCCCCGATCGGGAAGACGCCGGGCAGTCCCAGGACCCCGACGCCGAACACGATCAGCAGGATCATGCCGAGCCAGAACTCGGGCATCGAGTACAGGGTGAGGGTGACTCCGGTCGAGACCTTGTCGAAGGACTTGCCGCGCTTCCAGCCGGCCTTGATCCCGATCCACACGCCGATGATCGAGGCCAGCACGATGGCCGTGCCCACGAGCAGCAGGGTGGGCCAGATCCGCTCGGTGACCAACTCCCAGACAGGTCGGTTGAACTGGGCGGAATCGATCGTGCTCGAGAAGGGATTGCGCAAGTAGGTCAGGAACTGCTCGAGGATCGGGCGATCCAACTCTGCACGCAACTGGGCCAACTGTTCGGCCGGCACGTTGCGTCCCCGCGTGTACATCCCGATCGGGTCGCCGGGGAGCAGTCGGAACAGGAAGAAGTTGACCACCAGGACGAAGAAGAGAGTGCCCAACGCCGCCCCCGTCTTGCGCAGTGCGAAGGAAGCGCCCGGGGACAGGCCTTTGCCCCCCTTGTCCTTGCGCGGCAGCGGTGGAGGGCCGGGGACGGGGTCGTGACCGCCGCCCCCGGCAACATCCTGGATCAGCGACATGCTGCTACTCCACGTCGTCCTCGGAGCGGCCTCGGCGCCCGATCATCACGCCGCCGAGCACCAGACCCGCAGCGATCACGACACCCACCACGATCAGCGCCGGGTTGACGCCGCCTCCCGACGATGAGGTCGTGTCCGCGTTGTCCGCCGTCACCGGCTCGATGCTTTCGTACGACCAGGTGCCGTACTGGAACAACAACACACCGTCCGGCTCCGGCTGCGGGGTGAAGTTGGTCCAGCGGTCGGACCGGTAGGCGGTCGGGTTGTCGTAGTAGACCGTCACCACATACGCGTTGCTGTCGTACAGCTTCTGCTGCATCTGCTTGACGATCTCGGCGCGCTTGGCCTGATCGGTCTCCAGTTTCTGGTCCTCGTAGAGCTGGTCGTACTCGTCGTCGCAGTAGAACGAGTCGGACAAGCCGGCGTAGATGGTCCCGTCGTCCTCGGTCGAGCGCTGGTCGCAGGTGAACGTGGACAGTTGGTAGTCGGGGTCCGGCTCGACGACCCAGCCCCACTCGAACATGTCGAAGTCGCCGTTGCCCACCTTCTCGTACAGGGTGTCCTCGCTGACGATCTTGACGTTGACCTCGATGCCGATCTGGGCCAGCCAGTCCTTGACGTACTCGACCACCTTCTG
>Ga0116151_10000758_pt1 | contig 29817 bp, 28 predicted proteins | sample AD_UKC117_MetaG_FD_89893 | JGI IMG/M metagenome (GOLD analysis project Ga0116151, IMG submission 89893) | Active sludge microbial communities of municipal wastewater-treating anaerobic digesters from Hong Kong - AD_UKC117_MetaG | ecosystem: Engineered > Bioreactor > Anaerobic > Digestate... | reverse complement strand
CCTGGCCGATGCCGGCGAACTTGCCACCGGATCCGCTCTCCTGCAGTTCGTATGCCTGCTCTGCGTGGGTGGTCAGATCGATGCCGGCGACCTCGTCGTCCTCATCGATGCGCATGCCCATCGTCTTGTGGAGGATCAACGCGATCACGAGTGTCACCACGAAGGAGAACACCAGGACCGCGACCGCGGCGATCAGCTGCGACCAGAACTGGGTGAGCCCGCCACCGTAGAACAGACCGTTGACACCGGCCGGCGCCGCCTCAGTGGCCAGCAGGCCGATGAGCAGGGTGCCCACCAGACCACCGACGAGGTGCACGCCGACGACGTCGAGCGAGTCGTCGTACTTGAGCTTGTACTTCAGGCCCACCGCCAGGGCGCACAGCACACCCGCCGCGATACCGATGAGGATCGCACCGATCGGGCTGACCGCCGAGCAGGACGGGGTGATGGCCACGAGACCGGCCACGATGCCGGAGGCGGCACCCAGGCTGGTGGCGTGTCCGTCACGGATCTTCTCCGTCACGAGCCAGGCCAACGCTGCGGCACACGTGGCCACGAACGTGTTCACGAAGACGACTGCTGCTGTGTTGTTCGCCGCGAGGGCCGAACCCGCGTTGAAACCGAACCAGCCGAACCACAGCAGGCCGGCGCCGATCATGACCAGCGTCAGGTTGTGCGGCTTCATCGGCGTCTTGGGCCAACCCAGACGCTTGCCGACGACCAGCGCGAGCGCGAGGCCGGCGACACCGGCGTTGATGTGGACTGCGGTACCGCCCGCGAAGTCGATCGCAGGGGTGCCGTTGAGCGGGCCGAGACCCTCGAAGATCCAGCCGCCCGCGGCCCACACCCAGTGCGCCACCGGGAAGTAGACCAACGTGGCCCACAGACCGGCGAAGACCAGCCAGGCGTTGAACTTCACGCGGTCGGCGACCGCGCCGGCGATCAGGGCAACCGTGATGGCCGCGAACATGGCCTGGAAGGCCACGAAGGACATCGCCGGGAACGTGGCCGCCGGGTCATCGGCCATGAGGCCTTCAAGCCCGAGGTACTGGGTGGCGCTGCCGATGAAAGCACCTCCTTCACCGAAGGTCAGCGAGTACCCGTACAGCACCCACAGAACTCCGACCAGGGCCAGGGCCCCCATCACCATCATCATCATGTTGAGCGTCGACTTCGCACGCGTCATGCCACCGTAGAAAAGCGCCAAACCCGGCAGCATGAGCAGTACGAGTGCGGCGCTGACAAGAATCCAGGCTGTGTCGCCCGGACTCAGGACGATCTCTTCCATCCGTCCGCCTTCCTCATCCGAAAAGACCATTGGGTGTTTCCCTCTGGATGACGTCAGACTCCCCCGGGCGTGTTACGCGACCCGCGATCGCACGTTTCGTGGATGTGACAAAGGCGCTGTGCGCGTTAACTCTGGGTTTCGTGCGCTTCGACGCACGCGCGTACCGAACTGGTTGTCAGGCACCGCACCCGGACCAGTTCCATACGCCCACAATCCGGCAAATCCGGACGAAGCGGTCGCAAGCGCGTGCTGAACTGGTTGGATCGTGCTCTCAAGCCAGGGCCGCCAACCAGTTCACGCCTGCCTCAGTCCAGCAGGGCGGAGACGAAGGCCTCGGGATCGAAGGGAGCGAGATCGTCCGGGCCCTCTCCAAGGCCCACCAGTTTCACAGGGACGCCGAGGTCACGCTGCACCGCCACCACGATCCCGCCCTTGGCCGTGCCATCAAGCTTGGTGAGCACGACCCCCGTGATGTCCACCGCCTCACTGAAGACCTTCGCCTGGGCCAGTCCATTCTGACCGGTGGTCGCGTCGAGGATCAGCAGCACCTCGTCCACCGGGGACTGCTTGCCGATCACGCGCTTGATCTTCCCGAGTTCGTCCATGAGCCCGACCTTGGTGTGCAGACGTCCGGCGGTGTCGATCACGACGACGTCGGAGCCCTCGTCGGCACCTTCTTTGACCGCGTCGAAAGCCACCGCGGCCGGGTCCCCGCCCTCGGGGCCACGCACCACCGCTGCCCCCACCCGGTCGCCCCACGTCTGCAATTGATCGGCCGCGGCGGCGCGGAACGTGTCAGCGGCGCCCAGGACCACGGTGTGTCCATCGGCCACCAGCACACGCGCAAGTTTGCCTGTCGTCGTGGTCTTCCCGGTACCGTTCACTCCCACCACGAGGATCACCGCCGGCCGGTCGCCCTGCCGCGCAGCCACCAACGACCGGTCCATGCTCGGGTCCACCAGTCGCAACAACTCCTCGTGCAGGATGGGGCTCCAGTCGGTGGTGCCCTCGACCCGGATGCGGGTCTTCAACCGGTCCACGAGTTCCGTGCTGGCGTCCACACCGAGGTCGGCCATGATCAAGGTGTCCTCGACGTCCTCCCATGTGGACTCGTCGATCTGTGACGAACTGAGCAGCGCGAGCAGACCTCGGCCGATCGCCGTGTTCGAGCGGGCCAGCCGCGCCCGCAGCCGCACCAACCGGCCGGCTGTCGGCGCCGGCCGCTCGAGTTCGATCGTGGGCGCGCCGGGCTGCGACGGGATCTCGACGTCCTCGATGGTCTGCACCGGAGCCTCAGCCGAGGGATAAGCGTCATCGCCCACGCCCGGCGTGTAGTCGACACCCGGGGCCGGCGGCAGAGGCTTCTGCCGGCGACCAGCGACCAGGCGCACACCGAGGAAGATCGCCACGGCGATCAGAACAACGGCGATCAGGGCGTAGAGCACTACCGAATCCATTGCTCCAGTCTGGCCGACGCACCGGGCGGGGCCGGGCGCAGGGTGTCACCTCACCCCCACGCGCGAGCGGGAGGCTCAGACGGGCTGCAACTGCCGCATTCGTTGGCTGATCACCTCGGTGACACCGGCGCGCATCGTGACGCCGTAGAGCGCATCAGCCATCTCCATGGTCCGCTTCTGGTGGGTGATCACCAGCAACTGCGAGGTCTGCCGCAACTCCTCCAGCAGCCCGATCAATCGGCCCAGGTTGACGTCGTCGAGCGCCGCCTCCACCTCGTCCAACAGGTAGAACGGCGACGGACGCGCCTTGAACAGCGCGACCAGGAAGGCCACCGCGGTGAGGCTGCGCTCACCACCGGACAGCAGGGACAACCGCTTGATCTTCTTGCCGGGAGGACGCGCCTCCACCTCGACTCCCGTGTTGAGCAGATCGTCAGGCTCGGTGAGTACCAAGCGTCCCTGCCCGCCCGGGAACAGCTTGGCGAAGGTGTACTCGAACTCGCGCGCGACGTCGGCATACGCCTCCGAGAAGACCTGCAGAACCCGGGCATCAACGTCGGCCACGATGTCCAACAGGTCCTCGCGACTCTTCTTGACGTCCTCGATCTGATTCACGAGGTGCGTGTGCCGCTCCTCCATCGCCGCGAACTCCTCGAGCGCCAACGGGTTCACCCGGCCGAGCAGCGCCAGGCCCCGTTCGGCCTCCTTGAGCCGCCGTTGCTGCACCTCACGGTCGAATGCGTGCGGTTCCTCCCCCTCGACTCCGGGGATCAGTTGTTCCGGACCGTATTCGGCCACGAGGTCGTCGATCGTGAGGCCGTACTCCTCGAGTGCCTTCTCGGTGAGCTGTTCCAGCGTGGCGCGCTTGCCGGCGCGAAGAACCTCGTCGCGGTGCACGTCGAGTGTGAGCCGGTCCACCTCCGCGGCCAGTTCCAGGGCTGCGGTCCGGGCCGCTGAGTGCTCCTCCTGCAGCGTGGCCTGCTCGGCCTCCATCTGCGTGAGCCGCTGCTCGGACGCACGGGCATCACCGTCGACCAGAGCCGCGGAACGCCGGGCGAGTGCGTCCAACCGCCCAAGGGTGACCAGCGCCTGCTCCCGCTCGATCCGGCGGCGGGCAGCTGCCTCCACTGCTTGGTGCGCCTGTCTGGTCTGCTCCTGCAGTTCGGCGTGGCGTGCCAGCAATGCGCGGTGGCGTTCCTGGGCCGAGCGGGCACTCAGACTTGCCTCGTGGTGTGTGTGGCGCGCGCGCTCCTGGGCTGCGAGTAACTCGTCGAGCGCGGTGCGGTCGACGGTCGGCACGCCGGCGGCGGTCAGCTCGCCGAGCAGGGTACGGGCGGATGCCAAGTCCGCGCTCTGCGCCTCCAGAGCGGCCGCGACCTCATCTCGCTCGCCCGCGATCTGCTGGAGTCGGCGAGCCGTCGCAGCCGCTGCCTGGCGCACGTGGACGTCACGCTCGGCCGCGGCTGCTGCCACCGCCTGCTGCTGGGCGGCTTCGGCGCGGACCTCGTCGCGATGCTCGCGGGCGCGTGCGGCCTGCGCCTCCACTCGGGCCAGGTGATCCACGGCCCGCTGCCAGCAGGCCTCGGTGGCGACGAGATCCTCCGTCGCCTGTTCCAGCGCGTTGCGCAACGCGATGACGTTGCCGGCCTCACTGCCCTGCCCGGCTGTGCCCCGGCCGACCACTTGTCCGTCCGGCGTGGCGATCAGCGCATGCGGGTCCTGGTCCGCGATCACCTGGGCCTGCTCGAGGGACTGCACGATGCGGCAATCCTGCAGGATCGCCCCCAGCGCACCGCGAAGGAACTCCGGCGCCTCGATGTATCCGAGTACCTCACTGTCGACACCGTGCGCAGTGCCACCGAGCACGAAGCGGGCGGACTCGTCCACGCCCAACGCCCCGAGTGCGTTTTGCGCGGACACGTCCTCCCGCAACACAGCTGCCCGGGCATGCACCCCGAGCAGCACGGCGACCGCTTTCTCGTAGCCGGGACGTACCCGGATCAAACTGTCGAGGGACCCGTGCTGCATCGACCCGTCGAGCGTCGTCTCACCATCTGTGGTCACCGCACTGCGCAATGCCTCGCAGCGGGCGGTCAGGGAGGCACGGCGCTGTTCCTGCGACGACAACTCCGCACGCGCGAGTTCGACGGCTCGTTCGGTCTCCTGCATCGCCTTGTCCGCAGCAGTGGCGTCCACAGTGATGTCGACGGTGTCGAGCGCGGGCAACGTCTCTGCCTCGCGAGCCGCCTCCTGCGCCTCCAGCGCGGCATGTTCGTGCTGCTGCACCAGCCGCTCGAGCCGACTCTGCGTGGCGTCCACCAGGCGTTGCCCACCGGCCACCGCCTGCTCGGCTGCCGCCACGGCCTGCCGGTGTTCGGTCAGTGCCTGCTGTGCGGCGCCGACACGTTCCTGCTCCGCCCGCACCTGACCGCCCGCCGCCTCTGCGGCATCCCGCGCCCGCTCGTAGGCGGCTTGCGCCGCAGCGAGCACGTCCTCGTTGTCGCGGACCTCGTCGGCCACCGCGTCCGCCTGCCGCTGCAGGTCCTCGGGATCGACGCCGAAACTGAACTCGAGTTGCTCGCGTTCCAGGGAACGCCGCCTTTCCTCGATCAACCCCACGAGCGCGTTCATACGCTCCCGCAACCGGGTGAGGTCCATCGACCGGGTGCGGGTCTGGTGCAGCCGCGGCGAGATCTCCTGCAGGCGCGACTCGACCTCCGCCTCCTTCGCGCGAGCGGACGCGAGTTGCTCTTCAACGCGCTGACGTTCGGCCTTCGCCGCACTCTCATCAGCCTGCTCCTGGGCCAGGTCCCGCTGGACGCCGGCCACGTCGTCGGCGAGCAGTCGCAGCCTGGCATCGCGCACGTCAGCCTGGATCGTCGCTGCCCGGCGGGCCACCTCGGCCTGTCGGCCGAGCGGCTTGAGTTGCCGCCGCAGTTCTGCGGCGAGATCGGTGAGGCGGTTGAGATTCTGCTGGATCTGCTCGAGCTTGCGCAGCGCCTTCTCCTTGCGGCGCCGGTGCTTGAGCACACCAGCCGCCTCTTCGATGAATCCACGCCGGTCCTCCGGGCTGGCGTGAAGGATCGCGTCGAGGCGGCCCTGGCCGACGATGACGTGCATCTCCCGGCCGATACCGGAGTCGGCCAGCAGTTCCTGGACGTCGAGCAATCGGCACGTCTGTCCGTTGATCGCGTACTCCGAACCACCGCTTCGGAACAGCGTGCGCCGAATCGTCACCTCGGAGTACTCGATCGGCAACGCGCCGTCGGAGTTGTCGATGGTCAACTCCACCTCGGCGCGGCCCAGCGGCGCCTTGCCGCTTGTGCCCGCGAAGATGACGTCCTCCATCTTTCCCCCGCGCAGGCTCTTCGCGCCCTGCTCGCCCATCACCCAGGCGATGGCATCCACGACATTGGATTTGCCGGATCCGTTCGGACCCACGACACACGTGATCCCCGGTTCCAGGTCGATGGTCGTCGACGACGCGAAGGACTTGAATCCCCGTAGGGTCAGACTCCTCAGATGCACTCCGGGCCTCCTGCCGCGCACGGTCATCCATCGGACCGTCGTGGTCCGGATGCGGGGAAGAACCTCAGACTAACCCGGTGGGTGGCACTGACCGGCCAACGCCACGCGGACGCGATCGGGTGAAACTCAGGCCAGAACGGCGGGCTGCGTGGACAGGGACAGGACCTCGTCGTCGAACGTGGCCTGCTCAACACGCAGGGCACTCACTTCGCGCTCCAGTTCAGCAACGCGAGCACGCAAAGAGACCAGTTCGGCCAGAAGCCGGGGGTCGTACTGTGCGCCAGGGGTGTACACCGCCTTGGCCATCGAAGTCCTCCGTACACGGGGTTGGACAGGGCATGAGAAGCCAACGCCCTATATATCAGGTTGACATAACGACGCGATCACCGTCAAGCAGAACACGCACTACCGGCGCATCCGCTGACACCGTGGGCAGCGAAACGACGAGCGGTTGGCGAACGGCTCGCGGACGATGGGCGTGCCGCACCGAAGACACGGCAGGCCGGCCTGGCCGTAGGCGGCGAGATCGCGCTGAAAATAGCCACTGCTGCCGTTGACGTTGACGTACAACCGGTCGAACGAGGTGCCTCCCGCGGTCACCGCCCGGGACATCACCTCGTGGGCCGCATCCAGGAGTTCACCGACCTTGCGCGCCGTCAATGCTGCCCCCGGGGTCCGCCAATGCACTCGGGCGACCCAGAGGGCTTCGTCGGCGTAGATGTTGCCGATCCCCGACACGATCCCCTGGTCGAGGATCAGGGCCTTGATCGGCGCCCTGCGACTGCGGATCGTCCGTACCACCGCGCGGCGGTCGTAGGCCGGCTCGAACGGGTCGGGAGCTATGTGCCGCAAGGATGCCGGGAGCCCCTCGGCCATCGGCTCGACCCACATGCCGCCGAACGTGCGCTGATCGTCGAACAGCAGCGGCAAGCCCACGTCGAACCTGATGCGCGTGTGATGTCCGGGCTGCGAGTGGACCCGGAACTGCCCGGACATGCCCAGATGACCGACCAACGCTCTGTCGCCGATCGGCCACCACAGGAACTTCCCCCGACGGTGCACTCCCGTCAGACGTACTCCCCGGACCTGTGCTTCGAAGTCCGCGGGTGGCCCCGCGTGACGCCTCACCGCCCTGGGATGCAGCACCTCCACGTCCAGCACGTCCCGACCAGCCGTCCAGTGCTCCAGCCCGCGGCGGACGACCTCGACCTCCGGCAGTTCAGGCATCGGCCGCGAAGGCCCGCTGTACCTGCTCGAAGGCGGTCTGGGCAGCCTCCTGCTCAGCCTGCTTCTTGGTGCGGCCGAATCCGTTGCCGAACAGCTGCTCCCCCACCCGCACCTGCGCGGTGAAGGTTCGGGCGTGGTCCGGGCCCTCACCGACGACGACGTACTCGGGGGTTCCCCGCCCGATCGCCGCACACAACTCCTGCAGACTGGTCTTCCAGTCCAGGCCGGCGCCGAGTTGCGGAACCGTGTCGATCAGGTCGGCGAACCGGTCCAGGATGAACACCCTGGACCCGTCCAATCCGGACTGCAGGTACACCGCGCCGATGATGGCCTCCATGGCATCCGCGAGGATCGACACCTTCTCCCGGCCGCCCGTGCTCTGCTCGCCGCGGCCGAGCAGCAGGTAGTCCCCAACGCCACAGTCCCGCGCAACGACCGCCAAGGACTGGGCATTGACGATGGCCGAGCGCATCTTCGCCAACTGCCCCTCCGGCAGGTCCGGGAAGTTGCGGTAGAGGTGATCGGTGATCACGATCCCCAGCACCGAATCGCCGAGGAACTCCAGGCGCTCGTTTGTGGGGATCCGTCCGTTCTCGTAGGAGTACGAGCGGTGCACCATCGCCAGTGGCAGGTCGGCGGGCATGCCGGACAGCCCGAGTCGCTCAACGAGCCCGGTCAGATCACCGTCGGCATGCACCAGCACCGCCTCCGGCTCAGACGTCGAGGACGCGTCGCTTGGCGTAGGTACCACAGTCCGGGCAGGCCACGTGCGGTGGCTTCTGGGTGCCACACTGCTTGCACGTGGCGAGCGTCGTCGCTGAGGTCTTCCACTGCGAACGGCGGGCGCGGGTGTTGCTGCGCGACTTCTTGCGCTTCGGAACGGCCACTTACTTCTCCTTGGGTGCTTCCGCCTGCTCGCCGAGCAGGTCGTCTTTGAGTGCCGACAGGGCCGCCCAGCGCGGGTCGGTCGTGTCGTGATGGTGGTCGGGGTCGTCGGCCAGCCTCGCTCCGCACTGAGCGCACAGGCCTGGGCAGTCCGGATCACACAGCGGAGCCGCCGGCATGTCGAGGATCAGTCCGTCGCGGATCGCCGGCCGCAGATCAAGCAGTTCACCGTCGAGATGCGGGCCTCGCTCACCGAGATCGTCGACCTCGGCCTCGGCCTCCGTCCATGCGTAGAGCTCCTGCAGGTCGGCCCTCAGCGGAACCCGCACCGGGTCCAGACACCGGCTGCACACCGCATCACCTGTGGCCACGGCGTCCCCGGTCACGAGGATTCCCTCCCGGACGGATTCCAGCATGACGTGAGCGGTCACCGGGCAGTCCACGGCCACCACCACGACCGGTGTGCTCACCCCCGCGCCCGCCGGCTCGGTCAGGTCCACACGCTGGTACGCGCCCGGCTTGCCGATCAACAAGCGCACGTCGACCACGAAGGGCGCACTTGCACTGTTCATGACATTCCTTGGACTCGTCGGGGTGGGCACAAGCCGTCGTTCGGCGGGCACGCCAACGACATGGCTACCGCGCCATCACCCCAAGAGTATCAAGCCTGGCGGTTGCCCCGCCGACGCCCACCGACCAGATCGCCGGCGACCTCCGGATCCTGGGTGAAGTCGTATACGCCGTCCCGGGAGTCACCCGTCGCCTGCTGGGAGGTACCGGCATTCGCCCGTCGCCGCCCACGACCGATCTGGTCCAGCGCCGCACGCAGTGTGTCCTCGAGGTTGGCAAGGCGCTTGTCCACGTAGATGTCCGCCTCGGCCCGGACCCTGGCGGCATCGCTGGCCGCCTGCTCCCGCACGGCCTTGGCCTGCCGCTCGGCCTCCAGCCGGATGGTGTCCGCAGCCACCAGCCGTTCGGCCTCCGCGCGGGCCCGATCGACGGTGCGCGCCGCATCCGACTGCCCCTGTGCCAAGTGCTGCTCGATATCGGCCTGCGCCTGGCTGAGCATGGCCGCAGCCTCGTTCTCAGCCCGTGACAAGGTGGCGTCGGCCTCGTCCTGCGCCGCGGCGATCCGGGACTCCGCCTCCCGGGCGGCATCCTCGAGAACGTCGTCACGGTCGGCCAGAATGGTCGCCGCATCCCGCAGCGATGCCGGCATGAGCGCGCGGACCGCCTCCAACAACTCCAATGCGATGGTGCGGTTGATGACGCAGGAGTCCGACAGCGGCACCCCGCGGGCACCCTCCACCAGGTCGACCAGGTCATCGAGTCGCTCGTAGACCTCCATGCGGCCCTCCAAACTGTTTCACCCAGTATTAGCCACGCGGTCGCGCAAACGGTCGTAGACCACGCCGGGCAGCAGATTGGAGACGTCGCCGCCATATGTGGCGACCTCCTTGATGAGGCTGCTCGACAAGTACGAGTACAGCGGGTTGGTCGACACGAAGACGGTGTCCACACCCGAGAGCTGGTAGTTCATCTGCGCCATCTGCAACTCGTAGTCGAAGTCGCTGACCGCGCGAAGGCCCTTCACGATCGCCGCGATATCGCGCTCCCGACAGAAGTCCACGAGCAGTCCGTGGAAGGAGTCCACGACCACGTTGGGGTGCTCGGCGGTCACCTCGCGCAGCAACTCGATGCGCTCGTCGACGGTGAACATCCCCTGCTTCTTCTTGTTGATCAGCACCGCGACCACAACTTCGTCGAACAGGTTGCAGGCGCGCGCGATGATGTCGAGATGTCCATTGGTCACTGGATCGAAGGATCCGGGACAAACCGCTCTGCGCACCATCGGCTCCTCTGGGATTGGCGTGACGCTAGTCCGGACGGTACCAAACCGCCCGCAGCAAATGGGTTCCCCCGAAACTTCGGGTCCATTGGTCGGTGAACCCGTCCGGCCACTCGAGCCCGGCAGCACCTCGTTCCACGACCACCACCGCACCAGGCGCCAACCACCCGTCTGCGAGCACGCGCAGGATCTGCTGCACCTGCTGGTCGGGCACGTCATACGGGGGGTCGATGAACACCACGTCGTGCGGCTGGGCCGGACGCCGCAGGAAGCTTCGGACGTCGGCTTGTTCACACCGGACACCGGCGAGGCCCACCGTCGCGATGTTCTCCTTGATCGATCGCGTCACCGCCGGCGCCCGGTCGACGAGGGTGACCTGCCCCGCCCCGCGCGAGCGCGCCTCCAGACCCAGCGCACCGGAACCGGCGAACAGGTCGAGGACATGCGTGCCGTCGAGGTCGACAACGGTTTCCAAAGATGCGAAGAGTGACTCGCGTACCCGATCCGATGTCGGCCGGGTCAGCGATCCGGGAACCTTGAGCCGGCGCCCGCGCGCCTCCCCGGCGATGATGCGGGTCACGTCTTCTCCACGTAGTCGGCACCGGCCGACTGCCACCGGTTCATCATGGTCCGCAAAGACCCGTGCTCAGCCAGCGTGGGATCCCGGTCAAGCAGTTCGGCGACATCCGCACGGGCTTGTTCGATGATCTGTTCGTCACGGATCACCCGCAGCACCCGCAGCCTGGTCAACCGCCCCGACTGCGCGGTCCCCAGCACATCACCCTCTTTGCGCTGCTCGAGGTCGATGCGGGCCAGATCGAAGCCGTTCGTGGTGCCCGCCACCCTCTCGAGGCGCTCGGCGGCCTGCGGATTGCGCGTACACAGCAGGCACAACCCGGGGAGTTCGGCCCGTCCCACCCGGCCGCGCAGTTGGTGAAGCTGGCTCACACCGAAGGATTCGGCGTCGAGCACGACCATCATCGTGGCGGATGGCACATCCACGCCGACCTCGATGACGCTTGTGGCGACGAGCACATCGATGGCGTCAGCCGAGCCGGAGTCCGCGGAGAAACGGCGCATCACGTCGGACTTCTCCGCGGCCGCCATCCGTCCGTGCAGCACACCGATGCGCGCCCCCACCAGTGGCCCGTCGGCGAGGTCGTCGGCCATGCGCAGCACCCCTCGGGTCTGCTCCGGGGTCGCGAAATCCAGTTCGATCAGGTCGTCGGGCACACTCTCCCCGGGTTCGAAGGGTTCCCCGTCCCCGATCCGCGGACACACGACGTAAACCTTCCGGCCCTGCGCAACCTCCTCGAGCACCCGCTCCCACGTGCGTTCGGCATGCCGGGGCGCCAGGGATTCGTTCACGACGAACGTGCTCACGCCGGCGCGCCCCGCGGGCAGCTCGCGCAAGGTCGTCACATCGAGGTCGCCGAAGACGGTCATCGCAACGGTCCGCGGAATCGGAGTGGCGGTCATGACCAACAGGTGTGGCCTGGACTCACCGGGTCCGCGGTCGAGCAGAGCCGCACGTTGTTCTACGCCGAAGCGGTGCTGTTCGTCGACGACCACCAGGCCGAGGTCGGCGAACTGAACGGCCTCGTTCAACAACGCGTGTGTGCCCACCACGATCCCCGCCTCCCCCGAGACGATCTTCAGCAGTGCCTCCCTGCGTGTGGCAGCATTCGCCGATCCGGTGAGTAGGACCACCTGGGTGCCGGTGTTGCCCCCCAGCAGGGTCCCCGCCTCGGCCAGTTCCCCGAGCAGAGCCGAGATCGACGCGTGGTGCTGCGCGGCAAGTACTTCGGTGGGGGCGAGAAGGACCGCCTGGCCGCCGGAGTCCACAACAGTTGCCATCGCCAGCAGGGCTACGAGGGTCTTGCCGGCGCCGACCTCCCCGTGCAGCAGGCGCTGCATGGGTTGTGCACGCGCCAGGTCGGCACGGATCTCGGCGACCGCGGCCTGCTGGCCCGCGGTGAGCGCGAAGGGCAGTCGGTCCTCGACGGCGCGGGCGATGCCCTCGGCGCGGCCCGGGCGGGCGGTGGCGTCGCTGTCGGCCATGGCTTTGCGGCGCAACGCGAGGATCGTCTGCAGGACGAAGGCCTCCTGGTAGCGGAAGCGCCCACGGGCAGGTTCCAGAAGGTCCAGCGTGGTTGGTGTGTGGACCGCCTCGAACGCCTCTGCCTGCGACATCAGCGCACGCCGGTCCCGGATCGTCCCATCGATGGGGTCGTCGCTCAGGTCGACCGCCTCGAGCACCATCTTCACCGACTTGGCCACGCGCCAGGACGGGATGCTCGCGGTGGCCGGGTAGATGGGGTTGATGGTGGCCAGGAAGGCCTCGACCTCCTCCGGGTCGTCACCTGCCCCCAGCGGCGACATGACGCACAGCGGGTGCGCGAGCTGTAATTGCCCGCGGAACGCGCTGACCTTGCCGCTGAACAGACCCACCCGCCCGGACTGCAGCATCCGCTGGTAGCCCTTGACCCCTCTGAAGAAGGCCAGGTGCAGATCCTGCCGGCCGTCGGTGATCACCGCGTTGAGCATCTCGCCCTTGCGTGTGCGCCGGACGCTCGCACTCTTCACGCGTGCCAGCACCGTGGCCACGTCTCCCACGTGCAGCCCGGCGATGTCGGTGAGTCTGGTCATGTCCTGGTACCTGCGCGGGAACACCCACAGCAGGTCCTCGCAGGTATCGACGCCGTGGGACTTGCGCAGACTCCCGGCACTGCGACCACCGACCACGTCCGCGAGCGGGGAGGAGAGCTGGGCCACGCTACTCCACGCCGATGATGACCGGCCAGTAGGGCTGACCCCCGGCCACCACCTCCAGATCGACCAGCGCCATCTGCAGGTGGTGTTCGACGGCGGACACGAGGCCTTCAGGCGCCTCCGAACCGGTCACCAGCGTCACCAGTTCCGAGGTGCTGCTGCTCATGCGGTCGATCACCCGCAGTGCCACAGTCTCCACGGAGTCGCCGATCTCCACGATGTCTCCGTCGACGAGTCCGAGCACGTCGCCGACCTGGCATCTGCCGGCGGTCGTGATCGCTTCCTTGCTGGCCACCGTGACACCGCCGTACCGGGTGGCACTCGAGGCACGAGCCATCGTCACCACGTCGTCGTCGAACCCCACCGAACTGTCGTGCACGGCAACCGCGGACAGTGTCTGGACGATGGACCGGCTGGGAACCACGGCGACGCGGATGTCATCGTCGCGCAGGAACTCGGCGGCGGCTTTGGCCACCGGTGTGGAGTCGGAGTCCGAGGGCAGCAGCAACGCCTCGCGTGCGCCGCACGACGTCACCGCGCGCACGAAGTCCCGCGTGCTCGGCCTTCCGCGTGGCGGGGTCCGCACGACCACGGCCCCCGACTCCTCCAGCAGTTCGGCGACACCCGGGCCGTGGGCCACCGCGACCACGACCCGCGTGATCTCTCGCGGGAGATGGCGCTGCTGTTCGATGAGGTCGGTCACGGCGATGCGATGCGGCCGTCCGGCGTCGATCCCGGCCTCGATCGAGGCGCCGATCGAGTCGGTGTGGACGTGCACGTTCCACAACCCACCACCCCCGACGACGACCAGTGAATCCCCCAGACTGTCCAGTCGCGTGCGCAACTCGGGGATACCCTCGTCCTCGCCGTCGAGCAGGTACATCACCTCGTACCGGGGCCCTTCATAGTCACCCGCCGGCATCGGCTCGTGGGCGACAACGGCCTCAGCCACCACATCCTCGGCGTGGGCCTCCCCCGTCAACACCTCCACGAGGGCATCGAGAACGACGACCAGCCCTTTGCCACCGGCATCCACGACACCGGCTGCAGCCAGTGCGGGCAATTGGGTGGGGGTCTTGGCCAGAGCGTCGTGGGCGTGCTCAGCGGCTGCACGCGCGACACCGGTCACCCCCTCATCGACGTGTGCCGCTGCACCTTCGGCCGCGGCACGGGCCACCGTCAGCACAGTGCCCTCGACCGGGCGGCTGACCGCCGCATAGCCGAGGTCGGCGGCACGGGCGAAGGCATCGGCCAGGGTCTGCCCACCAGGTTCGTCCACCGCGCCGATCACGTCAGCCATCCCACGCAGAAGTTGACTGAGAATCACCCCAGAGTTGCCGCGGGCCCCCAACAGCGCTCCGCGCGCCAGAGCGTCGGCCGTTGGCCCGGGGGCGCTGGCCGGATCCGAAACCTCGACCGCCGCGATGGCCGCGGCTTCGACTGTCAGATACATGTTGGTCCCCGTGTCGCCATCCGGCACAGGGAAGACGTTCAACGCGTCGATCTCAGCCCGGCGATGACCGAGCGCGTCCTGGCTGGCGCGCATCCACGCCCGAAGCGCGGGTGCATCGAGGGCCACCTCGGACACCTCGGTCATGGCTGTGGCTCCTCACCCCTGCTGAACGTCACCCCAGGGTAACGGGGTGCCATGGGCGTTTGAGGCAGCATCGGCTATCCTGTTAGGGATTGCGTGTGCCGCGTTCGATCGCGCACCGCCCGAACGACCACCATAACGACTTTGAAGGAGTCCCCGTGGCTGCCAACTGTGATGTCTGCGGCAAGGGTCCCGGCTTCGGCCACAGCATCTCCCACTCCCACCGCCGCACGAAGCGCCGCTGGAACCCCAACATCCAGTCGGTGCGCGTGCTCGTGGGCAAGGCCCCGAAGCGCATGAACGTGTGCACCAGCTGCCTGAAGGCCGGCAAGGTGACCCGCGCCGTCTGAGCCCCAACACCATGAACTCCGGTCACCCCGCACGGGGCGGCCGGAGTTTCTTTGTGCGCTGTGGCTACTCCGGAGGTCTCAAGGGCGCTCCCGGTAGTCGTGTACGGCCGGAGCCGACCTCCAACTGTTCTGTCCAGACAGGTCGGTCACGGTAGCGGCTGGGGCCGGTGCAGGCCAGATGGTGGTCATCGGCACTCCGGTTAGAGATCGGCATGTTGGTTAGTCGGCGGCAGGTTGGTTAGAGTCCCACGGCCGTATACGGCTAACCGGAGTGCCGTATCTCTAACCAGGATGCCGATCTCTAACCGGAAGGTGCAGACAGATACTGACCGACCCTGCTACCGGGCCAACGCCATGACCCGATGGATCTGGATCTCCAACGGGCACAGCACAAGACGGTCGCCTATCCCCAGCCCAACAACCGATCGCTGCTCAGTCCCGGAAGTGGTCGAACCCCGGAGGCCCGACGTGCCGGTAGCCCGGGACCTCCACCCCACTGCCCTCGGCCACCTCGCCGATCGGCACGAAGCCGGCCGGCAGTGGTGTACCGGGCGGGAAAGTCGCGGCGAGGGCGTGGTCGTCACCACCGGCGATGACCCACCCGAGCGGATCGGCGTTGAACGCCGAGGCGGTCTCCCGGATCTGGTCGTCGATCGGCAGGGCCGCGCTGTCCAGCACGATCTGCACGCCCGAGGATTGCGCGATGTGCCCGAGGTCGGCCAACAGCCCGTCACTGACATCGATCATGGCGGTGGCACCGGCGGCGGCGGCCAGCGCACCGGCGGAATAGGGCGGCTGTGGGCGCCGGTGGGCATCCACGACCACCCGCGGGGACCGGAATCCCCTCCCGAGCACCGCGAGCCCGGCGGCCGCCCAGCCGAGCCGCCCGCACACGGCCACCACATCGCCGGGGCGTGCTCCGTCGCGACGGACGAGCCGGCTTCCGGCTGGAACCCCCAAAGCGGTGACACATATCGTGATCACGGATCCGCGGGTGACATCCCCGCCGACCACCGCCGACCCCAGTTCCGCCGCCTCCGCGACCATGCCGTCGACAACCCCGAGCACCCACTCCGCAGACGTCTCCGGGGGCATCGCGATCGCCGCGGTGAGCGCCACGGGGCGGGCGCCCATGGCGGCGAGGTCGGCGAAGTTCTGAGCGGCGGCCTTGTGCCCGATGTCCTCAGGCGATGACCACTCGAGCCGGAAGTGCCGGTCCTGCACGAGCATGTCGGTGCTGACCACCAGCCGATCCGAGCCCAGGCGCACGACGGCGGCGTCGTCACCTGATGGCAGATCTACGGCCGGTGAGGTCTTCAGTCGGCTCTGCAGGGCTGCGATCAGCCCGAACTCGCCGAGATCCGCCACCGTCTGCCCGCTCATCGCGCCTCCACCCAGTCGTGTCGTCGTACCCGTGGTCAAGATAGTCTCCTAGCACCAAACGCGTAGGAGGAACCGTGGTCCAGGCCTACATCCTGATCCAGACCGAAGTCGGCTCGGCATCCAGGGTCGCCGAGGAGATCCGACAGATCTCCGGGGTCACCCAGGCCGACGACGTCACCGGCCCCTACGACGTCATCGTCCGCGGCGAGGCCGAGTCGGTCGACCAGCTCGGGCAGATGGTCGTAGCCAAGGTGCAAGCCGTCCCCGGCATCACGCGCACGCTGACGTGTCCCGTCGTGCACTTGTCGTAGCGGCGCTCCTGCTCGCCGGCTGCACGCCGGCGCAGATCCCGGTCGCCAGCCCGTCCCCCGCGGACCAGTCCGCCTGCCGCGAGCTGGTCAAGGCCCTGCCACTGAACCTCGACGGCCATGAGAACACCGGCCGCTCCGAGTACGCCGCAGCGTGGGGTGACCCACGCATCGTGCTCCGGTGTGGGGTTCCCACCCCGGCTGCCTACGAGAAGATCTCGGAGATGGTCGTCATAGACGGCGTCTCATGGTTCCCCGAAGAGCAGAACGACGGGTACGTGTTCACGGCGATGGGGCGCTCGCCCCTGGTCGAGGTCTACGTTCCGGACCAGTACGCACCGGAGGTCAACCCCCTGGTCGACCTCGCACCGGCTATGACCGACAACACCACAGTGACCGGCGCGGCCGGGGTCGCCCCCTAGAGCCGGGAACGGAACTCACGGACCTGCCGGGCGTTCCAGTCGGTGTGGTCGTTGCGCCAGCCCTTCTGCAACTCCTGGAAATGCGGCGAGCGGTTCACCATCTTGTGCCCGATCACGTCCGAGGTCGCGATGTCGAGTTCGGCCTGCAGCCAGCGCACGAGCCGCACTCCCGCCTTGCGCTGTTTCGGACGGTTCAGGATGTTGTCCGCCGAACTCATCTCCACGAACTCGATGCCGACCGAGCGATGGTTGATGCCGATGGCGTGGCGACACATGGTCGACAACGGGGCCAACTGCAGGATCGTGCCGTCCTTGTCGACGATGAAGTGCGTGCAGCCGCCGGGCCGCTCGGGTCTCGATCCCGAGGGGCCGGGGGACGGAGTGTTACTCGCGAACAGGTTCCACGGCGATGAGGCGGTGTTGCTCACCGTGTAGTGCAGGACGACGGTCCGCGGATCGGTGAGCTTCCACGTGCGCACACCATAGTGTCGCTTGGCATAACCGGCCATCTGCATCTTGCGGGCCTTGCCGTATGGGATGTACTTCTTCACGATCGCCGGCGGCGGGACAGGCTGGACGTCCACCGGGGGCACGAGCGGGATGAACAGAGGAATCATCGCAGCCCGACCCCTCTGCGCAGGGCGTCGTCGATGAGGCTTGTCACCACTTCACTGTACGTGCGGCCCGACGCTTCCCACACCAGCGGGAACATCGAGGCCGACGTGAAGCCCGGCATGGTGTTGATCTCGTTGAGGATGACACGCTCCTCGGTGACAAAGAAGTCAACCCGCGCCAGACCCTCACACATCGCTGTCGAGAACGCCTGCGCGGCGATCCGGATGATCGCTGCCGCGACCTCTGCGGGCACTTGCGGATCGATCACGAGGTCGACGCTTTCGTCGAGGTACTTGGCCTCGAAGTCGTAGAACTCGTGGCCGGAGCGCACGACGATCTCGCCGGGGACACTGACCGCCACCTCCGGTGTGGCGAGCACACCCACCTCGATCTCTCGCGCCTGTGGCACGCCGGCCTCGACGATGAGGCGGGGATCGTGGCGCAGCGCTTCCTCCACCGCAGCGACCAGGTGGTCGGGATCATGCACCTTGCTGATGCCTTGTGACGATCCCGCGCGGCTGGGCTTGACGAAGACGGGCCACCCCAGGCCCGCGATCCGCTTCTGCCAGCCACCCGGATCGCGGTGCCATTGATCACGCGTCAGCCCCACGAACGAGCCCACGTCGATACCGGCCGCCGCCATGTGTTGTTTGAAGCAGACCTTGTCCATCGACAGCGCCGAGGCCAGCACGCCCGATCCGACATACGGCAGACCGGCAACCTCGAGCAGGCCCTGCACCGTGCCGTCCTCCCCGAACGGGCCGTGCAGGATCGGGAAGACCACGTCGAGCGGAAAGTACTCCCCTTCGACGAGCAGCCCTTTGCGCGTGTGGTCGAGCATCAGGGACACTTCCGGGCCACCGAGCACCTCGGGCAACTCGGCGCCGAGACGCAGCCGCTGCACGTCCTGGTCGTCCAGACGCCAGGTACCGAGGCGGTCGATGCCGATACGTACGACCTCGAACCGATCCGGATCCAGCGCGCGCAGTACGCTGCCCGCGGAGACACAACTGATGCTGTGCTCCGAACTCGTCCCTCCGTAGAGGACACCGACCCGGATCCGCGATTCCACCACGCTCCCGACCCTAGTCCAGGAGACCCGATGCACCGCGCAACGCTCACAGTGACCGCCGGCCGGCCCGCCCCGCAACCCGATGCGCCGCTGAACGCCCCGGTCGAATTCGCCTCGGCCCTGAGCGCGGGCGGGGAGATCGAATACACGCGGCACGACGCGCGCAACAGCAGATCGTTCGAAGCCGTTCTTGGCGCGCTCGAGGGCGGTGAGGCGGTGCTCTACTCATCGGGGATGGCGGCCGTGAACGCGGTTCTGGACGTCCTCTCACCTGCCACGGTGGCAACGCCGCAGGTCGTGTACTCCGGGACCGCCGCAACCTTAAGGGCTCGTGCACTGCCGCGGCTGGATCAGGCCGATCCGGCAGCAGACGTGCGCTGGATCGAATCCCCCAGCAATCCGGACCTGCGGATCCAGGACATTGCCGCACTTGCCGCGCTTCCCGGGACCACGGTGGTGGACAACACCTTCGCCACCCCCCTGGGTCAGCGACCCCTGTCCTTGGGCGCGGAGGTCGTCGTGCACTCGGTGTCGAAGTACCTCTCCGGGCACTCCGATGTGATCCTGGGAGCCGTGGTCTGCCAGGATCCCGCTCTCGCTCAGCGCTTCCGGGACCACCGGGAGCTGTGTGGCGCCATCGCCGGACCGATGGAGGCATGGCTGGCCCTGCGCGGTGTTCGAACCCTGGATGTGCGACTTCGGCGGGCCGCCGCCAACGCCGCGTTGATCGCTCGGCGACTGTCCGCCCATCCGGAGGTCGCAGAGGTGCTGTGGCCCGGTCTGGAATCCCACCCGGACCACGATGTGGCCATGCGGCAGATGGACGTGATCACCCCGATCATCGGGCTGCTGCCCGCAGGTGGCGTCGATCAGGCGGACCACATCTGCCGGGCGGTCACGCTATGGCGCCACGCGACGAGTCTGGGCGGGGTGGAGTCGACCCTGGAACGGCGTCGACGGCACGAAGCCGAGTCCGAGCTGGTCGACCCGGGGCTGCTGCGACTCTCCGTGGGGATCGAGGACCCCGATGACCTGTGGGCGGACCTTTCGGCGGCACTCACAGCCGGGGGCTGATTCCACCTGCGGTCAGTTGTTCTGTCCCGGGAGGTTGGTCACGTTGGTGTTTGGTACCTGGTCACACGGCGTTGGACCGGTAGCAGGCCCGTCTGGATCTGTCTGCGCATTCCGGTTAGAGATCGGCATCTTGGTTAGTCGGCGGCAGGTTGGTTAGAGTCCCACGGCCGTATAGGACTAACCGGAGTGCCGTTTCTCTAACCAACATGCCGATCTCTAACCGGGGTGCCGGCCGGACCGGTGGGCATCGTCCTTGCCGGAGCGGCCCGCTGGGCAGGACCTTCCGCTCGCCCAGAGCCGCACCGTGGTCGTGGGCTCACCAGTCCGAGCCAGACGCAACCGGCCCGCCTGACCCACCGGAACCCCGCCTACGAAAGCCCTTCGTGTCCCTGCTCGGCCTTGGGGTTGCGGGACATGAGGTTCGCAAGCATCTCCCGTGGGGGCATCCCGTGGTGCACGACCTGGACGACCTGTTCGGTGATCGGCATCTCCACCGAATTGCGGGTGGCCAGATCGAGGATCGACTGGCAACTCTTGACTCCCTCGCAGGTCTGCTTGGTCTTCGCGATGGTCTCGTCCACCGTCAGTCCCCGGCCGAGATTCTCCCCGAAGGTGCGGTTGCGGGACAGCGGTGAGGTGCAGGTCGCGATCAGGTCACCGATGCCCGCCAGGCCGAGGAAGGTCAAGGGGTTCGCGCCCAACGCGGCGCCGAGTCTGGACATCTCGGCGAGTCCGCGGGTGATCAGCGAGGCTTGTGCGTTCTCCCCGAACCCCAGCCCATAGGCCATCCCGTTGGCCAGCGCGATCACGTTCTTCACCGCACCACCGAGCTCGGTACCGATCACATCGGTGGTGTAGTAGGGGCGGAAGTACGCCGTCGTGGTGGCCTCTGCCAGGGCTTGCGCGCGGCCCTCGTCGGCACACGCGACCGTGGTCGCGGCCGGCTGCCGCTGCGCGACCTCCCGCGCGAGGTTCGGGCCCGACACCACAGCGACCTGCGACTCCGGGAAGCCGGTGACCTCCGCGATCACCTGCGACATGCGCATGACCGTGCCGAGTTCGATGCCCTTCATCAACGAGACCAGAGTCGCATCGGGATTGAGGTGTTCCTTCCATGCCGAGAGGTTCTCGCGCAGCGTCTGCGACGGAATCGCGAGCACCACGATCTGCGCACCGTGCAGGACCTCCACCGGGTCCCCACTGGCCCACATCGACGGCGGCAATTCGATGCCCTCGTGGTAAGCGCTGTTGTGGTGCCGATGGTTGATGTCCTCGACGACGGCGGGCTCACGTGCCCACATCGCGACGTCACCGCCGGCGTCGGCGAGCACCATCCCGAATCCCGTGCCCCAGGAACCACTGCCCATGACCGCAATACGTCGCATCTAGCTCTCCTCTTGTTCGCTCGCCTGCTGTGCCTCACGCCAGGCCTTGTAGTCCACCCGTTCGGCGGGTGCCGTCTCTCCGCGGATCTCTTCGAGCAATCCCGTGATGGCGTCCATGATCCGTGAGGTGGCCGCTGCAAGCACATCGCCGTCGAGGGCCTTGCCACGGAACGCGTCGAGGTCCACGGGCGGACCCACCCGGATCTGCATGGTCTTGGGCGGGAACACCTTGAACTCCTTGGCGTACGGCCCCATCACATCCTGAGCACCCCACTGCGCGATCGGGATCACCGGTACATCGGCCAGCAGGGCGATCCGGGCCGCCCCGGTCTTGCCGGTCATCGGCCACAAGCCGGGGTCCCGGGTGATGGTGCCTTCCGGATAGACGACCACTGCCTCCCCGTCGTGCGCCGCGTCAACCGCCGCCCGCACGGAGTCGGCGGCGTTGTTGGTCTCCCGGAACACCGGGATCTGACCGGCGCCGCCGACGATCTGTCCGACACCTGGGATGTGGAACAACTTCTCCTTGGCCAGGAACCGCGGGGGCCGGCCGTTGTTCCACAGGATGTGTGACAGGACGATCGGGTCGAACCACGACAGATGGTTGGACACCACCACTATGCCGTCCGTGGGCGGGTACTGCTGCCGCAGCCATTCCTGCCCGTGCCAGTCCCGCTTGGTGAGCACTGTCATCGGTGGCTTGAGCACGAGGGCCGCGAACCGATAGTAGGGCCCGAGTCGGCGCGAGCCATGACGGGAAGGCATGAGCCCGATCATCCCCCGCCACCGGTGCCGCTGTCGACCGTTGTGTGCATGCTGTCAGGATTCATGTGTGGTGCGATTCATCCTTCCGGTGAAGGGGCGGGGTCTGCGCAAGACCCGGCTGGGGGGATCGGACGCCGTCCGCGAGGAACTCAGCGTGGCGATGCTCCAGGACTGCCTGTCGGCTGTGCAGGAAAGCGACCTCGGGCCGGTGGTGGTTGTCAGCCCCGATCCCCAGATCCTGGACCTGGCGACCGACGCCGGAGCCACCGCCATGGCCCACTCGGGTGGACTCAACGACGCGATCACGGCGGCGGCGGGTCCGGGACGATGTGCGGCGCTGCTGCCGGATCTGCCCGCACTGCGGGCGGGGCACGTGCGGCAGGTGTTGACCACCGCCGACGAGGGATTCGTGGCAGACGCCTCGGGTCGTGGGACCACCCTGCTCTTCGGTCGCCGACTTCGTCCACACTTCGGCCCCGGATCCGCAGCCGCACACGCCGCCGCGGGTTACCAGCGGATCGAGCTCGCCGAGTGCGGTCTCACCGTGGACGTGGACACCTATGCCGATCTGCAACGCGCACATGCGCTGGGACTCGGGCCGCGCACCAGCGCGGTCCTTGCACGTTCAGGGGGCGACCCGGCCTGGCGGATCAGCCCCTGAACGTCACGCTCACTTCTTCGCAGTGGTCTTCTTGGCGGGAGCCTTCTTGGCCGGTGCCTTCTTCGCCGCGGTCTTGGCCGGAGCCTTCTTCGCCGGAGCCTTCTTGGCCGGAGCCTTCTTCGCCGCGGTCTTCGCCGGAGCCTTCTTGGCCGGAGCCTTCTTCGCCGCCGTTGTCGCCGGAGCCTTCTTCGCCGGAGCCTTCTTGACCGGGGCCTTCTTCGCCGCGGTCTTGGCCGCAGTCGTGGTCTTCTTGGCCGCAGCAGCGGTCTTCGCCGGAGCTGCCTTCGCCGCCGTCTTCGCGGCAGTGGTGGTCTTCTTGGCCGCAGCAGCGGTCTTCGCCGGAGCCTTCTTGGCGGAGGCCTGGGCCTTCTTGGCAGAGGCTTGGGCCTTCTTCAACGCAGCACGCGGGTTCTCGACGAAGGCCTTGAACTCGGCGCCGGCCTTGAACTTGGGCACCGGCTTGGCCTTCACCTTGATGGTGCGGCCATCGAAGGGGCTCTTCATCGTCCGGGCACTGCGCTGGAACTGCTCGAAGATGCCGGAGCCGCTGATCGCGACCTTCTCGCCCTTGGCGACCTCTGCCTTGATGGTCTCGATGACGGCCTCAACGGCCTCGGCGGCTTCCTGACGCCGCACCTCGAGGCGCTCGGCAACGGCCTCGACGAGTTCTGATCTGTTCACGTTTTTCCTCCGGTTGGGAACCTCGGTGCTTCGCACCTTAGATCCCACGTGGTGAGTGGTGTGGGCGCCACGCCGCGTGGTAGCGATGCGACAGCCCATCGGGTGCCTCGAAGACTACAGAGGAAATCGGCGTCGTGTACCGATCTACGGCGATTTTTCGGCCGTTCTCACCAGGATGGTTACGCGGTGGTCGGCAGGAACTCCGGTCGATCGCGCTCGAATGCTGCGATCGCGTCACCGTGCTGCAACGTGATCCCGATGTCGTCGAGGCCTTCCAGCAGACGCCAGCGCACGTATTCGTCGATGGTGAAGTCCGCCACCAGATCCCCGGCGCGGATCTGCCGGTCCTGCAGGTCCACGGTGACCTCCAGCCCCGGCTGCGCGTCGAGCAGATCCCACAGCTGCTCCACGACCTCCTGATCGACCTCCGCGGTCACGAGTCCGCCCTTGCCGGCGTTGCCACGGAAGATGTCGGCGAAGCGCGACGAGACCACCACGCGGAACCCGTAGTCGTTGAGCGCCCACACCGCATGCTCACGAGACGATCCCGTCCCGAAGTCCGGGCCGGCCACAAGGACCGAAGCCGTGGCATGAACCGGATGGTTCAGCACGAATTCGGGATCTTGGCGCCATGCTGAGAACAGGGCGTCCTCGTACCCGGTCCGCGTGATGCGTTTCAGGTACTCCGCAGGGATGATCTGGTCGGTGTCGACGTTGGAGTGGCGCAGCGGCGCGGCGACCCCGGTGTGTGTTGTGAACTTGTCCATCTCAGACCTCCACCAGATCGCTGGGAGCTGCAAGTCGTCCGACCACCGCGGTAGCGGCTGCAACCTGCGGTGACACCAGATGTGTTCGCCCGCCAGGACCCTGCCGGCCCTCGAAGTTTCGGTTCGACGTCGATGCGCTGCGCTCCTGGGGACGCAGTTTGTCGGGGTTCATGGCCAGGCACATCGAGCACCCGGCGTTGCGCCACTGCGCGCCCGCGGCTTCGAACACCTTGTCCAGCCCCTCCTCCTGGGCCTGCAGGCGCACCTTCACCGATCCGGGCACAACCAGCATGGTGACTGAATCGGCGACCTTACGCCCCTGCAGGATCTCTGCCGCTGCCCGCAGGTCCTCGATGCGACCGTTCGTGCAACTGCCCAGGAAGACGGTGTCCACGGTGATGTCTTTCAACGCCATGCCGGCTTCCAGGCCCATGTACTGCAGCGCCTTCTGTGCCGCGGCCCGCTCACTGGGGTCCTCGAAGTCCTCCGGCGAGGGCACCGACGCACTCAAGGGGAGCCCCTGGCCGGGGTTGGTCCCCCACGTCACGAACGGGCTCAGCGCGGCGGCGTCGATGGTGACGTCGGCATCGAACGCCGCGTCCGGGTCGGTCGTCAGCGTGCGCCAGTAGGCCACGGCGGCGTCGAAGTCCTCCGGCGCGCGTTCCTTGCCGCGCAGGTAGTCGAACGTCGTCTCATCCGGGGCGATCATGCCCGCGCGCGCACCTGCCTCGATCGACATGTTGCAGATGGTCATGCGCTGCTCCATGGACAGCGCCTCGATAGCCGGTCCGCGGTACTCCAGGACGTAGCCCTGCCCGCCGCCGGTGCCGATCTGCGCAATGATGGCCAGGATCAGATCCTTGGCGGTGACGCCGGCCGGCAGCTCGCCCTCGACGTTGATCGCCATCGTCTTGAAGGGCTTCAGCGGCAGTGTCTGGGTGGCCAGCACGTGCTCGACCTCGCTCGTGCCGATCCCGAACGCGAGCGCTCCGAAGGCGCCGTGGGTCGACGTGTGGCTGTCTCCGCAGACAACCGTCATGCCCGGCTGGGTGAGACCCAACTGGGGGCCGACGACGTGCACGATTCCCTGATCGGCATCGCCGAGCGGACGGATGGGCACCCCGAACTCCGCGCAGTTGGCGCGCAGAGCCTCCACCTGCGCCCGCGAGATCGGGTCTGCGATGGGCTTGTCGATGTCGAGGGTGGGGACGTTGTGGTCCTCGGTCGCCAGCGTCAGTTCGGGGCGACGCACGGACCTGCCGGTCGCGCGCAACCCGTCGAACGCCTGGGGGCTGGTGACCTCGTGGATCAGGTGGAGGTCGATGTAGAGCAGATCAGGTTCACCTTCCGCGCGACGCACCACATGGGCGTCCCACACCTTCTCGGCCAGGGTCTTGCCCATCGCGACCTCCTTGCGTCTCACATAGTGAGATTGTAGTATCACTGTATGGACAAGGCTAACACGGTGGGGACCCTGGTCAAGGCCGGGGCCATCCTCGATGCCGTCGAACTGGGCCCGCAGGACCTCTCAGATCTGGCCGCGATCACAGCCATCCCCCGTGCCACCTGTCACCGGCTCGCCGGCGCACTTGTCGACCTGCGCCTGCTCACCAAGGACGACCTCGGTCGCTACCTGGTCGGACCGCGGGTCTCCGAACTGAACGCCGCCGCTGGGGCGGACCGATTGCGCTCTGTTGCACTGCCCTCGTTGCGACGTCTGCGCGACACCACTGGTGAGAGCGCGCAGATCTATCGCCGCCAGGGGCAGCGGCGCTTGTGCGTGGCGAGCGTGGAACCCGCCACAGGCCTTCGGGACACGGTTCCGGAGGGCGCCCTGCTCACGATGGCTGCCGGCAGCGCCGCCCAGGTGCTGTCCGCATGGTCGGACACGGCGTCGGAGTTCAGCGCCCAGGCGCTGGCCGAGGTCCGTCGGCGCGGCTGGGCCCAGAGCGTTGCCGAGCGCGAAGCAGGGGTTGCCAGTGTCTCGGCTCCGGTCTGGTCGGGCGAACGGGTCGTGGCCGCCGTGAGTATCTCCGGGCCCATCGACCGCATGAGTCGGCGTCCGGGCACGCGTTTTGCCGCTGAGGTGGTCGACGCCGCCGCCCAGGTGCAACGCGACCTCGGTGGCTGAGCGTTGCGGCTGCGCTCCCCACAGACAACAAGAGGCCCCCCACCGCGATGGTGGAGGGCCTCCCTTGTAGCCCCGACGGGATTCGAACCCGCGCTACCGCCTTGAGAGGGCGGCGTGCTAGGCCGCTACACAACGGGGCCAAGGTGAGAAGCAAAGCTCTCGCTGGGGTACCAGGACTCGAACCTAGACTAACTGGGCCAGAACCAGTCGGGCTGCCAATTACCCCATACCCCAAAGGCCGTCGTCTCGAAGACAACTAGACAAGCATACCCGCGCCCTGACAGCCGCGGAACAGGCGGTGGCCACTGCCCGGCGTGACGTTGCCTACATCGCCATGGCCGCTCAGCACCGCATGGCCCCACGGATCCGGCGATAATCGGCAACAGGGTCGACGAGGGGAATCCTGAAGTGCGCACGACTACCGTCACATGGACTCCTGCGGGGGGCTGGTCCGCCGATCTTGCGACCGTGGAGACCCGGCCGGGCGCCGCAGTGGCCCTGGCTTTCAGCGACCCACTCGTCGACTGCACCCCGGCTCTGGCCGAACTGGCAGCTGCCCTGCCCGGCACCGAAGTGCTGGGATGCTCGACCGCGGGCCAGATCATGGGCAACCGGGTGGACCCCGCCCCGCTGGTGGTCGCCGTCGCCACGTTCGAATCGGCCCGTGTGATCAGCGCTTTCGCCCACGTGGATGACGAAGATTCAACCCCCGCCGGCCAGGCGCTGGGAGACGAGATCACGGGCGCAGCTCACGGTCAGCACATCGCGGGGGTCATGGTTTTCAGCGGTGGCCTGCAGGTCAACGGCAGCGCGCTGGTCGCGGGGCTCGGCACCTCTCTGCCGGAGGGCACGCCGGTGTCCGGCGGACTCGCCGGAGACGGCCCGCGTTTCCAGCGTTCCTGGGTGCACCTCAACGGCGAGAGCGGGGAGAACTGCGCCGTGGCCTTCGCGGTGATCGGCGAGGAGGTGACGTTCCGGCACGGCTCGCAGGGAGGGTGGGACGGGTTCGGCCCCCGTCGCACCATCACTCACAGTCACGCCAACGTCCTGTACGAACTCGACGGTCAGCCCGCGCTGTCGCTGTACAAGGAGTACCTGGGCGAACGCGCCGACGAGTTGCCGTTGTCGGCGCTGCTGTTTCCCTTGACCGTGACGGACCCCACCGACGGTCGCAGTCTGGTGCGAACCGTGCTGGCGGTCGACGAGGAGCACCAGTCCATGACCTTCGCCGGCGATGTCCCGCAGGGCTGGTCCGCCCGGCTCATGTGGACCACCACGGATCGGCTCATGGAAGGCGCCACAGAAGCTGCCGAAGAGGCCGCCCAGAGCCAGGTGGATCTGGCCGTCGCAATCTCCTGCGTCGGGCGGCGTCTGGTCCTCGGCGCCCGCACCGACGAGGAACTCGACTCGGTGGTGGACGCACTCGGTGACTCCACCGCCGTCGTCGGCTTCTACAGCTACGGGGAAATCTCGCCGGCCCACGGTCTGTGCACCCTGCAGAATCAGACCATGACGCTGACCACGATCAGCGAGTCCGCCGCGTCATGAACGACGGCTACCACCGCACCTTGGAGCGGCAGATGGCACGGGCAGGGCTGTCGCCGGAGGATCTCGCCGACCAGCGGATCGTGGACCTGCTGGGCCGGGTCTCCTCGGCGTACGAGGACGCGGACAAGCAACGCTATCTGCACGACCGCGCGTTCCTGCTGGCCAGCAGCGAGATGCAGAACCTCTACGACCGCCTCCAGTCGTCATCGCAGGATGAGGCGGCTGTGCAACGAGACCGGCTCAAGGCGATCTTCGACACCGCAGCCACCGGTCTGATCGTCTTGGAGGCGGACGGCCGGGTGTTCGATCTCAACCCTGTAGCGGAGTCGGCCCTCGGACTCGACCACGACGCCATGGTGGGCGACGCGTTGACCGCGGTCCTCACCCCGGCCGATCCGGAGGATCCCGTGATCGACGAGTTGCGGACCGCACTCGCGGAGGGGCGGCACTGGCGCACCGCCGATACGGTCCTGATGACCCGCCACGGCAGCACTCTGAGCGTGTCGATGCTGTTCCGCGCGATGCGCACCGGCGGTGGGGTCCTTGCGATCGAAGACATCACCGAGCGAAAGCAGGCGCAGGCCGAGTTGATCTGGCGCGCCAACCACGACTCGCTGACCGGGTTGCTGAATCGTCCCGCACTGACCGACCGGATCAACCGCTCCCTGCAGCGGGCTCGCCGCTACGGCTCCCAGGTGGGTGTGTTCTTCATCGACCTCGACCGCTTCAAGCGGGTCAACGACACGCTCGGGCACGCAGCCGGCGACACCCTGCTCGTGGAGTGCGCACGACGGATCAGCGCGATCATGCGCGAGGTCGACACCACGGCCCGACTCGGGGGCGACGAATTCGTGGCGATCGCCGAGCACCTCAGCAGCGCCGAAGACGCCTACGCGATCGCGAAGCGCATCGCGGACACCATCGCACAGCCCTTCTCCATCGAGAACGAACTCGCATATGTCGAGTCGAGCATCGGGATCGCGATGACAGACGGACAGGGCGTCGAACCGGGCCAGGTCCTGCGAGATGCCGACATCGCGCTCTACGAGGCCAAGGGACGCCCCGGCTCGGCGGTCGTGCTGTATACGGAGGCGATGATCCGGCGGATGCAGCACGGGGTCGACTTGGAACGTCGCCTGCGCCGTGCCATGTACACCGACGAGCTCTGGGTGGCGTACCAACCGATCTTCACGCTGGCCGACTCACGCATTGTCGGATTCGAGGCTCTGGCGCGATGGGATTCCGACGCCGGACCAGTGGCACCGGAGGAATTCATCGCCGTCGCCGAGGGAGCGGGACTGCTCGAGGAACTGGGCCGACGTCTCATTCCTGAGGCGCTCGCGTTCCAGCGGCAACTACCCGCCGGCGTCGACCTCTTCGTGAACATGTCCCCGGGCCAGATCGCCGGTGAAGGCATGCTCGAATGGCTGGAGGGTGCGATCGCGGACGCCGAAGCGGACCCCGGGCAACTGTTCATCGAGGTGACGGAGACGGACGCGATCAGCGATCATGCCATCACCCCTCGGCTGCGGCACCTGCGGGACCGGGGGATCCGGATCGCACTCGACGACTTCGGGGTGGGCCACTCCTCGTTGTCCGCCCTGCGGACGCTGCCCCTGGACCTGATGAAGGTGGACCGGTCCTTCCTGGTGGCCAACCGCCAGGACTCCCGGGCCGAGGCGATCGCACGCATGGTCATCGACCTCGGACGCCTACTGCCGGTGGGGGTCATCGCCGAGGGTATCGAGACCACCGAACAACTCGACCTCCTGCGCGAGATCGGCTGCCCCATGGGCCAGGGGTTCCTGCTGGCGCCGCCAGCACCGGCTGCCGAGGCTCTGACGTTGCTGACCTAGTCAGCTCGCCGCTGCCATTGTGACGACGTTGTCCCCACCACCCCCACAATTGTCACGAAGGTGAGGGGTTCAGCACCGGTGAGTTCTAGGGGTCAGTGCAACAGTCCAGCATCGAGAGTGGGTGTGTTGCGTGGGACGTTCACGGACTCCGCGGAGTGTGGAAGACCTGTTTTGGGCAGTGTGGGCGCAAGGGGTGGGG
>Ga0116151_10000753_pt1 | contig 29941 bp, 21 predicted proteins | sample AD_UKC117_MetaG_FD_89893 | JGI IMG/M metagenome (GOLD analysis project Ga0116151, IMG submission 89893) | Active sludge microbial communities of municipal wastewater-treating anaerobic digesters from Hong Kong - AD_UKC117_MetaG | ecosystem: Engineered > Bioreactor > Anaerobic > Digestate... | reverse complement strand
TTTGTTTATAATCTGGCCTTTTTGTATCGTCATCCCAGAAAACCTCCTTACTCAGTTATCTGGACTTATTTTTCTCCAATCGGACAGCTTTTATGTAAAGCGCAGATTTATTTGCTTTTATTCTCTGATTGCTTTTTCGGGGCTTCCTGCGTTTTGCCTGGACTGCTATGAATGAGTTTTATTTTATTGCTTCTGCTTAGTTTCTTGATCTGGTTTTCTCTTTGCATGGCCAGGCTTTTGCTTTCGCATTCTTCCCAATAAACCAGTTTTAACGGCAGTCTGCCACGAGTATATTTGCAGCCTGTGCCCTGCTGATGTTCCTGCAAACGTCTGTTGAGATCAACGGCATAGCCAGTATAATAGGTCTGATCACGGCATTGTAATATGTACACGTATGGCATTTTTTCTCCTTTCTCCGGGAACGCTTCCGCGCAGAAAAACAAACCGGCGGGAAAGTTTCCTCTCCCGCCTCGTCTTGTTATATTTTATTTGAAACGATGATGGGATACGCGCAGAGGCAGATTAAACTTATGGGTAATGGTATTGGCGACTTCCTCAATGTCATTCAGGGTCACATCAAGGACCAGGCATTTCAGCTTGGCATAAATGCGGTAGGCATTGTCGAGTTCCTCTGCCACCAGGTCATCCAGACTTTCTATCTCCTCAGGCATTTCGAAGCTGCGCGCTCTTTCCCTTCTTAGTTCGAGCAACGTATCAATGTCGATGGTTAATCCGGCCATGGGAATCTTGTCCCGCAGTTCCATGATCTCACCCGGGATTTCGGTTTCCAGGGTGATGGGAAAATTGGCTACCTTGATACCTAAATTGGCCAGATGCATGGACAAAGGCGTCTTGGATGTACGCGGCAGTCCCAGAATAATCAGATCGGCTTCTTTAAAGGTATTCAGGTTCTGGCCATTGTCATGGTCAATGGTATATTCGATCGCTTTGACCCGGTTAAAATACTCGTCATCCATTTTATGGGTCAGCCCTCTTATATGGGAAGGTCTCAGGCCGGTTTTGAATTCGATGGCATGAAACAACGGTTCCAGTACATTGATCGCCATGACGCCGCGGTAACGGGCCTGATCATCCATATAGCCGTACAATTCCGGTTTGACAATGGTATAAATAATAATGGCATCTTCTTCTACCGCCCGGTCAAGAATCAGATTCACCTGTTCTTCTTTGGTTACGCGGGAAAACCTGGTAATGGTCCTCTCAATGTCAAACTGCAGCACGGAAGCAACTGCGATCTTCTCGGCAGTCTCACCGACCGAATCTGATACTGCGAATATGTGTAATTTGTCAGGCATTAACACCATCCCCCTTCTGTGCGTGCACTATTATGTATGTGCCACGGAACAATTCTATACTACTATTTATTCGACCATCCTGTACATATTTCCTTTTTATTTAGACGAAAGTTCATTTTTGTTTTTGACAGACCTGCTTAATTTTTACAATCCAACAATCTCGCGTAAAATTAATTACCCGCGTCATTTTCCGTCACAATTAGCTTTATTTTGCCGGATAATATGCTATCATAGAAATAGTGAATTATGTAACGAATAGCGGGTGATTTGAATGGAAGAAACCGGTGTTTTTATTACCATCCTGCTGGTCGTCCTGGGTATCGGTATTGTTTTTGCAGTGCTGGCCGTAATCCTGGTCAATAATTCCACCAATTGGTGGAACAAGTTGTAGGTACGTTTAAAAACCTTTCACGCGCCTGTAGGGGCAGTATGTTTCTTGTTCCAACTACCTTCTGAGCTTACAAGCCTCTCATCTTCTCACTCCGCAAATAGCGATTGTCTCTGGACTCCAGCACTTTATTCACCGTCTCCACCATCTGTTGTTTGTCTTTCTGCAGTGTCCCTTTGATGGGCAGGTAATTGGAGGCATGGCTGCCGACAAAATGCAGATTGTCGATGGTTATGTTCTCAAAGATGATTTTCATTTCTTCCAGGGTTTCAAAAGGGTCCAGCACTTGGAATGTCCCTTCCTGCACCTGTCGGAACAGCGGCGTGCCCGGCACGGGCGTGACGGTCAGCGCAGCAAGGTACTGGGGATTCATTGCATTGGTGATGCGGGCTGTCGCCAGGGCGTGTTCGGCCGACCGGGGACCTTTACCGGCCAGTCCCAGCAGCACCATGCTGGAAAGATTGATGCCGCTGTTGACCAGATTTCTTCCTGCCTGCAGCATTTCGTCATACGTGACGCCTTTTTTCACTTCCTTGAGCAAGGCATCGTCGCCGGTCTCGACACCTAAATAGGCCTTGGTCAGGCCTGCCGCCCGCAGGGCGGCCAGCTCTGAAAGGCTCTTGCCAAGTGTGCTTTGCGGCCCCACATAGGAGCCTACATGGCGCAGGCGGGGAAACGTTTTATACAGCTCTGCCAGAATCTCCAGCAGAATGTCTGTTTCAATGGCAATGGCATCTCCATCACAGAGAAACACTTTTTCTGCATCCCCATAATAATCCTTGGCCATTTTGATATCGGTTTTGATTTCCTCCAGGCTGCGTATCCGGTATTTTTTGTCCTTGTACATTCCGCAGAAGGTGCAGCGGTTGTGCGAACAGCCGATGGTGCATTGCAGCAGATAGCTGTTGGCTTCGCTGAACGGCCTGAATATATTGCCTTCATATCTCATGCTTGTCTGTCTCCTTGATCATTGTTTTCTTTACTGTATCTCCAACATTTCTATGGCGTCATTTGCTCCGTTGTCCGTCTGGTTGCCGACGTCTGGCAACGGCAAATCTTCGGGTTGTTCATTGTCATTGCTGTCCGGTCGATCCGGATTGGTCGCATCACCGGGGGATTCTGGTTGGGGGGATTCTGGTTGGAGGTTTTCTGCATCCGGCGGCAATTCTTCCAGCGGCTCTTCTTCCGTTGGTGTTTCCTCCTGTACCGGCGCCTGTTCAAGCGGTTCCTGATTGGAGGGAACGCTCAGCACTCCCTGGGAAATGAGCCGGTTCATAAAATCACGCCACACCAGTGCGGACGTACCGCCACCGCTGACCCGGCTTCCGCCTACGGGTTGGTTATTACTGTTGCCCACCCAGACAGCCGTGGACAGCTGAGAAGTATAACCCATAAACCATAGATCACGGCTTTGGGTGGTGGTTCCGGTCTTGCCGCCGCTGCGGATGGAAATTTGGGCAGGTGTGCCGGTGCCGTAAGCCACAACTGATTTCAGGATGCTGTCCATGGTAGCAGCGGTACTGCTGTCAACGACTTTCTTGGCACTGCCTCGTCCGGCATACAGGGTTTCTCCGTTGTTGCCGACGAGCCGTTCGATGCTGTAACAAGGAGATATTGTGCCTCCATTGGCGAGCATGGTATAGGCACTGGCCATTTCCATAGGAGATATGCCATTGCTCATTCCGCCCAATCCCAGGGCCAGGTTGTGGTCTTCTTTGGTGATGGAGGTGATCCCGTATTTCTCAAGATATTTAATGGCCTTGTTTACGCCCAGCATATCCAGCACTTCCACCGAGGCCACGTTGTATGAATTGACAATCGCCAGCCGTACGGTGGTTTCCTCCGGGCTGACGGCATAGTTGTTGGGCGTATAACCGTTAAAGCTGCGCGGTTTGTTGTTCAGTTTGGTATCCGCCTGGATTACGCCTTCATTGATCGCTGCTGCATAATAGAGTGGCTTGATGGCTGAGCCTGGCTGACGCGGTTCCACCGCCATGTTGATCTGATTTTTGTCCCATTCCACGCCTCCTACCATGGCCCGCACGGCTCCCGTCTGAGGTTCGATCGCCACCAGAGCGACATCCTGGGCGGTAATCCCCCGGGCAGCAAAGGTTGCCGCCTGTTTGACGACTGCATATTCAGCGGCCTTTTGCATGCGGTTGTCAATGGTGGTATAAATTTTCAAGCCGCCCTGGTAGAGTTTCTGGGCGCCCAATTCTTTTTCCAGCTGTCTGGCCAAATAGGTCATATAGTAGGGATGGGCACTCAAGCTCTGACGGAACGGTTCAAAAGCAAGCTCTTCCTGAAAAATGGCTTGCCCTTCCTGCGCCGTCAGCAATCCTTGTTCCTCCAGGAGATTGACCACGGTTTGCTGGCGTTTTTTTAATCCTTCCAGATTCTTGCCGGGGGAATAATACTCTGGTGATTGAATGATTCCCACCAAGGCTGTGATCTCAGCTTTGCTCAGATCGAAGACATCCTTGCCAAAGTAAGCCCGGGCAGCGATCCCCATCCCGGTGCACCCGCGTCCCATATATATTTCATTGAGATACATATTCAGGATGGCATCCTTGGTGTACTTGTCTTCAATGGCGCTGGCGATAAAAACTTCCTTGATCTTGCGCCAATAGGTCTTTTCCTGGCTTAGGAAGAGGGTCCGGGCCAATTGCTGGGTAATGGTGCTGCCGCCCTCGGCCTTGTTGCCTGATCTGATGTTGACATAGATGGCCCGGCCGATACTGCGGGAATCAAAGCCGGAATGCTCATAAAAACGTTTGTCCTCAACCGCCACCACCGCATCTTTCATGAATTTGGGGAACTCTTCGCTATACTCACGCTGATAACCCAGATTGCCCATTTTCTTTCCGTCATGATAAAAAACGGCGGTTTGTCCTTGTACCTCATACTCCCAGTTGCTTATGCCTGTCACAAATTTGGCCAGCTTGGGCGTGGTCTGGGTCAGCGACACCCCGGTGTAGAAAAACATCAGGAATAATAAAATCGCGCCCGCTGCCAGCAAAAGTTTGCTTATGAACTTCATTGCATCAAGACCTTTCTGTCAATTAGACTTTCCCGTTCTCTTCCCGGGGAACAGTCCTGGTCGTAAAGGATCCCTATTCAATTTGCTTTCTTCATAATTATATACAGTTTATACGCTGAAAGCTCACATTTCATTATCGTCTCAGAATAAAAATATTTCAACATTCTGTCTATCATCAGAAATAGAAGTTCCTTCAGCAGGAAATTTGCTATAAAATGATGAAGATACTAAGTGTTGGGTAAACATTTTTCCGATCACCTTCTGCCAAGCGGCAATGAACAAAGAGCGATATGAGGAGGACCATGGAATGGGCAATATTTTAGAGGAATGTCAGGTCTACGTAGTAACATCCGGCAAAGGCGGAGTTGGCAAGACAACCACCGTAGCCAACCTGAGCACCGGTTTGGCCAAACTAGGTTATAAAGTCGTCGTCATGGATCTGGATATCGGTTTAAAGAAACTCGATTTGATCATGGGATTGGAAAATCGGGTAATCTACGATATCGTGCAGGTGGCGGAAGGAGAGTGTACGCTCAAACAAGCTTTGGTGAAGGACAAGCGTTTCCCTGATCTTTTTATGCTGCCCGCTGCCCAGACCAGAAACAAAGAGGATATTACAATCGAACAGGTCAAAGCCATCTGTGATGAACTTCGTGAAGAATTTGATTTTATTTTTATTGACAGCCCGGCCGGCATCGAACAGGGTTTTAAGAATTCGATTGCAGCAGCAGACAAAGCAATCGTGGTCACCAATCCGGAAGTATCCGCCGTGCGGGATGCAGATCGCATCATTGGCATGCTGGAATCGGCCGGTTTCAAAGACATCCAGCTGCTGATCAACCGTTTGCGTCCGGATATGGTCAAAAAGGGAGACATGTTGAGTATTGAAGATCTGATCGAACATCTCTGTATCGAACCATTGGGCGTTATCCCGGAAGATAAAAGCGTCGTTATTTCCACCAATCGGGGCGAGCCAATCGTCCTGGGCAACACTCCGGCAGCCAATGCTTTCAGCAACATCGTACAGCGTTTGACTGGTGAAGATGTGGAAACCATGGTAATCCCGGAAGATACATTTTGGACCAAAGTCAAGCGCAACTTGTTTGGCGCCAGCTAGAGGAGGGTTTTATCATGATGGAATTACTGAGAAAATTATTTCTGGGAGAGCAGAATACCAGCCGCAAAGAAGCCAATGACCGTCTGCGGGTGGTGCTGACCCATGACCGTCTGACGGTGAATGCTGATTTGATGGAGACCATCAAAGAAGAAATCCTGCAGGTCATCGCCAAACACATTGATATTGAGGGAAGTCCGGAAGTCAATCTGATAACCGAAGGGCGTCATGCTGCGCTGGACATCAGCATACCACTTAAAGGAAGGTAGATGAGATTTGGCCAAACTTGACGTTAAGGGAAAGAATAATAATCTGATTTTTGTTTTTGGAGCAGGCAGTTTTGAGGAACTGGCCGGATTGCTCAAAGAACGGGTTGAGAACAATCAGGCACTTTTCAGCGGCTCCCAGGTCCTTTTTCAGGGAGACGGCTTGAAAACCCTCCGTCTGGAAGAACTGATTGCTTTACAAAGGATGTGCCTCGATTATGGCATGGTCTTAAACAATATGCCCGCACCACAGCCGGCGGCAGCACCAGTGTCGGCCCCGGCAGCCGCTCCTGCGCCGGCAGCCGCCCAGCCGGACCGGAAAACACACGCAACCGGTCGTGATCTGATGATTTTCAAGACCCTGCGCAGCGGACAAAAGGTACACAGTGAAGGTTCCATCATTGTCTGGGGCGATGTACATGAAAGTGCGGAAATCACTGCAGCCAGTGACGTTGTGGTGCTTGGCCGTCTGGAAGGACTGGCGCATGCTGGCTGCTTCGGTGACGTCAGCAGCACCATTTTTGCCCTGACCCTGACCCCGCGTCAATTGCGTATCGCTGATCGCATTTCTCGTTCTTCCGGTAAAATCGTCAGGAATCCTTACCCGGAAATTGCCTACGTGGAGGGCGATGGAATCTGCATCAGGGAATACTCCAACCGTGACAACTTAAACAAATAGGCAAAGCTTCATCTTTGCCTGTTTCTTTTCCGGGAGGGTGAAGGGATGTCAAAAAGAAATAATGCCCCCGCCGCCACGGCTCAGGAATTCATCTCCAGTCAACCGGTGACCGGCTGGAAACAGTGGCGGCTTCCTTTTTTTATTCTGCTTTTACTGCAGGCAGTAGTACTGTTGGGCGTCCTGGAAAGACCGGAAATGTCTTTGTATGATGCCTGGTTTCGCCTGCAAGGCGCCGCTGATCCGGGACAGCAAGTGGTCGTGGCGGCCATGGACGAAAGCTCAATCGACCGACTCGGGCCGCCGGCCTGGCCTCGTTCAGTTCATGCCCAGTTGTTGGAGAAGTTAGTCTCCGCCAAAATTGTGGCCTTTGATCTTACGTTTGGCGCCGCCAAAGACGCTGAACAGGATCTGGCTTTCGCCGAGGCCATTGCCCAACACGGCAACGTCGTTCTGATCAGCAAGTTCTATTTTGAAAAAGATGAAGACGGTGATGTCGTTCAGATCCCTGAACTGCCCCTGGAGGAATTGGCCGCCTCTGCTGCCGGGATGGGCTTTGCCAATATGCCCACCGATCCTGATCAGGTCGTGCGTCACACAACGCTGGTTGATACCAATAGTTTTGATATTCCCTATCCTTCCTTTGCTACGGCCATCATCCTGGCTGCCCAGGATCTGAATTACGAAGATCTGGAGCTGGGGGATGGATACCTGCAGGCCGGCCAGTACAAGGTTCCGCTGGACAGTCGTCATCAGGCCATGACCACCTTTTGGGGACCGCGAGGAACCTTTCAAACCATCAGTTATGCGGATATTTTGGAGGAAAAAATCAGTCCTGCCTATTTCCAGGATAAAATCGTGCTGGTGGGCAGTACCACCCAGGATGAACATGACTATTTTGCTACGCCCTACACTACCAGCAACATGGTAAAAAGCGGTGCCCTGGAAACACCTGGAGTGGAAGTCCACGCCGCTGTAGTGCAGAGTTATCTTAATCAAAGCTGGTACCAGCGCGTCGGTCGGGGGTTGAATTTTCTCTTTCTGCTCCTGCTTACCCTGCTGACCGTCAAACTGGTGGCAGGACGGGGCCCTCTGGCTGGTTTGCTGGGTGTGCTGGGCGTTTCGGCTCTAACGCTGCTGACGGTCTTTGTGCTGTGGAAGAATCACTGGTGGCTTGATTTGGCCTCTCCGCTGGCATTGATCTTTCTGCTTTATGTTGTCGTTACTGCCAGTGACTTTGTGCGGGCGGAAATGCAGCGGCGCAAGACGAAAGCCTTGTTTTCACGCTATGTGTCAGCCGATGTCGTGGAACAGCTGATGGCAGATCCTGCCCAAATGGCACTGGGCGGAAAGAAGCAGCTGGTCACGGTAATGTTTGCCGACATTCGCGGTTTTACGGCTTTTAGTGAAAACAAGGACCCCGTCGAGGTGATCCATCGTTTGAATGAATATTTGACCGTCATGACGGAATCCATCCTAAAACATGGCGGCACCCTGGACAAATATCTAGGGGATGGGCTGATGGCCTTTTTCGGTGCGCCCATTTACTATCCCGATCATGTGGAAAGATCCATCCTGGTAGCCCGGGAGATCCAACAGAAAGTAGCTGAACTAAATCGCCAGTGGGAGACCAAAGGGGAAGTCCCCCTGCTGGTTGCCGTAGGAATCAACACCGGCCCGGCAGTGGTGGGCAACGTAGGCAGTCCTGAGCGGATGGATTATACTTTGATTGGAGAAGATGTCAATCTGGCTTCCCGGGTGGAAGCTTTGACCAAACTGTTCTCGACCCTGGTCCTGGTTTCGGAACGCTCCTATCACCTGCTGGCAGATGGTCCGGTCAAGGATTCACTGGCTTACGTAGGCGAAGAACTGGTAAAAGGGTTCACCCATCCGATCAAGGTATATACCTTTACCGATCTGGATCTGCATTTTGAGAAGTCCACCGACAGTGGTTTTAAATAAGCAGTTCCCTCATCATCTGCAACTTGGGCAGGCAATCCTGGCAATATTTCCATCTTTCCCCTGCGTTTGCCCGATCATCCTCTGATCCACGCCAAAAGGCTTCCGGCAAAACCGGAAGCCTTTTTTAATTCTGAACCTGTCATCCTCGTTGGCCAAGTTATTTTAAATCAGAAGTGCAATAGGGGCAGCGCGTCGCCGCAATCGCAACTGACGATTTGCAGAACGGGCAATCCTTCTTGTCGGGTTCCGCAGGGGCTTCCTGCTTCTTCATCTTGTTGATCTGTTTGACTACCAGGAAAATCACAAAAGCAACAATGAGAAAATCGATAATACTGTTGATAAAAACACCATATTTGATTACCGGAGCACCGGCTTCAACAGCTTCGGCCAAAGAAGCAAACTCCTGTCCGGACAGGTTTACATACAGGTTGGCAAAGTCAACTTTGCCTAACAGCAAGCCGATGGGCGGCATAATGATATCATTGACAAAAGAGGTGACAATTTTCCCAAATGCTGCACCGATAATGATACCTATTGCCAGGTCAATTACATTGCCTTTCATGGCAAACTCACGAAATTCTTTCCACATCTTATCTGCCCCCTTTTCTTATTTCAGCCCAAATCAGGCCACCGTGTAATCCTTCACCTCCTCCATGCTGCGATTACATCCTATTCATGCCCCTAAAGACAAATGATTACACCAGCGGAGACAGGAGCGTGACCAGCGGGATTCTCCTCTGCCCGCCGGCTTGGTTCACGGTAAAGCTAACGAAAAGATCGCTTTCCGAGATTTCGGGTACGTTGAGTTCAACCTTGGCAACAAAGTCCCCGTCAATATATTCACATACAGCCGTTCCCAGCAGATTGCCGCCCTCCGCCGCATCATAGACGTTGACCCCGGCACCCTCCGGCAGACTGAAAAATATTATATCCAGACTCCCAAAACTGTTCTCCCGGCTGAATACCGACAGAATATCCGCCCAGGAATCGTCATAATCAATGGGCGGCAGGCTGGAACCATAGGCATTGTCTGCAATCATATCCTGGACCGTGTTGACCTGCGGATTCAGGATATCAAACCACAAACCCTCTCCGGTCTTCATGTAAATCCGGTTGGAACCGTGATAATACAATTCCCAGATAAATTCCTCATTGCCAAAATACAGGCTATTCAAGCCATAAGCGCCATCGGCGACCAGGACTGCGGGAGCGGTGACATCATACGGGGAATATTCACCTTCAGACGACCAGTAGTCCAGGGCAAGATCGAATTCCAAGTCTCCATTGCTGACGTCCAGGGTCATGGAATCCATGTAGCTGTAGTCTGTTGATAGCCACAGGATAAAGCTTGAGGGGGGGAGCACCACCGCATATTCAAGCGACTGGCTTCCCGCCGGCAGGAAATATTCAGCATAGCTGTAAAAGCCATCGTTGGAGAGATCCAAATAAACCGTTGTATCCTGCGGTGCAGCCTCTTCGTCTGTCAAATAAATTGAGCCCGACAAGAGATTCCCGGTACTCATTGTCCAATCCATCCCTGCTGCAGGCTCGGCGGCGACTGTCACCACGACTGCATCTTCTGCATTCAGGCTGCTGCCTTCAGTGGTGTAATAACCTTCCCGCAGCAGATGACTGTTGACCGGCTCTGCCGGGTTGACGGGATTGCCGAGGTGATAATACAAACAGTAACTGGCCTCTGCGGGAACCGTGATCGCAAAAGCAGTGCTGTTCTGGCCGCTGGCCAGGGGAACGAAAGCATAGTAATATTCCTGATTGTCCGCGGAAATCATCTCGGCCTGTATGATGATATCCAGATCGCTTTCTGCCGCACCGCCTTCAGGCAAGCGAATCGTGCCGGAAACAATCTGACCCGTTTCAATATGCAAATCGATGTTTTCTTGACTGCCCTCGGCCACATCGATCATCTCCGAGTATTGGCCCGACATAACCAGGTTTTCATCATAACTGCCGATTAGATCGAAATACAGGTTGTAAGCTGCCCTACTGTAAGTCATAGGCTGCATGCCATGATGATGAGGAATCCTGTCCGCATGACGATAGGCACCCGCAGATGCTTCCGGCTCGGACAGCGCCTGGAACCCTTCGGGCATAAAGCCGGGCATTAGGTGGGCTTCGTCCAAAACCGCAATCGAGTACTCGGCCTGCGACTGTCCTTGCGCAATGGTCACCGGTGCAGTATATGCACAAAACTGACCGTACAAATACAACATAATGTCCATACCTTCAGCCGGAGCCACCATCCCTTCAGGCAAGGCAATGGTACCGGAGATGGTCCGATCTGCCAAATTGACGAGTGTTCCGGAACCATCCAAACCGGCGTGGGCAACAATATACTCATTCTCGTCGAAAAATACCACCTGCAATCTTTCCGGATCGGCAAACAGTTTCTTCATGACCCGTGCGGACGCATCGAGGCTATGCTTTTCCACCACGGGTGTCGTTGCCATCCAGATTTCATAAGAACCGGCCCGGGCATACAGGGAGGCAGCCGGATTCATGCTGAAATCCTGCGTTAAAACGCCATCGTCATAGATATAGTCATCCAAAACCAGCCGATCGGTCAGGGCATAACTCCCCAGGATTTCTCCCAATGCGGCAGCTGTAACGCTGACCGGCAGCTGTACTGCACCGCTAAAGCCGCTGACCGTTCCAGAAAGAGTTTGCACACCAACCCGGGAAGTATCCACTGCAGTGGGGCTCCAGGTGACACTTACATTGCGGCTGGAACCGTCACTATAATAGGCTGTCACTTCGGTCGGCAATGGATAACTCTGCCCGGCTTCAACCGTCAACGAGATATCACTGGGCAATTGCAGTCGGGTAATAACAGGCAGGATTGTTCCGCCGCCGCCCGAGCTTCCCCCGCCGGAGTTCTGCCGGATTAATCTCTGGGCCTCCTGCAAGGCCCGGTTTATGGCATCCGGCAAATCAGGTTGTTGCAATACAGAGGGTGGATTTAAAATATTGTCCACCATGTCTTTCTCATTTAATTGCTGATTTATTTGGGTCTGTTGGGCCCGCTCCAGCAGCCATTCCTTCACTTCAACCCATTGCCGCAATTGGTTTTGGTTCATCGGCCGGGGCGGCGCTGTAAACTGACCCGAGCTGCCGACTTCAACAAATTGTCCCGCCCCAATTTGATAGCTGTTCTGACCTTGCTGGAGATTATGGCTGTCGGCGGTCACGCTGCCGTCCAAAACAGTAATATGCGACCTTCCGGCAGCACTCTGGGCGATATAAAACTGGGTCCCGCGTACGGCGGCCACGCCCCAGGGCATGTCTACTTGAACTTTGACCCGCTTGGTTTTGGAGGTTTTGTACCAGGGAGTGGCTTTCTTGCTCTTGGCAGCGGCCAGCAATGCGGGAGGGTTTAACCCGGCCAGCAGAGAACGGTTGAATTGCTGTAAATAACTGGTATTCTCAGGTTCAATACTTTCTTCGATGTTTTCTTGCTCCTCCTCCGAGGTGGCGGGCACAGTCCCAAAGACTTCACCCGTGGTCATGTCTATCTTCAGCCATTCCACCGCGACCGCCGCACTGCCGTCCTGTTTAATATAGGCCCGTCCGTGTGATTCAATAATCGACAGACGAGTATTGGCCTTTAGCAATAACCCGCTGCCATCCTCAAAACTGATTTCCGCTTCCGTGTTGCCGGCGGTTACAATCGTATCACCGATTCCAACTGTCGTTGGCTGGGTTACTTTGACCGGTTCCTGTTGGTCTTTCTGTAGGGTAACCGTACCTTTTGTCACTGCCAACACACCGACCAGGTCAGTTTTATACAACTGCGGATCTTCCGTCATCAGAACGGCCAAGGCACGTGCCATTGCGGCCCGGGTCATGGTTTTTTCAGGCTGAAACTGACTGCCGTCGCTGCCGGCCAGCATCATGCCCGCTTCGACTGCAGTGGTTGCTGAAGCTGCTGCCCAATGTCCGCTGTTCATATCGCTAAACTGAGCTTCGTCAGCATTGTCGAGACTTTGACGGGATAATCGCAAAACCAGCGTGGCTGCTTGTGCGCGGGTCAGTTGTTCTTCCGGATGGTAACGTTTGTCAGGAAAACCTTTGATGTAACCCGCTTGAACCGCTGCGGCGATACTGGCTCTGGCCCAGTGATCGGCTGGCACATCGGTAAAGCTGACTGACAGAGTGACATCCGGAGTAATTCCTGCGGCTCTGATCAACAAGCAAGCTGCCTGGGCACGGGTAAGCCCCTCGTCGGGACGATAGGTTCCATCGTCAAATCCCTTGATGATCGACTGGCTGGCCAGATACTCAATGTAGGCTGCCTCAGGATGATCCGTTAAATCTTCAAATGACTGTACCTGCAGGCCGCTCCCGGTCTTTATTTCATTTCCCCAGGCCGGCAACACGATAACGAAAACCATCAGGAACACCAGCAATAAGAAAACTCCTGTCCGCTTCTCTGCTCTCCTGCTCATTGCCACTCTCTCCTTCTTCATTTATCAATAAGTAACGTTAATCATTTGACATGTTACTTTATTTTTCCTGCTGGATTTGACTCTGCTGAAAAATTTCAGGTGATCCATGCCAAGTTCTTTTCCTCAAAATTCCATATTTGATTAATCGTCATCGATTGTGCAAAACCGGGGTTGATTATGTCACATTATTTCAATTGCAATCGCTTGCCAAAACAGTTATTTTTTATATACAGGCTGAATTTTCATAAATTTTTGTCAAATCCCTGCCCATACCTTCAGCCATAGCAGTTCCTTGGCTGCCAGGCGTTGCGGCTGGTTATCAGGTAATATCAGGTATTATGTGCAGCATTATGTATTCTTGTGTTATGATTAAATGGATATGTAATACATTTACATATAGTTGGTCGATACAATCATTTAAGGAGGTACTGAAATGGCGGAAAATTATAAGGGGATCCAGTACGAAACGATTCTGGCCTGGGTGGAAGACGGCATCGGTTACCTGCAGTTCAATCGTCCCAAAGCATTTAATGCAGTCAACTACAAATTATTGATCGAAGCGACCGAAGCTCTGAACTTCTACAGTGAAGATCCTGATGTCAAGGTGATTATCGTCTGCGGTAATGAAAATGCATTCGCAGCCGGGGCTGATCTCAAATTTGTTTCCGGTTTTAATGCTTTTGAAGCCCGCGATTTTCTGGACAAAGTGCATGATTGTATGTTTGCCCTGGAAGACAATCACAAACCCACTATTGCTGCCGTACGCGGTCTGGCTCTGGGCGGCGGACTGGAAACCGTCATGGCCTGTGATATTCATATTATGGCCGACAACTGCACCCTCGGCCTGCCGGAAATTTCCCTGGGAATCTTCCCCGGCGCCGGCGGCACCCAGCGCATGCCCCGCATCACTTCACTGAATATTGCCAAACAGTATATCATGACCGGCGACTTCTTTGATGCCGCGACTGCCTACCGTATTGGCCTGGCCAATATTGTTGTACCGGCAGATGAAGTGATGGGCGAAGCCTTGAAATTCGCCAAGAAACTGACCAAGAAGAGTCCGCTGGCACTTCGCGAAGCCAAAAATGCCATCAACAATTCCATGAACTACGACATCAAGGCCGGTTGCCGGGCTGAACAAATTGCCTGGTCCATGCTGTTCAGTTCCGAGGATCAAAAGGAAGGCATGGCGGCTTTCCTGGAAGGCAGAAAGGCCCAGTTTAAAGGAAAATAACCCGGACCGACAGAAACGGCCTGACTGCATAGCCAGGCCGTTTTTTTTATGAGACTTCATTCGATGTAAGACTTTATTTTTGGCTGGGCAATGATTTCGCTACGAATCGATTGCGGCCCGCCTTTTTGGCTTGATAAAGCAGATCGTCGGCACACTGTACGAACTTATCCCGGCTCTCGCCTTGATAGTCGCAAACCCCGATACTTATGGTGATTTTGATCTGATCCTCGCCAAAGCTTGCTTGCGCTACAGCGTTGATAATCCTTTGGGCAACCACCTCGGCGGCTTGCAAATCCGTGTGGGTTAGAATCAAAAGGAATTCCTCCCCCCCGTAACGGCCCAGTCGGTCGGTTTCCCGAATGTTGCTCAACAGTATCCGGGCTGTCTTTTGCAGCATAAAATCCCCAAACTGATGTCCATAATTATCATTCACTGCCTTAAACTTATCCAGATCCAGCATCATCAAGCTGAGCGGATATCCATAGCGCTTGCTGCGAATGATTTCCTTGTTTAAAATTGCGAATATATGGCGTCGGTTATACAGTCCGGTTAAATCGTCGCGGGTGGCTTGCCGGCTGAGCAATTGGTTCAACTCTTCCAACTGCTGGTTTTTCTCTGCCAGTTCTTTTTCAATGCGGCGAAACTCAGTGATATCATGTACCATCGAAAAAGCAAATTGCTGGTTATTAATGGCAATGATTTCGCTGGTCAATAACCCATGAATTTTTTCACCCTGCCGGTTGTATGTAATTAATTCAAGATTGTCAATTCTTTTGTCCCGGGCGATTAATAGTTTAATGAGATGCTTATCGTCGGAATTCGCAAAAAGATTGATGTCAAGCCAACTGCGGCCGATGATTTCTTCCCTGGACAATCCAATTGTGGAACACAACTTCTCATTTACATCAACATAAATGCCGTCTTCATCTTCTTTATACGTAGTGATGCTCTGCAAGGCGTTGGCACTGTTAAAAACCAGTTCAAATTTCTGCTGGTAGCTGTGCATTGCCGTTACATCATAAAAAACGCTGACCAAATGGTCTTTGTCGAGCTTGTGCAGGAATGATTGATAGCAGGAGTTGCCAATCAAAAGCAACGGCGTGGGGGGGCTGACTTCATCAGATTGGCTTAGCCATGCTGCCAGATCAAGGCCCGGGAATAATCCGCTGAGATGATCTCTGCCCAGACAACGGCCCAGCAATTGGGAACGGTCGTGACCGCTTAGGCTTTCGAAAGTGTGATTGACAGCTACAAATTGATAATCTCTTTGCTCTTCCCGGAGTACCATCTGATAACAAGCGACGGCACACTCAACCACATCCAGCATTTTTTCAAGGATGATCTCTCCAGTCAATCCTGTCACCTCCTCCTGCCCGGCATTGAATTCCAATCATTATCATCCTGTTCGGTAATAACAAACAATCCCGTATGATAAATGATATCACTTCGCCTCCTCCCCAGCAACGCCTGCTTTATATATGTCTTACCAATCCCAACCGCTCCCGGCAGAATCACTTTTAACCGGAAACAACCCGACGGCAACCCGGTCCCTGCAGGAGGCTTCTGCCCCCAGCCTGGCTGATCACCTGGATCTGGGTGCTGATCCGTTCTTTCAGTGCCGGCACATGGGAGATGACTCCGATCAGCTTGCCTTCATGCTGCAGGCCTGCCAGGGTATTGAGCGCAGTATCGAGCGCTTCTTCATCGAGTGCACCAAATCCTTCGTCCAGAAAAAGGGAGTCGACACTGACTTTATGACTGGCCATCTGCGACAGCCCCAGGGCCAGGGCCAGGCTGACCAGGAAGCTCTCTCCTCCAGAAAGATTGGCCGTAGAACGAATTTCCCCGCCCTGATAATTGTCAATCACCTTCAAGCCCAAAGCCTGTTCAGGGCTGCGCAGCAGCAAATAACGATCGCTCATCCTGCGCAGCTGTTGATTGGCCAGTCCGGTCATGATTTCGAACGTCAAGCCCTGGGCAAAGTTGCGAAACTTCTTTCCGTCTGCGGAGCCAATCAGATCATGCAGTACCTTCCAGCTGCGCAACTCTTCCTGTTGCCTGGCGATCTGCTGTAATTGGGATGCCAGCTGCTGATGCAGCCTGCGGTTATTGTTTAAAATGCCTTTATTGGCTCCGATCTGCTCCCGTAAGGCCTGCAGATCCTGTTCAATTTGTTGCTTTTCCTGCTCCAGTACGGCAGCAGTCTGGTCACTCAGTTGGCGGGCTTTTTCTCTTTGCCAATTTTCCTGGCGCTCCGCCAGGCGGGTTTTCATCTCGGTGCCCTCAGCCGCCAGCTGTTCTGCCCGGGCAGACAGTTGCTGCAGCTCGTCCGGCAGCACACTGGCCTGCAAATAGGCGTTTTCATTGGGGAAACCGGCGTGTTCAAGCTGTTCGACAAAGGCGTGTTCCAAACTGCTTCGTTCATCAGCCCGCTGGCGCGTGGAATCAGCCAGCATCTGACTGCGTTCTTCCGCCCGCTGCAAATCGCGCACAATCGCCTCCCGGGCTTGACGGGTTTGTTCCGTCTCTGCTTCAGCCTTCGCTATTACCTGCTCCAACCGGGCTTCTTCCTGATCGGGATCACGATCGCCATACCGTTCCAAGCGAATTTGCCGGTGCCGGGCATGCTCCTCCCCTAGTTGTGCCAAGCGCTGACGATCATTCTGCCAGATTTCTTGCTGGTTGTGCAGATGAATCGTGTATTGCATGAGATGGTTGCAGATCGCATCCAAGGCGTTTTGCAGGCGCTGCTTTTCAGCCTGCTGCTCCTGTAAGCGATCCCGGCGCATTTCCAATTGGTGCAGGATGGCGGACAAGTCCGGCAGCTGCAGGTCAATGATGCCGTATTCAGCCACCTCCAGCAGACACGCTTGCCGCATCTCCTTTAATTCACTGCTGATCCGTTGCCACTCTCGCTGCAGACGCTCCTGCTCCTTTTGCTGCTGCTCCAATTGCATTTGCGCCTGTTGCAGCTCTTTTTCTGATTGGCTGCATAGGCGCAATGTCTCTTCGTACTCTCGACTCGCCTGCTCGCCTTGCTGTTGCAGATCCTCGATGGTTTTAATCTGCCCGGCCAGTTTAACCCGGGCCTCTTCCGCCTGATTTATATGGGCCTGCAATGCTGGCAAAGACATGGGTTGTTCCATCCTGATTGGCAATGAACGAATGGTTTGCTGCAAATCCTCGCTCTCTTGCGCCAGTTCGGCTTCATTTTTTTGCAGCGCCATCCGGCACAGGTCAGTTTCCTTGGTCAATCCGGCCAATCTCAGCTGCAGCGCCTGCAGCTCCTGGTGACGCTGTTTGGCTTCTTCCCGGACTTGCTGAAGGGCTGCCGTCGTTTTGTCGAGACGGGGGAGATGTCCCTGCGCATAGGGGTGATGGGTCGCTCCGCACAACGGGCAGGGACGGCCCTCTTCGAGTCTGGTTCTTTCTGTCTCCAGATCACGGATACGGTTCTCCAGCGCGGTTTGTTGTTCCAAAAGTTCCATTTCCCGCTCATCTTTCTCACAAAGGATTTGTTGGTTTTTAATGACCGAAGTGATTTCCTGCTGCTGCCGAACCAACGTTAGCATTGCTTCCCGGGCAGAATTCAGTTCTCTATCGCCGTCCTGAATTTTTGCCAGTCGGGTATGCGCCTCCCCCAGCTTGCTTTGATAATCTTTGGCACGCTCGAGTTCATCACGCCATTGTTTTACATCTCGACTGCCCATCCATTCTTCCATTTGTCTCTGCAAGGAATGCCGCAGTTTGATCTGCTGCTGCAGCTTTTCCTGATTTTCTTTATGACGGGAACCGGCCCGGTGGTATCGTTGCTGATATTCTTTCCCGGCAGTCTGCCAGTCATGATGTTCCTGCTGTTTTTGCTGCAAAACTTCGCCCTTGTCTCGAAGTTGTTCAAAAATCCGGCGGATTCCGCTGAATTTAGTCAGGAGTGTCTCGTCTCGTTGGTTTTTCTGTAAATATTCCGTCGCCGCTGCAATATTCGCAGCCATCTGCTGCTGTTGCACTTCAGCCGCGGTAATTTTTCCCTGCCATTCCTGACAGGTTGCCTGGGTCGTCGCAACCATCGTTTTCAATTGTTCCATCTGTCCGGCCAGTTGTCTGATCATCAGATCCATCTCCCGAACCTGACGGGCGGTTTCGCTTTCGATTTTACGGGCGGCTTTGGCTTCATTCAGTCTTTGTCCGGCATCCCGCCACGCCTGGTCGGCGCTTTTTTGCGCTGCCCTTTGTGCCGGAATCACTGCAGCCAGCTGGTTCAGTTCAGCAAGTTCTTCAGCCTGCCGCCTCCTTACCAACATCAATCGATGGTAGGCTCCGTCCAGTCCCACCGCCTGCCGGGCCAGGCGCAGCCTTTCCTCGTCAGGACGAAAAGCTTCCTGCCGCGCCAAAAAAGCCTTCCACTGCAGCTTGACTGCCTTGACTTCTTGTTCTCGTTCCTCCAACCGGGTCAGCCAGGCCAACGCTTCGGTCAAGGTTTGCAGCTGGGCTTGACCGGCTGTATCCTGCTCATTTAACGTTTTTAGCAGTATTTCCATTTCCTGTTCTTCCGCTTCGGTTAATATTTTAATATTGCTGGTGGCTGCCTGCAGCAGTTCCAATTCCTTTTTCTTGTCACTGTACCGCTGATGTACCCGAATGGAGATCTCGCTGTAGATTGCCGTCCCGGTAATCTGCTCCAGGATGGGTGCCCTTTCATCCGCTGGTGCCTGCAGAAAGGCAGCAAATCCCCCCTGGGCCAGCATCATGGAGCGAGTAAACTGAATAAAACTCATGCCGGTGATCTGCTCCACCGCTGCAGCTACATCACGGAGCCGGTTTTCCAGGATCTGACCGCTGCGCAGGTCGGCAATCTCATGCTTGGGAGGTTGCAGCTCTCCTTCCGCTTTTTTGCGGGCGCGCTGCTGACTCCAATGACAGCAATACTCTCCACTGCCGGTTGCGAATACGATTTCAGCGAAACAGCTGCCAGTATGACGGGACATAATTTCATTGCTGCTTTTATTGATCCGTTCCAAACGCGGGGTTCGTCCGTACAAAGCCAGACATATGGCATCCAGGATGGTGGTTTTGCCTGCCCCGGTGGGACCGGTTATGGCAAATATTCCATTGTTGCGGTAGGCCGGTTCGGTAAAATCTATTTCCCAAACGCCCGTCAGCGAATTGAGGTTTTGAAAGCGAAGTTTCTCTATGCGCAAATCAATGTCCCCCTTATTCAGCCATTCGATCCGTCAAATCAATTTCATTTATCACTTCGTCAAATAGCTTCAACAGTATGTCGCTTTGTTCATCGGCCATTTCACAAGCGTCCAGGCAGCGCTGAAAAACTTCCCGGGGCTGGAGTTCGTTCAGCAGTTCTCCTGAAGCGGACAGGCTCATTTCCTGGTCCCAAATGTGCTGGTTGAAAACCCGCAATATTTCAAGCCCACTGCCGGCAGCAGCAGTTTCCAGCTGCTCCCGCAGATCACTGATGATTTCCCGTCCTGCATAGACGATTTCCAGCCAGGCCTCGGTCCCGTTGGCAAGCAGACCCTGCAACTGCTGCTCAATCTGTTCCCGGTCGCCGCGAACCCGACGGAGTTCCTGCCAAACCGGCACCTCAATTGGTTTGATGTGCATCTGCTGATTGTGCCATTCCAGTTTCACCACTGACTTGGCGCGTCCGGCCTCGCCAAAGCCCATCGCCAAGGGCGCGCCGGCATAGCGGAATTTTTCCTGTCCACCTACTGTCTGGGCACTGTGCAGGTGCCCCAGCGCCAGATAATCAATCGTCTCCGGAAATATATCTATACCGACATGCGCCAGCGAACCGACATACAATTCCCTGACGCCATCTCCGTCTACTGTTTGTCCGCCGGCAGCAAAGAGATGACCCATGGCAACAACCGGCACCCAGCGCTCCAACTGGTCTCTTACTGCTGCCGCCCGCTGCCATACTTGGGCATAATGGTCTCGAATCCCCTCCACCAGTTTGCGGTCCTTGTCTGCCACCGTCTCACCACTGTCCACACTGCGAATGTCGCGGTCCCGCAAATAGGGAACGGCACAAACAATCAATTCCGCCTGCCCCTGAGCATCTTGCAGCAGCAGCACTTCACTGTCGATATCAACGCCGATGCTGCCGATGATATGAATGTGCAGATGACGCAGCAGTTCACGGGGAGCATCCAGGAAAGAGGGAGAGTCGTGATTGCCGGCGGTGATCACGACATGACGGCAGGAAGAATCGGCCACCCGGCACAGAAAACGGTAATACATCTCCTGGGAGCGGTGGCTGGGTGCGGTGTTATCGAAGATATCACCTGCCACCAGCAGAACGTCAATCGCTTCCTCTTCCAGTAACCGGGCCAGCCATTCCAGAAAGGCGGCAAATTCTTCATAACGTTTGCGGCCATACAGGGAGCGTCCCAGATGCCAATCAGAGGTATGGAGTATTTTCATAAGGTCTTCCGTCCTTTCCGGTTTCAGTTGGCATAATGTCAGGCTGCGGATCAGCTTGAAGCTTTGGCCTGCCAGTAAGCGTAGTAATCCTTAAAATCAATCGAGCAGATCTTCATCCCGGAAAAGCGCTCACGGATTATTTCTTTGCCTTTCAGCAAATCCGGTGCCTTGATGCCATAATCGATGGACATGGAGGCTTCAATGTAGGCGGCCAGTTGATCACAGGCGCGAACCAAAGCACCGTCAAGGGGATCGAACTCATCCTGCGCGTATTGTTCGCTCAGCATTTCTGACGAGCAAAGCAAGGTTTGGCCATCGACCTTGGCTTTGCTCTGGAATTCATCCGCCAGAAAATAGCGCATTTCCTGATGCCAGGCCCGGGGCAGCAACGGCAGTATTTTTTCCTTGAACTGTTCTTCCTCCATTGTTTTAATCAATTCTTCCAGTCCAGCCACCGACCGTTTGACTGGGGAAACGATATCCCGGGTCAAAACCTCGGGCAGATCATGAAAAAGTCCGGCAAAAAAATTATTGTAGCGTCGTTTGGGGTTGGCTCCGATCTCTGCCGAGAAGAAATAAACGAGGATGGCTACGATGAGCATGTGCCCCAGCACTGAAGTCTCCGGCACCCGCGGTGACTGGCCCCATCTTTGCTGAAAACGCAGCTGCCCCACCAGGTCCATAAAATTGCGGCTTTTTTTACCCAGCACAAATTTCTGCACGCCGGCCAAGTCATAGAACTCTTCGACCTCATTGGCAATATTCTGGCGGGTTTGTTCCAGGCCAAAAAATCCTGCATTCATCCGGTCGATGATGGCAAACTCCCAATTGGTGGCCAGATAATGAGCCGCACGCAAGATGCGCTTCTCCAATTTGGCGTATTCCGTCTCGAATAAATAGGTTTGCAGTTTGGATAAAAATTCTCCTTTGATACTGGCTACGCTGTCATGGATCTGCTCGATCACCCAGCTGTTCAGTTCGCGGCTTTTTTGCTCCATCAGCCGGTGAAAAACATCCGGTTTAAGATCAGTCAGAATACTGCGCTGTAAAAACTCAAAAATACCACCTTCGATCAAGCGCTGCCAGTCAACCGCAATGCCGCGGTCATTTTCCTCGGTTTTGGCCAGCACATAGGCAAAGACCATTTTGTGGGATTGCTTGTCCAATTCACTGAACCCGGTATGCGGTCTGATATGATCATTCCAGCGCTGCATGCTGGCCGGGCGGAACAACAGCTCCAGCATTTCCTTGCGGATCATCATTCGTTCCTCCTTAAAAAATATCTGCTTGCGGGAATGGGCAGAGGGACTCATTGGTTTTCGCCATCAATCGTCTTGTTTTTCATATTGCAGGGCTACGGCGCGGACCGTTTGGAGAACCGAATCCCGCAGCGCAGGCGGTTCCAGCACTTCAACCTGGGTGCCCCACTGCAGAATCCAGCTCTGCATCTCCATCAGCCCGCAGACTTCAAACGCCAAAATAACGGAACCGTCTTCTTCTTCGGAAAATATCCTCTGACTGGCGTGGTAGTGCAGATTTTTCACCCGGTGACTGACTTCACGTGAAAACTTCAATTTTACGGTTTGCACCTCGTCATTGCGAAACACGCCCCAGCTGCATCCCAGATACGATTCAATGGAAAAATCGCCCGGATAGGCAAACCTTTCGCTTTCCCGTACGTTGAGATGCAGGATCTGATCGACCCGGTAGGACCTCATTTCCTTGTTCTGCCGGCGGGCGATCAAATACCAGACATTCCTTTTGCACAGCAATCCCAGCGGTTCGATTAAACGGGCTGATTCTTCTCCATCATTGGTCATGTAGGTCAGCTTGACCCGATAAGACTCTCCCACGGCCAGAATCAGTTTGCCCAGGATATTGCCGAACTCCTGCGGGTGGGCCAGGGTATCACCCATCACATAGATTCGATCTTTGAGCATCCGGGAGCGTTCCGGAAAATGCTTGAAAAAGCTTTTTTCCAACTGTTCTTTGGCCCCCAGCGTCGCTTCATCCAGTAGCGTCCCGCGATAGAGCAGCATGCTGACATACACGGCGGCCGCACTCTCCGAACTGAGCTTGGGGAGATATTCATCCTGCAGACAATATTTTTTACTCTTTTCTGAACGTTCAACCCAGATCCCCAGATTCGCAAAGGTTTCCAGATCTCGATAGATCATCCTTTTCAGCGCCCCTTCTGCCGGGACATGATCAACGCTTTTGGCGAACAGATCCAGATAAACCTTCTCAATGGCTTTCATGCTCAGGCCACCGTCAGGTATGCTGTTGTGCAGACACCAATAGAGATACAGCAGCCGCTCAGCCAATTTGGGCGCACTTGGGGCGCGGTCAGGCTTCTCCTGCAGATACGTTGCAATCTCATCCAGCAACAGACGCTGCCCATTGTTACAGATGGCATACGCGCCGTTGCTGCAAATCTGCCGGTCATCATTCAGTCCCGCCAGGATACTGTAAAGCGAAGCTATACTGCCAATGCCGACCGCTTGCATCACTTCATCCCGATCTGCATCAGGATGGTTGATTACATATTCCCGCAATCGGCTGGTGATCTGTACCGTGGAAGCTGTGCGATTCATTTTCACCACCCCTGACCCCCTTTGCTTGTTCTTATGGTAGATTTCCATAAACAACACCTAAATCCTGTTGGTGCCGGCGAATAATCCTACGATGATATGTTTCTTTCTCTTCTGAAGATATGTGCTTATAGTGACACTTATATGTCAGCGTAATGAAACCCTTGACGAAATACTTGGCCAATACCGTGTCAACTATTGGCACGATATTGGCCCGGGCTTGATCATGGTTTGCGTGACTGAGCAAAGGAAAAGCCCGCCAAAGCGGGCTGTTTAGATGCAAAATTTATGACTGTGATGAAATGGTTCATTCAGCTATCACTGCTATTACTGCGGACACTGTTGCATCAGTCCATTTATTACCCTTTGCTGGCTTGATAAATAACCATCCCCGCCAGCGCGCCAAAAATCAATGCCAATACAGCCAGTACAGCCACCATGGGAGCACCCAGGGACACATAGACATAAAGCGCTACAATAAACAAACCGAGTTGGGAGATGGCCGTATTGCGAAAGGCCGCCTTGGCAAAAGTCAAATCCTTGCCGGCAAAGGAAGCCAGATAAGCAAGGCCGCAGAAAAAGGGTACCAGCATCAGGAAAGCAAAAGATACATGCGGGGAACCACTGAGGTTGGGCATGAAGGCGAGCAGCAACAACAGCACTGCCACGGTCGCCTGTCCCAGATACAGAAATTTGAGTATCTTCTGTATCTTGGCTATCTTGGCCATAAGGGCCTTCATGGCTTCGGGATCGGGAGCCGGGGCTTGGGGAGTGTTCATCTCAGTCATCAGTCTACCTCCTTAAAATTTGTTATGGCAAAACCATGACATAATCTTAGCAATTTATACAAATAATAGCAAGAAATAGTTATATTCCCCCACAATCACATGCCCCTCACAGTTCCATCCCGAGCCTCCTCATCCGGCGGTAAATGGTGTTGCGGGATACGCCCTTGACCTGTGCAATCCGACTGATATTGCCGCCATAGATCTCCAGCAATTGCTCAAGTTCCTGCCTTTCCTGCTGGTTCTGCAGCAACTTCTGCTGTTGGCGGTATTTGCCGGCACTCTCCCCGGTCAGGACCGTCTGGGCCATTTTTTCGGGCAGGCGTCCTTGATCCTGCATAATCTCCTGGGGCAGATGCTTGATGGTTATTTCTCTGCCGTTGCTGATATTTATCATTCTTTCCACTACATTTTGCAATTCGCGAACGTTGCCCGGCCAATCATAACGGCACAGGCAGTCCAGTACCGCCGGTTCCACCTGCGGCATCGACATTTCCATCTTCATGCTGGTCTGTTCCAAAAAGTAATGAAACTGCAGCGGAATATCCTCCGGCCTTTCTCTTAGGGATGGCAACTTGATTCTGATGACATTCAGACGATAATAGAGGTCCTGGCGGAAATTGCCTTTCTCCACCTCGACACGCAGGTCTTTATTGGTTGCACAGATAATGCGCACGTCAACCGGAACCACTTTATCATCACCGATTCGAGTGATTTCTTTTTCCTGAACGGCCCGCAGCAAAGAGACTTGCTTCCCTAATGGCATTTCGCCGATTTCATCCAGAAACAGCGTCCCTCCGGAAGCCAGTTCAAACTTCCCGGTCCGCCCGCCTTTCCGGGCGCCGGTGAAGGCGCCATCCACATAGCCAAAGAGTTCACTGCCCAGCAATTCGCGGGGAATAGCGCCGCAATTCAGGGCAACAAACGGTCCGTGCCGGCGTGAACTGGCATTGTGAATGGCCTGGGCAAACAACTCCTTGCCGGTGCCGCTCTCTCCCTGCAACAATATATTGCTGCGCTTGTCCGCAGCCAGGCGGGCGGTTTGGACTGCCTCCAACAGTTTGGGATTCTGTCCGATGATATCCTGAAAGGTAAAACTGGCATGGGCTCCGCTGATCCGATTGACCAGACTGCGTAATTTTTTCAGCGGATTAAAAATCAGAACCCCCCCGTTTACACTCCCTTCTTCATCCCGAAAGGGCTGGCCGGAGAGAATGCAGCTTATCGTTCCGGAGAAACCTTGCAAATAAGTTTCCAGCTCATTGATTTCCGACCCGCTGTTAAGAAACTCTTCCATTTTTTTAAGCTCCGGAAAAACGGTCGTACAGAATTGGTTTTCCATCTCCCGGCTGCTGCGCCCCAAGAGGTTTTCCGCTACCGGATTCAGTTGCACAATGCGTCCTGCCTGATCAATGATCATAACCCCGTCGGAAATGCTCATGAAAACATTGCGCATCTGTTCCGACATCCTTATGATTTCCTGGTTCTGGGCATGCAAGCGCATCTCAAACATTATGGCTGTAGCAGCGGAAACCACCATCCCCAGGGTGTGTTGATGGGCTTCCGGCGAGGGGCCGGACATGTTGAGCACGCCGATGATTTGCTTTTGGTCATTAAAAATGGGTGCAGCCGAACAGGTCCAGACATGATGCAACTGACAGTAATGCTCATCGCTGCTGATTTGCAGGGGAATCTTTTCCTGCAGCACGGTACCGATGGCATTGGTTCCAACCTCCTGCTCAGTCCAGGCCGCCCCTTTAATAAAATTGATTTGGCGGGCTTGAGCCAACGTTTCCGGGTTCCCCATCACCTCCATGATATAACCGCACTCACTGCTCAACATGACCAAAAAGCCAGAACCGGCTACATAGCGGTTTAATTCCTTCATAATCGGCAGGGCAATTTTGATCAGCTCGGCATGTTCCCGGCACAATCGTTCCAGTTCCGCAGTCCCCAGCATGGTGTGACTGCACCCGTCATAAGGATCGACTCCGGCGGCATAACAACGCTGCCAGGAGGCTTTGACAATGGGCGAAAGGTTGCTGCCGGGCAGTTCACCACGCTCAACAAACGCCTTCCACAACTGTTTTGTATCTTTCAAGGGAAGATCATTCATGGTATCCCACCTCTTTAACAAAAAACTGCCCTCCCTGCCCATGCAGCGGAGAGCAGTTTCTGCCTCCAGTGTAACACAACTGTTACATATTTTTCATCCCTGTTTATGCTTGAAAAGTTTGCATATTGGCAGCCAGTGTTTTCCTGCGGCAGGCTTCGCACAGTTTTTCCTGCCCAAAATCGCCGTGCTGTCCCAAATAATCGAGTTCATCCCTGGTTGCATAAGGCTTGCCGCAGCGCGTACAGGCAACCAGCGCGAAAGTTTTGTTCCAAATTCTCCTGACCGCTCCCTCTTCTTCCACTTTGATGGCCTGCGTGGGACAGACTTGGGCACAGGCGGCACAGCCCATGCAATCGTCGGACGCTTCATCATAGGGCGTGGCGATGCGCTTGTCAACGCCGCGAAACATACTCCAAATCGCACTCTTGCCCATTTCGGCACAGGCATGGATACAAAGCCCGCAAAGGATGCAGTTGGCCGGTTCGACAACAATGGCAGGCAGGCGGGAAGCTCCATATTTCTGGCACATGGTTTCCAGCAAAGCATTTTTGTCTGCCCTGCGAGCCAGCAACATGGCGATGGTACGCCGAATCCTCAGGATTTGTTCTGATTCCGTTGTAATCTCGGCCGGTTGGGTAAGCGGATAGGTGCAGGCTGCCACCATGCGTGAACGAGTCTGTCCCTCTTCCTTGATTTCCACCATGCACATCCGGCAGGCACCTTGTCCGCCAAACGCCTGATGATAGCAAAAGGTGGGAATGGGAATGCCTTCTCTGCGGCAAAGATCTAAAATGCTTTCTCCTGCATGCGCTTCTCGTTGCTGACCATTCACGTTTATCTTCATCATCATTCCTCCTAGCGCAGCTTGATCGCATCAAAAGCACACTGACGATAACATTCTCCGCAATGAATACAAATAGATTCATCAATCACATGGACTTGTTTTTTCTCACCGCGGATAGCATTGACCGAACAATGTCTGACACACACTCCACAGCCGTTGCATATTTCGGGATCGATATGGAACACTGATAAAGCCCGGCATACTCCGGCCGGACACCGCTGCTGCTGGATGTGTTCCAGGTACTCATCACGAAAATAGCGCAGCGTTGACAGTACCGGATTCGGAGCAGTTCTGCCCAAAGCGCAGAGCGAGGCCTGCTGCATGGTCACGCTGATATCTTCCAACAGGTCAAGATCTTCAATGCTCCCCTGCCCTTCACAGATGCGGGTCAGAATCTCCAGCAGCGCCCGGATTCCTTCCCGGCAGGGAGTGCATTTGCCGCAGGACTCGCCTGCCAGGAAACTGACATAATAGCGGGCTACTTCCACCATACAGGTATGGTCATCCATGACGATCAACCCGCCTGAGCCCATCATCGAACCGGCTTCAGTCAGACTGTCAAAATCAATGGGAAGATCCAGCAGTGCAGCAGGAATGCATCCCCCGGAAGGCCCTCCGGTCTGCACCGCCTTGAAACTTCTTTTTTTCAAGACGCCGCCGCCGATTTCATAGATAATTTCCCGCAAAGTCGTTCCCATGGGGACTTCCACCAGACCCGTATTGACCACCTTGCCCACCAGGGAAAAGACCTTGGTCCCTTTACTTTTGTCCGTGCCGATGGCTGCAAAGGATTCCGCACCGTGTAACATAATCACCGGAACATTGGCCCAGGTTTCCACGTTGTTGATGACCGTGGGTTTGCCCCACAAGCCTTTTTCGGTAGGAAAAACATATTTGTCATGCGGTTCCCCGACCCGGCCTTCGATGGAAGCAAGCAAAGCAGTCTCCTCGCCGCATACGAAGGCCCCTCCGCCTCTGACCAGCTCAATGTCAAAGGATAACTCTGAATTGAGGATGTTTTTGCCCAGATAACCCCGCTGGCGGGCATCGTCAATCGCCTGGCGCAGGTATTGTACGGCCAGATCATATTCATCGCGGACGTAAATATACCCGCGGGCAGCACCTACCGCGTAAGCGCCCAGACACATACCCTCAATTACTGTATGCGGATCACCCTCCATAATGCTGCGATCCATAAAGGCCCCGGGATCACCCTCATCCCCATTGCAAATGATATATTTGGGATTGCCGGCAGCATTCCGGCAGGCCTGCCATTTTTGTCCGGTGGGAAACCCACCCCCACCTCGGCCTCTTAAGCCGGCTGCCTTGATCGTATCAATGACTTCCTGCCTTTCCATCCCCAGCAAAGCCTTCTGTAAAGCCTGATAGCCGCCACGCTGAATATAATCGTCGATTTGTCCAGGATCAATCTCTCCGATATTGCGCAGGGCAATCTTGTGCTGTTTGCGATAAAAATCGGTCAGGTGGTGGGAGGTCAGATGTTCCTTGCTGACCGGATCACGGTACAGAAGTCGTTTAACCGGCACCCCTTGCAGCAGGGTTTTGCTGATGATTTCATCCACGTCCGCCGGTGCCACACTGCAATAGGTTATGTCTTTGGGAATCAGCCTGACCAGAGGACCCTTTTCACACCAACCATTACAGCCAGTCGCCTTTACTACTGGCAGCACTTCGATTTCCGGATGATGCTGCAGGCTTTGGGAAAAAGCCTTGAATACTTCCCGCCCGCCGTTGGCAGTACAGCCGGTACCACAACACACCAGCACGGTCTGCCGGTCACCCTTGCCTGGATTCATCTCAGTTTGCATCGCTCTGCCCCCCATACTCCTTGATGATCCTTTCCACCTCGCTGCGATTGACCTTGCCATAGACTTTCCCGTTGATTACCATCACCGGTGCCAGCGCACATGCCCCCAAACAGTTCACCGTTTCCACTGAAAAAAGTCCGTCCGCAGTGGTTTGCCCAGGCCTGACCTGCAATTGTTTTTCCAGCTGATCGAGCAGCGTTTCAGAGTTTTTGATATGGCAAGCCGTACCGTCACAAACCCGAATTACGAAACGACCCTTGGGGGTTAGGCTGAAAGCCTTGTAAAAAGAGGCCATGGCATAAACACGGCTGACCGGCAGTCCGACATGGGATGCAATCATGGTAATTGCCAGACGAGGCAGATAATTGTATTGTCTTTGGATATCCTGCATGATGGCCAGAAGATACTCGGGCTTCCCGGCATAGGTTTTGATCAGACTCTGGTATGCGCTGGCATTCTCATATTCCTTGGCATCGATTTGCATGCATTAACGCCTCCTAAACGGAAAGAATTCTGCCGGACCTGGGTTTTCCAAGGACGGCAGTTATAATGCAGAAGGTTTATGATGAATTGCTCCATCATAAACCTCAAGCTGCGAGTTTCTTTATGCCAAACGCAATTCCTGGAGTTTTGCTTCGGTCGGAATGCCTTGTTCGTTCCAACCCCTTAACTGGTAGTATTCCGGCAGCATTATCCCCAGCTGCACCACCTTGCCTGCGTGTGGTCCGCCTTTCATGGGCTCTTTCAGCAGACGCGGCGGCAGGGTATCGTCTTCGGCAGTAAACCCTGCCTGCAGATTGAACAGCCGTTCCAGATTCCAAATCCGCTCACCGATCAGCAGATATTCGTCATCACTCAGATCCAATCCCGTAGCCG
>Ga0116151_10000751_pt1 | contig 29961 bp, 30 predicted proteins | sample AD_UKC117_MetaG_FD_89893 | JGI IMG/M metagenome (GOLD analysis project Ga0116151, IMG submission 89893) | Active sludge microbial communities of municipal wastewater-treating anaerobic digesters from Hong Kong - AD_UKC117_MetaG | ecosystem: Engineered > Bioreactor > Anaerobic > Digestate... | reverse complement strand
GGGGCTGGGCAACGTCGACGCGCGGCTGCGCCAGGCCTTCGGCGACGAGCACGGGCTGGTCGTCGAGACCGCCCCGGGCGCCGGCACCAAGGTGTCCTTCCGAGTGCCCAAGTACGCGCCCGGCGTCACCGTGTCCTGAGCATCATTCATCCGGTATGCCGCGAGCCGGCCCGTATCGTCGCACCATGACCTCTCGCTCCCACGCCGCAGCTGCGGCGGCGGCTCGCTGTCGGGCCGCGACACTGCTGCTGATCGGCGGTGGCGCACTCCTGCTCGGTGCCTGCACCGGCGGACCGCGACCCCGACGGCGACAGCGACGGTCACCGTGACCGCCCCGGCGGCGACTCGGGCCCCCGGCCCGGCGACGCCCGCAGCGAGCACGAGCGCCAGCCCCAAGCCCTCGTCCGCCACCACCCTGGCCAACCCCGCCCCGACCGGGCCGACCCCGACATCAGCCGTGAGCGGCTTCGACACCCTGCCGGCCGGCTACTCCTTCGCCGAGCTCAAGTCCCTCAAGCAGGTCAACGGCCAGTGGGCCGTCACCATCGACGTGCTGACGATGTGCATCTCCTCGGTGTCGAAGGACCCGGCCTGCGCGGGCAAGGCGACCGAGAGCGAGTGGGAGATCGTCAACGTCAACCCCAAGGTCTACACCGTGCCCTTGGCGCCTGGCGTCGCCGTGCAGCTGCTCGCGAGCGGCCAGCCGGACGACTACACATCGTTGCCGCTGGCACCGCACACGTGGCCGGCCGCCCCCGGCAATCCGCAGATGATCGTCACCTACACCGCCGACACGCAGTCGAGGGTCACCTCGATCAAGCAGTGGTGGCACCCGTAGCCAAGATCTCGTCGCGCGCAGGTGCACGCGCGGGTCTGCCGCTCTCGCTCGGGGCAGCGGGCGGCCCGACGGTCTGCGTGAGTGGACACGCCGGTGGGGCTGACGCCGTTATGCCGTGGTGGGGTGGCGCCGTTACGCCGTGGTGGAGGGGCCCACCACAGCAGGTGGTGGAGGGGCCCACCACCGCATATCCGGCCGAACCATCCTGGTGGAGCCGTCGGGCCCTGGACCGCGACCACCCGGACTCGGGTCACCCGCACCACTGGCCTCGGACAGCCAGGACCCGGCTCGGCGTCGCCGTCGTCCGGCCGACCAGTTCAGCCCGCCGCAGGTAGCATCCCCAGCATGAACGGGCCGTCGACGAGCATCCCGGCGCCCCCGCTGCGTGCCCTGCTCGTCGACGACGAGATGCCCACGCTCTCCGAGCTGTCCTTCCTGCTCGGCCAGGACGAGCGGATCGGCAAGATCCACACGGCCTCATCCGGCACCGAGGCGCTCAAGGCCCTCGACGCCCACCCCGTCGACGTCATCTTCACCGACATCTCGATGCCCGACCTCGACGGCCTGGCCCTGGCCCGGGTGCTGGCCCGCTTCGCCGAGCGGCCTCAGGTCGTCTTCGTCACGGCATACGACGAGCATGCGGTCGCCGCCTTCGAGCTGGAGGCCACCGACTACGTCATGAAGCCGGTCCGCGCCGAGCGACTCGCCGACGCCGTCCGCCGGGTCGTCGACAAGCGGGCGGAGCCGGCCGGCGCCCCCCCGCTCACTCCCCCGCCCGCATCCGCGCCGACACCCGAGCCGCCGCCGGACGAGACCATCCCGGTCGAGCTGGGCGGCGTCACGACCTTCGTGCAGCGCAGCCAGATCCGCTATGCGCAGGCCCAGGGCGACTACGCCCGGCTGCACACCGCCACTGGCAGCCATCTCGTGCGGATCTCGCTCAACGCCCTCGAGGAGCGCTGGGGCGAGCACGGCTTCGTCCGGATCCACCGCTCGACCCTCGTCTCGACGGCCCACATCACCGCGGTCACGGTCGCCGGCGGTCGATGCACCGTGCGGCTCGGCGACGGCGCCGAGCTCGAGGTGAGCCGGCGGCATACCCGAGCGTTGCGCGACCGGCTCATCCGCACCGCGCGATGACCGAGCCCACCACCCCACGGCCCGCGCCGACGCCACCCAGGCGGGTGCGCATCACCTCCCCACGGAGGGGCGCGCGCCGACGGGCCGAGCGCCGGCCCGGCAGCGTCGAGCTCACCGAGCAGACCGGCCTGGGCGAGGTCTATCTCACCGCCCTGCTGCGCGCCCAGCTGCGCCTCTCGCTCGCCGTGCTGCTCGGCGTCGTCGGGATGCTCGCCGGGCTGCCCGCCGTGTTCCTGCTGCTGCCCGACGCCCGCTCCGCGATGGTCGGGCCGGTGCCGCTCGCGTGGGTCGTCGTCGGCGTCGCCGTCTATCCCGTCGTGTATGCCGCGGCGCGGCTGCACGTGCGCCAGGCCGAGCGCATCGAGCGCGAGTTCACCGACCTGGTGCGCCGATGACCCTCGACTCCAGCTGGGCCACCGTCGCGATCCTCCTCGTCTGCCTGGCGACCCTCGGCGTCGGGGCCCTCGGGCTGCGGCTCTCCCGGACGACGAGCGACTTCTACGTCGCCGGCCGCACCGTGTCCGCCCCGCTCAACGCCTCCGCCATCGGCGGCGAATACCTCTCTGCCGCAAGCTTTCTCGGGGTCGCTGGGCTCGTCTACTCGGTCGGCACCGACATGCTGTGGCTGCCGGTCGGCTACACCGTCGGCTATCTCGTGCTGCTCGTGCTCGTCGCCGCGCCGCTGCGTCGGTCGGGGGCCTACACGATCCCCGACTTCGCCCAGCTGCGCCTGGCCAGCCCCCGGTTGCGGCGACTCGCCAGCGTCCTTGTCATCGCCATCGGGTGGCTCTACCTCATGCCCCAGTTCCAGGGCGCCGGGCTGGCGCTGCGGACCGTGACCGGCGGCTCGCCTGCCGTCGGCACCTTCCTCGTCGCGGCCGTCGTGCTGCTCTCGGTCGCCGCCGGCGGGATGCGCTCGATCACCCTCGTCCAAGCGATGCAGTACTGGCTCAAGCTCGCGGCCATCGCCATCCCCGCCTTCGTCCTCGTCTGGCTGTGGGCCCGACAGGGGCAGCCCCTGCCCCCCGCGACGAGTCCGGCCGGCCCCTTCGCCGAGCCGCTCGCGGCATACGCGATGCGCGAGCACGCCACCTACTCGACCTACTCGACGATCCTCGCGCTATGCCTCGGCACGATGGGCCTGCCGCACGTCCTGGTCCGCTTCTACACCAACCCCGACGGCCGGGCGGCCCGGTGCACGACCCTCTTCGTCATCGGGCTGCTCGGGCTCTTCTACGTCTTCCCGCCGGTCTACGGCATGCTCGCCCGGATCGTCCTGCCGAGCCTGCCGCCGGGCACCCGTCCCGACTCGGTCGTCCTGCTGCTGCCCACCGCGATGGTGGGAGGCAGCCTCGGCGACCTGCTCACCGCGGTGCTCGCGGGCGGCGCGTTCGCCGCCTTCCTGTCGACGGCGAGCGGTCTCACCGTGTCGGTCGCCGGCGTCATCGACCAGGACCTGCTCGCCGACCGGATCGCCCGCTGGTCCGGCGGGGACATCCCCCGCACCGTGAGCTTCCGGCTCGCCTCCGTCGTCGCCGTCGCCGTCCCGTATGCCGCGGCGAGCCTGCTCTCGCCGACCGTCGCACTCGCCGACACGGTGGCGCTCGCCTTCGCGATCGCGGCCTCGACGCTGTGTCCGCTGCTCGTCCTCGGCGTGTGGTGGCGGCGGCTGTCGGTGCGCGGGGCGGCGTCCGGGCTGATCGTCGGCGGGGTGTTGTCGTCGGTCGCGGCGGGGCTGACCTTCTTCGGCGTCGTGCCGGCCGGTGGCGGGGACGCCGGGTGGTGGCGGACCCTGCTGGCCCAGCCGGCCGCATGGACGGTGCCGACGGCCTTCCTCGTCGCGGTGGTCGTCTCGCTGGCAACCCCCCGCTCGGTGCCGCGCGATGCCGCCCGCACCCTGGTCCGCCTGCACGCCCCCGAGGAGCTGAGCGACGGCCGGTGATCCAGGGCTCGCGGTGTCCCCTGGACTAACCGCCTCCCCGGGCACTTTTCCCGCATCCCTCGGCGTGTCGCCGCGACACGCGGAGAGGTGGCGCAGAAGTGCCCGGGGAGGCGGTTAGTCCGGGCCAGGGCCAGAGACCGGGAACCGTTCGGCGGGTGGAGGCGACCGCTCGGCGAACACGGCCACCCCGTGAGCGCAGCCACGCGCGCGCCGTCTGGCGGCGGCATACCGACATCTCCAACAGTGTGACCCACGCAACTGCGGCATGGGCGCCGCGGCTGCCCGAGCGGGAGGTTCACCCCCTTGGCAGGTTCACACGAGATCAGCGAGGAGCGCGCGGCGCGCTACATGGAGGTGCAGCGGTCGGCCGAGTTCGAGGCCCTGCGCAAGAAGTTCCGGGGCTTCGTCTTCCCGATGACGGGTGCCTTCCTCGTCTGGTACTTCCTCTACGTCATCCTCGCGACCTATGCGACCGACTTCATGAACAAGAAGCTCTTCGGCAACGTGACGATGGGCCTGGTCCTCGGGCTGCTGCAGTTCGTCACGACCTTCGTCATCACGATGATCTACGCCCGGTGGGCCGACCGCGAGCTCGACCCGGCCGCCGCTGAGCTGGCCTCCCACATGGAGCGAGGGGAACTCTGACATGGTCGGCAACACCACGATCAACATCTCGATCTTCCTCGTCTTCGTCCTCGTCACTCTCGGCATCGTCATCAAGGTGTCACGGCAGAACACCTCGGCGGCCGACTACTACGCCGGCGGCCGGGCCTTCTCCGGTCGGCAGAACGGCATCGCGATCACCGGTGACTACCTGTCGGCGGCGTCCTTCCTCGGCATCGCCGGCATCATCGCGGTCTACGGCTACGACGGCTTCCTCTACTCCATCGGCTTCCTCGTCGCGTGGCTCGTCGCACTGCTGCTCGTCGCCGAGCTGCTGCGCAACACCGGCCGCTTCACGATGGCCGATGTGCTGTCCTTCCGGCTCAAGCAGCGGCCGGTCCGCACGGCCGCCGCGGTCAACACCCTCGCCGTGTCGGCGTTCTACCTGCTGGCCCAGATGGCCGGCGCCGGTGGCCTCGTCGCGCTGTTGCTCGGCATCACCGACAAGGGTGGCCAGGGCGTCGTCATCGCCGTCGTCGGCGCGCTGATGATCGTCTACGTGCTCATCGGCGGCATGAAGGGCACGACCTGGGTGCAGATCATCAAGGCGGCCCTGCTCATCGTCGGTGCCGGCATCATGACGGTCTGGGTGCTGATGAAGTACAACTTCAACATCTCCGGCCTGTTCGACAACGCGATCCAGACCGCCAAGAGCGACAACATCCTCTACGGCGGCCTCTACTACAAGAACAAGCTCGACTTCATCTCACTCGCCATCGCGATCGTCCTGGGCACCGCCGGCCTGCCGCACGTGCTCATGCGGTTCTACACCGTGCCGACCTCCAAGGAGGCGCGTCGCTCGGTGGTCTGGGCGATCTGGCTGATCGGGCTGTTCTACCTCTTCACCCTCGTCCTCGGCTATGGCGCGGCCGCCCTCGTCGGCGCCGACACCATCAAGAAGGCGCCCGGTGCGACGAACTCGGCAGCCCCGCTGCTGGCCTACCACCTCGGCGGCGAGATCCTCCTCGGCGTCATCTCGGCGGTGGCCTTCGCGACGATCCTCGCGGTCGTCGCCGGTCTCACCATCACCGCGTCGGCGTCCTTCGCCCACGACATCTACGCCCAGGTCATCAAGAAGGGCACCGTCGACGCGGACGACGAGGTCAAGGTGGCCCGCCGGGCCGCCGTCGTCATCGGCATCCTCGCGATCATCGGTGGCATCTTCGCCAACGGGCAGAACATCGCCTTCCTCGTCGCCCTGGCCTTCGCCGTCGCCGCGAGCGCGAACCTGCCGACCATCCTCTACTCGCTGTTCTGGAAGAGGTTCACGACCAGAGGCGCGCTGTGGAGCATGTACGGCGGTCTGGCCAGCACCCTGCTGCTGATCATCTTCAGCCCCACGGTGTCGGGCGCGGCGACCTCGATGTTCCCGACCGCGAACTTCGCCTGGTTCCCGCTCAACAACCCGGGCATCGTCACCATCCCGCTGTCCTTCGTCCTCGGCTGGCTCGGCTCGATCACCTCGACCGAGCACAACGAGGCGAAGTATGCGGAGATGGAGGTTCGCTCCCTCACCGGTGCCGGCGCCGAGAAGGCGATCGCGCACTAGTCACACACCCCCGTATGCCGCGCTGCTGCGGGCGCGCGGCATACGGGAGCTCACATCACCGCACCATCCCTCGAGGCGCCCCTGACCACTCGGTCCGGGGCGCCTCGGCCGTGGTCCAGGCAGCCGAACGAGCCCGGAACATCTCGTGTCCAGCTGCCGACGGGTGAGCGAAGTCGGGCGTTTTGTCTGTTTCGACAGTGGACGATGGCACCGTGACCGCAACCGTCGTCCTCGTGCTCGTCGTCGTGACCGCACTCGCCTTCGACTTCACCAACGGCTTCCACGACACCGGAAATGCGATGGCCACCTCGATCGCCACCGGGGCTCTCGCGCCCAAGACCGCGGTGATCCTCTCGGCCATCCTCAACCTGGTCGGCGCCTTCCTCTCCGTCGAGGTGGCCCTGACCGTGACCAATGCCGTCGTCCGCATCCAGGACAAGAGCGGCGCCCCACGCCCCGATCTGCTCTCGGACGGCGGATCGGCCCTCCTGCTCATCGTGCTCGCCGGGCTGTGCGGCGGCATCGTGTGGAACCTGCTCACCTGGCTGCTCGGCTTGCCCTCATCCTCCTCGCACGCGCTGTTCGGCGGGCTCGTGGGCGCCACGCTCGTCGGTCTCGGCTCTGACGGCGTCAACTGGGCCGGCGACGGCAGCAAGCTCGACGGGGTGCTCGGCAAGGTCGTCATGCCAGCGCTGCTGTCCCCGCTCATCGCCGTCGTCGTCGCCTCCGTCGGCACCTGGCTCATCTACCGGATCACCAGCGGCGTCGCCGCCCGCTTCACCGAGCAGGGCTGCCGATGGGGGCAGATCGGGTCGGCCTCGCTCGTCTCGCTGGCCCATGGCACCAACGACGCGCAGAAGACGATGGGGGTGATCACCCTGGCCCTCATCGCTGCAGGCCACTGGTCCGACACCAAGGCCGTGCCGCTCTGGGTCAAGGTGGCCTGCGCCGTCGCCATCGCTCTGGGCACCTACCTGGGCGGTTGGCGGATCATCCGCACGCTCGGCAAGGGGCTGGTCGAGATCTCCTCCCCGCAGGGCATGGCTGCCGAAAGCTCGTCCGCTGCGGTCATCCTGGCCTCCAGCCACCTGGGCTTCGCCCTGTCGACCACCCACGTGGCCACCGGCTCGATCCTCGGCACCGGGGTGGGGCGCGGCACCGAGGTGCGCTGGGGCGTCGCCGGCCGGATGGTGCTGGCCTGGCTCATCACGCTACCCGCGGCCGGCGTCGTCGGCGCGACGATGTGGGTCGTCGGTCACCTCCTCGGCGGGTTGCTCGGCGCCGCAACGGTCTTCGGGATCCTGCTGGCCCTCGCCGGATGGATGTACGCCCGCAGCAAGCGGAGCCACGTCGACCACACCAATGTCAACGACGCCTGGACCGGGACGCCCACGAGTCAGCTGGAGCCGGCCGGAGCAGACGGGAGCGCTCGATGAACAACGTCACCCTCGCCCTCGACGGCGCCTGGAAGGTGCTGCTGACCGGGCTGTTGCTCGGCGCCGGCCTGCCGGCGATCTTCGCACTGGGGATCCGCGCGCTCGCCTACGGCCGCGGCGGCGCGGCCGAGGTGGACGCCGGGGCCCCGCCGCATCCCGCCGGCCAGGTGGTCGGCGCCGCGTGCTTCGCGCTCGTCCTCGTCGGCGTTGGGCTGGGGCTCACCTTCATCGTCGCCTCCGGCTTCGGCAAGGCGCTGGCCTTCACCCCGTGGCCCACCTTGGTGGCGAAGTGAGCACCCCAGCCCAGCGGGTCCTGGCCTGGCTGCGGGCGGGCTACCCCGCCGGCATCCCGGCCGGCGACTACATTGCGCTCTTCGGCATCCTGCACCGGCAGCTCACCGAGGCCGAGATCGACCAGATCGTCGCCGGCCTCGCCGCCCAGGCCGATCCGACCGACCCGGTGACGGCCGAGCAGATCAGCGCCATGGTCAGCAGGCACGTGCGTCAGGATGCCGACCCCGAGGCGGTCGCCCGGGTCAGGGCCCACCTTGCGGAGGGCGGCTGGCCGCTCGCGCCGCTCTCGGCGCTGGACTGATCAGCCGCATCCGCCGTGCGCTAGCATCGCCCCATGACCCGGACCGCCCGCACCCTCTGGTGGCGCACCTCCTAGGAGGCGGCGCACCGAGTCATCCCGACACACCGACAGACGCCGCCCACGGGCGGCGTCTGCGTGTCTGCAGCAGGTATGCCGCCCTGGGCCGCACCCCGAGCACGCACACGAGGAGACGAGCACGATGAGCCAGCCCCGCGGCATACCCCCACGCACGAGGCCCCGCAGCCTGTCCGGCATGCAGCCGACGAGCGACAGCCTGCACATCGGCAACTACCTTGGGGCACTGGTCAACTGGGTCGAGCTCCAGGACGCCTACGACGCCTTCTACTTCGTCGCCGACCTGCACGCGCTCACCGTGCCGACCGACCCCGAGGTGCTGCGCCGGCGCACCCGGGTCACCGCCGCGCAGTTCATCGCCGGCGGCGTCGACCCGGAGCGCTCGGCGGTCTTCTGTCAGAGTCACCTGGCCCAGCACGCCGAGCTCGGCTGGGTGATGAGCTGCCTCACCGCGATGGGCGAGGCCGAGCGGATGACGCAGTACAAGGACAAGGTCGCCAAGGGCCAGAGCGGCAACGTCGGGCTGTTCACCTACCCCATGCTGATGGCCGCGGACATCCTCATCTACGACGCCGACAAGGTGCCCGTGGGCGAGGACCAGCGCCAACACCTGGAGATCACCCGAGACCTGGCCCAGCGCTTCAACCACCGCTACGGCGAGACGCTCGTCGTGCCGGAGCCGCACATCCTCAAGGAGACCGCCAAGCTCATGGAGCTGTCCGACCCGGGCAGCAAGATGTCGGGCAGCAACTCCCCCGACGCCGGCGTCATCTGGCTCTCCGACGACCCGAAGCGGATCGTCAAGAAGATCAAGTCCGCGGTCACCGACACCGAGCGCGAGATCCGCTACGACGAGGAGACCAAGCCGGGCGTCTCCAACCTGCTCACCATCCAGTCGGCGCTCACCGGCCGGTCGATCGCCGAGCTCGAGGCCTCGTATGCCGGTCGCGGCTACGGCGATCTCAAGGGCGAGGTGGCCGAGGTCGTCGTCGCCGCGATCGAGCCGTTCCAGCGGCGGATGGCCGAGCTGCTCGGCGACCCGGCCGAGCTCGACCGGATCCTCGCCGCGGGCGCGGAGCGGGCCGGCGCGGTGTCGCTCGCGACGATCGAGCGGGTCAAGGACCGGCTCGGGTTGCTGCCTCCGTCCCGCTGACTCACCGCCCCGGTATGCCGCGCGTCACAGCCCGCGCGACGCGCGGCATACCAACGGGTGAACAGTGGCTAACGCGCGACGAACACTGTGTCGCAGGGCTGCTCGCGGCGCGAGGCGTGCCGCACGATGGGCCTATGAGGACCGCGCACCGCACGTCATCGATGGCCTCCGTGCCCACGACTCGCCGCCGCGGCCTTCCCCGGCCGGACTGGCTGGCCGTCGCGCTGCTGCGCAACCGGCTCACCGAGCTCGAGCGGGCCGACGTCCTGGACACCCTGGCCGCGCATGCCCGCAGCACCGGCGAGCCGGTGACCGACGGGCAGATCGCCGCGACCGTCGACCGGATCGTCGGCGTCACCGCGAGTGCGTCGGACGTCGCCCTGCTGCGCGCCGAGCTCGCTCGCGTCGGGTGGCCACTGAGCGCCTGATCGTCGCGCGCTGCCGCCGCAGCACGCCCGCCGCTCGTCGCACAGACCGCCCGCCCGTCCCGCGAGACCGGCGCTGGGGGTTGCCGTCCGGCCTGCCGAGGGGTTGAGTGGGCGCACTCGTCGTCTCCAGCGCAGGAGGATCAGCGTGTCGAACCAGGCCATCGAGAACCTCTCCCACGAAGACCGCAGCTTCCCGCCGGACCCCGCGTTCACCGCGCAGGCCAACGGCACCGCCGACATGTATGCCGCGGCCGAGGCCGACCACGAGGGCTTCTGGGCCGAGCAGGCACGCCGCTACGTCACGTGGAGCACGCCGTTCACGAAGGTCCTCGACTGGAGCAACGCGCCGTTCGCGACGTGGTTCGAGGACGGCCGACTCAACGCGGCATACAACTGCGTGGACCGGCACGTCGATGCGGGCATCGGTGACCGGGTGGCGCTGCACTGGGTGGGTGAGCCGACCGGCGAGAGCCGTGACGTCACCTACGCCGACCTGCACCGCGAGGTGCAGCAGGCAGCCAACGCACTGCTCGACCTCGGGCTGGCCAAGGGCGACACGGTGGCGATCTACCTGCCGATGATCCCCGAGGCGGTCGTCGCGATGCTCGCCTGCGCGCGGATCGGGGTGCCGCACTCGGTGGTCTTCGGCGGCTTCTCGGCCGAGGCGCTCAACACCCGGATCGCCGACGCGAAGGCGAAGGTCGTCATCACCGCCGACGGCGGCTACCGGCGTGGGGCGCCGAGCGCGCTCAAGCCCGCGGTCGACGCCGCGCTCGACCACGCCGACACGTCGGTGGAGAAGGTGCTCGTCGTGCGCCGCACCGGACAGGACGTCGCGTGGAACGACGCGCGCGACCTGTGGTGGCACGACGCGGTGGCGGCCGCGGCGCCGGAGCACACGGCCGAGGGGATGGAGGCCGAGCACCCGCTGTTCATCCTCTACACCTCGGGGACGACCGGGAAGCCGAAGGGGATCTTCCACACGACCGGCGGCTACCTCACCCAGTGCGCCTACACGAACGCCGTCGTCCACGACGTGCACCCCGAGACGGACGTCTACTGGTGCACCGCGGACATCGGCTGGGTCACCGGGCACTCCTACATCGTCTACGGGCCGCTGGCCAACGGGGCCACCCAGGTGCTCTACGAGGGCACGCCGGACACGCCGCACCAGGGCCGGTTCTGGGAGATCGTCCAGGACAAGAAGGTGTCGATCCTCTACACCGCACCGACGGCGATCCGGACCTTCATGAAGTGGGGGTCGGACATCCCGGCGCAGTTCGACCTGTCCTCGATCCGGGTGCTCGGGTCGGTCGGCGAGCCGATCAACCCCGAGGCGTGGATGTGGTACCGCGAGCACATCGGCGGCGGCACCGCCCCGGTCGTCGACACCTGGTGGCAGACCGAGACCGGCGCGATCATGATCAGCCCGCTGCCGGGGGTGACGGCGCTCAAGCCGGGCTCGGCGCAGAAGGCGATCCCCGGCATCGGGGTGGACGTCATCGACGACATGGGCGAGTCGGTGCCCGACGGCGCCGGCGGCTATCTCGTGCTCACCAAGCCGTGGCCGTCGATGCTGCGTGGCATCTGGGGCGACCCAGAGCGCTACCGCGAGACCTATTGGAGCCGCTTCGAGGGCTACTACTTCGCCGGTGACGGGGCGAAGAAGGACGAGGAGGGAAACATCTGGCTGCTCGGTCGAGTCGACGACGTCATGAACGTGTCCGGGCACCGGTTGTCCACGACCGAGATCGAGTCGGCACTCGTCTCGCACCCGAAGGTCGCCGAGGCCGCCGTCGTCGGCGCGAACGACGAGATGACCGGGCAGGCCGTGGTCGCGTTCGTCATCCTGCGCGGCGGGGCCGGCCACGAGGGTGACGACAACTCGGACATCGTCACCGAGCTGCGCAACCACGTGGCCAAGGAGATCGGCCCGATCGCCAAGCCGAAGCAGATCATGATCGTGCCGGAGCTGCCCAAGACCCGGTCCGGGAAGATCATGCGGCGACTGCTGCGCGACGTCGCGGAGGGCCGGGCCACCGGCGACGCGACCACCCTCGCCGACTCGTCGGTCATGGACCTCATCAAGAGCGGGCTGTCCACCGGCTCGGGCGACTGACGCTCTGCACGACGACGCTGAGGGGGTATGCCGCGCGTCCGCGGCATACCCCCTCTGCAGTGCGTGGGTGCGCTCGAGCGCCGGCCGCGATGTGATTGCCTGAGTGTGCAGGGCCTGAGTGTGCAGGGCTGAGTGCTGAAGCCCGGGGCGGGGTGGGCCACCTGGGGGTGTCCGCCGCTATGGGTTGCTCGCTCCCGTACCTGATCCTGACGCAACCGAGATTGCTCCAAGACCGCGCAGTTCCTGACGCAACCGTGGATGCACCAAGAATGCCGACATTTCTGGTGCAACCGAGGTTGCCCCGGCAGGCGCACGAACCTGACGCAAACGAGGTTGCCTCGACGACGAGCCGATCCTGATTCAACCGTGGATGCATCGGGAGGCGGGGACTCCTGACGCAATCTCGGTTGCGTCAGGATCGGGGGTGGGCGCGAGCATCCGATAGCTCCGGGACCCTCCCACGCTCGCCCCTGCGGCAGACGGCACGCGCAGTGGTTGGATCGGGTCATGATCGAGCTACGGATCCTCATCGCGTCCACCCGCCCGGGACGGTTCGGGCCGACCGTGGCCGACTGGGTGCGCAACGAGGTGCCCACCGATCGCTTCGCCGTGGAGGTGATCGACCTTGCCGAGGTCGGCCTGCCGTTCCTCGACGAGCCGGAGATGGCCTCGACCGGCATCTACGTCCACGAGCACACCCGGCGCTGGAAGGCCCTCGTCGACGCGGCCGAGGCGATCGTCATCGTCACTCCGGAGTACAACAACGGCTATCCCGCCGCTCTCAAGAACGCCATCGACTTCCTGTATGCCGAGTGGGAGGGCAAGCCGATCGCCTTGGTCGGCTACGGCTTCAGAGCCGGGGCATCGTCGCGCGAACAGCTGACCACCGTGCTGCGCCGGGTCAAGGTGACCGTCGTGGGCAGCCTCGGGCTGCGGTTCAGCGACCACGTCAGCGACGGCGCGATCCGCCCCGACGACGCCGTGCGCCGCGAGCTCGCCGCCGCCTTCTCCGCCCTGTCCGATGCTGTCCACGACGCGGGCGACTGACCGTCCACGAGCTGGGCACGGCTCAGCGCCGCGCCCAGCTCGGTAGACTGGACTCCTCACGGAGAGCCGGGAAGTCTGGTCGGCGGTCTGCGTCTGCGCGCGCGGATGTCACGCTGACGAACCCCGAAAGGCCCCGCTCGATCACCCTTTCCAGCCTGCCGTCCCCGCGGCGCATCCTCGGCCGCCTCAGCCGCCTCGAGCGCGCTCACGTCACCCGCGCCTTGAGCACCGAGACCGTCGGCGGCGCCCTGCTGCTCGGAGCGGCCATCCTCGCCATCGGCTGGGCCAACTCCCCCTGGCGCGAGGCCTATGCCGGCCTGCGCGACACCAAGGTCGGGATTCCCGCGATCGGCCTCTCCCTCACCCTGGGCCACTGGGCTGCCGACGGCCTGCTCGCCATCTTCTTCCTCGTCGCAGGAATCGAGCTCAAGCGCGAGTTCGTCACCGGAGACCTCTCCGACCGGGCCAAGGCGATCGTGCCGATCGCCGCGGCCATCGGCGGCGTCGTGCTGCCCGCGCTGCTCTACGTCGGTGTGGTCGCCGGCCTCGGCGGCGACCAGGGCGCGCTGCGCGGGTGGGCCATCCCGACCGCGACCGACATCGCCTTCGCCCTGGCGGTGCTCGCCGTCATCGGCACCCACCTGCCGCCGGCCCTGCGGGCCTTCCTGCTCACCCTCGCCGTCGTCGACGACCTCATCGCGATCACCATCATCGCCCTCTTCTACTCGACAAAGGTCGCCCTGCTCCCGCTCGCCCTCGCCGTCATCCCGCTACTCGCCTTCGGCTGGCTGCTGCGCCGCGGCCACACCAACCCGGTGCTGCTCGCCATCCCCGCCCTGCTCACCTGGTATCTCGTCTACCAGGGCGGCGTGCACGCCACCGTCGCCGGCGTGCTGCTCGGGCTCATCGTCCCCGTCGACAAGCACGTCGAGCAGTCCGACGAGCACAGCCTCGCCGAGCGCTTCGAGCACCGACTGCGCCCCTTCTCCGCGGGGGTGGCGGTCCCCGTCTTCGCCTTCTTCGCGGCCGGCGTCACCGTCGTCGGCGGTGGCTTCGGCGCGGCGCTCGCCGACCCGATCCTCCTCGGCATCGTCGTCGGACTCGTGCTGGGCAAGGCCGTCGGCGTCTTCGGCGGCACCTTCCTGGTTGCCCGCTTCACCCGGGCCGAGCTCGACGAGGACCTCGCCTGGTCGGACGTCCTCGGCATCGCCCTGCTCTCCGGCATCGGCTTCACCGTCTCGCTGCTCATCGGCGAGCTGGCCTTCGGGGTGGGCTCCGACGCCGACGACCACGTGAAGATCGCCGTCCTCACCGGCTCGCTGCTCGCCGCCGTGCTCGCCGCGCTCGTCCTCGTGCGCCGGAACCGGCACTTCCGAGCCGTGGAAGCCCGTGAGCTCGCCGACCACGCGTAGGCTTCGGTTGTAGCGACGCCAGCCGGGAGGAACCCAATGTCTCGCGATCTCGAGCTCACCGACGCCGCCGAGCCGACCATCGGCCAGCTCGTCGCCTCGGCCAGCCGTGACGTGTCGACCATCGTCCGCAGCGAGATCGCGCTGGCCAAGGCCGAGGTCACCCAGGGTCTGACCGTCAAGGGCAAGGGCGGCGGCATGCTCGCCGCCGCCGGCGTCGTCGGCATCTTCGCGCTCGCCTTCCTGCTCACGACGCTCGCGTGGGGCATCGTCGCGCTGCTGTCCTGGCCGGTGTGGGCCGGCTTCGGCATCGTCACCCTGCTGCTGCTGCTGCTCGCCGCGATCCTCGCGCTCGTCGGCAAGAAGACGCTGGCCCAGGGCAACCCCAAGCCCGAGCGGGCGATCGCCCAGGCCGAGCAGACCGTGGCGACCCTCAAGAGCGCGGCCGGCCAGGGCTAGCTCGTCGCTACTTGGCGGCTGCCCGCGCTGGTCGCGCACGTCGGCGGCTGCCCGCGCTCAGCGCCAGGCGGCGTCTGCCCGCGTTGACGCCGGCCGACGGCTGCCCGCGCTCGACCCGCACCAGGCCGCCGCCGCCAGCCGGCTCCTGAGGCCGATCCGCCCATGGAAACGCATGCGTTTCCCGATTCGTCACGGGATCCCATCGACATTCGGGAAACGCATGCGTTTCCACGGGCGCGCGGCGGCCCAGATCCGACTTGCGCTCGACCATGACCCGCCCCCGCGGCGGAGCGCGACCCCGGTCGAGGAGCCCACAGGCCGCGCGGCGGACCGCCGCTCCGTGGCCCTCCGCCAGGCAGCTGCACGCACGTGCCGCGCGAACGCGGCATACTCGAAGACATGTCTGCGGATGCATCCTCGGTGCTCCTCGAGGGGCCCTGGGAGCACCGCTTCGTCTCCGCCAACGGCGCGCGCTTCCACGTCGCGGAGGCCGGCAACGGGCCGCTCGTGCTGCTGCTGCACGGTTTCCCCCAGTTCTGGTGGGCCTGGCGCCACCAGCTCGTCGCGCTCGCCGACGCTGGCTATCGCGCGGTCGCGGTCGACCTGCGGGGCTTCGGCGCCTCGGACAAGCCGCCCAAGGGCTACGACACCTTCACCGCGTGCGGCGACGCCGCCGCGATCGTCCGCAGCCTCGGCGAGGAGCAGGCGGTCGTGGTCGGCCAGGGCCTCGGCGGCTGGACCGCGTGGGCGATGCCGACGCTCCAACCGGCCGTCGTCCGCGGCATCGGGGTGCTCTCGATGGCCCACCCGGTGCTCATGCAGCGATTGTCCTGGCGCGACCCGGCCCAGCGCGCCGCCTCCCGCTTCGTCGTCGACCTGCAGTGGCCGTTCCGGGCCGAGCGCTCCCTCGTCGAGAGCGACGAGCAGGTGCGCGGCTTCCTCACCGACTGGTCCGCCCCCGGCGGCCCCTTCCCGAGCGAGGAGGAGGTCAGCCGGTATGCCGCCGCGATGGCGCTGCCGTTCGTCGCCCACTCCGCCGCCGAGTACTACCGCTGGGTCGGGCGCAACCAGATCCGACTCGACGGACTGCTGCTGGCCAGCCGACTCAGCCGGATGATCGAGCGCAGCGTGCTGCACCTGCAGGGTGCGGCCGACCGCTGCGTGCTGCCCGACACGGCCCGCGGCTCGGGCCGCTACGTCGGGGGCTGCTACGAGTGGCGGGAGGTCGCCGGCGCCGGGCACTTCCTCGCCGAGGAGGCCCCCGAGGCGGTCAGTGCGGCGCTGCTCGAGTGGCTCCCCGGCGTGCCCCGCTAGGGGCGCAAGGCCGCTACCCCACCTGACAGCTGCCGGTCGGCACCGGGACCGACGCGCTCGCGGCCGCGTCGAGGACCGGCCCGGCCTCCTGCAAGGTCAGCGCATAGCCGGTCGCGTCGTCGTCGAGCGACTTCGCGAAGACCACCCCCACCAGGCGCCCCTGCGCGTCGAGCAACGGCCCGCCGGAGTTGCCCGGCTCGACATGGGTATAGAGCGAGTAGATCTCGCGGGTGACCCCCGGCGCGCCGTAGATGTCCGCCCCGGTCGCGGTGAGCCGCTGCCGCACCCGCGCCGGGTCGACCCGCAACGGTCCATCGAGCGGGAACCCGGCCACCACGGCGAGCGCCTCCCGCTCCAGCCGCGGTCCCTGGGTGAGCGCGGGCGCGGCGAGATCGGTCACCGCCAGCACAGCCAGGTCGCGCTGCGGGTCGAAGACGACGACCCGGCCACGCAAGGCCGGTCCGGTGCCGCGCACCCGCACGGACGCCTCGCCGAGGCCGGCGACGACGTGCGCGTTGGTCACGACCCGCCCCGGCGCCACGACGAAGCCGGACCCCTCCTGCCCCTGTCGGCAGGCAGCGGCGACCCCGGTGATCTTGACGACCGAGCCCAGCGCGGCCTGCACCGCCGGGGCACTGGTGATCGTGCCGTCCGGTGGCGCCACCGGCGTGATCGGCTCGGCCTGCAGCCCCTCGAAGACCTTGGGGAAGCCGCCCCGGTCGAGCATCTGCCGGAAGCCCGCGAAGAGCTGCCCGGTCTGCGGGGGCACCACCGAGTCGATCGCCTGGAGCACCCGGGACTCGCCGATGGCGCGCGCCGCCGGCCCGCTCGTCACCCCGCGCAGACCGCCCGCGACGAACCACACGAGCACAGCCACCGCGGCCATCGTCGCGATCGCCCCCAGGAGCGAGTCGAGGGTCACGACCGGGCGCGCGGTCATCCGGGCCCGCACCCGCCTGGCCAGCAGCGCGAGCAGCACCTGGCCGCTCGTCGCGAGCGCGAAGACGCCGAGGATGAGCAGGGCCTTCGAGATGGCCGGCCGGTCCAGCGCCCAGGTCCACGAGCCGAGCACGCGTGGCAGCAGCGCCATCCCGAGCGCCCCGCCACCGAGGAAGCCGACGAGCGAGGCCACCGACATGAGCAGTCCCTGCCGCCAGCCGGACACGGCATACGAGCCGAGCAGGACGGCGAGCAGCACGTCGATGACTGTTCCGAGGCTCACGACACGGTCACGACCGTCCACGCAGGAAGCGCTCGGGCAGCGCCTGCTCGCGCCGCCGGTCCCACGGCTGTGCCAGCCCGGCGAGCTCGAGCACCTTGTCGACGATGCCGCCGGTGAAGCCCCAGAGCAGCAGGTCCGGGCCGAGCTCCCAGGCCGGTCCGCGATAGCCCGACGGATGCACCACGGTATGCCGGTGGGCCGGCTCGACGAGGTAGCTCACCGGCACGGAGAGGACCTGGGCGACCTCGTCGGGGTGCCCGACCGCGACCGGCCCCGGCTCGTGCCACCACGCGACGACCGGGGTCACGGCATACGAGGAGACCGGGATGAACAGCGCCGGCAGGGTGCCGACGACGGTCACCGACTCGGGTGCCAGCCCGACCTCCTCGTGCGCCTCGCGCAGCGCCGCCCCGACGACGTCGACGTCCTCCGGGTCGACCCGGCCGCCCGGGAAGGCGATCTGACCGGCGTGCGAGCGCAGCGTGTGGGCCCGCTCGATGAGCAGCAGCGACGGCTCGCCATCGGCGCCCGGCCCGAAGAGCACGAGCACCGCCGACTCGACCGACCCCTCGTCGGGGGGCAGGTAGCGGCTGAAGTAGGTCGGCTCGAGCCGGGCCGCCGCCTCGACGATGCCGCCGACCCACGCCGGCTGCGGCGCGTCGTGCGGTCCGGCCAGCCCGCCCCGGTATGCCGCGGGCCCGCCGCCGTCGGCCACGCCGGTCACCGGGCGGCCTCCCGGCCCGGCGCGAGCTCGTAGGCGAGCAGCGCGGCGGCCCGGTCGGGGTCGGTCTCGCCGACGCCGTAGGACGGGCAGAGCCGGGCCACCGGGCAGGCTCCACAGGCCGGCTTGCGGGCGTGGCAGGTGCGGCGGCCGTGGAAGATGAGGACGTGGCTGAGCATCGTCCAGTCGGCCCGGGGGAAGAGCGCACCGACCTCGTGCTCGACCTTGACCGGGTCCTCCTGGGCGGTCCAGCCGAGCCGGCGGGCCAGCCTCCCGAAGTGCGTGTCGACGGTGATGCCGGGCACCCCGAAGGCGTTGCCGAGCACGACATTCGCCGTCTTGCGGCCGACGCCTGGCAGGGTCACCAGGTCGGCGAGCCGGCCCGGCACCTGGCCGTCGAAGCGCTCGACCAGCGCGGCTCCGAGCTTGATGAGCGCCTCGGACTTGGCGCGGAAGAAGCCCAGCGGCCCGACGATGGCCTCGAGCTCGGCGCGGTCGGCCGCGGCATACGCCTCGGCGGTGGGATAGCGCGCGAAGAGGACGGGCGTCACCTGGTTGACCCGCACGTCGGTCGTCTGCGCCGACAGCACGGTCGCGACGAGCAGCTGCAGCGGGGTCTGGAAGTCCAGCTCGCACGCGGCATACGGATAGCGCTCGTGCAGCAGCCGATAGGTCCGGCGGGCCCGCCGGGTCAGGGCGAGCGCAGACTCCGACCCGGGCGCGGCGACGGGGGTCGAGGAGTCGGCTGTGGGCACCCGACAAGGGTATGCCTCGTGCCCCCCAGTGCCCGGTCTCACATGTGTTCTGGCACACTCAGCGGCATGGATCATGACGTGGTGCGACGCGCCCCGCTGTTCGCTGCGCTCGACGACGACGGGGCCGAGGCGCTGCTCGCGCAGATGACCCCTGAGCGGCTCGAGCGTGGCGACATCCTGTTCCGCGAGGGCGAGGCCGGCGACCGGCTCTATGTCATCGGCGAGGGCAAGGTCAAGCTCGGTCGCACGAGCACCGACGGCCGCGAGAACCTCGTCGCGATCCTCGGTCCGGGCGAGATGTTCGGCGAGCTGTCGCTCTTCGATCCGGGGCCGCGCACGATGACCGCGACGGCGGTCGCCGAGACCCAACTCATGGGGCTGGGCAACGACTCGCTGTCCACCCTGCTGTCCGGGCGGCCCGAGGTGGCCAAGGCGCTGCTCGCCGCGCTGGCCCAGCGGCTGCGCCGCACCAACGCCCACCTCGCCGACCTCGTCTTCACCGACGTCCCCGGCCGGGTGGCGAAGGCGCTGCTCGACCTCGCGGCCCGGTTCGGGCGGCATACCGAAGAGGGCGTGATGGTCGCCCACGACCTCACCCAGGAGGAGCTGGCCCAGCTCGTCGGCGCCTCCCGCGAGACGGTCAACAAGGCGCTCGCCGACTTCGCCACCCGGGGCTGGCTCAAGCTCGAGGCCCGCGCGGTCCTGCTGCTCGACATCGAGCGGCTGCGCAAGCGCGCCCGCTGATCCGCCGCTTGCGCCACTGAGCTTTATCGGGTCACCCGATAAAGGTGCACTTCACCCGAGAAAGCTCCTGGGGTGAAGTGCACCCTTGGTCGGGTCGAGCGCCCCGAGGAGCCTCAGCTCAGCTCGCCGCGCTCGCGCAGATAGGCCAGCTGGGCCTGCACGCTCCACTCCGCCGCATGCCACACGGACCGGGGCACGTCGGCATAGACCGTCTCGACGACCTCGCGCGGGGTGCGGGCGCCGGCCGCGACGGCCCCGCGCACCTGCTCGAGCCGCTCGGCCCGGTGGTGCAGGTAGTAGCGCAGCGCCCCCAGCGCGTCGGGCAGGTCCGGCCCGTGCCCGGGCAGGATGTGGGTCACCTCGCCGGTGCCGGCCAGCGCCGCGAGCCGCTCCAACGACGTCAGGTATGCCGCGAGCTCACCATCGGGCCACGCCACCACCGTCGTGCCGCGCCCGAGCACGGTGTCGCCGGTGAGCACCGACCCGTCAGCCAGCAGCAGGAAGCTCGCCGAGTCGGCGGTGTGCCCCGGCGTCGGCACGACGAGCAGCTCCAGGCCGCCGACGACGAGCCGGTCGCCCTCGACGAGATCCGCGTGCCCCCGGCCGACCGCCCGCACCGGAGACCCGGTCAGCTCGGCGAAACGGGCCGCGGCCTCCGCGTGATCGGCATGGTCGTGGGTGAGCAGGGTCAGCGCGACCCGGCCCGGCTCGGGCGTGCCGTCCGGCCCCGGCAGCTGCCGCGCGACGACCTCGCCCACCCGCCGCAGGTGCGGCTCGTCGAGGGGTCCTGGGTCGACGACGACGCACTCGGCCGATCCCGGCTCACGCAGCACCCAAGTGTTCGTGCCGTCGAGGGTCATCGGGCCCGGGTTGCCGGCGAGCACGCAGTGTGCCCGCGGTGTCACCTGCCCCGACGCCCAGGTCGCCGGGACGACGGGCGGCCGTGGCGCGGCGTCGGCCATCGGCGTCAGTGCACCGCGCGGAGCACGACCTGGCCGTCGTCGAGCAGCACCGGCTCGGGCCGAATCCGTCGGACGTCCGGCTCGCACTCGAGGAACTCCACCGCGCTGGTATGCCGCGCCAGGTGCTCGAGCGCGGTGAGCGTGGGCGGCAGCACCATGGCCTGCCCCGCGGCATACCCGTCGATGACGGCCTGCGGGCGCACCCACTCGGCCACCTCGGCCTCGCTCGTCTCGCCGTCGGCGTGCCGGCCGGCGGGCATCAGCGCGGCGAAGATCCGGGTGTCGTACTGCCGGGTCTCGATGACCGGAGTGACCCAGTGCGCCTCGAGGCGCAGCAGGTCGGTGCGCAGCCGCAGCTGCTGCTCGCGCAGCACCTCGGCGAGCGACAGCTCACGCGCCTCGAGCCCCGCGCGGATCGCCGGCCATGGCTCGACCGACGTGTCGACGAGCTCGCGGTGCAGCGCCGCGCCGTCGTCGCCGGATGCGGCGAGCAGCACGCCGCACTCCTCGTAGACCTCGCGGACCGCCGCGACGACGAGCATCCGGGCCTGGTCGTCGTCGCGGACTCCGAGCCGGGCGGCCCACGCGGTCGGGCTCGGGCCGGACCACGGCACGTCGTGGCTGTCCCGCGGGTCGACCCCGCCGCCGGGGAAGACCATGACGCTCGGCGCGAAGGCCATCGTCGACACCCGGCGCAGCATGAAGACCTCGACGCCGCTGGTGCCACCCTCGGCCGCCTCGGCATCGCGCACGAGCATCACCGTCGAGGCGAGCCGCGGCGCCGGCGGCTCGGGCAGCCGACCCGCACGCCACGCCTCGGCGCGCTCGCGCAGCTCGGCATAGTCACGTAGCGGGAAGTCGCGCTCGCGGGGCTCCATGGCAGACGCTCAGCCGCGCAGCGCGAAGACGGCCTCGACCTCGACCGGCGCGTCGAGCGGCAGGGCCGCCACGCCGACCGCCGACCGGGCGTGCACGCCGGCGTCGCCGAAGGCCGCGCCGAAGAGCTCGCTCGCGCCGTTGACGATGCCCGGAACCGCGCTGAAGGACGGGTCGACGGCGACGAAGCCGACGACCTTGACGACCCGCTCGACCTCGTCGAGGTCGCCGACGACCGACTTCACCGCGGCGATGACGTTGAGCGCGCACGCCGAGGCGAGGTCCTTGGCCTGCTCGGGACTGACCAGCCCCTCACCCTCGCCGACCTTGCCGGTGGCCGGCATCGCGCCGCCGCGCATCGGCAGCTGGCCGGAGACGTAGACGTAGCGCTCGTGCCGCACCGCCGGCGTGTATGCCGCGACCGGCGGCACGACCTCGGGCACGGTCAGGCCGAGCGCGGCGAGGCGCTCCTCGACGGCGCTCACTGGCCGGCTCCGATCGGGCGCTTGAAGTAGGCGACCAGGCTCGATCCGTCGGGACCGTTGACGACCTGGACGAGCTCCCAGCCGTCGCGGCCGAAGTTGTCGAGGATCGCCTTGGTGTTGTGGATGAGCAGGGGCGCGGTGAGGTACTCCCACTGAGTCATGCCGGTCACTCTAGGGCTCCGGGACCCGCCCCTGTGAGTGTGCGGGCGCTAGCCCCGGCTCTCGATCCGCGGCGCCGCCCCGGAATGCTGGCCGGTCGACACCGGCCGAGGTCGTGAGAGGGTGCCTCTCGGAGCTATCGGTTGCTCCAGATCGGCGCACTTCGTGATGCATCCACGGTTGCCCCAAGATCGGGCACTTCCTGATGCAACCACGGTTGCCCCAGGGATCCGACGAGCCGGGAGCAACCGATACTCGCGCCACCCTCCCTACCCGCCCGCCGGCTCCCCGCCGCACCCTTCCCCCAACACCCGGCGAGCGCCCTCCCGCCGCCCGCCCACTTGGCAACGCGATTCCCCGGCGCGCAGCCGCGCGGCATACGCTGACGGTATGCCGCCGCCGAGCTCGACCGTCTCGCTGCCGGCCGGCTCCCAGGCACCGCTGCCGGACGGCTTCGAGCGGGTCCGGCTGCACATCGTCACCGGCAAGGGTGGCACCGGCAAGACAACGGTGGCCGCGGCGCTCGCTGCGGCGCTCGCTGCGCGGGGCAAGAGGGTGCTGCTCGCCGAGGTCGAGGGGCGCCAGGGCATCAGCCAGACCTTCGACGTGCCGCCGCTGCCGCACACCGAGACCCAGGTCGCGGCGACCTCAGGGCGCGGCGAGGTGGTCGGCCTCTCCGTCGATGCCAAGACCGCGCTGCTGGAGTACCTCCAGCTCTTCTACAAGCTCGGCCGGGCCGGCGGGGTGCTCGAGCGCTTCGGGGCGATCGACTTCGCGACGACCATCGCCCCGGGCGTGCGCGACCTGCTGCTCGTCGGCCGGGTCTACGAGGCGATGCGCCGGCGTGCGGATGCCCGCCACCACCGGCGCAGCGACGCGCCCTACGACTTCGACGCCGTCGTCCTCGACGCACCGCCGACCGGCCGGATCGGGCGCTTCCTCTCGGTCGGCGCCGAGGTGGCCGACCTGGCCCGGATGGGCCCGATCCACAGCCAGGCCGACTCGATCACCGAGATGCTGCAGTCCGAGGCGACCGCCGTGCACCTCGTCACCCTGCTCGAGGAGATGCCGGTCCAGGAGACCGTCGACGCGGTCGCCGAGCTCCGCTCCCTCGGTATGCCGATCGGCGCGGTCGTCATCAACCAGGCCCGCGCCGGGCTGCTCACCGACGCCGACGAGGGCCTGGTCACGCCCACCGACCTGGATCCCGAGGGGGTCGCCGCCGACCTGCGTGCGGTCGGACTCGACCCGGCGCCGGCCCTCGTCGACGGCCTGGTCAGCCAGGTCCGCGAGCACGCAGAGCGGGTCGAGCTCGAGGACGAGCAGCTCACCGTGCTCGAGGCGAGCGGGCTGCCGCTGGTCACTGTCCCCTATCTCGTCGACGGCGTCGACGCAAACGCCGTCTGCGAGATCGGCGAGCTGCTCGCCGACCAGGGGATGGTGCCCGCGTGACCGCCTCCTCGACCCGCGCCCCCCGCACCCCCCGCTCGCTCGACGTCGACGCGCTGCTCGCCGACCGGCATACCCGGATCGTCGTGTGCTGCGGCAGCGGCGGGGTCGGCAAGACGACGACGGCGGCGGCGCTGGGCCTGCGCGCCGCCGAGCAGGGCCGCCGGGTCGTCGTGCTCACCATCGACCCGGCCCGCCGGCTGGCCCAGTCGCTCGGCCTCGTCGAGCTCGACAACACCCCGCGCGCCGTGGCCGGCATCGACACCGCCGGCGGCGGCCATCTCGACGCGATGATGCTCGACATGAAGCGGACCTTCGACGAGGTCGTGCTCGCCCACGCCTCCCGCGAGACCGCCGAGCAGATCCTCGCCAACCCCTTCTACCAAGCGGTCAGCTCGTCCTTCGCCGGCACTCAGGAGTACATGGCGATGGAGAAGCTCGGCCAGCTGCGCGCCCAGGCCGACCGCGCCGAGCTCGGCTGGGACCTCATCGTCGTCGACACCCCTCCGAGCCGCTCGGCGCTGGACTTCCTCGACGCCCCGAAGCGGCTCGGCTCCTTCCTCGACGGCCGCTTCATCCGGCTCATCTCGGCCCCGGCCAAGGCCGGCGGGCGAGCCGGGCTCAAGCTCGTCAACGTCGGGATCGGGCTGGTCACCAAGACCCTCGACACCGTGCTCGGGGCCCAGATGCTGCGGGACGTGCAGACCTTCGTCAACGCGCTCGACTCGATGTTCGGCGGCTTCCGCGAGCGCGCCGACCACACCTACGCGCTGCTCAAGGACCGCGGCACCGCGTTCGTCGTCGTCGCTGCCCCCGAGCGGGATGCGCTGCGCGAGGCGTCCTACTTCGTCGCCCGGCTGGCCAAGGACGGGATGCCGCTCGCCGGGCTCGTCGTCAACCGGATGCAGCCCGCCCCCGCGCCGGGCCTGACCGCCTCCCGGGCCCGCGCGGTCGCCGAGCAGCTCGCCGACGCCGACCGGCTCGAGACGTCCGCTGCGCTGACCCTGCACGCCGCGCTGTCCGACCTGGCCGCCCGGCACCGCAACCTCGTGCGCCGGTTCACCGCGGGCCACCCGAGCATCCCGGTCGTCGAGGTCGCCGCGCTCGCCCAGGACGTCCACGACGTCGCCGGACTGCGCGAGGTCGGCCACCGGCTGGCCGCGACCTGACGCCACGGCAAGCCCGCCGGCAGCCGACGGCACCTGCCCCGAGCATGCCGGAGGGCCGGAGCCACCAGGCTCCGGCCCTCCAGTTGTGGATCCCCGAGTCCACTGCCCCCCCCAGATCGTGCCGATCAGGAGGCGACTGCGGATGCTGCGCGTCCAGCCCCGGCCACAGCGAACAGGCGCCACCACGAATCGACATTCGGGTTGCGCCGCAACAGCGCTCGCCGCTCCCGCTCCGTCTGGCCGCCCCAGACACCGAACTCGGTCCGGTTGTCCAGGGCGTCGGCGAGGCACTCGGCGATGACTGGGCATCGCTGGCACACCGCCTTCGCCTGCTGCTGCGCCGCCCCACGCACGAACAGTGCGTCCGGATCGCGCGTCACACATGTACCCAACCCCGCCCAATCCGGGCGCAGGGTCCTGCTGACCACTGGTGTCGTCATGATTGTTCGCTCCCGCTTTCCCCGTACGGCACGTCCAGCCCCGGACGTGCCGTTACTTGAAGGTTAGGAGTGCCTGACTTTGCACTCCATGACCCGATCGGATGAGGTTTGGTCTCCCCGGACTAGTCCGAGACGGTTGTGCCGGAAGTCATCCCCGGGATTCGCCGGGGTGCTCCCGTCGTGCGTGTTCGCGGCGCTGTCGGCTCTGGTCACGGTCGTCTGTCTCGTGCATCCGGTATGCCGCGCCGCGCGCGGTGTGGGCGCGGCATACCTCGTCGGCGTTGTCCTGATGTGCGTGAGGAGCGGGCAGCGCTCGCGGTGATACACGGTGCTGCGGGTTACCCTTGAGCCCATGTCTGCAGGTCGCCCGCACGTCTCGTCCGTGCTCAGCCTCTTGGCGGCCTTCGTCGCCGCGTCGGTCGTCGCCGGGCTGCTCGCGGCCGGGCTGTTCGTGCCGATGGTGGGGGCCGTCGGGGCTGCGTCGGGCGCGGCGGTCGACATGTTCGAGTCGCTGCCCGACGAGTTCACGACCTCACCGCTGTCCGAGCAGTCGGTCGTCCTCGCCTCGGACGGCACCAAGATCGCCACCCCCTATGACGAGAACCGGATCATCGTGCCGCTGGCCGAGGTCTCGCCGATCATGCGCACCGCGCAGGTGGCGATCGAGGACCACCGCTTCTACGACCACGGCGGCGCCGACCTGCAGGGCATCATGCGGGCCCTGATCAGCAACAAGAGCGCCGGCGAGGTGACCGGAGGCGGCTCGACGCTCACCCAGCAGTACGTCAAGGTGACCCTGCAGTACAACGCGCTGCGGGCCGGTGACAAGCAGGGCGCGGCGGAGGCGACGGCGAAGAACTACGCGCGCAAGATCCAGGAGCTCAAGTACGCCATCGCCCTGGAGAAGACCCAGACCAAGGACCAGATCCTCGAGGGCTACCTCAACCTCGTCTACTACGGCGACCGTGCCTATGGCGTCGAGGCGGCCGCGCAGCACTACTTCGGCCACTCGGCCAAGACCCTCAACCTGCAGGAGTCGGCGCTGCTCGCCGGACTGACCCAGAACCCGGGCACGACCGACCCGGTGAAGAACCCCGATCGGGCGCTCGCGCGCCGCAATGTCGTCCTGGACCGGATGCACGAGCTGGGCATCATCACGGACGCCGACTGGAAGACCGCCCGCGCGGTGCCGCTCAAGGACATGCTGCGGGTCACGCCGATGGTCAGCTCGTGCGCCGCGTCGCCGTATCCCTACTTCTGCGACTACCTCATGGTCTGGCTCAAGAGCGACCCGTCGCTCAACCAGGCGCTCGGCAACACCCAGGAGCAGCGGATCCAGGCGATCTACCGGGGCGGCCTGACCATCAAGACCACCTTCGACCCCAAGACCTACGCCGGGGCGCGCGAGGAGCTGCTCAAGATGATCCCGGTGGGCAGCCGGGCCAACGACGGCGCCTACATCGGCGCCGCCACGGCGATCCTCGACGTCAAGACCGGCGGGGTCCGGGCTATCGTGCAGAACACCGACTATGCCGTGAAGCCGGCCAACGACACGCAGACCCAGGTCAACTGGGCCGTCGACACGAAGTACGGCGGCAGCATGGGCTTCCAGTTCGGCTCGACGGCCAAGGCCTTCACCCTGGTCGCCTTGATGGAGAAGGGCATCCCGACGACTGCGAGCGTCTTCGCCAAGGGCGCCTCGCCCAAGGACCCGGCCGAGTACACGAACAAGGAGCTCGGCGGCAAGTGCGGGCTGGGCAAGGAGCCGTGGTCGGTGCGCAACGCCGAGCCGGTCAAGGACGGCACGATGACGCTGGCCAAGGCGACCGCCCACTCGATCAACACGGCCTTCGTCGGCATGATCATCGACTACCTCGGTGGTGACGTCTGCCCGCTCGCCGAGATCGACACCAGGATGGGGCTGCACCAGGGCAGCGGCGAGCCGATCCAGGCCACCCCGGCTCCGCTCATCATCGGCGCCAACGAGGTCTCGCCGATGACCGTCGCCAGTGCCTATCAGACCCTGGCCAACGACGGCGTCCACTGCGCTCCGGTCCCGGTGGTCGAGATCCTCAAGGACGGCAAGCCGCTGCCCGTCCCCGCCCTCGGCAGCCAGTGCGACCGCCGGATCCAACCCGAGGTGGCCCGTGGCGTCACCGATCTGATGACCAACGTGTTCACCGACAAGGCGGGCACCGGCCGCAACAGCAACCTCGCCGGCGGGCGTCAGGCGGCCGGCAAGTCGGGCACGACGGACAACAACAACGAGACCTGGTTCGTCGGCTTCACCCCGGAGCTGTCGACCGCGGTGTGGGTCGGCACGCCCAACGACAAGAACAACCTCACCCGGCTCGAGAACGTCAAGGTCGGCGGCCGGTACTACGACACGATGTACAGCTCGGTGGTCGCGGGCCCGCTGTGGAAGCAGATCATGGACCGCGCGCTGGCCGGGGTCCCGATGACCAGGTTCCCCGAGCCGAACGACGCGACCGTCAACGGCGAGAAGGTCGACATCCCTGCAGTGACCCGGATGTCGGTCAATGACGCGAAGGCGCTGCTGCAGCAGGCGGGATTCGCGCCGACGGTGGTCTACGTCTACTCGGGCTATCGCTCGGGCACCGTTGTCGGCACCAGTCCGCGCGGCCAGGCGACCCGCGGCTCGGTGGTGCAGATCCTCGTGTCCAAGGGCTCGCCGCCGCCGGCTCCAGCACCCGCGCCGGCACCCGCTCCGGACCCGGCGGCGCCGCCCGCCCCGCCAGCCGCTCCCGCGGGCTAGTCAGCCGAGCCGGCGCCGAGCGGACCATCACCCGCCGAGCGGACCATCACCCGCCGGTGAGCGCGGCCCGCACGGCGGCCGCCACCCGACCTCCCTCGGCGCGGCCGGCCACGAGCGGCTGGGCGACCTTCATCACCTGGCCGAGCTGCGGCATACCCGTCGCCCCCACCTGAGCGACCGCCTGGGCGACCAGCGCCGCCAGCTCCTCCTCGCTGAGCTGCGCGGGCAGATAGCCCTCGATGACGGCGAGCTCGGCCTCCTCGCGGTCGGCCAGCTCGGGTCGCTTGGCATCCCGATATGCCGTGGCCGCCTCACGCCGCTTCTTGGCCTCCCGGGTGAGCACCCGCTGGACATCGGCATCGGTGAGCTCGCGGTGCTCGGTGCCGGCGACCTCCTCGTTGGTGATCGCAGTGAGCACCATCCGGATGGTGGCGGTGACGGTCTGCTCCCGGGCCCGCATCGCCGCGGTGAGGTCCTGCTGGAGGGTCTGCTTGAGGCTCATCCCCCCATTCTCCAACCGGCGGACACTGCGGCCGTCGCGGCCGTCACGAGATGAGAGGATCGGACGATGCATCCCGTCGCGAAGGCCGTCCTCGGACTGACCGCGACGGGCCTCGCGGGCGTGGGCTACGCGGGCCTCGTCGAGCGCAACCTCTTCACGCTGCGGCGGCATACCGTTCCGGTCCTGCCCGCTGGTGCGCGGCCGATCCGGATGCTGCACCTCACCGACCTGCACCTCATGCCCGGCCAGCGGCGCAAGGTGGAGTGGGTGCGCGGGTTGGCCGAGCTGGCCCCCGACGTCGTCGTCACCACCGGGGACAACATCGCCAACGCGGGCTCCCTCGAGGCGCTCGCTCGGGCCTATGAGCCGCTGCTCGGGCTGCCGGGGGTCTTCGTCCTCGGGTCGAACGACTACTTCTCCCCGCGCTTCAAGAACCCCGCCTACTACCTCTACGACCACCGTCGCCGACTCGGCGAGTCGCCCCGCCTGCCGACCGACGAGCTCATCACCCTGCTCGGCAGTGGGGGCTGGCTCGACCTCACCAACCGGCGCGGTCGGCTCGCCGTCAGCGGGGCAGATCTCGAGCTGGTGGGCGTCGACGACCCGCATCTCGAGTACGACCGCTACGACCTCGTCGCCGGCCCGGCCGACCCGTCCGCGACGATCACCGTCGGCGTCACCCACGCCCCCTACCAGCGGGTGCTCGATGCCATGGTCGCTGACGGCGCCGGGCTGGTCATCGCCGGCCACACCCACGGCGGGCAGCTCTGCCTGCCCGGCTGGGGCGCCCTGGTGACCAACTGCGACCTCGACACCCGCCGCGCCAAGGGCGTGTCGCGCTGGTGGCCCGGCGCCGGTTCGACGCCGAGCGAGCAGGCGCCGGCGGACGCGGCATACCTGCAGGTCTCGGCCGGTCTGGGCACCTCGCCGATGGCCCCGGTGCGCTTCGCCTGCCGACCGGAGGCATCGCTCGTCACCCTGGCGCCCCGCGCCTGATCCGCCGCTCAGGTATGCCGCCCGCTCACCTCGCGGGGGGCGGCTGGCCCGCCTTGCCGGCCCGGATCGCGGCGGCATGACGGGAAAGGCACGTCCCAGTGCGACTTTCCCGTCATCCCGACCCGACGCTGGCCGTCCCTGCGCTCCGTCCGCCCTCAGGGTGAACCGATTGGGCGGCGTGGCAGCCGGTCGGCTATCCTCACTCCTTGGCCGCCCGGCCGGGACGATCTGCCCCGCTCGGCGACCAGCCACGGGGTGTGGCGCAGCTTGGTAGCGCGCTTCGTTCGGGACGAAGAGGCCGCAGGTTCAAATCCTGTCACCCCGACCAGTTGGCTCTAGGGCTCTGACCTGCGGAAACGCGGTCAGGGCCCTCCTGCTTCCCCCGCCCTCGGGCACAAGTGGGGCATAAGGGCACCCGTCGCGAACAGGTAAGACCCCCGCGAGGCGGCAACCTCCGGGGGTCGGACGACAGCAATCTCGAGGTGCTGACGTGACGTCAATGGTAGCCGTGGACGCTCAGCCCGTGAAGGGCGTCGAG
>Ga0116151_10000750_pt1 | contig 29968 bp, 28 predicted proteins | sample AD_UKC117_MetaG_FD_89893 | JGI IMG/M metagenome (GOLD analysis project Ga0116151, IMG submission 89893) | Active sludge microbial communities of municipal wastewater-treating anaerobic digesters from Hong Kong - AD_UKC117_MetaG | ecosystem: Engineered > Bioreactor > Anaerobic > Digestate... | reverse complement strand
TGGGAGTCGACGGCGTATTCACCGAGTACGCTGACTACCTGGTCTGGCCGAGGGATTGGTTGAACGAGCAGTGAACTTCGAGAGGCTTGAAGTGGAAGGACTGCGGTCCATCCCCTTCCATCCTCAAATCGAGGGATTCCTGAGCATTTCGTGAGCCGTTCCGGCTGCCAGAACTGTGGATTGCATCTCCAGAAGACGATCTATTGAGGCTCGGCGGCCGACGAGGAGAGTGGCCCGGCAAGATGCTGATAGGTGACTATTTTCTAATCCTTTTATTCATATCATTATCACCAATACAGATAAATATGGCCTATTATTCTTAGCATCGTACGATTTAGTTACAAATTAGAGGGTATAAAAATGGGAGAAATAAGAGAAATGATTAGAGAAATCGTAAGATTGCCCATTCTCCTGCTTCTGGCAATCTCGATCTCGCTTGCGGCCCTGCCGGCGGTCGCCTTCGATGTGGTGGTCCCCGGAGACCTAAACGGAGATTCGATCGTCTCGGATGAGGAGCTGGAGGCTGCTCAAAGCTCTTTCGACGATGGAAGCGTAACCGCGGAAGAGCTGGAGATGATCGAGAACATAAACGAAAATTACCCAAGGACGATCATAGACTCCGCGGGCCGTGAGGTAACTCTCTACAAGCCCGTCGAGCGGATAATCACCCGAGAGCCGGACACCTGCCGTATAGTCATCGCTCTGGGGGACGGCGATAAGATCGTCTCCTCAGAGCAGGCGGTCAAGTCGTGCCTCTGCCCAACCACCTTCGGGACCTTCGAAGAGGGATGTCTTGATTGCTACAACTCGATCCTCGGCGGAAATCTTGCAGATCTGCCAGAGACGAGCACCCGATATGATATCTACTACGAGCAGATGGCCGCCCTCACTCCGGACGTCATCATCACGTCCAGCGAAACCAACGCCGAGGAGTTCGAAGATAAGGTGGGCTGCCCCAGCGTGGTGGCCAGCGGCAGGGGCTGGACGTACAGCCGCGATGAAGGCGGCCTCTACAACCAGATCGAGGTTATAGGCAACCTTCTGGAGAGGGATGATGAGGCAGACGAGCTCGTCGGCTTCATCGAATCCAAACTGGATATGATAAGATCTGTCACTGATGCCCTGGACGAGAGCGAAAAGCCGACGGTCTACTACGCTTCACGAGGAGCTACCAAGGGCTTCTACGATCCGAAAGAACAGAGAGATTTCACCCGTACCGAGCCCAAATATGAGCCGATAGAGATCGCCGGCGGGATCAATGTAGCAGCGGAATGCGAGGGAACCTCCATTAACGTCGGGATCGAACAGATCATCGCCTGGGACCCGGATTACATCCTCCTCGCCAGCAGCAGCTCCCAGAACAACGACTCCCTCGGGTTCATACTGAACTCACCCGAACTTCAATCGATATCTGCAATCCAGAACGGCAACGTCTACTACTGCTTCTCTCCTCACTGCAGAGGCACCCCGCCTGACAGAAGCCTCTTCAACGTGATCTACATGGCGAAGCTCTTCCACCCCGAGGAGTTCGGAGATCTGGATCTGGAGAAAGAGGGGAACGAGATCTTCGAGGCGTTCCTGGGGGTTGACGGCGTCTTCTCGGATTACGCTGACTACATGGTATGGCCGAGGGAGTACCTGGACTCGCAGTAACTTTTGGGGATTTGGGGAGAATTGCCATGGTTCCTCCCCACTTTCACCATTTATATGGAAATAAGGAGGGAAGAGATTGACCGGTATCATAAACTGGAACGAGTTTCGAAAGGCGATCATCTCTGAGGGGAGAAAGAGGCGAGACCGCGAAAACCCCGGAGAGATGTGGGATAAGAGGGCAGAGGAGTTCAACAGGTCGACGAGAGGGAGGAGCGAGCGGACTGAGAGGCAGGTGGCAAGCCTCGGCCTCGATCCGGATTACACCGTTCTCGACGTCGGCGCAGGCACTGGCCGCCTCTCGGTCCCCATCGCGAAAATTGCAAAGCAGGTGACGGCGGTCGATCAGTCGAGTGGGATGCTCAGCTATCTCCAGGATAACATGGCCGAAGAGGGGCTCTCCAACTACAAGGCCATCCAGAAGAGGTGGGAGGACGTGGAGATCGGGGTCGACATCGAGCCTCACGACGTGGTCGTCGCATCCCACTCCCTGGGGATGTTCGACCTCCAGGAGGCCCTGGCGAAGATGAATGCAGCGGCGAAGAAGCGAGTCTACATCTTCACCGCCGCCGGCAAGTGGTTCTTCGACGACTTCGAGGAGGAGCTCTGGGAGAGGATCTACGATAGGCCGCCGAGGCGGCATGGAGGCTTCCGGTCCGACTACATGCTCCTCTACAACATCCTCCACGACATGGGGATCTTTGCCAACGTCGAGATCAGGGATGCAGAGCACGTTCAGCGCTACGAGAGCCTCGACGAGGCGGTCGAACGGTGGAAGGCGAGAAGGGAGATCCCCGCAGAGAACGAGTCCATTCTGAGGGAGTATCTCGCCAAAAATCTTGAAGATAAAAACGGCGGCAGCCTCGTCTTCAGGAGGCGGACGAAGAGCGCCATGATATGGTGGGACAAGTCGGAGAGCTCATAACCTGATGAAATTTTAGACGTTAGATTTCCAGGAGGACAGAAAAGTGGCATTTGACATCCGGCTCTTGGCTGGCGTGCTGGTCATAGGCCTGATTTTATTTTCATCTCTGAAGATCACAAGGCAGTACGAACGGGCCGTCGTATTTCGGTTCGGAAAGCTCCTCGGCGAGAAGGGACCGGGCCTATTTCTGATAATACCGATCGTCGACAGGATCGTCAAGGTGGACCTGAGGGTCCGAGAGCTGGACGTTCCTCGACAGACGGTGATTTCCAGCGACAACGTCAGCGTCGACGTCGACGCCGTCATCTACTACAAGGTCACGGAATCGACTAAAGCGATCGTCGAGGTGGAAGACTACGAGGCTGCAACGGCGCTCCTCGCCCAGACGACCTTGAGAGACGTCCTCGGCCAAAACGAGCTGGACACCATCCTATCCAACCGGGACGAGCTGAACACGGAGATTCAGGCGATCCTGGACAATATGACAGACCCCTGGGGGATCAAGGTGGTCACCGCCACCATGAGAGACGTGGCCCTGCCGGAGAACATGCTCCGGGCGATAGCAAGGCAGGCGGAGGCCGAGAGGGAGAAGAGGGCGAGGATCATCCTCGCAGAAGGCGAGTTCCAGGCGTCCCAGAGGATGAGCGATGCTGCCACCCTCTACGAGGAGAAGCCATCCGCCCTTAAGCTGAGGGAGTTTCAGACCCTCACCGAGATCGCAAAAGAGAAGAACCTCATCGTAGTCTCGGCAGGCTCTGACGCCCCTCGGCGATCGGTCGAGGATATCTGCGCGACCGCGGGGCTGGCGAAGGCCGTCGTCGGGAAGTAAGACCGGGTGGTGGATATGGCGAAGACGGTGAGACGAGTTTCGACCCGGACGGGAAAGAGGAGCAGGATGCAGGAGGCTCACGACTCCTTCGTATTCGCACGGTACCTCTTCATGATGTTGATCATCGCCGCCATCATCATCCTGACGGGGGTTATCATAACCCTGGGGCCCCTCGACATCACCGTCGCCGAGGCGTACCAGGCCCTCATCGATCGGTTCTATCCTGGATACTTCAATGTTGAACCTCTGACTTCAAGGGTCGTCTGGAACATCAGGTTTCCAAGGATCGTGGGCGGGATCCTCGCCGGGGTAGGCTTTGGGGTCTGCGGGTGCGTGATGCAGGCGGTATTGAAAAACCCGCTCGCCAGCCCCTTCACCCTGGGGATCTCGGCCGGGGCCCAGTTCGGCATATCGATCGCCGCGGTCCTGGGCGTCTCGCTCTTGGGCGGTCCGTACCTTCTCATAGGCAACGCCTTCTTCTTCGCCCTCCTCTGCTCCTGCTTCATCATAGGTCTTGCAGCCGTCAAGGGGGCCACATCGGAGACCCTGATCCTGGCGGGGATAGCCGTCAACTACTTCTTTTCCGCCATGAGCCAGCTCTTCAAGTACTTCGCCGATGACGAACAGCTCCGGCTCATGACGTCCTGGGGGATGGGGGACCTGGCCTCCTTCTCCTGGACGAAGATCCCCCTGATACTCGGCGTCTTTGCGGTATGCATACCTCTTCTGATGCTCAAGGCCTGGGATCTGAACATAATGACCTCAGGCGACGAGACCGCGAAGAGCATCGGCGTCAACGCCGAGCACGTGCGGATTTTCATAATGTTGATATCGAGCGTGGTGGTGGCGACGGTCGTCTGCTTCACGGGGACGATATCCTTCATCGGGCTTGTGGCGCCCCACATGGCGAGGATGATCCTGGGCGGAGATCATCGGTTCTTGATCCCGGCTTCTGGAATCCTGGGGGCCGTGGTTCTGGTGGCAGCCGACGGGGCGGCCATGAACATCATCGCCCCGACGGTGATACCGACGGGGATAATGACCAGTGTGATCGGGGTTCCGTTCTTCATGTATCTGATGTTGAAAGGGAGAAGAAAGGAGTTTTGGGCATGATGATCCAGCTTCAGGCTAAGGGAATCGAATTTGGCTACACCAGCTCGCCCATCCTAAAGGACGTCAGCTTTGAGATCGGTCCCTCGAAGCTCGTCTCGATAGTTGGGCCAAACGGCTCGGGAAAGTCGACATTGATCAAGTGCATCGACCGGATCCTCACCCCGGAGTGCGGGAACATACTGATCGATCGGAAGGACGTGACGAAGATGGATCGGATGGAGATCGCAAAGAACCTCTCTTACGTCCCCCAGAGCTCGGCCCGGACCTTCTCGTCTAACGTCTTCGACACAATCCTGATGGGGAGAAGGCCCCACATCGGGTGGCTCAGTAGCTCCGATGATGAGGAGAAAGTCTGGGAGGTGTTGAGGCTTCTCGGGATCGAGGAGCTGGCCATGAGCGGTTTTGGCGAATTGAGCGGGGGGCAGCAGCAGAAGGTCTTAATAGCAAGGGCCCTCGTCCAGGAGACGAAGGTGATGCTCCTCGACGAGCCGACGAGCAACCTGGACATCTGGCACCAGCTGGACGTCATGAACATCGTCAGCGATCTGGTCAAAAAGAGAAGAATGACGGCCTTGTTGGCCCTTCACGACCTCAACCTCGCATCGAAGTACTCTGACGGGATCATCATGATGAAGAAGGGAAGGATAATGGCCGTCGGGAGCCCCGCATCGGTTCTGACCCCCGAGAACATCGAGGCGATCTATAACGTCGAGGTGGCGGTGAGGTTGCAGTCTGAGGAGCCTTTCATCGTGCCTGTGAAGCAGATCAAGATGAACGGCGGTCGTCCGAACCACAATGGGAGGTTCTTCTCCAGCACAAAGAGGAGAAGCAGGTTGCCCCGCAGCCTCTCGGAGATCAAGGAGATCCGGCTGTCGTGATGCGATCTCTGTTTGAGTTTTTTCTGAAGATCGAATATGGCGATTTCGGTTATGGCGATTTCGAAAGTCGTGAGCGTCTGTTGAGGGTGCAGCGGTCTATTAGCGTTGGCGTTATGGAGGCGGGATCATCGTGGAGAAGGCTATTGAGACGACCAGGCTGACGAAGACGTTCACGGTGCCGAGGGGGGTCGTCGACCTCGTCCGTCGACGGCCCGCCGTTGACGGGATTACGCCGGTGGAAGAGGTCGACCTCGTGGTCGAAAAGGGGGAGGTCTTCGGCATCCTCGGGCCGAACGGGGCGGGGAAGACGACTCTGATAAAGATCCTCTGCACCCTGATCCTCCCGACGGCGGGCTCGGCCCGGATAAACGGTTTCGACATCGAGAAGGAGAGCGGACGGGTTCGCGAGTCGATTGGCCTTGTCACCACCGATGAGAGGAGCTTCTACTGGAGGCTCACGGGAAGACAGAACCTGGAGTTCTTCGCCTCCCTTCACAACTTCTATTCCGACGACGCCAGAAATATGGTCGACGATCTTCTCGGGGTCGTCGATCTGAAGTATGCCGCAGACGAGCGGTTTCTCAACTACTCTGCCGGGATGAAGCAGAGGATGGCGATCGCCCGGGGGCTCCTCAACGATCCCGCAGTCCTATTCATGGACGAGCCGACGAGGAGCCTCGATCCGGGCGCAGCCCAGGGCCTGAGGGAGTTCATCAAGGGGGAGATCGTCGGAGAGCGGGGAAAGACGATCTTCATATCGACCCACAACCTCGAAGAGGCGGAAGAGCTCTGCGACCGGGTGGCGATCTTCGACGACGGCAGGATAAAGGTCATCGGAAGCCCCGCCGACTTGAAGGCGAGCCTCGGCGACAGCTCGAAGCTCTCCGACGTCTTCCTCCATTATACTGGAAAGAAGTTTGAGGAGCGAGGAGGCACAGCGGCACCGGGATTCCGCCTCAATCGGAGGGGCTTTCCCCACCGGGGCGGCGGCCTTGGTCGGAGGAGGGGTGGGGTATGAAGGTGGGTGATATGTTCGCAACCTATCGGAAGGCCCTGTCCTTTGTGAGGAGGAGCTACATGCTCCAGATGAGCTACAAGTTCGAGTTCTTCCTTCGGCTCTTCTTCATGTTCTTCAACATCCTCACCTACTACTTCGTCGCAAAGCTGATCGGGACCGCCGGGATGAAGTACCTCGCGCCTTACGGCGGCGACTACTTCTCCTTCGTCCTCATCGGGATCGCCTTCTCGGGATATCTGATGGTCTCGCTCCGGGGCTTCTCTGAGAGTGTCAGAGACGAGCAGATGATGGGGACCCTGGAGGCGATGCTCGTCACCCCCACCGACGCCTCGGCGATCATCACCCTCTCGACACTCTGGAACTTCATCTTCGCCTCCTTCCGGGTCCTCCTCTACCTGATGATCGGGGTCCTCCTCGGCGTTAGCCTTGCGGGCGCAAACGTCATCGGGGCGCTGATCATCCTCGGCCTCACGATAATATGCTTTTCCAGCATCGGGATCCTCTCGGCGAGCTTCATCATGATCTTCAAGAGGGGCGACCCGATAAACATGCTCTTCATGAGCACCTCCGAGCTCTTCGGAGGGGTCTTCTTCCCCATCACCGTCCTGCCGGCGTGGCTTCAGACGGTCTCGCACCTTCTGCCGATGACCTACTCGCTGAACGGGATGAGGCACGCCCTTCTCCAGGGCTACAGCTTGCGGGAGCTGGCGCCGGAGGTGGGGACCCTGGTCCTCTTCTCGGCGTTGCTCCTGCCGGCGAGCCTCCTCGCCTTTCGGTATGCGGTCCGGAAGGCGAAGATGGAGGGGACGCTGGTGCACTACTGAGGGGGAAGGAAAATCTTGGGGAAAGGGTTGAGTCGGGGAGGAGAAATTGAAGGCATCACTCATAACATCCTGCTCAACTGATAACCCGGTGGTGATAACCATCATAGAATCCCCGTTTGAGCGGATAGATAGATGTTGCCGAATCCACGCTTGAGCTGAAACGAGTACGTTGAGTTATATTTGTAAAAATTCATTACGAACATAATTATACTAGTAGACGCAATTACGATGTTATGATGGAAGAATCCAATGATCCCTTATCCATAACAGATCCAGACTTAGTCGATAGCTTAAAAGAGATTGAGAAGGCAGTAACCTCTATATGGTCAGGTCCTATCATAATAAAAGATTATCCCGAACATAAAATAGATCATAGCAGTCGTGTAATAAAGTATATTAGTCAATTATTAAATTTAGATGGGGCAAAACAGCTTAACGAAAGAGAGAGATATCTGCTCTTAGCAAGCACTTATCTACATGATATCGGCATGCAGTGTGATATCATCCAATTTCCAGAGATCTTGAAGAAGGCAGAATCTCTTGGGGCAAAATTCTATATTAACTTTCATGCAAAAAAATCCAGCAATTTTCACCCTATGGAGCAAATTGAACTCAGAAATAATCATCATTATTTATCTGCAGCTTGGATCAGTTGCGCGTTTGTAAATAGTGATACAAATAACGAGTCTGCCCTCGATAACGCAGCTAAAACAGTACCTTCTGATTTGCTTAAGTGCTTGATGTATATATGCATTCACCACAGAGAATTAAAAGATAATAATATACCTCCTGGACTCGAGTGTGATGTATCTTATCCAAAAGATTACCTTTCTGATTTACTCCGCTTTGCTGACGAACTAGATATTGGCTCGGATCGTGTTCCTGAGGCTATGTATAAATCGTTTAGATTCAGTCAAGATAATATTAAGTATTGGTGGCTACATGAGCACACAGATATAAATATTGAAAACAATACGGTAAATTTATCTGTTAAATTAGATCCTGAAGACGAAATTGAATACAGCTCCGTTATTCAATCGACCTGGATCAATGAATTTAGAACGAAAAATAAACCTCTGCTTCAGGATCTTAAGTGCTATGGCATTAAACTTACAATCGATGGTTCCATTAAATTACAAAAACAGAAGAAAACAATAACTTCCAAAATTGGGGAGTCATTAAAATATAAACGGCCATCAGCAAACCCTAATATAGACAACATTGACATGTTTAAATCATGGAGCTGCAACCATCAACATCTCAAAAATGGCAATAATTATTACGTCCTAACAAATGGGGAATCATGTATACATATACACATAATAAAGTTTGAGGGTGATGAGATTGATTGGAATAGAGAGTCACATGAGATAAACAGTGGTATAGGATCATTCTACATGAAATATATACTAAATATATTAAATCGCAAAGATGAAAAGTATTCTAGGGGAACAGGCATATTATTAAGATCACCATGCGGATACCAATATCTCATAAAAGATGTTGAGAATCCCTTCTTTGCGACTAATAAAGAAACGGAATGGATCATAGCCTGGACAAAAAGGAGTTATAAGGAATACATTGTCGGAGTGCATGCATTATTGGGATCAAACTCTCCCAGTGATTTAGTTTATGTTGGTGGAGGTACATTAAATAAAAAATATATGCCGGTGACATTGACCAAAATATTGAGTCAATTTAGGGTAGACGTAACGTAGATAAAAAATTTGGATGTTTTATTTTATCGAAATCAACGAAAGATAGAAGATGAAGGCACTGCAGACGAAAACACCGCGTTGGAGGAATGAAAGAATGGACCGCAAGGCAGTCCTGAAGCTCCTTGAAGAGCTGAAGGCCGAGATGAAAGAGGTGCTGGGAGATAAGCTGGTCGGGCTCCTCCTCTTCGGCTCCTATTCGAGAGGGGATTATTCGGCGTCCTCAGACGTGGACCTCCTGATCCTCGCAGATGGCGAGCTGAGCCGGGCGGAGAGGGATGCGATAGACGATCTAACCGCGGAACGCTCCCTGAGGTACGACGTGGTGATCTCGGCCATAGTCTATCCTTCGAAGACCTTCCAGGAATACAGCACGCCGTTTCTCTTGAGCGTGAAAGAGGACGGGATAGCGATATGAGGTACCAGCGGGAGATGGTGGCCCTGCTGGAGAAGGCCGAGAGGAGCCTTGACGCCGCAAGAGTGCTGATAGAATCGGAGTACTACGAGTTTTCGTCTTCAAGGGCTTATTACGCCATGTTCTACTGCGCCGAAGCCCTGCTCTTGGCAAAGGACCTGAAGTTTGCGAAGCACTCTGCTGTCATAGCCGCATTCGGCAAGGAGTTCGTAAAGGAGGGGCTCCTGCCAGCGGATCTCCACAAGTATCTGGTCAAGGCCTTCAGGGAACGCCAACGTTGCGACTACGACATCCTGTTTATGCCTTCGGAAGAGGAGGCAGAGGCGATGGTCGAGAGCGCCGAGAGGTTTCTTGAGCTGACAAGAAAGTACCTGCGCGAGATCGGATACTCTCTGTAGCCTCGCATTCGCTCGCCTCCTCACCTTCTCTCCTCTTAGTACTCGTTTGGATTATATCTCCCACCAGATCTTGACCCTGATCGACGACGCCGGGAGGCTGAAGCCCCCGTTCTCCTCCACGAGAACCCGGCCCAGGTGATCCCGGACGATCGCCTCCTGCTCCGCCGTCGTTATGCGGTACTGGTGGCGGAAGTGCTCCATCGCCTCCTCCTTATTGGCGAACCGCTGGGCGTGCTGGAGCCGGAAAGTGCTCATGGAGGGGTAGATCCCCATCGAATAGAGGACGTTGTAGAGGACGTCGGCCTTGGGGCCGGGCTGGTAGTCCACGCCGTGGAGCCTCGGCCAGAGGTCCCGGCAGTCCCGGTCCCAGTGGGTCTCCCCGGCGAAGTGGTAGAGGTAGATGTGCCCGCCCGGGCCGGCGGAAGCGATCATCTTCTCGATCGCAGCCCGGATGTCGGGCATCCCCAGGGAGAAGGAGGCGATCACCACGTCGTAGGGCGGGTCGAGGTCGTCGGCGACGGAGACGTCCTCCCAACGCTTCTGGACGACGTCGATGTCGCTGACCCCCTCCTCGGCCATCTTCTCTTTGAGGACCGAGACCATCCCCTCGGCAGGCTCGACGGCGGTGACGCTGGCGACTTTCCGGGCGAAGGGGATGGCGAGGGTTCCGGGCCCGGCCCCGATGTCCAGGACCCTCGAGTTGGGAGTGATCGCGGTTCCGGCGATCGTCCCCTCGACGCGATGGCTGTTCTCTTTGGACATGTTCCAGAACTTGAGGGCGCTCTCCCGGCTCTCCCAGATTCGAGCACACTCGCGGGCGGTGCTCACCATCCGGCTCCTCTTCATCTGATCAATCCAAACCTCGTTCCAGTCTATCTCAGTCATGGGGTTCATCGTGATGTTCACCTCGAATTTTCCGTTCTCGGCCCCAGCCCCAGCCTTGCCCGCAATGCCGCTGCGCTGCCTGCAGGGGCGGGATGGTCCAGTTTTTCTCTTTGACCTATCGATTCGGTTAGACTGATTTCTGTATTTAAGATGTTTGCCGTAATTAGTATGACTAACTTGCAAATGGCGAAAAGAGGGATGCCGAAAATAGACTCTTTCCCAGGTGAGTACATTAATGATGTTAATTTATTTCCAGATATTATGTTAAATGTGTGATGCTGAGATTGGTGCTGAGATTGTTTTTGAATAGATTCAAATCTCAAATTCTCGTTTTCAACGTGCTCAAAAGAATAAGTTCATAAATCAGGCAACTAGAATTTTCGATCATAACATAAGTAACATAAGATCCGACCATTCGAAAAGAGGTGTTTCAAAATGCTAAAACTCCTTATCTTCGTCCCGGCATTGGCCCTCCTGGCGCTCGTCGCCATGGGGACCGCCGGAGCCACAGACTACGAGGTGGCCGAGTACACCATCGCCGACGCCACGGGAGACTGGGGCTTTCCCTCGCCCTTCGCCCACTACTCCCGGGGCCCCGGATACGTCCGGATGAGCCTAGTCTTCGATACCCTCGTCTGGAAGGACGATGAAGAGTACCTTCCTGCCCTGGCCGAAAGCTGGCAGTTTATCGAGGACGAGAACGCCTACTCCTTCGAGCTTCAAGAGGGCGTCACCTGGCACGACGGCGAGCCCTTCGACGCCTCTGACGTCGTCTTCACCGTCGACTACTTCCAAGATCACCCCTACCAGTGGGTCGACTCCGGGATAATCGAATCTGCAGAGGCGACCGGCGACTATAGCGTGAAGCTCTATTTGACCGAGCCCTACGCCCCCTTCATGGACCTGGTCGCCTGCACTCTGCCCATCCTCCCCGAGCACATCTGGGACGGCGTCTCCGACCCCGCGAGCTTCAGCGACGATGAGGCCCTGGTGGGGACAGGCCCCTTCAGGCTCGCTGACTACAACAAGGCCCAGGGGACCTACCTCTACGAGGCCCGCGACGACTATTATCAGGGCGCGCCCGGAGTCGGAAGGATCATCTTCGTCAAGATGTCTGACCAGACCTCCCCCGCCGGCCTCACCCAGGGATCGGTGGACGCCGCCTCCGTCCCGCCAGAAGCCGTATCCCAGCTGGAGGACGAGGGGCTTGAGATCATCGAGGGCGCCCACGACTGGAACGCGAAGCTGATGATCAACCACCAGAAGGAGCCCTTCTCAGACCCCGAGTTCAGGCGGGCTCTCGCCTACGCCATCGACCGGGAGGCCCTGGTGGACGTAACCCAGCGCGGCGAGGCCCTGGCGGGCAACCCCGGACTGGTCCCTCCTGACAGCGACTGGTACAACCCCGACGTCGAAGAGTACGAGTACGATCCGGATCTGGCGAGAGATATGATCATCGATCTCGGACTCGAGGGCGAAGAGGTGGAGATCCTGGTGGCCGAGCGGGGAACCGTCGGCTGGCCCGGCTCCCGGGTGGCCGAGCTGGTCGAGCAGCAGCTGGAGGACGCAGGCCTCGAGGTGACCCTCCGATCCCTGGACGGGGCCGCCCTGGATACAAAGGTGCTGGCCTGGGACTTCGACCTCGCCCTCCTCGGCCACGGCGGCCTCGGAGCAGACCCCGACTACCTCCGGAGGATGACCCTGGACGAGACCCTCAACAGCGCGCAGTACCACGAGGACGACGAGCTGGCGTCTCTCCTTGAGGATCAGGAGACTGAGACCGACGAGGACGATAGGGCCGATTTGATCGACGAGGCCCAGAGCCTCTACGCCGAAGATCTTCCCGCCCTCACCCTCTACTACCCCAACTGGTACTGGGCCCACAACGGCGAGGTGGACCTCTTCTACACCAAGGGCGGGATCGCCATTGGGGTTCCGATACCATTGAACAAGATGGCCTTCCTCTGAGGGAGAAATAGAGCCCGAGGTATGATGCCTCCATCAGGGGCATAGCCTTCTTTTTTTGTCTCGCTTTTTCGTCTCGCATCCAGGGGACATATACTTAGAGGAGACCCGGCCATCCCGGAACGACCTTTGGGGTGAAGTCCAGATGACGAGCGCGGAGCTGAAACGAAAGATCGAAAGTTTCATCCATTCCGAGAGGCACGTCACCTCCGCCCGGATCGCCAAGGCCTTCGGCGAGGACCCGGAGGGGGCGGTCACCTGCGCCGAGAACCTGGTGGTGGCGCCCGGCCTCTCGCGGGAGGTGGGCGAGGCGCTGATCGCTCTTGTGGCCGAGGGGAGGGTATTCTGGTCGCCGATCTCCAGGACCGCCTACCACCTCGACGGCCTATTTCTTGACCTGCCCGTATCCTACGTCCAGAAGCCTTGCCGCGAGCCCACCTGGCTTCCGGCGGCCTTCAACTCGCCGCGGGTCCATCGAAGGGTGATGGAGGCGATCGGGCTTATGGGGGGCGTCGGCCTCGACCCCGGGACCTCCGACCCCGATCGCGGCTCCCGGCTCTACAAGATCGCCTCCGACCTCGATTGCGAACGGTGCGGGAGGTGCTGCACCCTCTCAAGCCCCATAAGCCTGGAGCCCCAGGACGTCGAGAGGCTATCGGCCCATCTCGGGATCAGCGTAAGAAAGACGATCCAGAAGTACGCCGCCTCCGTCGAGGTGGAGGGGCAGCGGGCCTGGGCGATAAAGAAGACCTCTCCCTGCATCTTCCTCGACGAGGCGAAGGGCCTCTGCAAGATACATCTGGCAAGGCCCATCGTCTGCAGGGCCTTCCCCCTCCTCTCGCCCCGGACCGCAGGGGGAGAGCCGCCGGCCGACTGGTGTCCTGCGGCAAGATCGCTGACTGAAGCAATATCTCTGACGAAGATATCTCTGACGAAGACGTCTATGGATCGATGACGGCAGAGCTTCGAAGATCATGCGAATTTGCCACCATGAACCTTCTGGCCACCATAATCTCCACCGATTTCCCCAAATCTACGGGCTATTCTATTTATTTGTCATGGATTTTGTGTTATAGTTCATCAGCTTGATGCATTTTCACGCATACGATTCGGGAAAGTTTCATAAATAATGACCTGATTACATGGATCGTTGAGAAATTAAGCGCGATATTAATCGAGAATTATTAAGATGATGGGGTGCGAAATTCAATGCAGGACCTTCATAAGCGCCATCTGGAAAGCCTGAAGCTGGATTGGGATTGCCAGAAGGTCGTGGCGAGGGGGAAGGCCGTCCTCAGGCGAGGCGCCTTCTTCACCAACCGCGCCATAGCCTTCGCCATCATCCTCATCCTCAACTTCGCCCTCCCGCGGATGATGCCCGGAGACCCCTTCCAGGCGATCTACGGCGAGGAGGCGCTTTTGGCCATGACCCCCCAGCTGAAAGCCGAGCTGATCCAGCGGCTCTCCCTCGACCAGTCGATGGGCCAGCAGTTCTTGGCATACATCACCTCGCTCGCAAACGGCGACCTGGGCCACTCCTACTACTACCACCAGGATGTCCTCGCGGTCATCCTCGACTTTCTCCCCTGGACGCTCCTTCTCACCGGCACCGCTCTCGTCATATCAACCCTGCTTGGTTTCGTCCTGGGGATCGAGTCTGGGTACCGCCGGGGGCAGAGCCTCGACAAGACGCTCCTTGCGGGGCTCATGTTCCTCAACGGATTTCCCGACTTCTTCATGGGGATCGTCCTCCTCCTGGTCTTCGGGGTGGTCTTTGGGGTCGTCCCCCTATCTGGGGCCCTCACCCCATACAGCGGGCTTGAGGGGTTCCCACTGGCAATCGACATCCTTCACCATCTTCTGGCCCCCCTGGCGGCCCTCGTCCTGGTGCGGGTCACATCGGCATACCTTCTAACAAGAAACACCATGATCACCACCCTGAAGGAGAACTTCATCCTCACGGCGAAGGCGAAAGGCTGCTCCGAGAGGCAGATCAAGTACAGGCACGCCGGTCGAAACTCCCTTCTCCCGGTGGTGACCTCGACGGGGCTCATGATGCCCCACGTCATCACAGGGGCGCTCTTCGTCGAGATCGTATTCTCCTACCCCGGCGTCGGATGGCTCCTCTACAACTCCCTTCTCACCCGGGACTACCCCCTGATCCAGGGGATCCTCCTGCTCGTGACGGTGGCGGTGCTGGCTGCAAACCTCATGGTGGACCTCCTCTATTCAAAGCTCGATCCGAGGGTGAGCCATGCACGTTGACGTCTGGCACGAGGTGGCTGAGAGGGGCGCGGGAAGGGCGGGGCTCATTCTCATAGGGGTGATGGTCGCCCTCGCGGTCTTCGCCCCCGTCCTCTCGCCCTACTCCCCCCGGGAGAACACCGACACCCCCGCCTTCAGCCCCCCCTCGGCGGAGCACTGGCTCGGCACCAACGACGCCAGGCAGGACATCTGGACCCAGCTCCTCTACGGAGCCCGAACCTCCCTATCCGTCGGCTTCGGGGTCGCCCTCCTCTCGGCATTCCTCAGCGTCCTCATCGGCGGGACTTCGGCGATCTTCGGCGGCCTCTACGATCGGTTCTGGATGAGGGTCGTCGACGCCAGCATCGCCATCCCCGACGTGATCGTGATAATCCTGGTGGCCGCCTACCTCCGGCCCAACGTCCTCATGATGATCCTCCTCCTATCCGCCCTCTCGTGGCCCGGAGGGGCGAGGGTGATCAGGGCTCAGACCCTCACCCTGAAGGAGAGGATGCACGTCTCGGCGGCCCTGACCTTTGGGGCGGGCTGGTCTCACCTTCTATTTCGCCACATCGTCCCGGACCTGGCGCCGGTCCTGGTGGCGATAATGATCCAGGATGCAAGACGCGCCGTCTTCATGGAGGCGGGGCTATCGTTTTTGGGGATCTCAGACCCCTCGCTGATGAGCTGGGGGAAGATGATGCAGTACGCCCGGGTCTTCACCTACCTGGAGGTCTGGAAGTGGTGGCTCTTGCCGACGGGGATCGCCCTCTCCCTCACCCTGATCGGGCTCAGCTTCACCGGCTTCGCCTTGGAGGGGGTCCTCGACCCGAGGCTAAGGGAGAAAGACGACCACCACCATGATGGAGGAATCTGACTTTGCTTGAAATCAGCGACTTGAAGGCGTCTTACGACGGTGCCGAGATCCTGGCTGGAATCGACCTCGACCTCCTCCGGGGCGACACCCTCGCGATCATCGGCGAGTCCGGGGCCGGGAAGACCACCCTGGGGCTTGCCCTCATGGGCCTATTGGATGGCCAGGTCTCGGGAAGAATCCTCCTGGACGGAAAGGACCTGACGGCTCTGGACGAAGGAGGGCTCCGGAAGTTTCGGGGGAAGGATATGGCCATGGTCTTTCAGAACGTCGAGGACGCCCTCGACCCCCTCATGACCGTCTCGTCCCAGATCGAGGAGGCGATCCTCGCCCATCGGGAGAGGGGCGACGCCGGGGACGTCGGGGGCCGAGTCAACGGCCTCCTCAGTTCTGTCGGCCTGGGCAGGGAGAAGGGGGGATCGTTCCCTCACCAGTTGAGCGGGGGGGAGAAGCAGAGGGTCCTCATCGCCATGGCTCTTGCAAACGACCCCCAGGTTCTGATCCTCGACGAGCCGACGGCATCCCTCGACGCCGTCACCAAGGCCGATATCATCCAGCTTCTGAGGGAGAGGATCAGGGAGAAGATCGTCCTGGTCATAACCCACGACCTCTCCACCGCCGCGAAGCTCGCGGAGAAGATGGCGGTCCTCTACGCCGGAAGGATCGTCGAGCTTGGCGAGACCCGGGACCTTCTGGAGAACCCGCGCCACCCCTACACCCGGGGGCTGATCAGGTCGTCGCCAAACATGACCACCACTAAGGACCTTCAGGGGATACCGGGGATGCTGGTCCACGGCGTTCCAGGCTGTCCCTTCAGCGACCGGTGCACCCAGAGGATCGACCGGTGCGGAAAAGATGTCCCGCCCCTCTCGGAGGTCGGAGACCGCTTGATCGCCTGCCACCGGGGCGGGATCGTCCCCCTCCTGGAGCTCTCTGGCGTCACGACGCGCTTCGGCGAGTTCGCGGCCGTGGACACCGTCTACCTCACTCTCTTCGAGGGGGAGACGATCGCCCTTGTCGGCGAGAGCGGCTCCGGCAAGACCACCCTCGCCAAGACGGTCATCGGCCTCTTCGACCATGCTGAGGGCGAGATACGGCTGGAGGGCGAGCTCCTGCTCCGGAGGGATCGGGACTTCTATCGAAGGGTCCAGATGATCTATCAGAACCCGAAGGAGTCGATAAGCCACCGGATGAACGTCATCGATGCCGTCATCGAGCCCCTACTGGTCCAGAAGGTGGGAAGCGCCACAGAGAAGATCGAGACCGCAAGAAAGGCCCTCGAGGAGGTGGAGCTTCCTTCCGACGACGCCTTCCTGAAGAAGTACCCCCACCAGATCAGCGGCGGCGAGGCCCAGAGGGTGGCGATCGCAAGGGCCCTCGTCCTCGACCCGAAGCTCCTCATCGCCGACGAGCCGACGTCGTCCCTCGACGCCAGCGTCCAGGCGAAGATCCTGAAGCTCCTCCTCAACCTCCAGGAGAAGAGGGGATTATCAATCCTATTCATCACCCACGACATCGCCCTGGCACGGAAGGTGAGCGACAGGATGGCGGTGATGCTGGAAGGGAAGATCGTCGAGGAGGGGGCGACGAGCGAGGTGACGACGAGCCCCGTCCACCCCTACACCATGAGGCTTCTGGATGTGGCCCCGGACCTGGGGCAGAAAAGGGAGGTAACCGATTTCAGAGGCGGGGCCTGGTCAATCTCCGAGGGATACCCCCTGCGGGCTAAAGAGGCCTGATGGACCGAGATTATGAACTTCGATGAGGCAAAAATGAGGCAAAATTCAGAAGATGAGATCTGAGATGAGATCTGATTGGAATCTTATCTCGGATCTTCGAGATTTCACTCTTCGATCTCGCCCATCAGCCGTTCCATGATGAGGGTGGCAGCTTTGCAGAGGAAAGCGTCGGTCTGGCCCACGGCCGCCTCGCCCCCGAGCCTTCCAGTCACCATCTCTTCCACGATCCCGTCGCACTCGTTTCTGATCTCGAGGATCTCCTGGGAGGGCTCCAGGTTTCGCAGGCACTCGGAGAGGTCCAGGAGCTGATCTACCTTCAGGTCCACCGCCCTCTCGACCCAGTCCTCCTCCTCCTCGTCGCCTGCCTCTCGCCCGCCCCGAAGCTTACGGATCTCGGAGAGGAAGCGGTCTGCCTCATCTGCCGTGGAATCGATCTTGGTATTTGACATGACTACAACTTCTCGGTCGCTCTAATTTCAAGATGGATCTTTTCGGCTAAAACCCTTGTGCAGAAGGTGGCGGCTCCGACCCGCAACCGGCCTGAGGAAAGATCGACGGCGAAACGATAGCAAGTCGATCGATCAACCCGGAGCCGGGCGATTTTCGCGCGATGAGGCTCAAAACAAAGAGCCCGGATGCGCGAGCCGGGAAGGGGCGACGACGGTACCTGATGGCAAAGAAGGGAGGGTGCCGCCGCCAGGCTGATATCTTCAGAATGCGTTTGCTGAGGGAGATGAAGGAGATCGTCGACAGGCCCATCGAGGCCGCGGTGGACAGGACGAAGACGGGCTGGGTTGCGGGAGTCTATCGGGAGTTTGGGCGGCCGCAGACGACCGTCGCCGCCCTCTACTACTTCGCCCTGGGGCGAGAGGCCGCCGACTACCCCATCTGCGGCGGGTTCGTCGGCGAGATCAGGGCGGTAAGAAGGTATCACGAGACCGACTGCCCCAAGCTCGAGAAGTGGGTCGATAGGGCGAAGCTCTTCGGCCGTCTCCCCGAGGACGCGATCCTGGAGCCTCTCGTCGGCGAGTTCGTCCCCCCGGAGGCCGAGGAGGCCGAGGAGGGGGAGGTGGGGGTTAAGGAGGCCGGGGCCGCCGGCTCCGAGCGGCCGAGGATCGAGCTGTGGATGGCTGGGCCCGGCCTCGCCCGGCTCGTCCTCCCCGTCTGCATGAAAATGGACGCCGCCCTCATATCCGTCGACGGGAGGCCGACGCCGGAGGCCGCAGAGCGGCTCATCGACCGCGCCAGGGGCGCGAGGAGTCGCGGCCGGCGCCCGACCGTAGTCTTCTGCCTCTCGGACCTCTCCCCGTCGGGCGTCGTCTTCTGCAGGGATCTCGCATCGCTGATAAAGTACCAGATCAGCTCCGGCGGCGACGGACCGGACCTCAGGATGGGGCGGGTCGGCCTCTCCCCCCGCCAGGTCCTGGACCTGGGGATTCCAACGATCCCTGGGAGGGCGGGCTCGAAGGAGGAGAAGAAGTTTTACAGCCGGCGCGTCAAGCCTCATGGCCTCGACCCCGAGAGGATCGCGGAGCTGGACGCTATCGAGGCGCGCCATCCGGGCGGGATCACCGGGTTCGTCGAAGAGGTCCTCGCCAGGTTGGGAGGCGAGGGCTTTGACTTCGAGGGAAAAGACCAGCTCGTCGAAATCAGTCGAGGGTGTCTCTAGTCCCGGTGCTGTCCCCACGGCGAAGGTAATCTATTTTCTATTGGCTTTAATATGTGATTTCAGCTGTGAGGCCCTCTAGAGGGAAAACGTCTGTTATATCGTTGTCCTCTAGTTTCAGATATTGCAGGTTTGTGAGGCCTGTCAGCGGAGAAACATCTGTTATCTGGTTGCTCCGTAGATCCAGAGTTTTCAGGTTAGTGAGGCCTGCTAGAGGAGAGACGTCGGTTATCTCGTTGCTCCTTAGGTCCAGTTCTTGCAGGTTAGTGAGGCCCGCTAGCGGAGAGACGTCGGTTATGTCGTTGCTACTTATGTACAGTTTTTGTATGTTAGTAAGGCCCACCAGAGGAGAAATGTCGATTACCTGGTTCCACGTTAGGTCCAGTTCTTGCAGGTTAGTGAGTCCTGCCAGAGGAGAGATGTCGGTTATCTGATTGTACCCTAGGTTCAGTTTTTGCAGGTTAGTGAGCCCCGCCAGCGGAGAAACATCGGTTATCTGGTTGCCCCCTAAGATGTCGCCCTCTAGGTCCAGATATTGCAGGTTAGTGAGCCCCGCCAGCGGAGAGATGTCGGTTATCTGATTGTACCCTAGGTTCAGTTTTTGCAGGTTAGTGAGGCCAGCCAGCGGAGAGATGTCGGTTATCTGATTGCGCTCAAGGCCCAGTTCTTGCAGGTTAGTCAACCCCATCAGGGGAGAGACGTCGGTTATCTCATTGTACCATAAGTTCAGAGATTTCAGGTTAGTGAGCCCCGCCAGTGGAGATACGTCGGTTATCCGGTTCCACCTTAGGACCAGATATCGCAGGTTAGTGAGCCCCGCCAGAGGAGATACATCGGTTATCTGGTTGCCCCCTAGGTACAGATCTTCCAGGTTAGTGAGGCCAGCCAGCGGAGAGATAGTCGGTTAGTTGATTGTCGTCTTGATGATCGTCTAGGTCCAGATATTGCAGTTTAGTGAGGCCTGCCAGAGGTGAGACGTCGGTTAGTTGATTGTCGTCTAGGTCAAGTTTCAGCAGGTTAGTGAGGCCCGCCAGCGGAGAAACATCGGTTATCTGGTTGCCCCCTAGGTACAGATTCTCCAGGTTAGTGAGGCCTGCCAGCGGAGATACGTCAGTTATATCGTTGCGTCTTAGCCACAGTTCTTGCAGGTGATTACAATACTCCAGCCCGGTAAGATCTCTGATGTTACTTTTATTCGCCCCAAGACGATCGATCTGTTCTAGATCTGCAGCATAGATGGGACCTTCTGGTTTATCGATCGTGTCTCTTACGGCATCCTCAAGGTTCGGATCGGGGAATACGACTTCTGTTTCCACCTCATCCGCCACGGCTGGCATTGCTAGCGATGCTAGCATCAACAGAATGTATATTAGCTTCAGTCTCATCTTGTTCACCCTTATTAGTTTGTGTGAATGCCACAAAGTAAAAAGGTTTCTATGAGTAGTAGCCTTATGTGAGGAATGTATCGAATAGTACACTTATGCAAAGTTGGCGAAATTCTCCAAAAACGCCAGCTTTGAGGGAGTTCGGTTTAGTAGGTGACATACGACTTCGCGAGATCGAACAGTTGAAAGATCAGATGGTGATATCTAAGGATGGGTAAAGACATATTCGGTATTCGGGCCTCACGAAGCGGACCATTGAGGATTATCTCTGGTTATTGCCTCAGATTGTTATACGAATAAAACAGCTTGAGAAAGGGAACTAGCCCAACCCCCGACTCCCGACCCGCCCAGGAGGAATCTCGAATTGTCCCAAGAGCTCGAATCTGTTCTCGCCTACCACCAGGCGACAAAGCACAGCTTCACAAAAATGGCCCCAGGCCCGAAGACGATGGACTGGGCAAACGAGCCAGCCCCATTTCGTCGTTACCGTGGCGCAGAGCTCGTGGAGCTGGCCCGTCCCGAGCCCTCGCCCGGCGAGGGGCCAGAGTTTGACCTCGCCCTTTCCGAGGGGAACGTCCCACCCCGGCTCTTGAGCTTCGAGACCGTATCCCAGCTCCTCTTCGATTCCCTCGCAATATCGGCCTGGAGGCGGGCTGGCGGGGCGGCATGGGCCTTGCGGGTCAATCCCTCCAGCGGAAACCTCCACCCGACGGAGGGGTACCTGATCTCGGGGCCGGTCCCGGGGCTCTTCGACTCTCCGACCATCGCCCACTACGCGCCTCGGGAGCACGGCCTGGAGGTGAGAGGCCGGTTCTCGGAGGAGGCGTGGCGAGAGATGCGACTGCCGGAGGGGACGGTCCTCTTCGGCCTCACCTCCATCCCCTGGCGGGAGTCCTGGAAGTACGGCGAGAGGGCCTTCCGCTACCTCAACCTGAACGTCGGCCACGCCCTGGCGGCGATCAGCTTCGCCTCGGCGGCCCTGGGGTGGCGGGCGACGCTCATCGACGGCATCGGGACCATTGAGCTGGCCCAAATGCTGGGGGTGGCAGGCCCAGGCGGCGCGGATGGGAGGGATCGGGCCCTGGGGGATGAAGGCGATGGAGAGGGCGGGGCCGAGGCCGAAGTCGAGGCCGAGATCCCCGACTGCCTCGTGGCGGTCCATCCTCAGGGTGCGGGCTTCGAGATCGACCCGTTCGACTTCGCCCTCTCAGAGAGGATCCTGGCCGAGTTCGGCGAGGTGGAGTGGCTGGGCAGGCCAGACCGGCTCAGCGCCGCCCACGTCAACTGGCCCCTCGTCGCAGGAATGGGGACGTGGACGGCCAAACCTCGGGGGGAGATCGTCCGGGAGGAGCCCGCCGAGGTGGAAGCTCCGCCCGAGTTCGCTTATCCTTCATCTTCCTTGCGAGAGCTAATCCGCCGGCGGAGGAGCGCCATCGTCATGGACCCCGCCACCGCCATGACCAAGGACGACCTCTTCAGAGCCCTGGCCCGAACCCTGCCGGGCAGGGGAAGGTTCCCCAACAACCTACTATCATGGAGACCGGAGGTGGACCTCGCCGTATTCGTCCATCGGGTCCTGGGCCTCGATCGGGGGCTTTACTTCCTGGTCCGAAACCCCGACCACGAGGACGCCCTCCGATCAGCCATGAGGGAGAGCTTCGCGTGGGAGAGGCCGAAAGGAGCGCCTCAGGGATTCTACAGGCTGGAGTCCGGCGACTTCCGGGACCTGGCGAGGAGCCTCTCCTGCGGCCAGAAGATCGCCTCCGACGGCTGCTTCTCCCTGGCCATGATCGCCAGGTTCCGGCGGGCTCTGGAGGAGCGCGGCCCCTCGTTCTACTGCCGGCTCCTCTGGGTGTGCGGCATCGTCGGCCAGACCCTCTACCTGGAGGCCGAGGCCGCGGGGCTGAGAGGGTGCGGTATAGGCTGCTACTTCGACGAGCCCCTCTCCTCCGCTCTGGGCCTCTCCGGGATGGAGTTTCAGCCTCTATACTCCTTCGCCGCAGGAAGAGAGGTGCCCTTGTCGAGGATGGATACCCTTCCGGCATACCCTGCACCCCGCAATCAAGCTGGGAAAAGGTAAAATCATCCTAGGACGATGGTAGAGCGAGATCGTGACGGGGAGGAGAGATCATGCACTACATGCCTAGAGACAAATTTCCGAACTTGCCCCCGAGGATCGCAAAGCTCGGCGACCTCGCCTACAACCTCTGGTGGAGCTGGCATCCCGAAGGACGGGAGCTATTCATAATGCTCGGCGGCCGGGCCGCATGGAGCCGAAACGGCCACAACCCCGTCAAGATGATGCACGAGCTCGACGACGGGGTCATGAAGCTCGCATCCCTCGACCCGCGGTTCCTCCGCTATTACGACGCGGTCATGGCCAGGTTTGAGGGGGACATGGACCCCACCAGCGGCTGGTTCTGCAACCGCGTCGCAGACCCCCGAGATAATAGCATCGCCTACTTCTCCGCCGAGTACGGCCTCCACCACGCCCTCCCAGTCTACGCCGGAGGGCTCGGCTTTCTCGCCGGAGACTACCTGAAAGAGTGCAGCGACCTCGGCGTTCCTGCCGTCGGGGTCGGCTTCATGTACCCCGAAGGCTACCTCCTCCAGAGGGTCACCCCCGACGGCTGGCAGGCCGGGGCCTGCGAGATGCTGGACAGGGAGAACGCCCCGGTCCGAAGGCTCCGGGACGACTCCGGCGAACCCTTGCTGGTTGACATACCCCTGCTGGACGGGGAGATATTCGTCGAGGTCTGGAAGGTCCAGGTGGGGAGGACCGACCTCTACCTGATGGACACAGCCGTCGACGCCAACGACCCCTGGAACCGGAGCATATCAGACAGGCTCTACACCGGCGACCCCGAGCAGAGGCTGAGGCAGGAGATCGTCCTGGGGATAGGCGGGGTCAGGGTCCTGAAGGTCCTCGGCATCGAGCCCTCGGTCCTCCACCTGAACGAGGGGCATCCGGCCTTCGCCATCCTGGAGCGGATCCGGGAGAAGGTCGATTCGGGGCTCGGCCTCGAGGAGGCGATGGAGGTGGTAAAGAAGACGACGGTCTTCACCACTCACACCCCGGTCCCCGCAGGCCACGACAAGTTCTCCTTCGCCCTTATGGAGAAGTACTTCGGATCGTACCTCCGAAACCTGGGGATGAGCCGCGAAGAGTTCTTCGAGCTGGGGATCGATCCTCGAGACCCCGCCAGCGGCTTCAACATGACCGCCTTCGCCCTGCGGATGTGCGATCATCGAAACTGCGTCAGCAGGCGCCACCTCGAGGTGACTAAAGGCATGTGGCGCCACCTCTGGCCAGACCTATCCGAAGACGAGATCCCGATAGATCACGTCACCAACGGGATCCACGTCCCCACCTGGATCGACCGGAGGCTCGGAAACATCGTCTTCAACCAGTACCTCGGCCGCGACTGGCTCGAAAAGCACGACAACCCCTTCATCTGGGAGCTTCTTGACGAGATCCCCGACGACCTCCTCTGGGCTCAGCACAGAAGGATGAAGACGTCTCTTATAAACAAGGTGAAGGATCGGGCGAGGGAGAAGTGGAGAGACCCCGAGTCCGACTCGCGGACGATAATGGCCTTCGGGACCCTCCTGGACCCTCAGGCCCTGACCTTGGGCTTCGCCCGGAGGTTCGCCTCCTATAAGAGGGCGACCCTCCTCCTCCGAGACCCCGAACGGCTCCGAAATATCCTCACCGACCCCCAGATGCCCGTCCAGATTATCTTCGCAGGGAAGGCCCATCCCGACGACCAGCAGTCAAAGCTCCTCCTCCAACAGGTCTTCAACGCCGCCGCCGACAAGGGCTTCGAGGGGAGGATAGCCTTCGTCGAGGACTACGACCAATACCTGGCCCAGTACCTGGTTCACGGCGTCGACGTCTGGGTGAACAACCCCCGACCCCCCATGGAGGCCTCGGGGACGAGCGGTATGAAGGCGTCCCTCAACGGGGTCCCTCAGCTCAGCATCTTCGACGGCTGGTGGGTCGAAGGCTACAACGGCAGGAACGGCTGGGGCTTCGAGGGGGCGGAGGACGCCGTCGACCACGTCAGGGACGATCGGGATGCCGAAGCGATTTACGAGATCCTCGAAAACGATGTAATACCCCTCTACTACAGGGTGGATGACAAGGGGGTGCCCCGGGGCTGGGTGAAGGTGATGAAGGAGTCGATCAAGGTGACGGGTCCCAACTTCACCTCCCGGAGGATGGTCAAAGAGTACACCGAGAAGTTCTACCGGGCTGCCATCGAAGAGACGGCGGCGACAAGAGCCTGCAAAGGGCTCTGAGATCTGAATTTTTGAAGCTTTTTTGGAAAAAGAGGAAAAAGAGACGTTTTGGGAGGGGCTCAGAAGTCCTCTCCCATGCCGCCCATGCCACCCATGCCGCCGGGCATGCCGCCTTCGCCGCCGGGCATGCCGCCGGACTTGGAGGCGATGACGTCATCGATCCTGAGGATCATGACAGCGGACTCGGCTGCTGAGTTGATGGCCTGGGTCTTCACCCTCATCGGCTCGACGACGCCCTTCTCCTGCATGTCGGTGGGCGTTCCGGTCTCCATGTCGAGGCCTGCGGTCTTGACGCCCTTCTCGTGGCTGCTCCGGAGGGCAACCAGGGTGTCGATCTGATCGAAGCCGGCGTTCTCGGCCAGGGTCTTCGGTATGATCTCGAGGGCCTCGGCGAAGGCCTCGATGGCCAGCTGCTCTCGTCCGCCGACGGTGGCCGCGTACTCTCTCAGCCTGAGGGCAAGCTCGATCTCGGGAGCGCCGCCGCCGGGCATCAGGAGGGTGTCTTCCAGGGCCACTCCGACGACCCGGAGGGCGTCTTCCATGGCTCTGTCCAGCTCGTCGACGACGTGCTCGGTTCCGCCTCGGAGGATTATGGATACGGACTTGGGGTTCTCGCACTCAACGACGAAGGTCATGTCGTCGCCGGCGATCTTCCTCTCCTCTACAAGGCCGGCCCGGCCAAGCTCGCTCTCTGCGAGGTCGTGGATGCTGGTGACGATCCTTCCGCCGGTGGCCCGCGCCAGCTTCTCCATGTCGCTCTTCTTGATCCTCCGGATGGTGTAGACGCCGGCCTTGGCCAGGAAGTGCTGTGCGAGGTCGTCGATCCCCTTCTGACAGAAGACGACGTTTGCCCCGGTGCTGACGATCTTGTTGACCATGTCTTTGAGCATCGTCTCTTCCTGGTCGAGGAAGGCCTGGAGCTGGTCGGGAGAGGTGATCTCGATCTTGGCGTCGACCTCGGTCTTCTCGATCTCGATGGCCGTGTTCAGGAGGGCGATCTTGGCGTCCTTCACCTTCTTGGGCATGTTGGGGTGGAGCCTTTCTTTGTCGATGACCATCCCGTAGACGAGCTGAGAGTCGGTGATGCCGCCGCCTACCTTCTTCTCGACGGTGATGTTGTCGACGTCCACGGTTCCGTCCTCGTCGACGATCGCCTTGACAGCCTTTACTGAGAGCTCAGCCAGCTCGTTTCTGGCGACGCCAGATCCCTTCCCGGTCATGGCGGTGATGGCGATCTTCTTCAGCAGCTCATCGTCATCGGGGGACACCTTTATCGCCATATCCTTCAGGATCGACATCCCCTTCTCGGCCGCTGCCCTATATCCTGCTGCGATGACTGTGGGGTGGATCTCCTGGTCCAGCAGCTCTTCAGCCTTCTTGAGAAGCTCGCCTGCCAGAACCACGGCGGTGGTGGTGCCGTCGCCGACCTCGTCGTCCTGGGTCTTGGCGATCTCGACCATCATCTTGGCCGCTGGGTGCTCAATGTCCATCTCCTTGAGGATGGTGACACCGTCGTTGGTTATGACAACGTCGCCGAGGGTGTCGACGAGCATCTTGTCCATGCCCTTGGGACCGAGAGTAGTCCTTACGGCGGTTGCTACGGCTTTGGCGGCCATGATGTTCGACTTCTGCGCCTCGCGGCCAGCAGTCCTCTGACTGCCCTCTCTGAGTATGAGTACAGGGGTTCCCCCTAGTCCTGCCATCTTTTTTCTTCCTCCAGTTGATCTGATGGCTTGCGAGGTGTTTAAACTTCTATATGAACATTTCGGGACCGCTCCGGGCCGGGCCTTCCTCCCCAAAAAGGGGGAGATCTCGTCGGTACGAGAGGTATTTCTGAAGGCAGCTTATGCGACCATCCTGCGGACTACGGTGGGATTAAAGCATAATATTCGGCTCGGTGAGAGCCTCGGGATTCGATAACGAGGAATCTGCTCCATCGATGCTGGTTGCAAACCTATTTATATCCGATTCGACTGTCTTCCGAGAGAATGGCCGAGACCAGCATATTCGTAGTTAAGACCACAGCAAACCAGGAACGGTCAGTGGCAAACCTCATCTCCCAGCTGGCGCGAAAAGAGAAGTATGATATCACCGCGCTGCTGGTTCCTGACGTCCTGAAGGGGTACGTCCTCGTAGAGGCTAAGGCTCCTGAGATCGTCGAGGAGGCGATCCAGGGGGTGCCCCACGCCCGCTCTGTCATAAAGGGCGCGTCCAGCTTCGGCGAGGTGGAGCATTTTCTGACGCCCAAACCCGCTGTGGTCGGAATAAACGAAGGTGCCATAGTGGAGCTGATCTCGGGACCTTTCAAGGGCGAGATGGCCAGGGTCAAGAGGGTAGACATCGGCAAGGAGGAGATCACCGTAGAGCTCTTCGAGGCGATGGTGCCCATCCCCATAACTGTGAGGGGTGACCACGTCCGTGTCCTCAGCAAAGATGAGATTCAGAGGTGAATTTCTTGGCCAATGTTGTTGAAGTGTTGGTACCCGGTGGAAAGGCCAGCGCTGGACCCCCGCTGGGCCCCGCACTGGGACCATTAGGTGTTAACGTTGCAGACGTAGTAAAGAAGATCAATGAGGCGACTGCGGACTTGAACGGGATGCAGGTCCCGGTCAAGGTTACGGTGAAGAGCAGGACCGAGTACCAGATTGATGTGGGCACTCCCCCAACCTCGGCGCTGGTCCTCAAAGAGGTGGGGCTGGAGAAGGGATCCGGCAACGCCCTGGAGACCGTCGGAAACCTGACCATGGATCAGGTGGTCAAGGTCGCGGGAATCAAAAGGAAGAACTTACTATCCGTCTCCATGAAGAGCGCCGCAAAAGAGGTCATAGGGACCTGTGGGAGCATGGGCATCACCGTGGAGGGCATGCCCGGAAAGGAGGCCCAGGCGGCGGTAGACGAGGGCAAGTTCGACGAGCTCCTCGCCTAGACGAAAACTTATTATAGAGGATTGCAGACGGGATTTGGACTTCTTTTTGAGACGCCGTAGTAGACCGGAAGTCGTGGACTACGGAGGATTGAGATGAACAATACGATAGAAGACGCCGTCAGAAAGGCGATCTCTGAGGCCCCCGAGAGGAGGTTCAACGAGAGCGTCGATCTGGCGATCAACTTGCACAATATCGACATGAGCCTGCCGGCCAACCGGGTGGACGAGGAGATAATTCTGCCCCACGGCCGCGGCAGATCTGCAAAGATCGCTGTATTCGCCAGCGGCGAAACTGCTCTTCTTGCTCAGCGCGCGGGGGCGGATCTGGTGATCTCACCGGACGAGCTCAACGAGCTGGGGGACGACAAGAAGCGAGCAAGAAAGATCGCCGACGAGTACACATACTTCATCGCCGAGACGAGCCTCATGCCGACGATCGGCAAGAAGCTGGGCCCCATCCTGGGAAAGAGGGGAAAGATGCCCATGCCTCTCCCCCCGAACGTGGACGTCACCCCCATAATCAAAAGGCAGAGAAACCTGGTGAGGGTGCGGTCCCGTGACCGACTCACCTTCCACATGGCCGTCGGCGCCAGGGATATGGAGGTCCAGAAGATCGCCGAGAACGTAGAGGCGGTTACGATCAAGCTTGAGCAGACCCTCAAGGACGGCAAGCAGAACCTGAAGTCCGTATACGTTAAGACGACCATGGGCCCAGCGATAAAGGTGATCTGAAATGTCCGTCCAGGTACGCCATACAGAGCACGTCCCAGAATGGAAGATTAGAGAGGTAGAGGATCTGGTGGAGAGGATCCAGAGCTCACCCGTCGTCGGCCTGGTGGGATTGACAGAGATCCCCGCAAAGCAGCTCCAGGACCTGCGAGCTGAGCTGAGGGATGCGGCCACCATCAAAATGGTCCGAAACAATATCGCCCGCCGTGCGATAGAGAAGTGCTCCGGAGACGTCTTGCCTCTGGCAGACGGGATCAAAGCCCAGACCGCCTTCATATTCACCGACGTAAATCCCTTCAAGCTCTACAAGATGCTGGAGGAGAAAAAGCAGCCGATGCCGATCAAGGCAGGCGGCAAGGCCCCCACCGACATAGTCATCGAGAAGGGAGAGACCTCGTTCTCTCCGGGTCCCATGGTGGGGAAGCTCCAGAGCGCCGGAATTCCCGCCGCCATAAAGAGCGGCAAAGTGGTCATCAACGAGACGAAGGTGGTGGCCGAGGAGGGCGAGACGGTATCATCCCAGCTGGCAGAAGTGCTGGCTACGATGGAGATCTTCCCGAGGAAGGTGGGACTTGAGCTATTGGCCGTCTACGAGGGCGGTCTGGTCTTCAGACCTGAGGATCTGACCATAGACGTCGGTAGCATCCTATCTAAGATGAGCACCGCCTCAGCGCAGGCCCTGGGTCTCGCTCTGGAGATAGGCTACGCCACACCGACCACCATAGCTCCCCTTCTCCAGAGGGCTGCCTCAAAGGCCAGAAACCTGGTCCTGGAGTGCGCCATCCCCGTTCCCAGCATGATGGAGGCGCTGCTGGCGAAGGCGGCTGCGGACGCGTCAGTGCTCACAAACCTGGTCGAAGGCGGCTCGGCAGAGCCCAAGGCCGCCGAAGCCCCGGCAGAGAAGGCTGAAGAAGAGAAGGCCGAAGAGGCCGAGAAAGAAGAGGATGAAGAAGCCGGACTTGGCGGACTCTCTGCCCTGTTTGGTTGATCGAGAAGAAAGAGGTGGATTAAGATGGAATACGTATATGCAGCATTACTGCTTCACAGCTCTGGTAAAGATGTGTCCGAGGAGGGCATAAAGACCATACTCAGCGCCGTTGGCGTAGCCGCCGACGAGGTGAGGATCAAGGCGCTCGTCTCCGCCCTCGAGGGCGTTGACATCGAGGACGTCCTCTCCAAGGCGCCCAGCGTGGCCGTCGCAGCCGCGCCCGCCGCGGCTGCAGCCCCCGCCGCAGCAGCAGCGGCTCCCGCAGAAGCGGAGGCCGAGGAAGACAAGGAAGAGGCTGAAGAGAGCGGGATCGAAGGTCTCGGCGCCCTCTTCGGCTGAAAATTTTTTTTCTTCATTTTTTATTCTTTTTTATCGATTGATTTTGTCGTCTATTTTCATCAATGTTTTGTCGTCTTCACCCACTTACTCCACCCCTCAATACTCCCCGGCCACCCTCGCTTTATCTGTCCGTCTTCTCCTTCCTCTCACCGTCTCACCTC
>Ga0116151_10000749_pt1 | contig 29976 bp, 32 predicted proteins | sample AD_UKC117_MetaG_FD_89893 | JGI IMG/M metagenome (GOLD analysis project Ga0116151, IMG submission 89893) | Active sludge microbial communities of municipal wastewater-treating anaerobic digesters from Hong Kong - AD_UKC117_MetaG | ecosystem: Engineered > Bioreactor > Anaerobic > Digestate... | reverse complement strand
GGCGCGCCTCAGTCCGGCTTGCGGTCGCAGACCAGCACGTCGGCGGTCGAGCGCGCGAGCACGTGCTTGGTGACGCTGCCGAGCAGCATCTCGCCGAGCAGGCCGTGGCCGCGCTTGCCGATCACGATCAGGTCGCAGTCCTGCTCCTGCTCCTGCTCGAGGATCTGCGTGGTGGCCTCGCCGTGGACCACGATGCGGCGCACGCGGTTCTCGTCGAGGCCGGCGCACGCGACCAGCTCTTTCATCTGCGCACCCGCCTCGCGGCGGGCATTGACGCGCAGAGAGGACAGCGCATTCTCCTCCACGCCGGCGTAGCGCAGCTTGCCCTCGAAGGGCACCTCGAAGGCGTGCAGCAACACGAACTCGGCCTGCGGCGCCACGCACTGCGCGAACTGCAAGGCCTCGAGTGCGCGCGCGGAGAAATCCACCGGCACGAGCACGCGGCGGTAGGGTTCGTGGGCGATCTGCTTGACCACCAGCATGGGCCGCACGGACTTGCGCAGCACGCGCTCGGTGGTGGAGCCGATCAGCAGCTCGCGCATGAAGCCGGCGCCGCGCGCACCCATCACCAGCAGGTCGGCGTCGACCGCCTCGGCGTGAGCGACGATCTCGCCGAGCACACTGCCTACCGCCAGCTGCTGCTCGGGCACGACTCCGTGGCGCCTGTGCATCTCTGCGGCGAGCGCCTCGACCTCGCCGCGCACCTCCGCGAGCAGCTTCTCCTGCACGCCGGCGGCGTCGGCATCGAGCAGGTGACGCAGGGTGTCGAGCGCGCCGGCATTGACCACATGCTGCAGCGACAGGCGCGCGCCGAGCTCGGCGGCGAGCAGGCAGGCGCGCACCACGGCGTGGCGGGCGAGCGCGGAGAGGTCGGTGGGGGCGACGACAGTGCGGATCGGGTTCATCGTTCAGTCTCCTGGGGCCTCGCGGGCGGCCGCGCCGGCGCAGCGGCTTGCGTGCCGGCAGCGTCGGCGATATCCGCGCGGTGGGCGTCCTCGTAGGCGATCTCCGCCGCGAAGGTGCGCGCCGCGTAGTCGGCCGCGTCGTTGAAGGGGTTGAGCACGCGCTCCACCCCTGCGGCGCCGAGCGCGGCGCCGTGGATGTCGTCGCGCACCACGCCGGCGATGCGGCCCTTGAAGCCGGCCTCGCCGAGCGCGTGCAGGAAGGCGCGGTTGGAGTCCCACTGCGGGAAGGTGGTCACCACCCAGCGCGCGTCGGCGAGCGGCAGGGATTCGAGGAAGCCGGGGTCCTCGCCGTCGCCGAAGCGCACCGGCAGGCGCTGGCGGCGCAGCTGGCGGACGATCTCGGGGTCGAAGTCGACGCCGAGCACCTCGATGCCGGCCTGGCGCAGCTGGCGCATCAGGCGCGCGCCGTAGCGGCCGAGGCCGAACACCACGATGTCGGCCTGGCCCGCCGCCCTGCCCTGGCGCTCGACCGCGAGCTCGCGGAAGGGGCGCTTGCGCTCGAACACGCCGAGCACGGGCGCGAGGCGCTCGTAGAGCGGCTGCGAGTACAGGATCAGGTAGGTGGACATCATGATGGTGACCAGCCCGACCAGCGTGGTGAGGCCGAGCGCCTCGACGCCGATGTGGCCGAGGGTGATTCCCATCGCCACGAACACGATGGAGAACTCGCTGATCTGCGCCACGGTGAGGCCGGCCATGAAGCCGGTGCGCTTGCGATAGCCCATGTAGCCCATGATCGCCATCACGATCAGCGGATTGCCGATGAGCACGAACAAGGAGAGGATCACTGCCGGCCACAGCTCGCCGCCGAGGGTGGAGAAATCGAGCTTGGCGCCGAGATCCACGAAGAAGAACAGCAGCATGAAGTCGCGGATGCCGGTCAGGCGCGCGTTCATCGCCTCGCGGTAGGCGGTGGAGGCGAGCGAGAACCCGGCCATGAAGGCGCCCGCCTCCTTGCTGAAGCCGGCGACCTCGCCGAGCGCGGCGAGCCCGGTGCCCCAGGCGATGGCGAAGATCAGCAGCAGTTCCTGCGAGCGCGCCATCGCGTGCACCAGCCAGGGCAGGACGTAGCGCATGAGCACGAACATCAGCGCGGTGGCCCCCACCAGGCGCAGCGCGAGCTGTCCCGCCACGGCCAGCACGGCATCCTCGCCGGCGCCGCGCAGCGCGCTCATGGTCATCATCGCCAGCACCACGGCGACGTCCTGCACGATCAGGAAGCCCACCGCGATGCGCCCGTGCAGTGAGTCGAGCTCGCGCTTGTCCGACAGCAGCTTGACCACGATGATCGTGCTCGAGAAGGTCAGCGCCACCGCGACGTAGAGCGCCTCCATCAGGCTCTTGCCCATCAGCACGATGATGAGGAAGCCGAACACGATGGTGAAGCCGAGCTGGCCGAGGCCGGTGGCGAGCGCGACCGGGCCGATGTGGCGGATATGGTGGAGGTCGAGCTTGAGGCCGACCACGAAGAGCAGCACGGTGACGCCGATCTCGGCGAGGAGCGCGACCTGATCGTGCGCGGTGACGATACCGAACACCGCCGGCCCGACCAGGATGCCGACCACGATGTAGGCGATCAGCACCGGCTGGCGCAGGCGCACCGCGATCGCCCCGGCCAGCGCGGAGATGATCAGCAGCACGGCGAATTCGGCGTAGGGCCCGTGGGCCAGCATCGCGGCCATCGTTCGATCCTCGTGTCACTCCGCGAGGCACCCGGGGTACGGGGCGCGCGGAGCGCAAGCAGTGCCTGTGATCGAATGGTAACCGATCCGCCCCCCGGGACCGTCGGCCTCCCGGAGTGCACGGGCCGGACGGCCAGTGGCCGCTCAGCCCTTCGCGGGGGTGGGCAGCAGCACGATGCAGGTACCGGCGAGGCGGTCGTGGAGGAACTGGCGATCGCGATCGACCAGCGCCCACGCCAGGCCGATGCCGCCGAGCAGCACCGAAGACCAGGCGAGCGCGTAGCGCAGCCAGCAGCGCCCGAGCGAGGCGATGCGGCCGTCGGCAGCGGTGACGATCTTCAGCCGCCAGGTCTGCATCGCCAGGGTCTGCCCGCCACGTCGCCAGTACCACACGAAATAGACCCCGAGCACGCCGAACACATGCAGCCAGAGCAGCCAGCCCGGCGGGGCGAACTCGGCGGCGATGCCGAGCATCAGGTAGGGCACGAGGAAGGTGAGCGCGAGCACGCCGAGCAGCAGCATCGACTCGTAGAGCATCGAGGCGAGGCGGCGACGCAGCCCGGCGAGCTCCGCGCTGGGGCGGTCGCTGGCGGTCGCACCGGCCGTGTCCTTGCGGTTGAGGGCATCTCGTGCCGGGGGCTGGGCGGCAGGCACCCCGTCAGGAGCGGCCTTGCCGGCCCGGCTCTTGCTACGCGTCATGAGTCGATCCAGGCGGCCGCATCGGTGCGGCACGAAAATGGGCGTTGCGGCGGGAAAACAGGGAGCAGGGACAGCGTCGAGCGACCGCCGGCGCGGCGGCAGGCTGAAAGCCTGTGGCAGCGGCAGGCGCAGGACAACGTCAAGAGCGCGACCAGGTTCGCTGCGCGCGCCTGCCCGCCTCATCCGGGACCGCCTGCAGCCTTGACCAAACCGCGACCGGCCGGTAACGTTCTGCGTTTATTCAAAACCCCAATAGAGCGAGTTCGCGATGGTGCTGTCCGGAGCCGAAATTGTAATCAGGTGCCTGCAGGAAGAAAAGGTCGAGTATGTCTTCGGTTACCCGGGCGGCGCGGTCCTCTTCCTGTACGACGCGCTCTTCCAGCAGGACAAGGTCCGCCACGTGCTGGTGCGCCACGAGCAGGCCGCGGTGCACGCCGCCGACGGCTTCGCGCGCAGCACCGAGAAGGTCGGCGTCGCCATGGTGACCTCCGGCCCCGGCGCCACCAACGCCGTCACCGGCATCGCCACCGCCTACTGCGACTCGATCCCGATGGTGATCATTTCCGGCCAGGTGCCGGTCGCCGCGATCGGCCAGGACGCGTTCCAGGAAGTCGACACCGTCGGCATCACCCGCCCCTGCGTCAAGCACAACTTCCTCGTCAAGGACGTGCGCGACATCGCCGCGACGATGAAGAAGGCCTTCCACCTCGCCCGCACCGGCCGCCCCGGCCCGGTGCTGGTCGACATCCCGAAGGACGTGTCGATGCAGCGCTGCGAATACGAGTATCCGAAAGAGATCTCGATGCGCTCGTACAACCCGGTGACCAAGGGCCACTCGGGGCAGATCAAGAAGGCGGTGCAGCTGCTCCTCGAGGCCAAGCGCCCGATGATCTACACCGGCGGCGGCGTGGTGCTGTCGAACGCGGCCGAACCGCTCACCAAGCTCACCCGGCTCCTCGGCTACCCGATCACCAACACCCTGATGGGCCTCGGCGGCTACCCCTCGAGCGACCGCCAGTTCCTCGGCATGCCGGGCATGCACGGCACCTTCGAGGCCAACATGGCGATGCACTACTCCGACGTGCTGCTCGCCGTCGGCGCCCGCTTCGACGACCGCGTGATCGGCAACCCGGCGCACTTCGCCGAGGAGCCGCGCAAGATCATCCATGTGGACATCGACCCGTCGTCGATCTCCAAGCGCGTGCGCGTTGATACTCCGATCGTCGGCGACGTCAAGGAAGTGCTCGAGGAGATGATCCGCCAGCTCGAATCCGGCGAGGCGCGTCCCAACCCCGAGGCGCTGGCCGCGTGGTGGAAACAGATCGAGCAGTGGCGCGACCGCAAGTGCATGGTCTACAAGAACTCGGACGAGATCATCAAGCCGCAGTTCGTGATCCAGAAGCTGTGGGAAGTCACCGGCGGCGACGCCATCATCACCTCGGACGTCGGCCAGCACCAGATGTGGGCGGCGCAGTACTACGGCTTCGACAAGCCGCGGCGCTGGCTCAACTCGGGCGGCCTGGGCACGATGGGCGTGGGCATGCCCTACGCCATGGGCGCCAAGCTCGCCAACCCCGACGTGCCGGTGGCCTGCGTGACCGGCGAGGCCTCGATCCAGATGAACATCCAGGAGCTGTCGACCTGCAAGCAGTTCCGCCTGCCGATCAAGATCTGCAACCTGAACAACCGCTACCTGGGCATGGTGCGCCAGTGGCAGGAGCTCTTCCACGGCGGCCGTTACTCCGAGTCCTACATGGACTCGCTGCCCGACTTCGCCAGGCTGGCCGAGGCCTACGGTCACGTCGGCATCCGCGTCGACCGTCCCGCCGACGTCGAGGGCGCGCTGCGGGAGGCGTTCACAACCCACAGGAACGAGCTCGTGTTCCTCGACTTCCAGATCGACCAGACCGAGAACGTCTATCCGATGGTGCAGGGCGGGAAGGGTCTCACCGAGATGATCCTGTCGGCCGAAGACCTCTGATCGCCTCCCACCGAATCCGGAATCCATCACCATGCGTCACGTCATTTCCCTCCTGATCGAAAACGAATCCGGCGCGCTGTCGCGCGTGTCCGGCCTGTTCTCGGCGCGCGGCTACAACATCGAATCGCTCACCGTGGCCCCGACCGAGGACTTCTCGATGTCGCGGATGACCATCGTCACCACCGGCTCGGACGAGATCATCGAGCAGATCACCAAGCAGCTGAACAAGCTGGTCGAGGTCGTCAAGGTCGTCGACATCTCCGAGGCCGCCCACATCGAGCGCGAGCTCATGCTCGTCAAGGTGCGCGCCACCGGCAAGGACCGCGAGGAGATCAAGCGCACCGCCGACATCTTCCGCGCCCGCATCATCGACGTCACCGACGCCTCCTACGTCGTCGAGCTGACCGGCAACCAGGGCAAGCTCGACGCCTTCATCGGCGCGATCGACCCGGCACTGATCCTCGAGACCGTGCGCTCGGGCGTCTGCGGCATCGGCCGCGGCGACCGCGTGCTGAAGGTCTGAGCTCCCCCCTCCCCCGCTCCACATCGAACCAAAGGAAAGACATGAAGGTTTACTACGACAAGGACGCCGACCTCTCGCTGATCAAGGGCAAGCAGGTCACCATCGTCGGCTACGGCTCGCAGGGCCACGCCCACGCCCAGAACCTGCGCGACTCCGGCGTGAATGTCACCGTCGGCCTGCGCAAGGACGGCAGCTCCTGGGCCAAGGCCGAGGCCGCCGGCCTGGCCGTCAAGGAAATCGGCGAAGCCGTCAAGGCCGCCGACCTCGTCATGATCCTGCTGCCGGACGAGACCGCGCCGCAGGTCTACCGCGACGACATCGAGCCGAACATCAAGAAAGGCGCGGTGCTCGCCTTCGCCCACGGCTTCAACGTGCACTACAACCAGATCGTTCCGCGCGCCGACCTCGACGTGATCATGGTCGCCCCCAAGGGCCCCGGCCACACCGTGCGCTCCGAGTACCTGCGCGGGGGCGGCGTGCCGACCCTGATCGCGATCTACCAGGACCGCTCGGGCAAGGCCAAGGACATCGCGCTGTCCTACTCCGCTGCCAACGGCGGCACCAAGGGCGGCGTGATCGAGACCAACTTCCGCGAAGAGACCGAGACCGACCTCTTCGGCGAGCAGGCCGTGCTGTGCGGCGGCGCCGTCGAGCTGGTCAAGATGGGCTTCGAGACGCTGGTTGAAGCCGGCTACGCGCCCGAGATGGCCTACTTCGAGTGCCTGCACGAGCTCAAGCTGATCGTCGACCTGATGTACGAGGGCGGCATCGCCAACATGAACTACTCGATCTCGAACAACGCCGAGTACGGCGAGTACGTGACCGGGCCCGAGGTCATCAACGAGCAGTCGCGCGCCGCCATGCGCAACGCGCTGAAGCGCATCCAGACCGGCGAGTACGCGAAGATGTTCATCCTCGAGGGCAAGACCAACTACCCGAGCATGACCGCCTACCGCCGCCTCAACGCCGACCACCAGATCGAGAAGGTCGGTGGCCAGCTGCGCGACATGATGCCCTGGATCAAGGCCAAGGCCCTGGTCGACAAGTCGAAGAACTGATCGCCCCGGCGTTCGGTCCAAGGGCCGGTACCGCAGTCGCGGTGCCGGCCTTTTTCGTTGCGGCGGCGGCCATGTGCCTTGCGCGGCTGCGGTACGGCGGCGAGCGCTTTTGCAGCCGGGCGCGCGTGTGCGTGCGCTAAAATGACGATTCTGGATTCCACGGAGGCGACACCCAAGGTGCCCGATATCGAACACGCCCCGCTGCCCTTGCCCGACAAGCGCCGCCGCGGCATCTACATCCTGCCGAACCTGTTCACCACCGCCGCGCTGTTCGCCGGCTTCTATGCGATCGTGCAGGCGATGAACCAGCGCTTCGAGTACGCCGCGGTGGCCATCTTCGTCGCCATGGTGCTCGACGGCCTCGACGGCCGTATCGCCCGCCTGACCAACACCCAGAGCGAGTTCGGGGCCGAATACGACTCGCTCTCCGACATGGTCTCCTTCGGCGCCGCACCGGCGCTGGTCATGTACGAGTGGGCGCTGCAGGACCTCGGCAAGCTCGGCTGGGTCGCCGCCTTCATCTACTGCGCCGGCGCCGCGCTGCGCCTGGCGCGCTTCAACACCAACATCGACGTGGTCGACAAGCGCTACTTCCAGGGCCTGCCCAGCCCGGCGGCGGCGGCGCTGGTCGCCGGCATGGTGTGGGTGGGCATCGACAACGGCTTCGCCGGCGACGACCTGCGCTGGTACGCCGCGGTGCTGACCATCTTCGCCGGCGTCTCCATGGTCAGCAACGTGCTGTTCTGGAGCGGCAAGAGCATCAACCTGCGCAAGAGCGTACCCTTCATCGTGCTGATCGCGCTGGTGCTCGCCTTCGCGCTGATCTCCAGCTACCCGCCCGGCATCCTGTTCGCCCTCTTCCTCGCCTACGCCGGCTCCGGCTACATCGTCGCCGCGCTGCGCTGGCGCCGACGCCGCTCGCACCGGGCCGAACCTGCCAGCCCGGCCTCCCCCACCCATACCGAACAAGCCGGCGACACCGCCGCCGCGCCCGTCGAGGGCGCCTCATCCGACCCCGGGAGCAAGCCATGAAAGACAAGCTGATCATCTTCGACACCACCTTGCGCGACGGCGAGCAGAGCCCGGGCGCGTCGATGACCCGTGACGAGAAGCTGCGCATCGCCCGCCAGCTCGAGCGTATGCGCGTGGACGTCATCGAGGCCGGCTTCGCCGCCGCCTCCAACGGCGACTTCGAGGCGGTGCGCTCGATCGCCGAGGCGATCAAGGAGTCCACCGTCTGTACGCTGGCGCGCGCCAACGAGCACGACATCCGCCGCGCCGGCGAGGCCATCCGCCCGGCGGCGCGCGGCCGCATCCACACCTTCATCGCCACCAGCCCGATCCACATGGAGAAGAAGCTGCGCATGACGCCCGACGAGGTCGTCGCGCAGGCGGTCAAGGCGATCGGTTGGGCGCGCGAGTACACCGACGACGTCGAGTTCTCCGCCGAGGACGCCGGCCGCTCCGAGATCGACTTCCTGGTGCGCATCTTCGAGGCCGTGATCGACGCCGGCGCGAAGACCATCAACGTGCCCGACACCGTGGGCTACAACGTGCCCGAGCAGTTCGCCACCACCGTGGGCACGCTGATCGAGCGCGTGCCCAACTCCGACAGGGTGGTGTGGTCGGTGCATTGCCACAACGACCTCGGGCTGGCCGTGGCCAACTCGCTGGCCGCGGTGCGTGCGGGTGCGCGCCAGGTCGAATGCACGATCAACGGCCTCGGCGAGCGCGCCGGCAATGCCTCGCTCGAGGAGATCGTCATGGCGGTGCGAACCCGCGCCGACATCTTCCCGGTCGAGACCGGCATCGACACCACGCAGATCGTGCCGGCCTCCAAGCTGGTGTCGCAGATCACCGGCTACCCGGTGCAGCCCAACAAGGCCATCGTCGGTGCCAATGCCTTCGCGCACGAGTCGGGCATCCATCAGGACGGCGTGCTCAAGCACCGCGAGACCTACGAGATCATGCGCGCCGAGGACGTCGGCTGGGGTGCCAACAAGCTGGTGCTCGGCAAGCTCTCCGGGCGCAACGCCTTCCGCGCCCGCCTGCAGGAGCTCGGCATCGAGATCGAGAGCGAGGAGCACCTCAACCAGGCCTTCGCCCGCTTCAAGGAGCTCGCCGACCGCAAGTCGGAGATCTTCGACGAGGACCTCACCGCGCTGATGCGCGACGAGGCAGTCACGCCGGCGCCCGAGCAGTACCGCCTGGTGTCGACCCGCTTCCACTCCGAGACCGGCGAGACCCCGGTGGCCGAAATCACCCTGTCGATCGGCGGCGCCGAGAAGCAGGCGCGCGCCAACGGCTCCGGCCCGGTGGACGCCGCCTTCAAGGCGATCGAGACGGTCGCCACCACCGGCAGCGAGCTGCTGCTGTACTCGGTGAACGCGATCACCAGCGGCACCGACGCCCAGGGCGAGGTCACCGTGCGCCTGTCGCGCGACGGCCGCGTGATGGACGGCCAGGGCGCCGACACCGACATCATCGTCGCCTCGGCCAAGGCCTACCTGAACGCGCTCAACAAGCTGCACGCGGGCGCGGAGCGGCTCAACCCGCAGGTGTGAGGGGCACCAGGCGCCTCCTGCAGGAGCGCCGGAAGGCGCGAATGCCGGCGGCGGTCGCGGACCGGTGGCGCAACGCTCCGCGGGCACCGCGGTGACCGACGGGTTCGCGGCTGCCGCCGCTCCTACATGGGGCAGCCCGGTTCGCGGCTGCCGCCGCTCCTACATGGGGTCTGCGCCCTGCGCGCGCGACGGCGCCGTCGCGCGCGCGTGCAGCATCGTGCTGGTGAACAGCACTACTGCGAGGAAAACCTCGGTCAAGGCGAACACGCCGGTGAGGCCGGGGTCGGAGGCGCGCAGCACGCCCTCGGTGAAATACAGCAGCGACAGCATCGACAGCCACTGCGAGGTGTAGCGCCGGCCGCGCAGCACACCGAACACCGCCGGCAGCAGCGGCAGCGCCTTCAGCATCATCCACGAGCCGCCCGGACGCAGCGGGGCGAGCCAGCCCTCCCACACCACGCACAGCACGATCAGCGCCAGCAGCGCGGCGCTCGACACCAGGCTCAGCGCGCGCGCGTTCATCGCGCCCCCGCCAGGCGCATCGCCACCTCGGCCAGGCGTCGGCCTTGCGCCTGCGCAAGCGCGATCTCCTCGGCACTGAGCGCGGCATCGCCCTCGCTCCCGGACACATGGCTCGCGCCGTAGGGCGTACCGCCCGTGCGCGTCTCGCCGAGCGCCGGCTCGGAGAACGGCAGCCCCAGCACCAGCATGCCGTGATGGAAGAGCGGCAGCATCATCGACAGCAGCGTGCTCTCCTGCCCACCGTGGAGGCTGGACGAGGACGTGAACACGCAGCCCGGCTTGCCCTCGAGGGCGCCGTTGAGCCAGGCGCCCGCGAGGCCGTCGAGGAAGTACTTCATCGGCGCCGCCATGTTGCCGAAGCGCGTCGGGCTGCCGAGTGCCAGGCCGACGCACTCCTCCAGGTCGGCCACCTCGACGTAGGGCGGCCCCGAGGCCGGGATGTCGTCCTCGACCGCCTCGCACACGGTAGACACCCGCGGCACCGTACGCACCCGCGCCACCGCGCCCGGCACCTGATGGATGCCGGCGGCGATGTGCTCGGCGAGCGCGCGCACCGAACCGCGGTGGCTGTAGTAGAGGACGAGGATTTCGTGCATCGGATGCCTGCTCCAGAAAGAGGCCGGATTATATCGCGCCGTCACCGCCGGCCGACCGCGCACCCCCAGGGCAATCGCAGGCGCGGCGCTCAGATCGGATAGGGATCGATCTCGTACTGGAAAAGTTCGACGCTCGGCGTCTGCAGGTCGAGCCCGAGCGCACGCGCCTGCGCGACATAGACCGTCTGCGTCTCGCGCACGAATACGAAGCGGCGCGAGGCGTAGGTGCCTGCGACCGCGAGCATTGCCGGATGACGGCGCAAGGGCTCCATGATCGGCAAGGCCAGCGCAGGAGAGAGCTGCTGCACCGCGCGCCCGCGGAACCCGACCATCACCGGGTGGAAGGACTGCCCGATGATCTGCAGCCCGACCTCCACCTGCCCCGGCAGATCACTGCGCACCCAGCGCACGATGCACACGGACCAGGCCTGCCCCTGCTCACGGCGCAAGGCGAGCGCGCCCCCCGCCTCGATCTCGCCGCGAACCCCGGCCACGCTCATGATCGCGAGCCCTCCCGGGCTCTCGTTGAGGACCATCCACTCCTGGAGCGAGTCGACCTCGGCCGTACCCCCGCCACCGAGGTCCCACACCGCCTGCAGGCCGATCCCCACCTGGACCACGTATTGATGCTGGCGCCGCGGCTGCCCGCGCACCGGCGCCGCCATCCAGTAGCTGCGCAGGCGACGCAGCAAGGCCACCGTCTCGAGGGGCGACAGGCCAGGCGGAAAGAGATCCTCCTCGGCCGTCAGCGGCTCGACTTCGCCCTGCATCCCGGCAAGCTCCGCCGCGGTCATGCGGGCGGTCACCCATTCGATGCACTCGCCCAGCTTCTGCGCCATCGGACGGGGATTGAAGCTCCATACCTCGCCGCCCAGCATCGACCCGGAGGGCGCCGGCCGGCGCGAGACCGCCTGTGGCGCGAGATCCGCGCCGAGGTCGATCCACCACGCCGACGCGCTCATGTCGCCCACGCCGTGCACGAGGACCGCCGCACTGAGCACACGCGCATCGAGGAAGTCGTACAGCCAGGCGATCTCTCGCCCGGTAAGCCCTTCGGGCTGCGCGACCGCGACCGCGAGCAGGCGCACGTAGGCGCAGCGCAAGGGATCGTCGGGGGCCGCCGTGGCGATCCGGCGGCGGGCGGCAAAGTCGTGTGCCAGCCGCCAGGTCCCGGCCGGGGGCGGCGCGGCGGCCAACTCACAGAGCGCGAACACCTCGGTGACCAGGCCGATCGCGTACTCGCAAAGCTCGGCCTCGGCCCCGGAACGCGCAACACTGCCACTCCCCGCGAGACCCGCGATCGCTGCGGCGACGTCCAGGGCGAGCGCGCACAACTGCTCGTTGGCCTCGAAGAGCGCAACCTCCACCGGGAGCTGACGTGCAATCATCAGGGGGCGCAGACGCGCGCCGATGTCGCCGATGCGCTCGGCAAGCGCACGCAGCACTACCTCGTTCGTGCCCGGGCCAGCGCCACCGAAGGCGTCGAGCAGGTGCGCGCGCAGCGCAGCGAGATCGTCCTCGACGGCGTCCGCCGGCTCGCTCTCGAGCCAGCGGAGCAGCGACTGCTCTGCATCGGACGGTGTCGACGGCGCTTCCATGGTCCCCGGCGAAAGACTGAAGGTGCCTGCATTCTATCCCCTTCCGCCGCAAGCACGCCGCAACACCGCGCGCCCATGCTGCACGGGATCGGACGAGAGGGGCGGAAGCGCTGGCGACGGACAAGAAAGCCTTGTCCGCAGCGCGCGACTCCCCTATAATCCGCGGTTTTTCGCATCCACCGATCAGGAACATCCAGATGGTCGTCATTCGCCTTGCCCGTGGTGGCGCCAAAAAGCGCCCGTTCTTCAACATGGTCGTTGCCGATTCGCGCAACCGCCGCGACGGTCGCTTCATCGAGCGCGTCGGCTTCTACAACCCGATCGCCTCGGGCGCCGAAAAGGGTCTCGTGATCAACGCCGAGCGTCTCGCCTACTGGCAGCAGAACGGCGCCCAGCTGTCGCCCACCGTCGCCCGCCTGGTCAAGCAGGCTGCCACGGCCGCGGCCTGACCGACGTCGATCAGCGGCTGAGCGGCGCATGATCGTACTGGGGCGCATCGTCGCCCCTTTTGGCGTTCAGGGCTGGATCAAGATCCACCCCTTCGGTGACGACCCCGCCTCGTGGCGGAAGATGTCGCACTGGTGGCTGTGCAGCGACGACGACGCGCCCGCCGAGGCGTGGAAGCAATACACGCTGACCGCCTGTCGCGCGCACGGCAAGGGGTTGGTGGCCGCGCTTGCCGAGGTGGCCGACCGTGGCGCGGCCGAGGCCGTCGACGGCTTCTACATCGGCGCGCCGCGCGAGGCCCTGCCCAAGCCTGCCGAGGGCGAGTACTACTGGGGCGACCTCGTCGGCCTGGCGGTGGAAAACGAGGCGGGCGAGGCGTTCGGCACGGTCGCAGGGCTGATCTCGACCGGCGCGCACGACGTCCTGCAGGTACGTGAAGGCAATGGCGACGAGGCGGTCGAACGCCTGATCCCCTTCGTCGCGGCCTACGTGCTCGACGTCGACCTGGCCACCCGGCGCATCCGGGTCGCCTGGCAGAAAGACTGGTAACACGGGACTGTGGAAGGCCGGTGAATCCGCACATCCCGCAAGGCGAGACGCAGCAGGCGAGCCCTCCGGGCGTTGCGGGCGGGCCGCGTCGATACGACGTGGTCACCCTCTTCCCCGAGATGTTCGCCGCGCTCACCGGCAGCGGCATCACCCGGCGGGCGATCGATCGCGGGCTGTACGCGCTGGAGTTTCACAACCCGCGCGACTTCACCAGCGATCCGCATCGCACGGTGGACGACCGCCCCTACGGCGGCGGCCCCGGCATGGTGATGCTGGCCGAGCCGCTGACGCAGGCGATCCGCGCCGCACGCGCGGCACAGCAAGCGGCGCTCGGCCGCAGCGGGCGGGTGATCTACCTGTCCCCGCAAGGGCGCAGGCTGGCGCAGGAGGTGGTGCTGGAGCTGGCCGCCGAGCCCGCGCTGGTGTTGCTGTGCGGGCGCTACGAGGGCGTGGACCAGCGCCTGATCGACCGCGAGGTCGACGAGGAACTGTCGCTCGGCGACTTCGTGCTGTCGGGCGGCGAGCTGCCGGCGATGGTGCTGCTCGATGCGATCGTGCGCCAGCTGCCCGGCGCGCTGAACACCGCCGGCTCGGCGCAGGAGGATTCCTTCGCCGACGGGCTGCTGGACTGTCCGCACTACACGCGGCCGGAGCTGTACGAAGACGAACGGGTGCCCGATGTGCTGCTGTCGGGCAACCACGCGGCGATCCGCCGCTGGCGGCTGAAGCAGTCCCTCGGCCGCACCTGGCTGCGCAGGCCCGACCTGCTCGGGGCGCGGCCGTTGAGCAAGACCGAATTGAAACTGCTTGACGAGTTCAGGCAGGAGCAAGCCGGGACGCAGGACGCACTGGAACCCCAGCGCGGCTGAGCGTCCTTTCACAAACGGCGCGCATCAGGTTGCGACCTGCTCTGCGGCCAGGCCGACGCAAGAGGCGAAGGCCGATAACATCGATGGAGTATCTGCAATGAACCTGCTTCAGCAACTCGAACAGGAAGAAATGGCCCGCGTCTCGCAGGGCAAGACCATCCCCGAGTTCGGTCCCGGCGACACCGTGATCGTCCAGGTGAAGGTCAAGGAAGGCAACCGCGAGCGTCTGCAGGCCTACGAGGGCGTGGTCATCGCCAAGCGCAACCGCGGCCTGAACTCTTCCTTCATCGTCCGCAAGATCTCCTCGGGCGAAGGTGTCGAGCGTACCTTCCAGACCTACTCGCCGCTGGTCGCCGGCGTCGAGGTCAAGCGTCGTGGTGACGTGCGTCGCGCCAAGCTGTACTACCTGCGCCAGCGCTCGGGCAAGTCGGCGCGCATCAAGGAAAAGCTGGACTACAAGGCTGCCGCTGCCAAGCGTGCCGCCCAGCAGCAACAGGAAGGCTGATCGCTCCGGCGGTCGCTTCATCGGAACGGGCCTTCGGGCCCGTTTTTTTGTTCACCGATTTCCTCGTGCGGGAGCGGGTTTGCCCGCGAATCGAGCCTCGTCGAACGTCCGTTCGCGGGCAGGCCCGCTCGCACGAGCGCAACCCGCCCGCCCAGCAGCCCCGGCTCAGCGCCGCTCGACGCGGTGCATGAGCCAGAACGCGGCGACGAGGAAGATCAGGCTGGGGGTCAGCGCGGCCATGAAGGGCGGCCAGGCGTTGATCATGCCGAGGTTGGAGAACAGGCCGTTGAGCAGGTGGAAGCCCACGCCCAGCATCACCCCCATGAAGATGCGCGCGCTCGCGCCGCCCATGCGGTCGTGGATGAAGCCGAAGGGCATCGCCAGCGCCATCATCACCAGCGCGGTGAAGGGATAGATCAGCTTCTTCCACAGCGCGATCTCGAAGCGGTCGGCGTTCTGGTTGTTGTCGCGCAGGTGGTTGATGTAGGTCCACAGGCGACCGAAGGGCATGTGCTCGGGCGACACCATCAGCACGCCGAGCACCTCGGGGGTCAGCTCCGAGCGCCAGCGGATCTCGGCCAGGCGTTCGACCTCGGTGCGGTCGCCATGGAAACGCGTGCGCTGCACATCGAGCAGTTTCCACTCCCCGCTGCCATCGAAGACGCCGGTCGCCGCCTCGGCGATCGATTCGAGCGCATAGTCGTCGTCGAAGGCGTAGACGCGCGCGCCGCGCATCGTGCGGTCAGGCATGAGCGTGCGCACGTTGATGACCAGGCGGCCATCCTTCACCCACAAACCCGAACGCAGTTGCTGCGACACGGTGGCCTGGGTGGCGGTGAGCTTCCACTCCTCGGCTGCGGTCTCCGCCGGCGGCGCGACGTATTCGCCGATCAGGAAGATCAGCACCGCGAACACACCGCCAATCAGGCCGAGCACGCTCATCAGCAGGCCGTTCGACATGCCCGAGGCGCGCATCACGGTGATCTCGGAGTTCTTCGCCAGCGTCGCCAGCGCGTAAAGCGTGCCGATCAGCACCGCGATCGGCATCAGCTCGTAGACCCGCGCAGGCAGGGTCAGCGCCACATAAACGAGGGCCTGGTAGAGCGTGTAGCCGCCCTTGCCAACGTCCTCGAGTTCGTTGATGAAGTCGAAGAAGGCGAACAGGCCGAGGAACGCGACCAACACCAGCGCGCTGGCGGCGAAGATCTCGCGTGCGAGGTAACGCAGCAGCACCGGGCTCATGCGCGCCTCCGCCAGAACGGCGAGATCGCCAGGCGCTTGTGGAACATCAGCGCGAGCGCAGCCAGCACCACCACATGCGGCAACAGCAGGCCGGCCGCGAAGGGCAGCTTGCCCTGCGCCACCCAGGACTGGAACACCGAGATCGCATTGCTATAGACGAGGTACACCAGCAGCGCCACCAGCATGTTGTTGGCGCGCCCGGCGCGCGGATTGACGAAGGACAGCGGGATCGCCATCAGCGCCAGCAGCAGCGCGACGAGGGGTACGCCGAAGCGCCCGACCAGTTCACCGAGGCCGCGTGCCTCGGGCTGGGCGAGCAGCAGCGCGGTGGGCAGCGCGCGGATGCGGGCCTGCTGCCCGGCCACCTGCTTCTGTTCGACCTGCACCTCGTAGCGCTCGAACTCCATCACCCGGTACTCGGGCGTGCCAGGGGTGCCGTCATAGCGCCGGCCCTTCTCGAGCACGATGAAGCGCCGGCCCTCCTCGTCGCTGCGCAGATAACCCTCCGCCGAGGCGATCACCACGAGCTGCCCGTTGCGCGTCTGCTCGCTGACGAAGACATTGCGCACCCGGCCATCCTCGCCGGCGCCGACCTCGACGAAGAACACCCGCTGCGCGCTGGTCGATTCACGGAACACGCCCGGGGCGACGCGATGGGTGTCGTCGCGGCTTTCCAGACGCTCGCGGTATTCGCCGCTCTTTTGTTGCGCCCATGGCGACAGGTAGATCGAGCCCGCACCAGCCACCACGGCAATGGGCAGCGCGAACAGGAGCACCGGCCGGATCCAGGCGGTGAGCGGCACGCCGGAAGCGAACCACACCACCATCTCGGAGTCGCGATAGCTGCGCGAGAGCGAGACCAGCACCGCGATGAAGAGCGTGAGGGTGAGCACCGTGGGCAGCTGCGCGAGCGCGCCGAAGCCGATCAGCGCCATCACCGCGTCGGGCGGCACGCGACCGCCGGCCGCCTGGCCGAGCAGGCGGATGAGCACGGTGGAGATCAGGATCGCGAACAGCGCCACGAAAACCGCGGCGGCCGTCTGCGCGAATTCCCGTTGCAGGGCACGCCGGAAGATCATCGGGCGGGGGTCGATACCGGGATGGGGCCGGGCTGCGCGCCACGGCCGATGTCGATCGGAAGCGTTTTTGACGCCCCGGTTGCGAACGCGCCATAATCTTCGGCAATCGAAACCAGGCATCCAAACAAGGAAAAGCGCATGGAATTTACCATAAAGACCGGCAGCCCGGCGAAGCTCAAGACCGGCCTGCTCGTGCTCGGCGCCTTTGCCGACGGCCGCCTCCCCGCCCTCTCCGCAGCGGCCGACGGCGCCGCCGAAGGCCGCCTGGCGACCCTGATCAAGCGCGGCGACCTCGACGAGAAGGCCGGCGCCAGCGTGCTGGTGCACGACCTGCCCGGCGTGCACGCCGAGCGCGTGCTGCTGGTGAGCCTGGGCAAGCACGACGAGTTCGGCGACAAGGCCTTCCGCGACGCCCTCGCCGCCGCCGCGAAGGCGATCTCCGGCGGACCGGCGAAGGACGCGGTCGTGGCACTCGCCGACATCGAGCTGCCGGGCCGCGACGCCGCCTGGCGGCTGCAGCAGGCCACGCGCATGCTCGCCGACGGTGCCTACCGCTTCGACGTGCTCAAGTCCGACAAGAAGGCGAAGAAGGAACGCGGCGCGAAGAAGCTCAGCCTGCTGGTGAGCTGCGAGCTCGGCGCCGAGCTCGACACCGCCGCAATGCAGGGCCATGCGATCGCCGCCGGCATGGCACTGGCCAAGGACCTTGGCAACCTGCCGGGCAACATCTGCACGCCGACGCATCTGGCCGAGACTGCCGAGGCCCTCGGCAAGCAGTACAAGTTCGAGGTGGAGGTGCTGGAGCGCGAGGACATGGAGAAGCTCGGTATGGGCTCCTTCCTGTCGGTGGCGCGCGGCTCGCACCAGCCGCCCAAGTTCATCGTCATGCAGTACAAGGGCGGCAAGGCCAAGGCGAAGCCCGTCGTGCTGGTCGGCAAGGGCATCACCTTCGACACCGGCGGCATCTCGCTCAAGCCCGCCGCCGAGATGGACGAGATGAAGTTCGACATGTGCGGCGCGGCGAGCGTGCTCGGCACCTTCAAGGCGGTCGCACAGATGGGCCTGCCGATCAACCTCGTCGGCCTGGTTCCCACCACCGAGAACATGCCCGGCGGCGGCGCCACCAAGCCCGGCGACGTGGTGACCTCGATGTCGGGCCAGACCATCGAGGTGCTCAACACCGACGCCGAGGGCCGCCTGATCCTGTGCGACGCGCTGACCTACGCCGAGCGCTTCAAGCCCGAGTGCGTGATCGACATCGCCACGCTCACCGGCGCCTGCGTGGTCGCGCTCGGCAAGATCCCCAGCGGGCTGCTCGCCAACGACGACGAGCTCGCCGCCGAGATCCTGAAGCGCGGCACCGAATCGGGCGACCGCGCCTGGCAGCTGCCGCTGTGGGACGAATACCAGGAGCTGCTCAAGAGCAACTTCGCCGACATGGGCAACATCGGCGGCCGCTACGCCGGCACCATCACCGCGGCCTGCTTCCTGGCGCGCTTCACCAAGGCCTACAAGTGGGCCCACCTCGACATCGCCGGCACCGCCTGGGTGTCGGGCGACGCCAAGGGCGCCACCGGGCGGCCGGTGCCGCTGCTGAGCAGCTTCCTGATCGGGCGCGCCCGCGCCCATGCGGCCTGAGGATCGGTCGCCGCCCGCCATGGCGCCGCGCGTGCAGTTCTACCACAACACCGCAGACCGGCTCGCGCTCGCGCACGAGCTGGTCGCGGGCGCCTACGCACGCGGCCGCAAGGTCGCCCTGCGCTGCACCGACGCGACGCAGCTGCGTCGGCTCGACCAAGTGCTGTGGACTGCGGTGCCGCTCGATTTCGTGCCCCACGTCGGCGTCGCCTCGACACTCGCGGCCGAGACCCCGGTGGTGCTCGGCGCCGCGGGAGAGCCCTGCCCGTGGCCGCACGCCGACATGCTGTTCAACCTCGCCGACGACCTCCCCGCCGAGGCGGACGGCTTCCGCATGGTGGTCGAGATCGTCGGTCGTGACGCCGCCGAGGTGCACGCCGCCCGCCAGCGCTGGGCCGCTTACCGCCAGCGCGGCTACGAACTGAAGGCCTTCGACGCCGAACGCAGGGTGGCGCTGTGAAAGACTGGCAGGACTTCCCCGACGACGACGAACTGGAGCGTGCCGACGACCTGCTCGGCCAGGCCGATGCCCTGCTGCGCCGCCACCGCGGCGACACGGCGCCCTCCTCCCCAGGTACGCAGCGCTCAACCGACCGCGACGCCGCCGAACCAGTCCACGCGACGCCAAGCGGTGCGGCCATGCAGGCCTTCGACGACGACGACCTGCCGATCCTCACCGAGGTGGTGGACGATCTCGACCTGCCGACGGAGATTTTCCAGCCGACCGAGTCCTCGCTCGCGGCTGCCGCAGCAGCGCAGCCCGCCTTCGTGCGCAGCCTTGCGCCGGGCGAAGTCTCGCATGCACGCGCGCCCGCCGCGCCGCCCGAGCCCGTCGACACCTTCGCTCAGCCTGCCGCACCATCCCCTCCACCACCACCGAGCGTTGCGGCAGCCGAGCAGCAACTCGCCGAGCGCCTGGTCGAGCTCGACACCGCGATTGCGCGCGAGATCGACGAGTGGGCCGCACGCGAGCTGCCGCAGATCATCGCCCGCGAGCTCGACCGCCTCGGCGAGCGCATCCAGGACGAAGCCCTCGCCCACCTGCGCGCCACCCTGCTCCCCGAGATCTCGGCACGGGTCAGCAGCCTGTTCGAAGACCGCAGGCCCGACCACCCGCCCGGGCGTTAGGAGCGGCGGCCGCCACGAACCGGCGGCCCGCGCACCAACCTGTCTGCCACCCCTGCGGCCGCTTTCGCGCCTGGCGGCGCTGCTGCAGGAGACCTGCGCAATCCCATAACCCAAGGCGCGGAAGCGGACGCAGGCAAAGCCCCGCGGCGCGCTCGCACCGGGGCGCCTGCGCCGCATCCGCTATAATCCGCGCTTTGCCCTCACGCGCGTAGAACACCATGGAACTGGCCAAGAGCTTCGAGCCCGCAGACATCGAACGTCGCTGGTACCCGGAATGGGAATCCCGCGGCTACTTCGACGCCGGTCTCGACAAGTCGAACCCCGCCGCCTTCTGCATCCTGCTGCCGCCGCCCAACGTCACCGGCACGCTGCACATGGGGCACGGCTTCAACCAGACGATCATGGACGCGCTCACGCGCTACCACCGCATGCGTGGCGACAACACGCTGTGGCAGCCGGGCACCGACCACGCCGGCATCGCCACGCAGATCGTCGTCGAGCGCCAGCTCGACGCCCAAGGCGTCAGCCGCCACGATCTCGGCCGCGAGCGCTTCCTGGAGAAGGTGTGGGAGTGGAAGGAGTACTCCGGCGGCACCATCACCCGCCAGATGCGCCGGCTGGGCACCAGCCCGGACTGGAAGCGCGAGCGCTTCACGATGGACGAGGGCTTGTCGCGCACGGTCACCGAGACCTTCGTGCGCCTCTACAACGAGGGCCTGATCTACCGCGGCAAGCGCCTGGTGAACTGGGACCCCAAGCTCGGCACCGCGGTGTCCGATCTCGAGGTGGTGTCCGAGGAAGAGGACGGCAAGCTCTACCACATCCTGTATCCGTTCTCCGACGGCCCCATCGGCGAGCTGCGCGGCCTCACGGTCGCCACCACCCGCCCCGAGACCCTGCTCGGCGACGTCGCGGTGATGGTGCATCCCGAGGACGAGCGCTACGCCCACCTCATCGGCAAGACCGTCGAGCTGCCGCTCACCGGCCGCCACATCCCGATCATCGCCGACGACTATGTCGACCGCGAGTTCGGCACCGGCTGCGTCAAGGTCACGCCGGCGCACGACTTCAACGACTACGCGGTGGGCCAGCGCCACAAGCTCGACACCATCGTCGTGCTCACCCTCGAAGGCGCCGTGCCCGCGGTGGCCGAGCGCTACACCGCCGACGGCGTCACCCTGGAGAGCGTGCCGATGCCGGCGGGCGTCGCCGGGCTCGACCGCGTGCCCGCGCGCGACAAGGTGGTCGAGGAGCTCGAGGCGCTCGGCCTGCTGCTCGAGGTCAAGGCGCACAAGATGCAGGTGCCGCGCGGCGACCGCACCGGCGTCGTCATCGAGCCGATGCTCACCGACCAGTGGTTCGTCGCCATGTCCAAGCCTGGCGCGGACGGCAAGTCGATCACCGAGAAGGCGCTCGAGGTCGTGGCCTCGGGCGAGATCAAGTTCTACCCCGAGAACTGGGTCAACACCTACAACCAGTGGCTCAACAACATCCAGGACTGGTGCATCTCGCGCCAGCTGTGGTGGGGCCACCGCATCCCGGCCTGGTACGACGAGGAAGGCCGCATCTACGTCGCCACCTGCGAGGAAGAGGCGATCCGCGCCTGGAAGGCCGACCTGCAGCGCGGCATCGACGCGCTCACCGCCGAGGTGCAGACACGCCAGCGCGAAGGCCAGACCGCCGAGCAGTACCCCGAGATCGCCGAGCGCCTCGCCCTCCTCCACGCCCGCCACGACGCCGGCCACCTGCGCCAGGAAGACGATGTGCTCGACACCTGGTACTCGTCCGCGCTGTGGCCGTTCTCCACGCTCGACTGGACGGCGGAGTGGCCGGAGAAGAGCAACGACGCGCTCGACCTCTACCTGCCGTCGACCGTGCTCGTCACCGGCTTCGACATCATCTTCTTCTGGGTAGCGCGCATGGTCATGATGACCAGGCACATCACCGGCAGGATCCCGTTCAAGCACGTTTACGTGCACGGCCTGATCCGCGACGCGGAAGGCCAGAAGATGAGCAAGTCCAAGGGCAACGTGCTCGACCCGATCGACCTCATCGACGGCATCGCGCTCGACGAGCTGATCAAGAAGCGCACCTTCGGCCTGATGAACCCCAAGCAGGCGCAGAGCATCGAGAAGAAGACGCGCAAGGAATTCCCCGAGGGCATTCCCGCCTTCGGCACCGACGCGCTGCGCTTCACCTTCGCCAGCCTCGCCAGCCCCGGCCGCGACATCAAGTTCGACCTCGCGCGCTGCGAGGGCTACCGCAACTTCTGCAACAAGCTGTGGAACGCCACCCGCTTCGTGCTGATGAACTGCGAAGGCCACGACTGCGGCATCGGCGAGGCCGTCGCCTGCACCACCGAGGTGCTCGACTTCTCCTTCGCCGACCGCTGGATCGTGTCGCGCCTGCAGCGCACCGAGGCCGAGGTGGCGGAACACTTCGAGGCCTACCGCTTCGACCTCGTCGCTCGTGCGGTGTATGAGTTCGTCTGGGACGAGTACTGCGACTGGTACCTCGAGCTCGCCAAGGTGCAGATCCAGTCCGGCACTCCGGCCCAGCAGCGCGCCACCCGCCGCACGCTGCTGCGCGTGCTCGAGACCGTGCTGCGCCTGGCGCACCCGCTGATCCCCTTCATCACCGAGGAACTCTGGCAGACGGTCGCCCCGCTCGCAGGGCGCAAGGACACCGACAGCCTGATGCAGGCGCGCTACCCGCAGGCCGAGCCCAAGCGCATCGACGAGGCCTCCGAGGCGAAGGTCGCCGAACTCAAGGCCATGATCTACGCCTGCCGCAACCTGCGCGGCGAGATGAACATCTCCCCGGCGCAGCGCCTGCCGCTGGTGGCCGCGGGCGACAAGGCGGCGCTGGCGCTGTACGCGCCCTACCTCGCCGGCCTGGCCAAGCTCGCCGAGGTGCAGGTCGTGGACGAGATCGGCGCCGACGAGCTCGCTCCGGTCGCGGTTGCCGGCGAGACGCGCCTGATGCTCAAGGTGGAGATCGACGTCGCCGCCGAGCGCGAGCGCCTGGGCAAGGAGATCGCCCGCCTCGAAGGCGAGATCGCCAAGGCCGAAGGCAAGCTCGGCAACGCCAGCTTCGTCGACCGCGCCCCGGCCGCGGTGGTGCAGCAGGAACGCGACCGCCTCGCGGGCTTCAAGGCCACGGTGGAGAAGCTCAAGCCGCAGCTGGTGAAGCTCGGCGGCTGAGGAACGCGCACGCGGGCGTCGCAGCGCCCGCAGCCTCTGAACCCCGGTTCGCGGCTGCCGCCGCTCCTACAGGAGGCGGGACCCGCGCCGCTCCGACATGCCTCCCGGACGCGCGATGATTCATGTCGGAGCGCGGGCAGGCGCGAATGCAGCCGACCCAACCCGACAACGCCCACCGCCGCCCCACCGCCATGTTCGCGGCTGCCGCCGCTCCTACAGGAGGCGGGAGCCGCGGTGGTTCATGTAGGAGCGCCGGCAGGCGCGAAGGCGGCGCTACTTCCGCTTCAGGAAGAACTCGTACGCCTTGTCGGACGTCTCGCCCTGGCCGATCAGCTCGTTGCCGGTCTGGCGGGAGAAGGCCTGGAAATCCTTCACCGAGCCCGGATCGGTCGCGAGCACGCGGACGATCTGTCCGCTCTGCATCTCGGCCAGCATCTTCTTGGCCCGCAGGATCGGCAGCGGGCAGTTGAGCCCGCGCGCATCCACTTCCTTGTCGTATCTCATGTCCGCTCCCTGATAGGGTCGTATTGAAGGCGGCCGATTCTAAAGGATGGCCATGCGCCCCGGAAGGCGCGCCCGTCACGCCGTGCGACCTGCGGCACAAGGCCGCTCAGCGCTCGCGCTTTTCCTCGAGCAGGCGCTGCTTGAGCTCGCGCAGGCGCGCATCCACCGCCGACAGCGTATAGAAGTCACCGTCGTTGGCGCGGCGCGCGATCTCGAGCTGCTCGATCGCGGCCGGCAGGCTGCCGCGCAGGTAATACACCTCGGCCTGGGTGCGATGCTGTTCGGTGCGCTTTCCGAGCGCGGCGTAGGCGCGCGACAGCAGCTGCCACAGGCGCGGATCGCCGCTGCGGTCGCCGATGCGGCGGCGCAGTTCGGTCGCGGCGGCGTCCGCCCTTCCGCCCAGGATGCGCGCATCGGCGAGCGCGTAGCTCAGGCTGCGGGTGGACGGGGACTGCTTCTGCGCGGCCTCGAGGATGCGGATCGCCCCCGCGGGGTCGTTGCGCGCGAGGCGGATCTCCGCAGCCAGCCCCTCCACCCACACCGCGCCCGCGGAGTGCGCGCGCAGCGGCTGCAGGCGGGCCTCGGCGTCATCCAGGCGCCCGGCCCGCATCAGCGCCCGGGCAAGCCCATAGGCCAGCGCCTCGTCCTTCGGCTCGCGCGCGAGGCGGTCCTGCAGTTCCTGAACCGCCTCGGCGGGCTGGCCGGCGTTGGCACGCAGCTTGGCGCGTGCGAAGCGGAAATCCGCCGAGTCCGGCACCTGGCGGTAGCGCATCGAGGCGACGCGGTTCTCCATGTCGGCGATGCGCTCGGTAGTCAGCGGGTGGGTGCGCAGGTAGGCGGGCGCGTTGTTCTCGTAGACGCGCGTGTTGCGCTGCAGGCGCTCGAAGAAGCCGGGCATGCCGCGCACGTCGAGGCCGGCCTTGTCCAGGGTCTCCAGGCCGGCGCGGTCGGCCTCGCGCTCGAAGGCGCGGGTGTAGCCGAGCTGCGACTGGATCGCCCCGGCCTGGCCGGCGGCGATCGCGGCCTGGCTGACGTCCGAGTTGCTGCGCGCGGCCAGCACCGCGACCAGCATCGAGGCGATCATCAGCATCGCCGACTGGCTCTGCCTGCCGACGATCTGCGCGATGTGGCGCTGGGTGACGTGGGCGATCTCGTGGCCAAGCACCGAGGCGAACTCGGACTCGCTCTCCGCCGCCAGGATCAGCCCGGTATGCACGCCGATGAAGCCGCCGGGCAGCGCGAAGGCGTTGAGCGTGGCGTCGCGCACGACGAAGAAGTCGAAGTCCAGTCCCGGATTGCTGCTCACCGCGGCGAGGCGCTGGCCGAGGCGGTTCACGTACTCCTCGACCTCGGCATCGTCGAGGTAGGCGGCGTCGCGCCAGCGGATCTCGCGGATGATCTGCTCGCCGATGCGGCGCTCGGCCGCCGGCGAGAGTTCGGACGCGGCCACGTCGCCGAGATCGGGCAGATCGGCGGCGAGCACGGGCACCGGCGCAGGCAGGGCCAGGGCGAGGCTGAGCAGCAGGGCAAGGGGTCGGCGCATCATCGGGTGCTATGATACCCGCCGACCCGCGCCCGTTCCCGCGCCGATGTATCGGCGTGTAGCGGCGCTCTCGCCGCGGGGCGTTTTCCGCCGCGGCACCTCCGAATCTTCTGCCCTGCCCCACCATGAGCACTCCGGAATCCAGCCCGCTGACCCACTTCGACGCCGACGGCCAGGCCCACATGGTCGACGTCGGCGCCAAGGCCGAGACCCGTCGCGTCGCCGTCGCCAGCGGCCGCATCCACATGCTGCCCGCCACCTTCGACATGGTGAAGTCGGGCAGCGCGAAGAAGGGCGACGTGCTCGGCATCGCCCGCATCGCCGCGATCCAGGCCTCCAAGCGCACCAGCGAGCTGATCCCGCTCTGCCACCCCATCCCGCTCACCCGCGTCGCGGTCGAGTTCGAGCTCGACGAGGCCGAATGCGCGATCCGCTGCACGGTCACCGCCGAGACCGTCGGCCGCACCGGCGTCGAGATGGAGGCGCTCACCGCGGTCAACGTCGGCCTGCTCACGATCTACGACATGTGCAAGGCGGTGGACCGCGGCATGCGCATGGAGGGCATCCAGCTCATGGAGAAGCTGGGCGGCAAGTCGGGGCACTGGAAGGCGTGAGGCGTCAGGAGTAAGGCGTGAAGAGTCAGGCGCCGGGCGGCAGCTTCGAGGCTGCGTCTCGCCGCGCGAGGCGCGCGAAGACCAGCGGGAAGGCGCCGGTGCCGGCGAGCGCGATCGCCGAGACGAGGAAGGCCAGCCCGGCCATCGGGTCGGACAGGGCCGGGTGCAGGAGCGTGCCGGAACCGGCGAAGCACAACAGCGCGGCCGCGAGCGACAGCGCCGCGAGCACGAGCAGCACGAGGGCGGCGAGCGGCAGGCGGGCGGGCGTGGCGTTCATCGTGGCGCCTGCGCCGCGCTTCCGGCCGTAAGGGCGGCCGCGCGCGCCTCATCGTGGCCCGACCCGTCCGGCGCGTCCGCAGCGTGGAGCGCGGACGGCACGACGGCAGTGCTCGTCCGCTCCACCTCCTCCGCCACGTGCGGCCCTCCCGCCACAGGCCGCGCCTCCTCCACCTGCCGCACGCCGATCCCGCAGGTGACGCCGACACTGCCGAACAGCAGCACCGCGCCGCCGGCCCACAGCGTGGACCTCAGGCGCCTTGAAAGCGCATCCGCCATGGCAGTTCTCCCTGGATGAAGAGCCGCGCCTCTTCGGAGCGCGGACGAGCGAAGAAGGCGCGCACCGGGGTGTGCTCGCACACCCGGCCGCCCGCCATGAAGACGATGTCGTCGCCCAGGCGGGTGGCCTGGCCGAGGTTGTGGGTGACCATGAGGATGCGCGTGCCGTCGGTGCGGATCTCGCGGATGATGCGCTCGACCGCGGCGCTCGCCGAGGGGTCTAGGCTGGCGGTGGGCTCGTCCAGCAGCAGCAGGCGCGGCTTGGTCAGCCAGGCGCGCGCAAGCGCGAGGCGCTGCTGTTCGCCGCCGGAGAGCTGGCGCGCGCTGTCGCCGGCGCGGTCGGCGAGGCCGACGCGCTCGAGCATCTCCACGCCGCGCCGGCGCCGCTCCGCGCCGGCCACGCCGAGTGGCTTGAGCCCGAGGGCGACGTTGTCGAGCACCGACATGCGCAGCATCATCGGGCGCTGGAACACCATCATCACCCCCTGCTGCGGCCGCGCACCGCCGGCGCCGCCCCAGGCCATGCGGCCCGCGCTCGGCTCGAGCAGCCCGCAGATCGTGCGCAGCAGCACGCTCTTGCCGGCGCCGTTGGGGCCGAGCACCAGCGTGATGCCCTCCTCGCCCAGCTCCAGGTCCACGCCGGCGAGCACCTCCCGCCCGTCGGGCGCGAAGCGCAGGTCGTGGATGGAGAGCGGGAAGATCGGCATGGCAGGGCTCACCCGAAGCGCCGCATCGCCCACTGCCGCAGCACGTAGGCGAGCGCGTTGAGCGCGAGGATGATCACGATCAGCACGACGCCGAGCGCGATCGCCAGCGCCAGGTCGCCCTTGCTGGTCTCGAGCGCGATCGCGGTGGTCATGACCCGGGTGGCGCCGTCGATGTTGCCGCCGACGATCATCACCGCGCCCACCTCGCTCATCGCCCGCCCCAGGCCCGCGAGCACCGCCACCACCAGTGAGTGGCGGCAGTCGTGGAGCAGCGTGGTGACGCTGTCCCACCACGAGAAGCGCATCACCTGCAGTTCCTCGGCGTAGCGCGCCCAAACGTCCTCCACCACCTGGCGGGTGATCGCCGCCATCAGCGGCACCACCAGCAGGGTCTGCGCCACCACCATCGCCGCCGGCGAATACAGCATGCCGAGCGCGCCGAAGGGCCCCGAGCGCGACAGGATCAGGTACACCACCACGCCCACGACGACCGAGGGCAGGCCCATCATGCCGTTGATCAGCACCGACAGCGCGGTCTTGCCCGGAAAGCGGCCGACCGCGATGCAGGCCCCGAGCGGCAGCCCGATCAGCGTGCCGAGCACCACCGCGGCGCCGCTGACCTGCAGCGACAGCGCGACGATCTCGAGCACCGTGTGGTCGAAATGGGCGAGCAGCGAAAGCGCGTCGGAGAAGGTGGCGGCGAAGGCGGACATCGGCGGGGAGGATACCGGAAACGCCCCCGCAGCCGGAACGCCGACGGGCCCTTCGCGGCCTCGCTCGGGCGCCCGCAAGCGGCAAAGGCCCCGCGGGCTAGTCCTCGTAGGACAGCAGCAGGACCTCGGCCGCCTGCTCGCGGAGCGGGATCAGGGCCTGGTAGGCCGGCGAGGCGAACCAGCCGCTCGCCGCCGCCGCGCTCGGGAAGCGGATGACGACGATGTCCGCATGCGGACTGTCGCCGGAAAAGCTCGCCACCCGGTGACCCCGAAACAGGAGTTCCGCTCCCCACGGCGCCAGCGTGTCCGGCACCTTGCCGCGGTACTCCGCCCACTTGTCGGCATCCTTCACCGTGATGTGGCCCACCACGTATCCATGGCTCATCGGCAGTCCTTCAAGAAACGATTCGAAGCGTACACAGGATGAGGCCAGCCGCCGCGCCGCTCAACCCCCGCCCTTCTGCATCCCGCGGTCCAGGCGTGCGAGCAGTGCGCGGCGCGCCGGCTCCTCGCCGGGGCCGAAGCGAAAGCGCACGTCGAGCTGGGGCAGCTCGAAGAGGCCCAGCCGACGCACGCCGGCGGGCTCGATGGCAATGACGAGGGCCTGCACGCCCTCGTGCAGGCTGAAGCGCAAGCCGCCGGCCTCGGCGACGACCGCCGGCCAGGCCTGGCGCAGGTCGCGCGCGAACTCCTGCGGCGTGGCGGTGACCCGGCGTTCGAAGGACTCGGGGACCGGGCCGGCGATGAAGGCCACCGCTTCAGCCGCCGGCGATCGGCGGCCAGATCGCGAGCTCGTCGCCCTCGGCCAGCCGCTTGCGCGGCCGCTCGGAAGGCGGCACGAAGTGGCCGTTCACCAGCACCAGATGCGCGCTGCGCTCGGGCACGTTGTAGCGCCGGATCATCTCCGCCACCGTGGTGCCCTCGTCCACCTCGAGCTCGAGCCGGTTGCCGCGATGGCCGCTGGGCAGGTAGTCCGACAGCGAGGCGAAGAGCTTGAAGGCGATGCGGATCGTCACACGAGTCTCCAAGTCGGCCCCCTCAGCGCGCCAGCGCCATCGGCTGCTGGCTGCGCGCGACGTAGGCATCCACGAAGGCGAGCGGGTTGGCGAGCAGACGATCCTTCCAGTCGCCCAGCCTCACCTGGCCGTGGATCAGCCCGCGCAGCGCGCCGACGTGCTGGGTCAGACCGATCGAGGTGGCGCCGACCAGCACGTCGTCCTTGAACTGCAGGCTCAGGTAGCGATAGCGCGCCTCGTCGACCATCTCCACGCCGCTGCCGCCGGCCTCGGGCTTCTCTCCCCACCACTGGCCGAAGGAGGACGAGATCAGCCCGAGCGTGTCGAGCACGTTGATCGCCAGCACGCCGTTGAGGCGCGACTCGTACACGAGGTCGCGCGCCATGTTGGTGGCGGCGATGCGCGCCTGGTCGGCGGCGTTGGGCTGGATCGCCGACACCAGGTGTGCGCCGGTGAACAGGTCGGGCGCCTCGGCGACGTCGCCAGCGGCGAAGATGCCGGGAACGCTGGTCTCCATGTGGTCATTCACCAGCACGCCCTTGGCCACATGCACCGGCGTCTCGTCCAGGAAGCCGACGTTGGGCGCCACGCCTGCGGCGACGATCACGAGGTCGCAGTCGAGGCGATCGCCGGTGGACAGGCTCACCACCAGCGGCGCATCGCTGTCCACGTCGCCACCGCGGTCGATGCGCTGCACGCCGGCCGAGGTGAGCACGCGGATGCCCTTGTCCTCGACCCAGCGCTTGATCATGCCGCCAGCCTTGGGCGTCATCATGCGCGGCACCATGCGGTCGCCCATCTCCACCACGGTGAGCTGCACGCCGCGCTTGGCGAGCGCCTCCATGATGATGCAGCCGATGAAGCCGGCACCCAACTGCAGCACGCGCGCACCCGGTTTGGCGTGGGCGGCGATCGCGCGCGCATCGGAAAGCGTCCAGCAGGTGTGCACCGAGGGCAGGTCCACGCCCGGGATGGGCGGACGCACCGGATGCGAGCCGGTGGCGATGAGCAGGCGGTCGTAGTGCTCGAAGTGACCGTCGTCGAACAGCACCTTGCGCTTGTCGGTGTCGAGCGCGACCGCACGGCCGCGCAGCTGGCGGATACGCAGGCGCTCGAAGTGGCCGGCGTCCTTGCGCAGGTAGGTGCCCGACTCGTCGATGTTGCCTTCGAGCAGGTAGGGAATCGCCATGCGCGAATACGGCGGCGCGTCTTCAAAGCCGACCATCAGGATGTCGTCGGCCGGCGCGACCTTGCGCAGGGTCTCGGCGGCAACGACGCCCGCGGGGCCGTTGCCGAGAATCAGGTGTTTCATTGCAGCGTCCTCGGGTGAAACACTTCGGAGGTAAACAGCACGCCTGCAGGAGCGCCCGCAGGTACGAACCAGCCGTCACGACGCCCCTGTAGGAGCGCCGGCAGGCGCGAACCAGCCCGTCACGCCCCCTTGTAGGAGCGCCGGCAGGCGCGAACCAGCCCGTC
>Ga0116151_10000748_pt1 | contig 29993 bp, 29 predicted proteins | sample AD_UKC117_MetaG_FD_89893 | JGI IMG/M metagenome (GOLD analysis project Ga0116151, IMG submission 89893) | Active sludge microbial communities of municipal wastewater-treating anaerobic digesters from Hong Kong - AD_UKC117_MetaG | ecosystem: Engineered > Bioreactor > Anaerobic > Digestate... | reverse complement strand
TTGGGATTGTTAAGGGCCGCAGTCCTTAACCCGTTGATTCCGGCTGCGCCGGTTCATCCGGCGTAACGGATCGCCCGGAACGGGCGGTTTCTCTGTGCTCTTTGCCGCCCGGGAGTCCGAAGGGCGAGAGGCAAAGAGCAGTTACCCCGTCAAAAAACAAGTTTTTTGACGGTCTCACGCGTCCGATACGGACGCGTTTTTTGCATATTCGGTTTATTCCCGGGATTTGTTCAGCGAAAGCGTAGCTTTATGCGCTTCGCGCCGTTCGAAGAGAAGGTTGAGCGAAAGACCCAGCGCAACGAATACGCCGCCGAGCAGGTTTTGCAGGGAAAACGCACCGTCGAGGAGCGCGTCCAGGCACACGCCCGTGAACACCTGGCCTACGAACAGCAAAAGCGTAATGTAGAGCGCAGGAATTTTCACGACCACGACGCTGCTTAAAAACACCGTGCATACGCCGATTGCACCGCCGAGATAAATCCACCAATCCTGCGAAAGCGCAAAGCCGGCCGAGGAAGGCTCCGCGCGGCCAAGCAGCAAAAACACCGGAATCGCGGTGGCTAGGCCGAACACGTAGTTAAAAAACGTGCTCGTGTAAAAGCTTGTCTGCTCGGCGAGGCGCGCGTTGAACGTGCGGGAGACGACGAGCAGCACGCCGGAGGCAAACACCGCGAGAGTCGGCAGCAGCGGAAAAGAACCGTAGAGCATGCAGAAAATGCCGAGCGCGACCAGCAGAAGGCCCGGCAGCTGATGAAGGCGGAAGCGATGGACGCGCATTTTGAACAGCCCGAACTGATCGACAAGCAGTCCCATCACGCTCTGGCCGAACAGGCCTATTGCGAGAATGGCGGAAACGCTGATGCGGCCGAAGGCATAGTTCGTGCAGGCCGTCGTCGCAACGCCGATTACGCCGCCGATATAAAGATACCAGGGCAGGCCGCGCACGAACGGCTTTTCGCGCCGGAAGAGGATGATGGAGCCGATGAGCAGCAAGCCCACGATATGGATGACCACCGTTGCGGAATACACGCCGTAGAGCGTGGTGAGTCCGCCGTTGACGGTGATCATGACCGCAACGAGGATACCGATGATCAATGAAAGAAGGTAATACATGCCGCTCTCTTTCGCGCCGCAAAGGCAGTTTGCTACGAGCTAGAGTATACAGCGCGGCCTTGACAGGGGATATGACATATGTCACACTAAAGAAAAGAAGTATTCGGGAGGGGGGACTACCGTGAAAAAAACGCTGCTTCCGGCGGGCTATGAAGCGCGGCTGGCGGAATACGGCCTTGGCGGGCTGGACACGGGCGGCGCAGTGCTGATTCAGTATGAGCGCGGCGAATGGCTGCTCAATGAAGGGCACGCAATCGACTATCTGTACATTTTGCTTTCGGGCAAAGCGAAGGTTTCCGTCAGCGTTGAAAACGGGCGGAGTTTATTGCTCTGCTATTATATTTCGGAAGGCCTCATCGGTGACATGGAGCTTATGACGGGCACGCACGAGGCGTTTTCCTCCATGCAGGCGGTCACGCCGCTGACGCTGATCGGGCTGCCGTATGAGCGGTATGCCGCGGTTTTGCGCGCAAACCTGCCGTTCGTGTTGCGGGTCGGCGCGGGACTGGTTGAGAAGCTCGAAGCGAGCATCAAAAACACGTCCGCAACGATCCTGCAGCCGTTCGAACAGCGGCTCTGCGGATATGTGCTGCAGAGCGCGCAGGACGGGTATTTCCGTGAAACGCTTACGAATGTCGCCGATCAGCTCGGGTGCAGTTACCGGCATCTGCTGCGCTGCCTCCAGCGTCTCTGCGAAGAAGGACTCCTCGAAAAAAGGAGCCGCGGTTATTATCTGCTGGACGCCGAAACGCTGAAAAAGCGTGCGTCCGAATAATCGCTCAGCATTCGTTCAGCAATTCGCCGATCGTGTTTTTTAAATACCGGTCTTTCAGATAAACGAAGTTCTGTGAAACAATATAGTCTTTTCCGTCGTCCCATCGCGTGGTTTCGGTGTGGTCGTGCGGGTCGGCGCGCCCGGTCAGCGTGGTGACGCGGTTGTGGATGCGGTTGGCCAGCAGGATCATGTATTGGTTCCTGTCAGGATCGACGGAAAAATGGTTGCCCGTAAAGCCGTTGAGCGCGATGGTGCGCTCGCCAAAACACGCCGGTACTTCGCTGTATGTCTGCACGGGATGTTTGGAATAGCAAAGGTAGCCCATGTGCTGCGAGTACCCGCCGTCGGCCAGTTTCGCGCCGGTGCGGTTCACGCCGATGGTAAGGAGCGTCTTTCGCCCGAGGATATCGCCGCGCAGCAGCCCTTCCGCGAGGCGCCGCATGTCGCCGAGCGTGGAAAACAGGCCCGCGTGGCCGCAGGGACCCGCTTCGCCGCGCCGCATCAGCCGCGCTTTGGGGTCGTGCACGGTCCCGGCGGGACAGGCCGTGTCCACATGGAACGCACCATCGCCCGAAACCGTTCTTTCATAATTATAGCAGACCGTGCCGGAAAGAAGCGCCTGCGGTACGTCCGCAAACGTATGCTCCATGCCGAGCGGCTGAAAAATATTCCGGGAAAGGTATTCAAAAAACGGCTGCCCGGACACGGATTCGACGATATAACGCAGCACCATCGCACCCATGTCGGTGTAAAACCGGCGTTTGGGAGCCGGTGCGGGCCGGATATCGAAAAGCAGGCGTTTTGCCGCCTCCGCGCTGCCGGTCCGGTCGACGCGCGCGCTCGTCTGCAGCGCGGCGCGAAACGAGAGCAGCCCTTCGACAGTCGCGTCACGGATGTGGGCAAAGCGCGGGTCGAGTCTGCCGACGGGGTCGTCCAGAGAGAGTTCGCCGCGCTCGCAGAGCTGCATGACGGCGATGCACGTAAAGAGCTTTGTGACCGATGCTAGATCGAAAATGGAATGTTCGTCCATTGGCGCGGTGTCCGGCACGAACGCGCCGTTTTCAAGCCGCACCTCGCGGATGTTGCCGGAAACGAAGGTTTCGCCGCCGTGCAGGCCGCCGTATGCGCCCGCGATGCCGGTGACGATCCGCCGTTCGCCGACCAGATAGGAAACGCCCTCGTCCAGCAGTTTTCGGTAATCGGTGTTCATGCTTTGCCGTTATGCGTTGCGGTTGCTCCAAAGAGCGTGCCGAACGCGGTGTTTTTCTTTTTCCAGTTGTTTGCAAAGGCTTTTTTCACCGGGGTGGCGGGCAGCTTTTCCGGATCGTACTTTGCGTAAAACGCCGCTTCTTCGCGCACGGCGCGTGCAAGCAGTTCGTCCATCGCCTGTGCGTCGGACGAAGCATCGGCAAACCAGCTTTGTTCAAGCGCGTCCCGCTCCGCGTAAAACGACTGCGGAAGCGTTTTACCGAGCAGTGCGCGGCGGTAAGCTTCCGCCGTGCGCCAGTACCGGTCCGATTCCGCGTCGCCGGGGACGGCCACGGGCGGGCGCGCGGGGTTGCCGAATCGGTAGGGCTTAAAGAGCGAAACGCAGGGCAGCGACGCGCCGGTGAGATAAACCGTCGGAACGCCGCCGTCGAGGGAAACGATCATGCTCGCCGTGGTTTGGTCACCCACCACGCCGCCAAAGTGCATGCAGCAGCTCGAAACCGAGCCGCAGGCAAACGGGTTCTGCAGACCTTCTTCGTGCGTGCGCAGCGCCGCGGCGGCGTCCGAAACGCTTTTCAGCCCGCTCAGCGCGCATTCTGTCTGTTCCCGCCGCTTTTTTGAGCCGGAGAACGCGGTGAACAGCGGGTCCGTGTGCGCTCTGCGAAAATCGCACACGCCGCCGCCATAGCGGTCCCCGTCCAGGCCGATGGAGAGGCGGTTGCTGATGGAGGCCGCGGCATAGCGCTTGACCACCCATTTTTTGCCGCAGGTTTCGAGCACGAAGAGGTTGTTTTGGTCGATCGCCAGAAACGAGTTGTCGTAATAGAACTCGTGATCGTAGCCGCAGTTGCCGCCCTGGCCATAGGTTTCGAGCAGCTCAATCATCATATCCACCGCGGCTTCTGCACTTTGCGCGCGTTCGAGCGCAAGACGCAGAAGGTCCATGCCGGTGAGCGCGGGTTTGCCGTACGGCCCTTTGGTGAACACCGCCTCGTTGCCGATGGCCACGCCCGCTTCGTTGACGCCGATCTCCGCGCCCCAGATCCAGCCGGGACGCGAAAGCAGCACGGCGAGCGTTTCCTTCGCCTGCGGGACGGTGATATAGGTCGCCGCAAGGTCGCGTTCTTTACAGACGCGCGCGGGGTGAAACTCCGTTATCTGCGCTTCGTTGGGGCTGCGGTCGCTGTTCTTGGCAAACAGCGCGCGGCCGCCGGAAACGACGCCGAGCGTATCGCACATGGCGGATTACCTCCAAGCTTCTTTTGTTCGGGGTGCGTTTCTAAAATTCACAGAGTGCGCTTTCACCGTCTCAACTTGCATATTTTTGTTAAACCCTCGCTGCCGCGCCACTGCGCCTGCATTTTTGCCTCAATCGGTAGGCCGATTCGGCAAAACTGCATCTTTCAGATTCCAGAAACACACCATAAAGTATAGCATATTTTGCTGCGGCAGAGCACCGGTCAAACGCATCCGGCGGGAACGGATCAGGTTGAGCGAGAGGCGGCAAATGTGATACAATACTTTGGCATACGAACATGGAGGCGCTTATGGAACTGGACCCGCTGGCAATCCGAAACTTGCTGATCTGGATCGCCCTTGCGCTGGGCGGCACGGTCTTTCTTGGCGCAACGCCGAGCTGGATGCGCTGCGGCGCAAAGAGCGCGGATCCATCCGCGGCGGCCGCGATGTTTGCGCTTTTGCTTGCGGGGACGCTTACCGCGCTGCTTGCGTACGAGGGTGCGCTTTCGCCGCTTTTGACGCTGGGGAAGGAACAATACCTTTATCTTGCGCTCGGCGGGCTGCTTTCCGCGCTGACGTGGCTTTGCCTGTTCACCGCGCTTACCGGCGGGTATGTGAGCAAGGTTATCCCGGTCTACGCGCTGTGGTATGTCCTTTCGCTGATTGCGTCGCACTTCCTTTTCGGCACGGCGATGGGCCTTTGGAAAATTTGCTGCATCGTTGGGATATTGCTCGGGCTGGTGTTCATCGAAAGCGACATGAAAAATATCGGCGGACGGCTTGGATTCGGCTATGCGCTGATTGCGGCGCTTGCCGCCGCGGGCACGGAGCTGATCCGGCGCGGTATGCCCGGCCCGGCGATCGATGACACGCTGTTTCATGCGGGCCGCTCGATTGCCGCCTGCGTCATTCTCTGGGTGTTTGCGTTCGCCCGCGGCAAACAGCGGACGCTGGGCGATCTCAACGCGCGCGGCTGGGTCGGCGTTTCGTTTGCGGGGCTGAGTCTCGCGGGCAGTTACGCCTGCGACTATTACGCGGCGCTTCGCGGCGAAATCAGTTATCTTGCGCCTATCGGCATCCTGGCGTTTTTGTTTGTGATGCTGTTTGCGCGCATGTTTCAGAAAGAAAAGCAAACCGGGTCGGTCGTATTCGGCACCTTTTTGGTGCTGCTGGGCCAGTTCGGCATCCTCATGGGATTTTAGGAGCAATAAATGGTAAAACTCTGTGTATTTGATTTAGATGGAACGTTGATTTACACGCTGGCGGACCTTGCGGCGAGCGTCAATTTTGCGTTGCAAGAATGTGGATTTCCACAGCTGAGCGAAGAGCAGGTTGGCGCGATTGTCGGCCACAGCACGGGCTATATGTCCGAACACGCGGTGCCGCCGGACAAAATCGAGTCCGCGCCGCATATGCTCGAACTGTTTCAAAAGCACTATTCAAAGCATCTGCTCGACCGCTCAAAGCCGTATGACGGCATGATCGACGCGGTGCTGCGCATCAAAGCCGCCGGCGTGAAGCTTGCGGTGGTTTCCAACAAACCGCACGCGGACACGGTCAAAGTTATCAGCGCGCTGTACCCGAAGGATACGTTTTCACTCGTGCTCGGGCGGACGAACAAATTTGCGGTCAAGCCCGCGCCGGACTCGCTGAACTTTACGATGGACTTTTTTGGCGTAACGCCGGAGGAGACAGTCTACGTTGGAGATTCGGACGTGGACGTGGAGTTTGCCCGCAATGCGGGGATGCGCTGCGTCTGCGTAACCTGGGGGTACCGCACCGTGGCGGAACTGCTTGCCGCGGGAGCGGTCTGCATGACGGAGGACCCGAAACGCCTGCCGGAACTGGTGCTTGGCGCGGACGGGAGGGCGCAATGCTGATTAACGTTTACGATTTCGACAACACGATCTACCGCGGGGATTCCTCATACGATTTTTATATGCACTGCCGACGGAAATATCCGCGTGTGCGGCGCGATGTGCTCGGCGCGATCCCGCTTATGATCGACTTTGCCATCCACCGGCGCGATAAAACGCGTTCCAAACAGCGTTTTTATCATTATCTTTCGTTCGTGCCGGACATGGAACGGGAAGTCGCCGAATTCTGGAGCACGCGCGAAGCGAACCTGAAACAATGGTATCTTGAGCAGAAGCGGGAAGACGACCTGATTATCTCCGCGTCGCCGGTGTTTTTGCTCAAACCCGTGTGCGACCGGCTCGGCGTGGCGCTGATTGCGTCCAAAGTCGACCCGAAAACGGGGCTGTACGACGGCAGAAACTGTCACGACGAGGAGAAGGTGCGCCGTCTGCGCGCCGAGCGGCCGGAAGTTGAAATCGGCCAATTTTATTCCGACAGCCTCTCCGACGCGCCGCTGGCGCGCATCGCGCGCGAAGCGTTCCTTGTGACGGACGACGAAATCAAGCCGTTTCCGCCTGTCTGAAGACTTGAAACCACATAACTGCAGCAAAAAGCCGCGCAAAATGCGCGGCTTTTTACGATACATAACGTTCGGCGGTTCAGCCGCCAAGATAGGCTTTTTTGACCGCGTCGTTGGTGAGCAGCTCTTTTGCCGGTGCGTGCAGGACGATTTTGCCGGTTTCCAGCACGTACCCGCGCGTGGCGATGGAGAGCGCCATCAATGCGTTTTGCTCGACGAGCAGGATCGTCGTGCCGGTCTTGTTGAGCTCCTGTATGATTTCAAAAATCTGCTCCACCAAAATTGGCGCAAGACCCATGGAAGGTTCGTCCAGCATCATGAGTTTTGGCCGGGACATCAGCGCGCGGCCCATGGCGAGCATCTGCTGTTCGCCGCCGGAGAGCGTGCCGGCGACCTGCCTGCGGCGCTCCTTGAGGCGCGGGAAGCGCTCGTATACGTTGGCGAGAGATCCCTCTACGGTTGTGCGCGGCGCGGTGAAAGCACCCATTTCAAGGTTTTCTTCCACGCTCATCTGCAGGAACACGCGGCGGCCTTCCGGAACATGCGCAATGCCGCGGCCAACGATTTTGTGCGGGGCTACGCCCTTGAGGCTCTTTTCCTCAAAGGTGATATCGCCCGTCTTGGTGCGCAGCAGGCCGGAAACGGTTTTCAGGATGGTCGACTTGCCGGCGCCGTTTGCGCCGATCAGCGAGACGATTTCACCCGTTTCCACGCTGAAGGAGACGTTCTTGATCGCATGGATGTTGCCGTAGTAGACGTTGATATTCTGTACGTTCAGCATCAGGCGCTCGCCTCCTTTCCGCGGCCGAGGTACGCTTCGATCACGACCGGGTCGGACTTGATCTGCTCCGGCGTGCCTTTGGCGATGATCTTGCCGTAGTTGAGCACGGCGATGCCTTCACAGATGCCCATCACGAGGTTCATGTCGTGCTCGATGAGCATAATGGCGATTTCGAACGTGTTGCGGATTTTGCGGATGTTCTCCATCAACTCGCCCGTTTCCGAGGGGTTCATCCCCGCGGCGGGTTCGTCCAGCAGAAGCAGTTTCGGGCTGGTCGCCAGCGCGCGGACGATTTCCAGCCTGCGCTGTGCGCCGTAGGGCAGCGAACCCGCGGGCTGGTCCGCAAGATTCTGCATATCGAAGATCGAGAGCAGTTCCAGCGCGGTTTCATGTGCCTTGCGTTCGCTGGTCCAGTAGGCCGGCAGACGGAACAGCGCGCTGAAAAGCGAGTAGGTGAACGCGTTGTGGAGGCCGATTTTCACATTGTCTTCCACCGAGAGGTCCTTAAACAGCCGGATATTCTGGAACGTACGCGCGATGCCCAGCTTTGTGAGCTGGTGCGTCGATTTGCCGCGGATGTCCATGCCGTCGAGCAGGATGACGCCGCGCGTGGGCGTATAGACGTTGGTCAGAAGATTGAACACCGTCGTTTTGCCCGCGCCGTTGGGGCCGATCAGACCGGCGATCTCCGTGCGGCCGATCACAAGGTTAAAATCGTCCACGGCGTGCAGGCCGCCGAAATCGATGCCGAGATGGTGGATATCGAGAATCGGGATTGCGCCGAGGTCGCGCTCCGGAATCATGCCAAGGCTTGGCAGCGGAACGAGGTTATCCATTTTCTTCACCCGCCTTTCCAGCGGATTTCTTCCGCCCTGGCTTCCAGTTGATGATTTTTTCAAGAATATGCGAAAGCGAGAAATCGTACATGCCCATCAGCCCCGACGGTTTGAAGATCATGACCATAATCAGCAGCAGCGAATACACGATCATGCGGTATTCCGAGAATGCGCGCAGCATCTCCGGCACGGCGGTGAGCACCGTCGCAGCCAGCACGGAACCGACCATGGACCCCATGCCGCCGAGCACGACCATCACGAGGATTTCGATGGACTTCATAAAACCGAAGCTCGAAGGGTTCAGTATGCCGAGATAGCCCGCATAGAGTGAACCTGCAACGCCCGCGAAGAACGCGCTGGCTGCAAAGCCGAGCACTTTATAATAGGTAACATGGATGCCGCAGGCGTCCGCGGCGATCTCGTTTTCGCGGATGGAGAGAATCGCGCGGCCATGGCGGGATTTCATCATCGTATGGATTAAAAAGCACACGATGCCGACGCAGAGGAACGTATTGAAAAACGTTGTAGTTTTCGGGATACTCTTCAGGCTCGCCGCGCCGTATGTCAGCTTGAAGCCGAGAACGCTGTCGATGTTGAGCAGCACAACGCGGATAATCTCGCCGAAACCCAGCGTGATGATGGCCAGATAGTCACCCTTGAGGCGCAGCGCCGGGATGCCGATCATGATGCCGAACAGGCCGGCGACGACCCCGCCGAGCAGCAGGCCGATTGGAAACGCCACGGACGCGTCCAGCCCCACGCGCGTCATGAAGATTGCGGAAGCATACGCGCCGACCGCCATGAAACCTGCGTGACCGAGCGGCAGCTGGCCGAGGTAGCCGGTCGAAATATTCAGCGAGACCGTCAGGATGATATTGATGCCGAGGAGCATCAAAACCTTCGTATAATAATTACTCACCGCACCGCCCTTGATCAGCGCGGTGCCGCCGAATAAAAATGCGGCGAACAACAGCGCGTTGATCAGGTAGCGAAGCGGCATCGGGATTTTCTTATATTGCTGACTCATTTTGCCACCTCAAACCTTCTCCTGCATCGGTTTGCCCAAAAAGCCCGTGGGCTTGACGAGCAGCACGATGATCAGGATGGCGAACACCACGCCGTCTTTCCAGACGGAAAGGCCGACCGCCGAAACCAGCGCTTCGGCAAGGCCGATGGCAAAACCGCCGATCATTGCGCCCGGGATGGAGCCGATGCCGCCGAGCACCGCCGCGACAAAGGCTTTTAAGCCCAGCATCGCACCCATGGTCGGGGTCGCCTGCGGATAAGCCGAGCAGTAGAGCACGGAGCCGATGCCGGCCAGCGCGCTGCCGATGGCGAACGTGAACGTGATGGTGCTGTTGATGTTGATACCCATGAGCTGCGCGGCGTCGGTATCCTCGCTGACCGCGCGCATGGCCTTGCCCATCTTGGTTTTCTGCACCAGAAACGTGAGCAGGATCATCGACACGGCGGAGGTGATCACCGTTACGACCGCATTGCCGGAAATATCGATGGAGCCAAGCGAAAGCGCCGGGATACTGAAAAAGCTCGGAATGACCTGCGCGCTGGCTCCGAACACCATCTGCGCCACATTCTCGAGCAAAAAGGAAACGCCGATTGCCGTGATCAAAAGGGAAATTCGCGGCGCGCCGCGCAACGGCTTGTACGCGGCTTTTTCAATAAACACGCCGAGCAGCGTGCAGCCGAGAATTGCGGCAAGGATGGCGAACACGGGGTTTGTCGCGAACTTCGCCATGGAAATCCAGGCGATGTATGCGCCGATCATAATGATATCGCCGTGCGCAAAGTTTAACAGCGTGATGATGCCGTACACCATGCTGTAGCCGAGCGCGACCAGGGCATAGATCGAGCCGGCCTGCAGACCGTTGACGATCTGCCGCAAAATTGTGGAATAGACGGACATACTCTTACCTTCCTCCGGTGGGCGGACGGTGCCGCCGCGGGGTTATAACACGGGTGCGTCCCGCGCCGCTTTTTGCTCTGCGGCGCGGGACGTAATGTTTGCCGATTGTACTTACAAACGCGGATTAATAGGTTTCTTTGTAGGTCTCCGCGCCGTCGGTGACCGTCATGATGACCGCGCTCTTAATCGGGTTGTTGAACTCGTCGAACGTATAGCCGGATTCGCTGGTGATGCCCTGTACGGTAGCGCCTTCGCTCTTGATGCCGTCAATGATCGCCTGCTTGTATTCGTCGCTGGCGGGCGCCGCGCCGGTCTCCTCGGCCTTGGCCAGGGCTGCAACCAGCACCATCGCCGCGTCGTATGCGGTTGCCGCAAACATGTTCAGCGTGTCCGCGCCATAGGCGGCGGTGTAGGCTTCTTCAAAGGCCTTGACCGCGTCGGTGGAACCGGGCGCGTAGGCGGAGCAGAAGCAGCTGCCTTCGAGATCTTCGGCGCTTGCATAAGCGGAAACACCCGCCCAGCCGTCGCCGCCAAGGAACGTTGCGGTCAGGCCGAGTTCACGCGCCTGGGTTACGATCAGGCCGTCGTCCTGGTAGTAGTTCGGGCAGAATACCACGTCCGGGGCGGCCGCGAGGATATTGGTGAGCTGGGAGTTGAAGTCCACGTCGCCTTCGGCATAGCCCTCTTCGGCTACGATTGTGATGCCGACGTCTGCACACTTGGTTTTGAACGCGTCCGCGAGGCCGACGGAATAATCGTTGCCGGTCATGGTCAGGATCGCCGCGGTGGTTGCGCCGAGCTTGTCGGCGGCGTATTCCGCCATCTTTTCGCCCTGGAACGGGTCGATGAAGCACGTGCGGAATACGTTGCTGTAGGTCGTGCCGGTCGTCTCGTCATAGGTGACGGCTGCCGCGGTCGCGGATGCCGTGATCATCGGCATGTTGATCGGATACGCTTCGCCGACGACCGCGATGGTGTTGCCGGTGAGCACGTCGCCGATGAGCGCCGTGATGCCTTCGTCGACCATGCGCGTGAACGCCGTGATCGCTTCGGTCGAGTCGCCCTTGTTGTCGTAAACGATGGTTTCAATCTGCTTGCCGTTTACGCCGCCGGCGGCGTTGACCTGGTCGATATAGAGCTGCGCGCCGTTTTTAACGGCAAGGCCGTATACCGCATAGTCGCCGGTGTGCGGACCGAGGATGCCGACCTTAATGGTTTCGGCGTCCGAAGAGGCCGCTTCGGTCGCTGTTTCGGTGGTGTCCGCAGCTTCGCCAGCCGCGGCCGTGTCGGTTTTCGCCGTGCAGCCGGCCAGCGTGGCAAACGCCATCATCATGACCAATACGATGCAGAGCAATTTCTTCATGTTCGTTTCCTCCTGGTTGCTTTTATTGTTCTTTTCAAAAACGCGCTTGCGTATTGAAACTTGTTGATCGGTGCGCCTGGATTCTTTATTGATATAAAAAGCGGTTCCGAATACGGAACCGCCTTTGAATCCCTTAAACAGGTGTTCAGGTTTGTTCCGCGTTTGGGCCTCTGTGCGTAAGTACCAGTCGAAGCGTAAGTCCAATCAGAGCTACAGCGACAGGCAATAACAAAACGCTCAACGTAAGAACGTTGAGCGTGCTAATAATCAGGATGGTGGCGGCGCTTGCGCAGGTAAAAGCGGCCGTAGTCGGATACGGCTTAGCGTTCGTCTGGTTTTGCATTGCAAAAACCTGCGGCATTTTGCGACCCCTTTCATATAGAATATATGATATTGGGGATAATCTAGCATCATTCCGGCGGCTTGTCAAGCAAAAATGATATATTTTTGGAAAATTCTTTTATTCGGCGCGGCGCTTGATACAATAGAAGCAGCGGAATTTATGGTTCTGCTCCGCGTTTTCAGACGATGGGGCAAAGGATAAATTTCTTTTTGGTTCAAGGCTCTTTCAAAAAAACGGTGCGGTCCGTTTCCTTTATGGAGGATGTGCGGGCGGACACGAACGATTGGAGACGGATATGGATTCTCCCATTCAAGTAAAAAGCGAGGTCGGGCGTTTAAAGCGTGTGCTGCTGCACCGGCCCGGGCAGGAACTCGAAAATCTGATGCCGGAGTATCTTTCCCGGCAGCTGTTTGAGGATATCCCGTATCTCGTGCATGCGCGCGAGGAACACGACCGCTTTGCCGAAACCCTGCGCGAATGCGGCGTACAGGTCGATTACCTGCTCGACTTGACGGCCGAGGCCGTTCATGAAACGGGCGTAAAGGCGCGCATCGTCGACGATTTCGTTGCGGAAGCGGGCATTTCCGCACGCGGGGCGGAGGACGCCGTGCGGGCCTATCTTCTGGAGATGCCCGTGCCGCAGATGCTCGCGGCCATGGTGCGCGGCGTGCGCAAAAACGAGCTCGGCAAACGCGAGCGCAGGCATCTTGTGGACTATATCGACGACGCGTACCCGTTTTATGTGGACCCGATGCCGAATCTGTATTTCACACGCGATCCGTTTTTTATGGTAGGCGGCGGCGTTTGCATCTCGAGCATGGCCAACCGCGTGCGCGCGCGCGAAACGCTGTTCGGCAGCTATCTGTTCGCGTTTCATCCCGTCTACCGGAACACGCCCGTGTGGCACCAAAGAAGCGATCCGTTCCCCATCGAGGGCGGGGACGTGCTGGTGCTCTCGGACAAAGTGATCGCCGCCGGCATTTCGCAGCGCACCAACCCGAACGCCGTGGAGGAACTCGCCGACCGGCTGATCGATGGAGAGACGGGGATTGAGCGCGTGCTGGCCATCGACATTCCGAAAGTTCGCTCCTATATGCATCTCGACACCGTCATGACGATGGTCGACCGGAACAAATTTACGATCCACCCTTCGATTCTGCCGCGGCTGAAGGTGTTTTCACTCGTTAAGAAAAACGGAAAAATCTCCGTCGAACCGGAGCGGCATAAGCTCGCCGACGTGTTCCGCGAGGCGCTGCAGCAGGATCGGGTCGATATGATTGAATGCGGCGGCGGCAGCGCGATCGACGCCGCGCGCGAGCAATGGAACGACGGGACGAATACGCTTGCGGTCGCCCCGGGCGAGGTGATCGCCTTTTCGCGCAACTATGTTACCAACGGCATTCTGCGCGATCATGGCGTACGCGTGCACGAGATACCGAGCGCGGAGCTCTCCCGCGGACGCGGCGGGCCGCGCTGCATGAGCATGCCGCTTTGGCGGGAATAGTGCGAATTTTACCGAAAAATCAAGCTGGGTTTCAGCGATTAATTTCTGAGGGAGGATGCAAATGAACCTGCACGGAAGAAGTTTTTTGACGTTGCTGGACTATTCGCCGGAGGAAATCCGGTATCTGCTCGATCTGAGCCTTCAGCTGAAGCGCGAAAAACAGGAGCGGAATTTCCCCATGCGGCTGAAAAACCGCAACGTCGTGCTGCTCTTCGACAAAACCAGCACGCGCACGCGCTGCGCGTTCGAGGTGGCCGCGCTGGACGAAGGCGCGCACGCGACATTCTTGAGCAACAGCCAGATGGGCAAAAAGGAATCGATCGAAGACACCGCAAAGGTGCTCGGCCGGTTTTACGACGGTATCGAATACCGTGGATTTTCGCAGACGCTGGTCGAAGACCTCGCACGGTTTTCCGGTGTGCCGGTCTGGAACGGGCTGACCGACCGCTATCATCCGACGCAGGTGCTCGCCGACCTGATGACCATCGAGGAGCACACGGGCAGGCCGCTCAGCGGCACGAAACTCGTGTACGTGGGCGACGCGCGCAACAACATGGGTAATTCGCTCATGATCGGCTCGGCCAAGATGGGGCTGCGGTTCACCGCAATCGCGCCAAAAGCGCTCTGGCCGGACGAATCCCTCGCCGCCGAAATGCAGAAGCTGGCCGAAGCGACCGGCGGGACGATTTCTTTTTCGGAATCGACCGACGCCGCGGCGGGCGCGGACGCCGTCTATACGGACGTTTGGGTGTCCATGGGCGAGGAAGCGCACTTTGCCGAGCGTATCGCGCTGCTCGAGCCGTACCGCGTGGACATGGAACTGATGCAAAAGACCGGCAACCCGGACGCGCTGTTTCTGCATTGCCTGCCGTCGTTCCACGACCGTAATACGTCCGTTGGTAAAGAGATCTTCGAAAAATTCGGGCTGCGGGAAATGGAAGTCAGCGACGAAGTGTTCCGCTCGCGTCACAGCGTCGTGTTCGACGAAGCGGAAAACCGCATGCACACGATCAAGGCGGTCATGGTCGCGACGCTCGGCGAATGACAGCGTCCCCCGCGTAAAATGCCGCCCATAAACCTGCAAAAACGGCGGTTTGTGCACAGATATTATTGAAAACTAAAAATAATTAAGATATAATACCCGCAATGCGACTTTTGTTTCTTGCGGGGTGCGCGCCGGTTCGGTGGCTTCAGCCGGACGGCGGCGCTGGGAATTCACTGCGAATGGAGGAAAAAGGGAAGATGGAAGAACGGTATCAAAACGATGTTGCGGTGGAAGTGCCGCGCGTCCTGCTGCCGAAAAAAGGAACGAATTACTATAAGTGGGCGGTCGTTGCGTGCGATCAGTTCACTTCTCAGCCGGAATATTGGGAGGAAGCAAAGCGCATCGCCGGTAAGGCGCCTTCCACGCTGGAACTCATCCTGCCGGAAGCGTATCTGGAAAAGCCCGGCGAGGAAGAACGCATCGCCGGCATCAAAACGCATATGCATGAATATCTCGACAAAGGCGTGCTGGAAGAAATGCCGCAGGGATTCGTGCTTGTGACGCGTACCGTCGGCGGCAGCACCCGCACGGGGCTGATGATGGCGCTGGACCTGGAAGCGTACGATTACGCGAAGGGCTCCGAAACGCTGATCCGCGCGAGCGAAGGCACGATCGTTTCCCGCATCCCGCCGCGGATGCGCATCCGCGAGGGCGCGCCGATTGAGCTGCCGCATATCCTCGTGCTCATCGACGACCCGGACCGTACGGTTATCGAACCGCTCGCACTCAAAAAGAGCGAACTTAAAAAGCTTTACGATACGGACCTGATGCAGGAAGGCGGCCATATTACCGGCCATCTCGTTTCGGGTGAAGACGATATTTTCGGTGTGCTCAACGCGCTGGGCCGTCTCAAGGACGCTGCGCGGTTCCGTGAAAAATACGGCGAGCATGCGCCGCTGCTCTTTGCAATGGGCGACGGCAACCACAGCTTTGCGACCGCGAAAGCCTGCTGGGAAAAGATTAAAGCGGGCATTCCGGAAAGCGAATGGGCGGACCATCCTGCGCGGTATGCACTGGTGGAGGTTGAAAACGTGCACGACGAAGGCATCGTGTTTGAGCCGATTCACCGCGTCGTGTTCGGCGCAAGCGGGAACCGCGCGATCGAAACCCTGCTGCGTCATCTCAAGGCGCAGAACGGCTGCGCACGCGTAGAACTCGGGCGCATGCCCTGCGCGCAGGGCGGCGACGAGCACATTATTCCGTTTATCACCGGCGAGGTCGAGGGTGCGTTCGTCGTGACCTGCCCCAAGACACAGCTTGCGGTCGGCACGCTGCAGGCGGCCATCGACGAACTGCTCAAGGAGATTGCAGGCACCGAGGTGGACTATATCCATGGCGCGGACGTGGTGAAGGAACTTTCCAAAAAAGGCGGCGCAATCGGGTTCTTGCTGCCCGCCATGAGAAAGAGCGAGTTTTTCCCGACCGTGATTTACGACGGCGCGCTGCCCAGAAAGACCTTCTCCATGGGCGAAGCGAATGAAAAGCGCTATTACATGGAGTGCCGCAGGATCGAAAAGGAATAAACAGGGGATTTTTGCGCAGGGTACTGCGCTTTGAATGGAACGGAGGAATTGCCAGGTGGCCGTTAAGGTAGTGAAATTCGGCGGAACAAGTCTCTGCAGCGCCGAAAACTTCAAAAAAGTCAAGGACATCGTCCAGGCCGATAAGGCGCGTAAATACGTCGTCCCTTCCGCGCCGGGGAAACGCTTTCCCGGCGACGAGAAGATTACGGACCTGCTCTATCTTTGCTATGCGCAGCACGCCGGCGGGCTTTCGTTTGACGAAACGTTCGATCAGATCGTTGAGCGTTATGTCGGCATCGAAACCGAACTCGGACTGAAAACGGGCATTGCGGCGGAACTTTCCGCGATCAAGAAAAATATCATTGCCGGCGCGAGCGAAGATTATATCGCGAGCCGCGGCGAATATTTAAGCGGAATGCTGCTTGCGGACTACCTCGGTTTTGGGTTCCTCGATGCGGCGGAACTCGTCAGTTTCCATTCGGACGGCACCTACGACGACGAGACCACCCAGAAATGGACGCAGATGCTCGCCAGCACCGAGCGCGTCGTCGTACCCGGCTTCTACGGGCGCAAGCGGGACGGCAGCATCAAGACCTTTTCGCGCGGCGGCAGCGACATCACCGGTTCCATCGTTGCGCGCGCCGTGCAGGCGGACGTATACGAAAACTGGACGGACGTTTCCGGCTTTCTGATGGCTGATCCGCGGATTGTGGACAACCCCAAAGTGATTTCGATCGTGACCTACAGCGAACTGCGCGAGCTGAGCTATATGGGTGCGACCGTGCTGCATGAGGACGCGATTTTTCCGGTGCGCCGCGCGCAGATTCCCATCAACGTGCGCAATACCAATCGTCCGGACGACGAAGGCACCATGATTATTCCGGACGGGTATCTCAAGTATTACAAACGCGAGGGCGTTCTCACGGGCGTTGCCGGCCGCACGGGATTTACGGTCATCACCGTGTATAAGGACAACATGCACAACGAGGTGGGCTTCGGCTATCGTCTGCTGCGCGTGCTGGACCGCTACAATATTTCCTTCGAGCATATTCCAAGCGGCATCGACACCATGAGCCTCGTCATTTCGGATGCGAAACTCAAGGAACACCTTGAGGCCGTCCTGCGTGAAATTCAGCGCGACTGCGAGCCGCAGTCCATCGAACTGCACTCCAACATGGCGCTGGTGGCGACCGTCGGCAAGGGCATGATCCGCTCCCTCGGCGTGGCCGCGCGGCTTTTCGGCGCGCTCTACGAGGCGGGCGTGAACGTGCGCATGATCGACCAGGGTTCTTCGGAAATGAACATCATCGTCGGCATCGAAAACGACGACCTGCCAGCCGCGGTGCGTGCGATTTACCGCGCGTTTGCGTAAAACTGACTTATCATAAGAAATACGCCTCCCAGTTGGGAGGCGTATTTTGTGTTTGGAATTCAAACGCACGGAAACGTTATTATTGCCGGAACGAGCCGTTTTTTTCAACCAGCAGTTTCACGCCGTATCCGGCGACGGGGGCAAGCAGAATCAGCCCCGTTTCCCATGCGCCCTGCACAAACAATGCCGCGGCCATGACGGAGGGGTAAATCAGCGCGAAGAGTTTCAGACTTTTGGAGTACCGCCGGCCGAAGAGCAGGATCCACGCGCCGACAAACGGCATAAACACCGTCAGCACGACCATGCCGATCGTGCGGTTGCGCTCGGCCTGCGTTTCCTGCCGGACGACGACGATTTGCGGCGGTTCTTTCTGCGGGAGCAGGGCCTGCCCGCAGCTTGGACAGTATGCGCTGAACGATTTTGTTCCGCAGTTGGTGCAGACGCGCGGCTGCGCTCCCGCGGGGGTGCCGCAGGTTGGGCAAAACCCGGTGTCGAAACGGGTATGACAGTTATTGCAGATATAGTCAAATGCATTTGAACCGCAGCTGGGGCATGCTGTCCGCGTGTCGTCGTATTGTGTATTACAGTAATTGCAAACTTTCATAAAATCTCCCGCATCGGCCGGTTTTGTTTTTTCAAGCGCAGAACGACGCGGCCAGCGCGGAGAGCATGTCTACGACCTTCTCCATGGATTCTGCGCTGATGAACTCGTATCTGCCGTGAAAATTATAGCCGCCCGTGCAGAGGTTGGGGCAGGGCAAACCCATATAGGAGAGCCGCGCTCCGTCCGTGCCGCCCCGGATGGGTTCCAAACGTGGCTGCATACCGACGCTTTCCATGGCGCGCTCGGCTGCCTCCACGATGGAGCGGTCAATTTTTTGTTTCATGTTGAAATATGTGTCGCGCAGATCGAGCGAGACGGTCCCGTCGCCGTATTTCCGGTTCAGGAAGCTGCAGGCCTGCCGCATCAATTCTTTTTTGTGTTCGAACTTTTCCGCGTCATGATCGCGGATGAGGTAATATAAATCCGCGTGATCGGGACAGCCGCTGATGCGCTCCAGATGGAAAAACCCTTCGTAATCGGAAGTGCAGGCGGGGTTTTCAAAACGTGGCAGTAGGTCGTGCAGTTCCATGCAGACAAGCGAGGCGTTTACCATGCGGCCCCTGGCGCTGCCGGTGTGCGTGCTCACGCCCTGGATATGAATTTTTGCGCTTGCAGCGTTGAAACATTCATAGTTGATCTCGCCGAGCGCACCGCCGTCCACGGTATAGGCAAGGTCCGCATTGAAGCGCGCCACGTCGAAAAGGTCCACGCCGCGGCCGACCTCCTCGTCCGGCGTAAAGCCGATGCGGAGCGCTCCGTGTTCGGGTGCGCCGGGGGAGAGCAGACGCTCGCAGAGCGTCATGATTTCGGCCACGCCGGCTTTGTCGTCCGCGCCGAGCAGCGTCGTGCCGTCGGAACAGATAATCTCCTCGCCGATGTGATCGAGCAGTTCGGCCGAAGTCTTGGGCGAAAGCACATACCCCTCGCTCATGGCGATGTCGCCGCCGTCGTAATTTGGCGTTAGAACCGGCTTGACGTTTGCGCCGCTGACCGCGTCGGACGTGTCCATGTGCGCCAGCAGGCCCACGACAGGCGCGTTCTTTTCTGTGTTGGCCGGAATCGTCGCGGTTACGTAACCGTGTTCGTCGAGCGCAACATCCTGCGCGCCGAGCGCGGTCAGTTCGCCGAAGAGCAGTTTTGCCAGATCGAACTGTTTTTTTGTGCTTGGGATGGTGTCCATATCCTGCCTGGACTGCGTGTCGATTTTTACATATCTGAGAAAGCGTTCTTTTACCGTTTCCATCTTGATGCAAATTCTCCGTTTCTTCTGGTTTGTATTGCCGTTAAAGCTAGCATACCACCCCCGGCCGGATGCTGACAAGCGCCGCGCGTCAAAATCGGAAAAGGCGCTTCGCTTTTTGCGAAACGCCTTTTGAGTCGGTTTAACTTGTATTCCGATTATATCCGATTTTGCCGGAATAAAGGGGAACGAGTTAGCGGTTGTTCTTGTGATTCTGGAAACAAGCGCTGCAGTAAACGGGGCGATCGTTTCTCGGTTGGAACGGGATTTTGGTGGGCGCACCGCAGTCTGCACAGATCGCGTCATACATTTCGCGATCGGAATTACGGGTCGCCTTACGGTTTGCGCGGCAATCCTTGCAGCGGACGGGTTCGTTCTGGAAGCCCTTCTCCGCATAGAATTCCTGCTCGCCGGCTGTGAAGATAAACTCTTTACCGCAATCCTTGCACACCAGTGTCTTGTCTTCGAACATTTGGATTTTTTCCCCTTTTCGGTTCATGATTTTTTGATACCCGTGCGTCGGCTGACCTGGTTTTTGCCCCCACACCCGCCAACTGGAAGGGTCGCTACCCGGCATAACGCCTCTCACTACTGCTCCTCTCGGCGCTTCACGCGCCGGTTGGACTTACTCCTAGACCGCACCATGCTCACAGATCGTTTGATCTGCTTACGTGGATCGTTTTGCCTGCGACTGGCTTCGACTTTCAACCACAGACCCGATTCACGGACACCAAACTCATTATAGAGCACGTCACACAGTAATTGCAAATAGTTTTTTTATAAACAATTTACGATTATTCCCCGAACGGCGGGCGTTTTTCGGCGTTGAACGCCGCCGGGACGACGAGCGGGAGGCTAGCGGTGTGCAGGTTCCGCGCTTTCATACTGCGCGCGCGGACCGCCGACGTATTTCGGGCGCGTCTTGGCCAGGACCAGCGTTGCTTCGCCGATTCTGCGCAGGTCGGTATGCACCGGCACGACGACCGGGCGCAGATGCATGCCGATCAGCGTACCGCCGATGTCCATGCCGAGCGCCGCCTGCGCATTTACGTTTTCAACCATCACGCGGTCGGGCAGATGTTCGTATACTTCGGTTTCAAACGCGCCGCCGGCGTGCAGCCAGGGTTTGACCCATACTTCCTGCAGGCGGTAACGCTCCATGCAGGCGCGGCTTGTACAGATGGCGCGGTTGATGTGTTCGCAGCCCTGCACCGCGAGAAAAAGATTTGCCGCTTCAATCTGTGGGAGCGCGCCGGCCAGGACGGCTTTCGCCGCGTCCTCGCTGGAAGCGGAGCCGATGCGTTTGCCCAGAATTTCGCTGGTCGAGCAGCCGATCACGAAGATTTCGCCCGGGCGCGGCTCTGCGGACGCGAGTAAAATGGAAACGGCCTGGGCCGCTTGTTTTTCAATTTCGGTAAAGTTCATTTGCGGGGTGTCCTTTCGCGGTTTTCCTTCAGCTACACAGTATAGCACAGTTTCCGCAAAATTGGGGATTTTCGTTTTTTACGCGGGAAATTGCGTGTGCTATACTGGTCACATGGAATGGATTGAACCGCTGATTGCCTGGTATAAAAAGAACGCCCGCGACTTACCCTGGCGCAGAACGAACGACGCATACGCCATATGGGTCAGCGAAATCATGCTGCAGCAAACGCGCGTGGCCGCCGTGCTGCCATATTACGAACGTTTTATGCGCGAACTGCCGGATGTCACGGCGCTTTCGCGCGTTTCCGGCGAGAAACTGCATAAGCTCTGGGAAGGATTGGGGTATTACAGCCGCGCAAACAACCTCAAGCGCGCCGCGTGTGAAATCGTTGCGGCGCACGAAGACGGGATGCCGCGCACATATGAAGAACTGCTCAAGCTGCCGGGCATCGGCGCATATACGGCGGGCGCCGTGGCGTCTATCGCGTTCGGCGAGGCCGTGCCTGCAATCGACGGCAACGTGCTGCGCGTATACGCGCGGCTCACCGCGTCCGAGCGGGACGTGCGTGACCCGGCATATAAAAAGGAAGTGCGCGCCGCAATCGCGCCGCTTGTACCGGAAAGCGGTCCCGGCGAGTTCAACGCGGCGCTGATGGAGCTCGGCGCGCTCGTCTGCCTGCCCGGCGGCGCGCCGAAGTGCGGCGAATGCCCCGTGCGCCCGTATTGCAGGGCGTTTGCACTGGGCAAAACGGCAGAATTGCCAAAGGTCGGTAAAAAGCCTGCGCGAAAGATCGAGCAAAAGACGGTGTTCGTGCTCGCGGAAAACGGCCGCCCGGTCGGGTACCGCCGCCCGGAAACCGGCCTGCTCGCGGGACTTTGGCAGCTGCCGGACACGGCCGGCACGCTGCGCGATTCGGAGGCGGCGGACTGGCTCGGCGCGCGCGGGCTGCATCCGGCCGGCGAACTGCGTTTTTATACCCGGAAGCACATCTTCACGCATATCGAGTGGCATATGCGCGTCTGCGCCGCGGAAATCGCCGAAGCGCAGCTGCCAGAAGGCTGGGTTTTGCTGGACGAAACGCATGCGCTGCCGACGGCGTATCGGGTCTGCCTGCAATAAAAGGCGGCGCCGGTTGATCGAAAAGTTCTTTTTGCAGGGCTTTACCCCAGCGCCCCCACCCAAGGGACGTGTCCCCTGGGAATTCCATTTTTTAGAATGCTTGCAAAAGAAATGCGTTTTTAGGGTTTTGCGACTCTATGCGGCGGTTTGGAGGCGGAGTCTCCAGCGTGTCCTTATCGGCAGACGAAACGGCGGCAGAATGCCGCCGTTTCGATTTTGGCTTAGAAACGTTTTTGTCAGAGAATCGGCCGCCGGCCCTCCATGGCTTTGGCCAGCGTGACTTCGTCCGTGTATTCGAGATTGCCGCCGATGGGGATGCCGTGCGCAATGCGCGAACAGGTCACGCCCATGGGTTTAAGCAGCCGGGCGATATAGGAGGCGGTGGCTTCGCCCTCTACGTCCGGATTGGTTGCGATGATGACTTCCTTCACGCCACCCGCTTTGACGCGCTCGACCAGCTCGTTGATGCGGATGTCGTTCGGGCCGACGCCGTCCACGGGGGAGAGCACGCCGTGCAGCACATGGTATCTGCCGTTGAATTCGCGCGTGCGCTCCATGGCCAGCACGTCCCGCGCGTCACAGACTACGCAGAGAACGCTGCCGTCGCGCGATTCGTCCGCGCAGATGGGGCAGGGCGTTACGTCCGTATACGTGCCGCAGATGGGACAGTCCACGACCTTTTCGCGTGCGGTGGTGATGGCGGCTGCGAGCTCCTGCGCCTGGGAAGCGGGCATATCCAAAATATGGTAAGCAAGCCGCTGTGCGGTCTTTTGCCCTACGCCGGGCAGGCGCGCAAGCTGCGTGGTCAGCCGCACGATGGCGTCGATGGTGTACATAGAGTTACAGACCCAGCCCCAGGCCGCCGGTGATCTTTGCAATCTCCGCTTCAACGGTCTCGGTCGCCGTGCGGAGTGCTTCGTTAACTGCGGAGAGCACGAGGTCCTGCAGCATCTCCACGTCGTCCGGGTCGACGCATTCTTTTGAAATTACAATGGATTTTACTTCTTTGTTGCCGGTCACGGTCGCGCTTACCATGCCGCCGCCCGCGCTCGCGGTGAATTCGCGCTCGGCCAGCTCGGCCTGCGCCCGCTGAACGTCCTGCTGCATGCGCTGTGCGCGCATCATCAACTGCTGCATGTTTCCGCCGCCGGGGAATCCGCCTTTTGCCATATCTTTGGTACCTCCAGTAAAAAATTGATCTCGGTTTGGTGTGCCCGGCAAAGCGCCGGAACGGTTCTTTTTTAACAAACGGTGCTGCATTAAAAGCTTCTTAATAAAAAGTGATGCTATTCGATTGAAAGCTTATCGCCGAAAAGCTCCTTTGCGATGGCGGTCGCCTGGTCGCTTGCAGGCGCGGCCTTGGTCAGCGTGAACGCGAGCTTGATTTCCGGGTGAATCGACTGGAGCGCGCGCTGCACGGGCTCAAAATTAACCGGCGCGGAGATGCTCTTGTACTTGATCTCCTGGGCTTCGGTGAAGCCCACGGTCAGAGTGTCGTTTTCCAGCCGGACCGCAAAGCCTTCGCGCGCGATGGCCTGCACAAACATATTCGGAATCGCCGCGATGGTTTCACGCCAGAGTGCGGCCGCGTCGCCGGAGGGATTCTGCGCCGGAACGGCGGCCGGTTCGCACGGAGCGGAAGAAGCAGCCGGTTTGGGCGCTTCGGAAGGCGTTTCGGCCTGTTCGGGCTCCGCATCCTTCGGCTTTGGCTCCGCTTTTTTTGCGGTCGTGCGCTCTTTTTTCGGCGCGGGTTCTTTTGCCGCGGGGACTGCGGGCGCGGGGGTTGCGGGCGCGCTTTGCGGCGCGGTGGACACCGGAACCGTGGCGGATTTTGCCGCGGGAACGCCGGTTTCCAGCTTTGTTTCGATGCGGTCGACGCGCGCTTCCAGCGCCGCGAGAGAAAGCGAATCCTCCGGGCGGCAAATATGCACCATTGCGCTTTCAAGCATGGTGCGCGGCGAGGGCAGATACCGCATGTCGTTCTGTGCGGCGAGCAACCGGTCGAGCGCAAGCATCAGCCGCGCTTCGGAAACGGGTTTTGCCTGCTCGATGCAGCGGGTCATCACGTCCGGCGTGCAGTCGAGCAGTTCCTCGCAGCGTCCGCAGGTTTTCGCCAGGAGCAGCGAACGGAAGTGGGACGCGAGGTCGGCGCAGAAAACGGAAAGGTCGCGTCCTGAATGGACGATGCCGTCGAGCATGCGCAGCGCGCCCGGCGTGTCGGAGCGTAAAAGCGCATCCGCCATGTCGAAGAGGAACGCGTCCTCCATGCTGCCGAGCACGTTATATACATCCTGTGTTGTGACCTGATTGCCGCAGAAGGCAAGACATTGATCGGCGAGCGAGAGCGCGTCCCGCATGCCGCCCTGCGCGGCGCGCGCGATGAGCAGCTTTCCTTCGTCCTCGATGGAAGCGCCTGCGCGCGCAAGCACGTCGGTAAGCGTTTGCTTGATGTCCGGCACGCTGAGCCGGTGAAAATCGAACCGCTGACAGCGCGAAATGATCGTTGCGGGCAGTTTCTGCGGCTCGGTAGTGGCGAGGATGAAGATGATGTGCTCGGGCGGCTCTTCCAGGGTTTTGAGCAGCGCGTTGAACGCCGCACCGGAGAGCATGTGCACCTCGTCGATGATAAACACGCGGCGGCGCAGGCGCAGCGGCGCGTACTGCGCGCTGTCGATGAGGTCGCGCACGTCGCTGACGCTGTTGTTGCTCGCGGCGTCGATTTCGGTGATGTCCGCCGCGCCTTCGCCGGAGCCGAGCATGCAGGCTTCGCATTTTCCGCAGGGTTCGCCCTGCTCGGGCGAGAGGCAGTTGACCGCGCGCGCCAGGATGCGCGCGGTGCTGGTCTTTCCCGTGCCGCGCGTGCCGCAGAAAAGGTATGCGTGCGCAGGGCGGTCCGCTTCCACCTGATGCTTAAGGGTGGTGGTAATATGTTCCTGCCCGATCACGTCCGAAAAACGGGCCGGGCGGTATTGTCGGTAAAGCGCGCGGTAAGCCATGCAGCAGTTCTCCCAAACTCTTATGTTCAGCAGTTATGATATCATAAATTCCGGTTCCGATAAAGATTGGATTACACTCTGTCCGGTTGCGGCGCGCGGACGTGACGGGGAAAGTTTCGCCGGAATTGCAAAAAAACGTTACCTTTTTATAAAAACGCCTCTTATCAGGTGAAACCGGTTTTATTCGACAGGAAAGGAAAAGAGGATGGAACAGCACAGCGAGTTCAACCGCATCTACGAAGAGACCTACCGGGACGTTTTGCGTTACATCGTCGTCAAAACAAACCGCGCCGACGACGTGGAAGATATTTTACAGGAGGTCTACCGCAGTTTCTACGTCCGGCTTTGCAGAAACGGCGGGCGCGACATCCGAAACGCCGGGTCGTATCTGATTGCAATCGCAAAAAAAGAACTGGCGCGATTCTATCGGAACAAAGGCGTTAAAGCGGAAAAGGAATGCCCGCTGCCGGACGACGTCCCGGAAGCTTCCGAGCCGCTCGACGAACGTTTTTTCACGGCCGAAGCGGCAAATCGGGTCTGGGAAATCGTCCGCAGGGAACCGCTGCCGTCCTATAAGGCTTTTACGCTGCACTATGGATTTTCCATGCGTATTTGCGAAGTTGCGGCGGCGCTGGGTACGACGGAACCGGCGGTCAAACAGCGGCTGATGCGCACCAGAAACAAAATCCGGCGGGAATTGAAAGGAGAACGGCAATGACGGAGCATGAATTTTTTGCCATGAGCGTTCAGAGATATATCGTCGATTCCGGCAGTGTCCGAAACAAAGCGTGTCTGGCGGCCAAAAAACGCAGGCATGGCGGCACGCGCGTGCTTTTCCCGATTGCGGCCTGCTTTGTCTGCATTTTAATCGCGGTGGCATGCATTCCCAAAGCACGGGCGGAGGTGCTTTCGTGGTTTGGCTGGAGCACGACCCCGGAAGACTATCTCGGCAAGGAGTCGCAGGCGCGCGAAAGCGCGGAGCGGGTGGACGCGCTCATCACCGAGGCGGACCCCGGAGAAACGGACGCCGCCGTGACCGACAAAGGCGATTTCGACCGTGTGTCCGCGTTGCTGGCGGACCGGCTCAATGTTTCGCTGTCCGAAGCGCTCTACGACGGGGACAGCGTTTATGTAACGATGAATCTCGGCGGGGGATTCGGCGTTTGGCTGCTGGAGAACTACACGGGCGGGAGCACGGCCAGCGTTGCAATCCCGCCGGAAAAACTCGGCGATTTCTTCAGTCCCACCGTGCCGGATTCGTTCCTCTCCGGCGAGGACGTTTACTATTCGCATACGACCGGTCGGCTGATCATGACCCTGCCGGACGGCACGTCGCTTTGCGGGAGTGTCTGCATTGCGGACGGCGAAGCGCTTTCGGCATTGCTGGCGCAGACCGGCGGCAACCCGCGGGACGTGGACGCGCTGGTGGAGAACTACCTGATCGACAACGACGTGAAAGCCTACGCCGTCATGAAGGCCAATCCGGAGCGCCTTGCCGCACTGGCGGGCGAAGACGGATGCATTGAAGGGGTCTTTTCGCTGCTGCTGCAAATCGAGCTGGACGGCTCGATGCGCGCGGAACCCACCACCGTGCTGCAGGCGGACATCGGGCGCATGCCCGTCGATGTGACGACGTTTCAAACGTTTACGCAAACCGTGAGCGGCAATCCCGAAACGATGGAATGGTCCGGCGAAACGATCCTGACGTATTTCGACGACAGCGATGTGGACGAAAGCATGTACGGATATAACGTGTATACGAACCATGTTCTTTCGCTGGACGGGCTGAAGATGAAAGCGCAAAGCGTACAGATGGATGCTACGGGCATCAAAAAACTGCAGGTCGATGTGACGTATCCCGACGGCTGGTCGGACGAGGAAATACATGCGTTTTCAGGCAGGTACGGCGTTTTCTTCCAACTGCTGATCAACGGCGAGGAAGGGGATTGGAGCGTCAACGGAAACATGCGTTCGTTTGATACGACGGGCCCGCGTGAGCGCGTCTGGTACTGCCGGAGTGCGTTCAACGTTCCGCTCGGTCTGCTTCCGGAGATAAAGGAGCTTACGCTGATTCCCTATATCGGGCATCTCACGGCGTATTACGAACTCGGCCCCGACCAGAATGGCGAGATGACGGTCCGGGGGACAACCACGCCGCTGCTGCTGGACCGGCCGTTTTCACTCTGGAACGATTTTTCCGGGGATTTCGATCAGGAGGTTACCTATTACCCGCAGTACGCTCTAACGTTTGCAATTCCGCAGGCGGCGGGAATCCCGGGTGAATGAAGCGGATTGTATCAAATAAAGAAGCGGAGTTGAATTCGTCACGGCCGGTGCTCTGGAGCACCGGCCGTGACGGCGAAATTTTCACCATACTTTCTTACGTTGACCCGAACGGGCGGTTGCGGTAAAATGATAACCGTGAAACGATCCAGTAAACATTTGAAATACACGCCGTCCAAGCGCAGATGGAATCTTGACGCGACCTCGTTCGGGCCCGCGCTCAAGCTGGTTGTCGCGCTGCTTCTGCTTGCAGGGCTTGTGCTGCTGACGGTCTACACCGTCGTGCCGTTCTTAACGGAAAAACTGCAAAACGGCGGTTCGCTGTTTTCCAAAGAAACGGAAACGGCGGTCGTTGAAACGCCCGCGCCGACGAACCCGATTCTGGCCAATCAGGTCAAGACCGTGCAATATGGCGAAGGGTACGGTCTGCCGGCGGCGGTGGTCGATCCGTCCGTTTATGAAAACGAAATCCTGTTTGCCACCGGCGAAAGCGAGGACGCCTGTGACCGGCTGGTCCGTCTGGAGCCGGAAACCGGCGCGTTTGAAACGGTCGAGGTGCAGCGCACAAACGATACGCTGCGCTGTCCCGTGGAAAACGCGGATGTGCTCGTCTATCTGGACGCAAAGCTTGCCGGCGGCGGCAGCATCCGCATGCTCGACAAACTGAGCGGGGAAACGAGCGTGCTTGCGGAGTACGCTTACGCCGCGCCGCATCTTTCGCTGGAAGCGCCGTATCTGGTATGGACGGAGCACACCGGCGAGACCACGGCCAAGCTTATGGTCTGTAACATCGAAACCAAAGAACTGCTCACGCTTGCGGTGTTTGAGGATTCCTCCTATGCCGACTCCGAACCTTCGATCAAGAGCGGACAGGTTATCTACGCCGACGCGGACGAAACGAATCCCGACGACAGCCTGATTCGCACGGTTCTGCTTTCCGACGGCAGCCGGTGGGACTACTCCGCGGGGACGTATGTGCACGATCCCAAATCGGCGGGCGACCGCTGGGCGTACCTGACCGGGAACCACGACGGCGACAGCGATCTGTACGTGAGCGTCAACGGCGGCAGCCCGAAGCGGATCGCGCGCGGCGTGATCGACTTTGATATTACGCTTTCCTGCGTGGTGTACAGCCGCGACGAAACGGTGTATGCCTATACGTTTTCGGACGATAAAACATTTGTGCTCAGTGAAACGTCCACCAACTCGCAGTTTGTCATGGCGGGCGGCGACTACGCGCTCTGGCGCGATATGACCGACCCGGATTCTCCTCTCTGGAAATATATCAAGGTGGTCTGAGCATATGGCGAAAGATCGCGTAAGCTATATCTGCGGCGAATGCGGGTATGAAACCGCCAAATGGATGGGCAAATGCCCGCAGTGCGGCAGCTGGAACACGCTGACCGAATCCGCGCAGGTCAAGGTGCGTTCCACGTCTCCCGGCGCGGCGGTTTCCCAGAAGCTTTCCGGCGTGGTCCCGCTTCCGCAGAAGCGCGCGTCGGCAGGCATGGAGGAACTCGACCGCGTGCTGGGCGGCGGGCTGCTGCGCGGGATGGTCGTCCTGCTGGGCGGCGATCCGGGCATCGGAAAATCCACACTGCTGCTGCAGGCGGCGGACACGCTTGCAACCGAGGGAAGCGTTTTATACGTTTCCGGCGAGGAAAGTGCGGCGCAGATTAAGCTGCGCGCCGACCGGCTCGGCATGAAAAACGATATCGACGTGCTCTGCGAAACCGATCTGGAGCACATCATCGACGAAGCGGGCGCCACCCGCTGCAATGTGCTGATCATCGACTCCATCCAGACGATGTTCTGCGAGGAAAGCACCGGAACGCCCGGCAGCGTCAGCCAGGTGCGCGCCGCAACCGCGCGGCTGACGCGTCTTGCAAAGGACACGGGCGTGGTTGTGCTGATTGTCGGTCACGTGACCAAAGACGGCAACATCGCAGGTCCGCGCGTGCTGGAGCACATCGTGGACACGGTACTGTATTTTGAAGGCGACCGGCACGAGGGACTGCGGCTGCTGCGCGCGGTGAAGAACCGCTTCGGCTCCACCAACGAGGTGGGCGTGTTTGAAATGTGCGACGACGGCATGCGCGAGGTGAGCGACCCTTCCCGTCTGTTTCTCTCCGGCGAAAGCGTGCCGGGCTGCGCGGTCACCTGCGCGATGGAGGGTTCCAGGCCGATTCTGGCCGAGGTGCAGTCGCTTCTGACTGAAAACGCGTTCGGCAATCCGCGCCGCACCAGCGCGGGCGTGGACGCGTACCGTCTGAGCCTTTTGCTGGCGGTGCTCGAAAAAAAGGCGCACCTGCGCCTTTCCGACAAGGACGTGTATCTCAACGTGGTCGGCGGGCTCAGGCTGGACGAGCGGAGCACCGACCTTGCGGTGGCGCTGTGCATCGCGTCCGCGCTGATGGATCTGCCGCTTCCGCCGCATACCGCCGCGCTTGGCGAGGTTGGACTCACCGGGGAGGTGCGAAGCGTCAGCCGGATGGAACCGCGGCTCAACGAGTGCGTGCGGCTTGGCTACGACACGGTGATCGTGCCGCGCACGTCGAAAAAGCCGAAGATTGAAGGGCTGAAAATCGTGCCCGTGGCCACCGTGGGCGAGGCGATCGCCTATTGCTACAAAAAGAAACCTGTGGTATAATCCTGCTTGCGCGTTTAAGGAAAATTTCCGCCGAACGTGCCGAAAAAAAACAGCAACGTGTGCCTGTAGCTCAGCTGGATAGAGCGTTGGACTCCGACACCGTTGGCCGCAGGCGAGAAATTGACAAAAAAATACATGTGCCCGTAGCTCAGCTGGATAGAGCGTTGGACTCCGACTCCAAAGGCCAGAGGTTCGAATCCTCCCGGGCACG
>Ga0116151_10000743_pt1 | contig 30090 bp, 24 predicted proteins | sample AD_UKC117_MetaG_FD_89893 | JGI IMG/M metagenome (GOLD analysis project Ga0116151, IMG submission 89893) | Active sludge microbial communities of municipal wastewater-treating anaerobic digesters from Hong Kong - AD_UKC117_MetaG | ecosystem: Engineered > Bioreactor > Anaerobic > Digestate... | reverse complement strand
GTCCAACGTTATGAGATAGGTTTCTCATCGTGCTTCCCTTCTCGAGATCCTTCTTGCCAGGGCCAACGTCCGGTCAACTCCAGGTTGAGGGTGAAGCTGAGAAATGTCCGGATTAGAACAATGATTGCCAGCACACCAACGGTCGTAAATGTTAATTCGACGGCGACGGTGTGAATGATATCGGCAGCCACGAGAAATTCGAGGCCCAGGAGGATGCCGCGTCCCAGGTGTTGCCGAGTGGTGTAAAACAAATTGGCAGTGGGTGAGCCGCGCCAGCGTTGTACTGCAGCGAGAAAGAGTGCGTAAAGCGCGGTCACGGCAATTAAGCCAATGCCGAGCAACTCAATTGTCGCGGCGGCCCACTCAGCAAAGGGGGTGATCAAATCGGACATGATCTCTTCGTCCAACAGTATCTTAGGCCGAACCATAGAATAGATTGCCCCGGCGAGGTGACGGTCACTGGCCAGTGAGCGTCACCTGGAGGATTCGTTTTCTTGAAATAGCCTTGATGACTAATCGTGACTAAGCGTGGCTAAAAGGAGAGTGGTTCCCCGTTGATATAGATCCGTACTTCGTCCACTGTGTAATATTGAAGCGCAGTCTCCTCCAATTGTGCCCGAATCCGTGGTTCGTCACAGACACCACCAACTTGCAGATCACCGGTAAGATAGAGGCTGGCAACGCCATCCGCAATGTCGATGCGATCCACCTGTAGATTGGAGCGGTACAGCGCATTGTAGAGACCCGATTGGCCATAGTAGCGCCCATCGATGCCAAAGAGGACACCGAGTGCTGCCGTCAATGGTGCAACGGTCGGCTCGATCTCAACCTCCACGGGGACGGTGCTGTCTCCACAGCCAATCTCCATGCCACTTTGTCCCGCATCTTCTAGGGCAATGAGATAGATGTTGGTGCGGGTAAAGAGATTCTCCCCATCATCATTGCGCTCGGTAACGTCAAAGCGCGCGGAGCGAGCGTTGGCGCCCCCTTCGTAGGGCACGAATGCAAGCGCCTCCAATTGGGTGCCCGGCTCCACATCCGGTACTTGCAACGTCAGTTGGACGGAACCGTCACGATTGGTGCGTGCACTAAAAAGGTCGAGCAACTGGCCACCGGGCACGCCAAGGCCATAGCTGATGCGTGTGTTGCCGGGGAAATCACGCACTGCGACTTGAACATTGGCACCAGGGGGACCGGAACGGGGCGAGATGGTTATCTGCGGATCAGGGCTTTGACCGTCGCCGGTGACGGTAAAGACATTGGAGAACGCTTCATCGGATGTACCGGCGGGCACCACTGCAAAGACAAAGCGATCATTGGGCTCCGCGAACGAAGGAACCCGCACCTGGCGATTCAGACCTCCGTCGGCAGTGGTGACAGCTTGGGCGATGACATCATATTCCGACTCAACGCGCCCAAAGCCGATCTCCACTGGAGTGTTCGGCGCATAGCCACCGGCTTGCAACTGGATCATGGTGCCGGGTGGTCCTTCAGACGGTGCGATGGTAACCGAAGAAGTGTCTTCCTCGCCGCTTGTGGTGGTAAAAGACTGTGAGGTGGCGCGATCCCCGCCTTGGCCCGGCACATAGATCACTACGATAAACTGTTGGTTGGTTTGTGCATCATCCGGCACGGCGATCTGGGTATTGATAGCTCCATTGGCGTCGGTTGTCGCATCGAAGGAAGCGACTGGCTCTGCTTCGGTCTCCCCAATGCCGACCATTACACCGGTGTTGGGGGGGAAATTGCGTCCGGTTATCGAGACGACCGTACTGGGCGGTCCGCTGTTCGGCGAAATCACCACATTGGCCTCAGTGGGATTCCCATTGTTGGGGTTTTCATTGTTCACGCCTGGAATGGTGAGCACCTGGCCGGGATAAATGAGGTTACGATTGCGAATTTGGGGGTTGGCGGCCAAAAGTTCAGTCACGGTGGTGTTGCAACGGTTGGCAATTTCGCGTAGGGTATCACCGGCCACAACAGTCTCGGTCGCCTGACAGGGGCTTTGGGCCGCAGCGTGGGCAGCCATGGGAAGAGTTGAGATCCAAAGCGCAACGATACAAATGAACCCAAACAAACCGTGCCATCGAAATCGTTGTATCCTCCGGTGTGGGGATGACAGGGATGGCGATTGGCCGATGGGGATAGATGTTGGTTGGGTGTAGAACATAAAGGCTTCCTCTGAGCTAAAAATCCAGCTAAAAATCGGTTGCGGACCTATTAAGGGATGTCTGCTGCTGAATACTAACGTTTGATAGCGAGTTGTGAATTGTAAGAACGGTGTTTGCCTCTTGCTACCCGCATTCCTTTTTTGAGCATTGATAACGCAGGCACCGTGCTTGTGTGGGCTTGGGGCAAAAATTAGAAGTAGGGGCTCCAAATTGCGATCCCAGGCACAAAAAGGCTGACGACCCACCAAATCAGGAGAAAGATTAGGATCAAATAGAGGCAGCCACAGCCACTGTAGGGACGATTGGAATACCCCCAATATCGGCGGTGCCAGGGGTCGTTATAAGGCTCTCTTGGTGGGACGGTCATAATCTTCTCCTTTGTGTCTACCTGCACATTCGCTGTTCCCGCTGGACCACAACCGAATTGACGGGTGGATTCTATGTGTTGGCAAGCTGGCGCTGTTGCTGTTGCGGGAGGAATGAAAGTGAACGTCCACGGCGATCGAATAATTTCGATCGCCGTGGGTATTTGTGGACCTTCAGTACCATCTTTAAGGCTAGTGGTTAAGGCTAGTGATGTAATGCAGAAGCGTCAACCGAAGGGCCATCCAAGAGACTGTTATTGCGTCATGTTCTGGTTAACACCGACTGTGTAACCGGCATCTTCCCAGTAGGTAACGATGTCATCATCAAAGGTGCTGTCGACAAGGCCGGCTTGGTCAAAACTGGCGCTGTCAATGCGTGGTGCCCCTTCAAAGGTGGTTAGGTCAATATTCGGAGTAAAGCCAAAGCCATTATCGACCATGCTTACATCAATGGCACTGAACGGCACTGGCACCAGATCATTGCCAAAGAGATCGCCATAGTTCACGACGACCCAAGTAGCCTGACTCTGTGAAAGGTCAATCAACAGATCCTCGACTGAGCCATTGGCGCCAAAACCGGCATCCCCCAGATCTGCGTCTATGAGGTTGGAGGCGTACATGATGGTTTGGCTGCCAGTTGCACCATAGCCGACGTCGAAGCCATTGTCAGTCCAGTAGGTGTTGATCTCATCGTTCCACGTGGCGTCGGTAACGTCCGGCCAATTGGTACCAAGATCCGGCAAGTTCTCCAGCTGTTGTTCATCGAGGTTGAGCATCAGCTCGTTTTCGCTTACCCAAGAGAGGGCACTCAGCGGGATCGGCACTTCGCGGTCACCAATGTCGAGGAAGCCGCCATATTCGAGCGTGGCGTAGAGGATGCCACCTGTTTGCACATCGATCAGGATGTCTTCGATCTCCCCAATGCTCTCACCGTTCAGATCGGTGGTGTTATAGTCGAGCAAGGTCGAGGCACGGACGAGCATATTCTCGGTGCCGGCAATGCCAACTGTATCGCCGACAGTTAATCCTTGTTCTTCACTGACAACGGTGTTGTCTTGCGCGATTTGACCGTCATTTACCCCAAGGTTGTTGCCATAACCCAGGCCACCCCAGTAGGTATTGGTGTCCGTGTAGAGTTGGGGATTGCCGGCCATCAAATCGTTACGATTAAAGCGAGGGGCATTTTCAATGGCGGCGCTGTCGATGCCTTCACGGAAAGTAAGCAGATTCCCAGTGGCTGTTACATCAAAGGCATCAAAGGGAACCGCAATGACCTCATTGACACCAGCCGTGGCAACCGCGTCCATGACAACATAATTTACCTGACTTTGGCCGAGGTCGATCAACAGGTCATCGATGGTATTCGCACCGGCACCAATGTCGCTGATATTGAAGCCAATCAGATCGTCGGCGAAGACAATGGAGTCAGTTGCTGCAAAGTCTGTGTTGTTACCCAAGCCAATCCCGTTCCAGAAATTGGCTACATCATTATCCCAATTGGCATCGGTGGTGTTTGGCCAGCCCGTGCCCAGATCCGGGAAGTTTTCGAGTTGTGTCTCATCAAAGTTGAGAACCAATTCGCCATTCTGACCCCAGACAAAGGCGTTCAGCGGCATGGGCAGCTCAGTGTCGCCAATGTCCAAAAAGCCACCATATTCGACGGTAACGTACGGAATATTGCCGTTGCTGACGTCGATCAGCACATCCTGAATGCTCCCCGTCACTTCACCATCGATGTTTTCAAAGTTGTAGTCGGTGATGGAAGAGGCGGTCACCAGCACATTGGCTGCATTCCCAACACCGTTGGTGCCGGTGGCAACGTCGTTGCCGACATTCTCCGTCACGGTAGTGGTGTCGGTGATCGTCGCTGTGTCTTGGCCATCCGTCGTCTCTGGATTTACCACAACAGCCGGTTGATCCATGGTGGCACAGCCGGCCAGCAGCAGTATCATGACCATCATCGTACTAATCCAAGTCTGTGGTCGTTTCAATAAAATCATAAACCTGTCCTTTCTTTTAAGTAGTATCGAATTATTGTTCGCACGCCATATCTCACGTACTATCAATTTGCTTTGCAAGGACCATGAGTGAACAATTAGTTTTAGTGGTAGATTCGCTCACATTCATGGTCTTTGCAGCAGCAAAGGGATTAGTCAGTGAATTCGCCCGGTTCGCCCTGGGGCGTGAGGGGTGAGAGGCCAAATTCATCTGCCTGCGTACGCCAGTCAGCATCAACTGGTCCCACGTAGCGGTAAATGTAGTAGTTGTTGAAGGTGAGTTGGCGCACACCATCTTGTTCCTGCTCACCGAAGAGATTCTGATCAAATCCCTCACCCATGACGATCTGTTCATCAGTCGTGAGCGGTTCAAAATTGTCGTTGACAAGGAAACCCTCTTGGCCGGCAAAAAGCGGTGTGCCACTGAGCGCATCGCCAAGAACCTCATTGCCGGCGCTGTCAGCAATGATCACAATGCCGGCGGCATTGGCGTCACCTACACTGGCACGTTCAACATCGGTCGAAGTGTCAGTTTCCGTGTCCGTATTGATCGTCACATCTACATTCGTCATAACGGTCGTTTCTGTGATGATGTCCGCACTCTGTGTTTCGGTCAGCACCTGGATCTGCGTAATGACATCGGTGTCGGTGATCGTCTCCGATGTGACACTCGTGGCGACTACATCGGCCTCAGCGCTCTGATCTTCGGTATCAACGATGGTGACATCGTCAGTTGTACCTGCCTCCGTGTCAGTAATTACTTCCGTGTCCACATTGTTGCCTTCATCGACCACCACACTTTCTGAGGCCGGCAGCGTGTCAACTGTTTCAGGCTCATCGTTGCCACATGCGCTAACAAAGAGCGCGATGATTACGACAAGCGACAGGATGAAGGTATTCCTTCTAATTTGATTCATGCTTACTGCTCCCTTTCTATCTTCGTGAGATTTGGCTTTGTTCATATTCGCTCTGCTGGACGCTGACGTTTTTCCGTCACATATGAGTGACAACCGACGACCGATCGTTACCCCTGTGATACAAGAATTCACCAGTGCCCAGCACTCTGTTCCCACTCACGAAATTCTCGATGTTTCCATTTGCTTGACTTTTGTTGATGTGAGACAGGTCAAGTTCACTGTGCGTCATCGATTTCATATCGATGGCGTGCTATCGCAACGGCAGAAACGGCTTTGGGGGAATAACCCGCATGCCCGAGATAGCGTTTACCACATGGTTTCAGGGCTATGTTTGTTCAGTGGCAGTTTACATTTGAGAATGCTCATATAGGTCTCTGGGTGAAATCGGGCAGATTCTCGGTGAGAATGGCAACGGTTTCTCCACTTCGCCCATATGAGCATGTGACTTTGTGAATTCTACCTGTCTACATCAACGATAGTTAGCGTATCATCTGTATTGCAAACCTACCTGTGCCAGCCACGCGAATCCGGGTATAGAACTGGGTATAGCTCTGGAAATTCTCTGCCGCACAGTGGCGCATTCTTGTATCACAGGAGTACTGATCGGTCGTCAGTCGTCGGTCGTCACTCGCATGTTGACGGAAAACGCCAGAGCCCAGTACTCTACTGCACCGCCGCGGTCTCTGCGCCTTCGGGAACTTGGTTAGAAGGCACAAGGCGCCAGAGCGATCCGGGCGGATTTTCGGCGGGAACAGGGCCACCATAGTTACAGTTGCACGAGGTGACATAGATCGCGCCGTCCTCGCCTTCGCCGCCACCGGTCAGTTGCAGATTGGTATCGAGTGCCTCGCTGTATTGCCACTGGCTACCGCTGTTGTGGGTCAGTGCCCAAATGCGTCCCGAGCAATAGTCCCCGCTGAAGTAGATACCATCGAGATTGGCAAAGTCTTCACCGCGGTAGATTCCCAAACCGGTGACAGAGCAGCCCAATTCGTGCGAATATTCGGCGACCGGCAGCGTGCCGACGGCACTGCAGGCGTCTGCCTCAATGGGGAAGCAGTGGGTACCCATGAGAAAATCCCAGCCGTAGTTTTCACCACCGCTACTATCTGCCGGTTGGTAATTAATCTCTTCCCAGTGATTCTGGCCGACATCCGGCAAATAGAGGTCGCCGGTTGTCCTATCAAAGTGGAATTTCCAGGGGTTGCGCAGCCCGTAGGCCCAGATTTCAGGACGGGCTTCGGTGTGAATTTGTGAAAACTGCTCCTCGGTAATACCAAAGAGCGTCACGACCTGGGGCGATTGTGAGGACGCAAAGGGATTATCTTCAGGGATGGCATAGGGACGGCCGTCATCGTTATTCACATCAATGCGCAGCAATTTCCCCAGCAATGTGTTGAGGTTCTGTCCCGCTTCGAGTGGATCACCTTCCCAGCCACCGTCACCGCTGCCGATGTAGAGATAGCCATCGGGGCCGAAGGCCAACTCGCCGCCATTGTGGTTGGCCCATGGCTGATCGATCTGAAGGATGGCGCGGGCGCTATCGGGGTCGGCCTGATCGGGATTCTCGGCAGAGACCGCATACTCGACGATCATCGAGTCGCCGTTGCGGAGAATCTCGGCAAAGTGGACAAAGAAGCGACCGTTGTTCGCATAATCCGGATGGAACTCGATATCATAAAGGCCCTGTTCGAGGAAGGCGGCCTGGACAGTATCACTGATGTCGAGGAAAGGCTCCTCAAGCAGATTGCCGTCACTGTCCACAATGCGGACAATGCCATTGCGCTCCACCACAAAGAGGCGCCCACTGCCATCATGGGCACTGACCACATTCACCGGGTCGATCAGGCCATCCGCCACTTTGACCAACGCAATCGAAATGGAAATCGCCTCGCTCTCCCCCGGTGTCAACGCGGCATCGGCATAGCGCTCCGTCGGCGAGATGTAGGCAGTTTGGACCAGGCCATTGGTTGCTCCCATTTCTTCCTGCGGGGCTGTCGTCGCTTCTTCGGCCGGGGTGGCCGTTGGTTCTTCCTCCGGTGGGGAGGTGGCTTCTTCCGCGGGCGTTGCTGTCGACTCTTCCGCGGGAGCGGAAGTTGCTTCTTCGGCCGGGGTGGCCGTGGCATCTTGCGCCAAAGCCCGGGCCTCCGCAATGTTGGCCTCTGCGCCCTGTTTGATCAACAGTGCCCCAACTGCCGTGGCCAACAAAACGACGACTGCAACGAGCATAGAGAGGGACTTTCGTGGGTTCGGCATAAATATCTCCTTTTCATAAATATCCATCCTAAAATTTTCCAATCGGTGGGTAAGTCTATGGCACACTTGGTGTTGCCGTCGTTCGTACCACCGGTTCAACCTGCTGCACGGCGGCGGCATGGATCACGCTTGCGTCATTTCCCCAACTGTTGCGGATATAGGAAAGGACCGCCGCTGTCTCTTGATCTGAGAGGGTGGCGGCAAAGGCCGGCATCACTCCCCGGCCATAGAGCACCGTGCGAATCAGAGGCGTCGGTACCTGTGCGGTGACAAAGGCGTTCCCGTTGAGGGCCGGAAAACGTCCCAAATTCCCTTCACCATTGCCGCGGTGGCAGGGGGCACAGTTGCCGGTGTAGAGCTTGGCCCCTCGCTGGATCAATGCCTCTGCCGTGAGCGTTGGCGCGGGGCTGCCTGTTGCGCCTACTGGGGGATCAGGCGCAACAAAGGCTGTCGCCCCATAGACCGGCGTCGCCCAATAAATTGTGTCGAGGGACACAGGGTAGTCGAAGGGCAACGTAGCCGGTTGCATACCCGGGACCGGCGCCGACGATGGGCGGCAGCCCGCCACGAGAAAGAGCACCACAAGCCAGAGAGAACAGATCCGCTTCATACTCAAATCCAGTCACAGATGACGAGAAAGAACGACGGCACCCCTGTCAACAAAATGAAGAGGGTGAAGAGCCCATTCAGCCAGGCGCCAACAAAGGCCATAAAGGGCGGATAGCTCCGTTCGGGGTGGCGCGACTCTTCATCCCGTTGGGTTCGTCGCCAATTGCCCAATGCCATGACCATGCAGGAGCCGGTCACCACGGCCGCACCCAAGGTCAACACTATGAGCCAGAACGAGACCGCTTCGAGCCCCAAAATGCGGAAGTGCAACAGGTCGGCAGTGCAGGTCGCTTCGGCAAAGAGATAGCCGGTGACAAAGTAGAGACTATAGATCACCGGCCCGCTAAAGAGCCCGATCCAAAGCGAACGATTGGATATTTGCTGATTTTGCCGCACTATCATCTCTGTCATTCAGTCCTCGTCTCTTCTCGCGTCTCTTAAACGACTGCCCTGTCAGGCGTTCGTCTTCCGTCTCCCTGCGTTCCCTGGCTCTTCTGCATGCCCATCTTTTCATACAACATAGGGCGACAAATAGACCGTGCCACCGAGTGCTATCCAAAAGGCAATCGCGGCGTACCAGTAGAGCGCCCCGATGTCGACGGCGATATGCTCACGCGCACTGTAGCGACCGGCCCAAGCCCAGATCTGTGTAAAGAGATTCTGCGCCAACCCGCCCAGTAAGATCACCGCCGCGAAGATGGTCAAGGTGTAGTAGAGTGACCCGTAGGCGTTGCTTGTATGGTCAAAGGGGAGCTGAAGTAGGTCATAAACAATGGCACCCACGGCAACGGCCCCGGCGAGAAAGGCGGCCAACAAGCCCAGCCGCAGCCCCGTCTGGTCCTCAGCTCCAATGCGGCGGTTGGCCCAGGCCATACCACCGGCTGCTCCCAATACACCCAGCGTCGTGATCAGGGGCCAAAGCAGATTGGGCAGTGGCAGATTGCCGTAAGGCCAGCCTGCATGTTGCAGCCGAATATAGAAGTAGCTGAAGAGAAAGAGGGCCGTACTGATCGCCAACAGCAGGATCATGAGCCACATCGACCAGCGGTTAATCATTGGACTGCCATTGGGGTAGACAGCAATGTTATGGCGACGCTCAAACGCCAACTCGCGCTCGGTCGTTTCAACGGTGTCGGGCCAGTGCCAGCCCAACAACCCAATGAGCATTGTGATGAGTCCCCCCAACACCAGAATGCGCAGGGTAAAAATCTCAGCGGCAAACATGGTGATCACCCCCACAGCCGTGACAACGGGCCAGATCGAGGGGCCGGAGACGCGGAAGATCTCAGTCGGTTTGGCTTCCAGGGCTGTCGTAGTGATGGCGGCGCGCCAATGGAGTGGCCACTGGGCCAGTTCTTCCACCATTGCTTTGAGTGGCGCATCGCCTCGGTGGAGCGTCTCCTGCTCCCAGAGGGGATGGCGGGTGTGAACGATCGGTAACTCGGCATAGCCGTAGTTCGGTGCCGGTAACGCTGTGCCCCACTCCAATGAGTCGGCGCCCCACGGATTCGCTATGGCCGCTTTGCCACGACGGATGCTGTAGAAAAAGTTGATGAGAAAGATCAGCACGCCCAGCGCAATGATAAAGGCGCCGACGGTGGAGATCATGTTGTAAATATCTAAACCCAAGCCGGCTTCATAGGTGTAGACGCGGCGCGGCATGCCCAAAAAGCCGCTGATGTGCATCGGGAAAAAGGCCACGTGAAAACCGATAAAAAAGAGCCAGAAGTGCCAGCGCCCCAACCGTTCATTGAGCATGCGAGACGTGAAGAGGGGCATGTAGTAGTAAAGAGCGGCGAAAATTGGAAAGGTGACGCCGCCGATGAGGACATAATGGAAGTGAGCGACCACAAAATACGAATCGTGGACTTGCCAATCAAAGGGCACGACTCCGACCATCACGCCGGATAGACCACCGATCACAAAGGTGATAATAAAGCCCATGACAAAGAGCATGGGAGTGCGCCAAACGGGGCGTCCGTACCAAATGGTGGCGATCCAGGCAAAGATCTGGATGCCGGCGGGGATGGCAATAAAGATGCTGGCGACGGCAAAGAAGGACATGGCAACCTGGGGCAGGCCGGTGGTGAACATGTGGTGCACCCACAGGGCAAAGCTCATGACCCCGGTCGTGACCAGCGCAATGACAATGTATTTGTAGCCAATGAGCGGCCGGCGCACAAAGACCGGCACAATCGCCGAGATGAAGCCGGTGGCCGGAATGAATTGAATGTAGACTTCCGGGTGGCCAAAGATCCAGAAGAGATGTTGCCAGAGGAGCGCGCTACCCCCAACATCGGGATTGAAAAATTGGGTGCCGATCTTGCGGTCCAACTCCAGCAGGAGGCTGGCGATCAACAGGGTGGTAAAGGCAAAGAGAATAGCCACGGCGGTAATCAGGTAGGCCCAGGCCATCACCGGCATCTTACCTAGCGTCATACCCGGTGCACGCATGCGGACGATGGCAATGATAATCTCCACGCCCGCCGCAATCGCCGCCACCTCAGCGACCCCCAGCCCCAATAACCAAAAATCGAGCGGCAACCCAGGGGAGTAGGTTGGCCCGCTCAGGGGAACGTAGGCAAACCAGCCGGCATCGGGAACCGCGTTGAAGAGGTAGCTGGTGTAGAAGAGAATCCCGCCGAGCAGAAAAGTGAAATAGCTGAACTGCCCCAGCCGCGGAAAAGGCATTTCACGGTTGCCCAACATAAAGGGCAGCAGAAAAATCGCGAACCCTTCAAGCATGGGCACAACGAAGAGATACATCATTGTGGAGCCATGCATGGTAAAGAGTTCGTTGTACGTATCGGGACCCAGAAAGGTGTTTTCGGCACGGAAGAGTTGCATCCGCATCAATAGTGCCATAATGCCGCCGATGAGAAAGAAGGTAAAGGCGGTCCCCATGATGCGCCCACCCAAGGCATCATTTTGGAGTGCGCGAAACCAGCCGGTGAAACCTGGGGGATCATCCCACAGGCGTGAAAGGCGATCGTGGAGCGGTTCGGTGGGCGCGATCACGGTCTCCTCACCGCGCACCAACGTGCGACGTGGCATTGTGGTTTCGTTCACTGGCGATCCATTGGTGCTCATGCAGTACTCCATCGTGAGTGCGTTGCGTTCGTTGATATTTGGTGGACCTGTTTTCGTCTCAAATCGATTCGAACCTTCGGTTGTGGCCCAGCGGAAGCAGGGAATGTTCGGATGGATAATGTTCGGATGGATATTGGGGCTCATCTAGGTGTGCGGCGGAAATTGCGCTTTCCCTCTCGGGGAATTGTGCAATTTCAGTTTGCCGCCCATGTGAGCGAATCTTGAAGTCTGTGGTCACTGTAGCGTAGAGAGGTAGGCGAGCAGCGCCTGCAACTCAACACCGGTCACCGTCGACGGTGGCATTAAGCTGCCGGGTTTACTGTGTTGCGGATTGGAGATCCACCCCCCCAGATTGCCGAGATTGTTGGTTAGCACTGCGGAGCCAAGGGTACGGCGGCTGGCCACATGGGTGAGATCGGGGCCCAATTTGCCGGTGGCATCGGTGCCTTTGATCGTGTGGCATTCCATGCAGCCGGCTTCAAAAAAGACTTGTTGGCCCAACTGGGCTAATTCCGCGGTGGGCTGGGCAGCCGGTTGCTGTTGTTGTTCCAGCCAGCGTTCGTACTCCGCACGCGGCTGCGCAATGACAAGAAAGTTCATCTTGGCATGTTGGACACCACAAAATTCAGCGCACTCGCCACGATAGACCCCTGGCTCATCCGCTTGTAGCCAAAGGGAATTCACCTTGCCGGGCACCAGATCCATCTTGCCCTGTAGCGCAGGAACCCAAAAGCTGTGGATCACATTGGCAGAACTCAACACGAGACGCACTGGCTCACCGGCGGGAATATGAATTTCATTGGCCGTGGCGAATTGCTGCATTGGGTATTGCACTTCCCACCACCAGCGCTGACCCACGACGTGGATTGTCAATTCCTCTTCAATGGCCGGGGTGGTCAACGCCCGCAGCGTCCAAATGGTGGCGCCGAAGACAACGAAAAGAATGATGAGCGGTATTACAATACCACCCAGCACGACAATGCGCGTTCCCCGGCGCGTCACCGTTGCCTCTTCGGCATACACTCTTGCTGTATCATGTTGGCGCGTGTGATTGCGTCTTTCGTGCGGGGGGCGGCGGACAAAGGCCATCAACAGAAATCCCAGCACCACGAGAAAAACCGCGGTTGCCATCCAAAATAAGAGCCACCACAGGTTAGTAATGTGAGCAGCAGCGGGTCCTTGTGCATCGAAGAGGGGTGGAGTCGCGGTGCAACTGCTGAGTGCTGTGCCCAGTAGCAATATCCATATGCCAGGCCAGAAATGCTTGATCCGGGCGAAAAAGCCTCTGCGAAGGTGATGCCAACTCTTCATAGATTTGTTTCCCTATTTGTCGTTTCCTTATTTACCATTTCCTTATCTACCATTCCCTATCTACCATTTCCCTGCCTGCCGGTTGCGTACTTGTATGGGTGTTTCGGGGAAAGTTGCGGAACCTTTGATGCTAGTGCATAAGATCCAGTAGAACCATATCTTGCTGAATTCCATTGTTACATGACCAACGAAAGGTGTTCTCTATCGTCTTTCCCAAGCCGGGTATAGATACGGGTATAGTTGTGTACGTGCAATGCACTGCAATGCGCTGCAATGCGCCTTTGGGTAGAATGATCGGCCTTTTAGGCTGCTCCAAGATTTTGAATCCTCCATGTAGGGGCATCCGCTTGCCGGTGCCCCAGGGGCGACCGCAAGGGCACGCCCCTACGGAGGGATTTGTTTCCTTGGAACGGCCGTACAGAGGTGGCAGCGGCGCATTATTTTCTCTTGGCTCATCTGGGAAATGGGTGAGTTGTCAGAAGTCATGGTGTACTGCTTTTAGCGCTCAACTCATACTTTCAAATGATAAGCATTTCTGTTTTGGGTTCTAATGTCGGCCACCCAACGACAAATTGTGTTTGCAAATTGTGTCTGCAATTGTATCTTCTCCATAGACCAGGACACGTCGCAACTGCAATCCCCCGGCGCGATGATTCATCACAGCACTGGTCAAGGTTTCAATCAAAAAACTGGAATGAAGCGGTTCGTTTGATATTGCGCGTCTGATATTGCGCGTCTTGAGGTTGCCAATAACGAGGAAAGTACAACGAGGAAAGTACAGTGCGGCTGCTAACGATCTACTCATTAGAGATCTACTCATTGAATAGTGTTTCATTGCCGGCTTAATACTACAACGCCGGCTTAGTACTACAACGAGACACGAGACCGAGACTTAACGGTGACTGTCACTGCCCGGCGCTAAATCCTTTTACTCGTCTACTCGTGGGCAGTGACACTCACCTGGAACTGCTCGGAATCTCGCTGTAGTGTTAATGAGCCGGCCTTAACAAACAATCGCGAAGGAGAACGCATGCGCTTTGTTTTAAAAGAGAGAGTATTCAGTATTCGAGATAGCTACTACGTGAAGACGGAACAGGGCGAGAATGCCTTTGAAGTAACGGGGCAGTTGCTCAGCTTGCGGGATCGTCTCACCGTACGCAACCTACACGGTGAAACGAGCGCGACGATTACAAAGAAGCTGCTGTCGTTGCGTCCGGTCTACACTATTGCACGGCCTGGGCAGCCCGATGCCAAGGTGAAGAAAGATTTCATCAACATCATGCGTGAGGGATTCACCGTTGACATGGAAGATGGCTTGCCCGATTTACGTGTTCAGGGTGACATCCTTGACCACAACTATTCGTTCACGCGTGATGGCACCCTCGTTGCGCAAGTCTCCAAAAAGTGGATCTCGCTGCGTGACAGCTATGTCATAGATGTTGCCGAGGGTGAGGATGCCACGTTACTGGTCGCCTGTGCCATTGTCGTGGACCGCATTGCCCACGGTGATGATGATGACGAGGACTAAAAACGAATTGCTCTTGAAATTGATTGTGGTCCGGCGAAAGCAGTGAATTTCAGGATAAAAACCCAATCAGCCGTACAAGTAGATGGTTGCACTCATCATGTCACAGCTATTTCATCCCAGCGCCAATACCTTTGCCCGTGTGACGATCTTTGGCGCCCTCTTTGTGCTCGTCGGGTTGGCCGGGATTGGACTGGCCATTGCTCGTTCCCCCTATCAGACCCAGGTCAATGTTGTCCAGCCACAACCTGTCCCCTTTAGCCACGAGCACCATGTCAATGGTCTTGGCATCGACTGTCGTTACTGTCATACCTCGGTGGAAGAATCCTCCTTTGCGGGTATCCCCCCCACACACACCTGCATGACCTGTCACTCGCAGATTTGGAATGATAGCCCCGTGCTCGCTCCCGTCCGCGCCAGTTATCGTACTGGAGAACCACTGGTATGGAATCGCGTGCACAATCTGCCGGATTATGTCTACTTTAATCATGGCATCCACATCCAAAAGGGCATTGGCTGTACCAACTGCCATGGCCCGGTCGATACCATGCCCATGATGTACAAGGCGGAGCCGATGACCATGGAGTGGTGTCTAAATTGTCATCGGGCGCCGGAAGAGCAGATTCGTCCGCGCGAAGAGGTGTTCAATATGGATTACGAGCCACCTCTGGATCAGCTGGCCTTGGGACGAGAACTCGTTGCGCAATATCACATTCCTACCGAGCGGTTAACGGATTGCTATGTCTGTCACCGCTAGCACCACGACCGGCGATACACCAATCACTATAGCTATCAAAGCTATCAAAGCTATCAAAGCTATCAAAGCTATCAAAGCTATCAACCAAGTCTGGACATCCAATCATGAACAGCCACAACGACTTCTGGCGTACGCTGGAAGAACAAGCTGACTCTCCTGAGTTTCAGAAGTTGTTGGAACAGAAGCTGCCGAGCCATTTCCTACAAGCCCAGGCACAGAGCTTCGGTCGCGGCGTCAACCGGCGTGATTTTCTCAAGCTCATGGGCGCAACATTGGTGATGGCCGGCATAACCGGCTGCCAGGCCGAACCCCCCCGCGAGACGATTGTTCCCTACGTCACTGCACCGGAAGAGATTATCCCTGGGCGACCTTTATTTTTTGCCACTGCCATGCCCATGGGCGGCTATGGCCTCGGCACGCTCGTCGAAAACCACATGGGACGCCCGACCAAGGTCGAGGGCAATCCCCGCCACCCGGCGAGCCTGGGTGGCACCAATGCTTTCATGCAAGGATCGGTGCTTTCACTCTATGACCCCGAGCGCGCCCAGGTCATCACGCGCCAGGGGCAGATCGAGACGTGGGAGACCTTTCTCGATGGGTTGAGTGCCAAGTTGGCGCTGTTGCGTGAGCGCAATGGCGCCGGTTTGCGGATCCTCACCGAAACCGTTACCTCCCCGACATTGGGGCTCCAACTCAATCAGCTGCGGCAGCAGTTGCCCGAGGCGCGTTGGCACCAATACGAAGCGGTGGGCCTGGATCAGATCCGGGCCGGTGCTCAACAGGCCTTTGGGCGTACGGTGAACCCAGTTTACCACTTGGCGCAGGCCGAACGGATCCTCAGTCTGGATGCCGATTTTCTCTTTGCCTTGCCAGGTAGTCTTGCCTATGCGCGTGCCTTTGCCGATCAACGGCGGGTTGCCACAGCCGACGCACCAGAGCGCGCCCAGATGAGTCGCCTCTATGTGTTGGAGAGCACCCCCACCATCACCGGCGCCAAAGCGGACCACCGCCTGCCCGTGCAAGCGCAGCAGATTGCAGCCTATGCACAAATGCTCGCCCATCTGCTCGAGGTGGAGCTTCCCGGTGCTGCGCCGGATCTGCCGGAGGCACACCGCGAGTGGCTGGCGGCGTTGGCCCGTGACTTACAGGATCATGCGGGGACTAGTCTGATCATTGCCGGCGCGGAGCAGCCGCCCAGCGTTCATGTATTGGCACACGCAATCAATGCGGCGCTCGACAATGTTGGGCGCACGGTTACCTATACCGAGCCGGTGGAAGTCGCACCAGTTGATCAGCTCGAGTCGCTGCGCACGCTAGTGGATGACATGCAGGCCGGGCAGGTGGATACCTTGCTCATCATTGCGGCCAATCCCGTGCTCACGGCCCCCGTTGACCTGGCCTTTGGCGATGCGCTGGCCCAGGTCGACTTGCCGATCCATTTGAGTCTGTACTACGACGAGACGTCGGCGCATTGTGCGTGGCAGATCCCCGCAACTCACTACTTGGAGTCGTGGGGTGATGTGCGCGCCTTTGATGGTACGGCAACGGTTCTGCAGCCCCTGATCGCACCCCTCTTTGACAGCAAATCGCCCCACGAAGTGCTGGCTGCACTGCTCGGCGAGTCAACCCTGACCACGCCGTATGAGTTGGTGCGCCGAACCTGGTCCAACTACTATGCCAACCTGGCGAACCCGCCTGAGGGCGATTTTGAACGCTTTTGGCGCACCGCCCTCCACGACGGCGTGGTGGCGGGCACAACATTCTCCCCTGTTGCGGTAACCTTGACGAGCGACTGGGCCACTGCGTTGCAGCAAGGGACTGCTGATACGTCTTCAGCTGCGTCTTCAGCTGCGTCTTCAGATACGTTGGAGATTATCTTTCGCCCTGATCCCACGATCGGCGATGGGCGCTTTGTCAACAACGGCTGGTTGCAAGAGCTGCCCAAGCAACTCTCCACCCTCACCTGGGATAACGCGGCGTTGCTCAGCCCGGCCACGGCCGCGCGGTTGGGTCTCAATGCTCAGGATGTGGTGCTCCTGGAATTTGCCGGGCGTAGCGTGGGCGCACCAATCTGGATTCTGCCCGGCCATGCCGATAACTCCGTAACGCTCCATCTGGGCTATGGACGGACGTGGAACAGTACCGCCGATGAACCCCTGGGCTTCAATGCCTATGCGCTGCGCACGACGGATGCGCGTTGGTTTGGCAGTGGTCTCACCATTCGTAAGACCGGCGACAGCTATCCACTGGCGACGACGCAAAATCACTTTCTGATGGAGGGGCGCGATCTCGTCCGCATGGCAACCTTGGAGGAATATACTGCGGATCCCCAGCGTTTTGAGACCGACCATAACGAGCCGGCCACGCTCTACCCTGGCTACAGCTATGAAAATGGGCACGCCTGGGGGATGACCATCGATCTCACGGCCTGTATCGGTTGCAATGCCTGCACCATTGCCTGCCAGGTGGAGAACAACATTCCCATCGTGGGCAAAGAAGGGGTGCGCAACGGACGTGAGATGCATTGGCTCAAGGTCGATCATTACTACCGCGGTGAGGCGGACAACCCCGAGAGCTACTTTCAACCGCGGCCTTGTATGCACTGTGAAACGGCACCATGCGAACTGGTCTGTCCGGTTGGTGCCACACTGCATGATTCCGAGGGAATCAACCAGATGGTCTATAACCGTTGCGTCGGCACCCGCTATTGCTCCAACAACTGTCCCTATAAAGTGCGGCGGTTCAACTTTTTGGATTATGTGGAGGCGGACGAAATCCCCTTGTTGCAGATGTGGCGCAACCCCGATGTGACGGTGCGGGCCCGTGGTGTAATGGAAAAGTGTACCTACTGTATTCAACGGATCAATGCTGCCCGCTTGACCGCCGAAGAAGAGGATCGACCCCTGCGCGACGGCGAGATCCAAACGGCTTGTCAGACGGCCTGCCCGACCCGGGCGATTGAATTCGGCGACATCAATGATCCGCAGAGTCGCGTGGCGCAGCTAAAAGCGCAACCGTTGAACTATGGGCTGCTCGCCGAGGATTTGGGGACACGCCCGCGCACAACGTACTTGGCAGCGCTGCGCAACCTCAACCCTGAGCTGGCTGGGATCGATGTGTAACGGCACTGGCTCCTGTGTGGCGTCTGGGAGCCCCTCAAGATGTCTGCGCACCACGACGTAGAACGTTCAAGTAGAGCCTATCCGTGTGGTCGGTTGTGGATGTACGGGCACACCGAGCGTAGTGGTCGCAATAGAAATTGGGCTCTTCCGGAATGCAGGGGGTTGCCATGGATCCTTCCAGGAAGAGGCAGAAATTTGTCGGTCTGCGCAGAACCGTTGCGCCTCTTCCTGGAAGGGTAATCCCATGAGACCCAGTAGAACCAGAAATTGATGGACAGACACGAAAGCATTCCACGCGGAGCGTGAGATGAGAAGAGACTATGCAATCTGACGCAGTCCACAGACCCAACCCCCGCTCACGAAGGGCACCGGTGCTCGAACCGGGGCATACCTTTAATTCGGTCACAGAGGAGATCAGCTCCATTGTCTTGACGCGGGGCACCCCTCTCTGGTGGTGGCTTGGTGCAGGCGCGATGTTTGCCCTTGTCATGATGCTCTTTTACGCGATCACCTATCTCCTACTGACCGGTGTCGGCATCTGGGGCATCAACATTCCGGTGGGTTGGGGCTTTGCCATTATCAACTTTGTCTGGTGGATCGGGATTGGCCATGCCGGCACCTTGATTTCAGCGATTCTGCTCCTGCTCCGTCAGGAATGGCGAACCTCGATCAATCGCTTTGCCGAGGCGATGACGCTCTTTGCCGTGGCCAGTGCCGGTCTCTTCCCGCTGCTCCACCTGGGGCGTCCCCAGCTCTTTTACTGGCTGCTGCCCTACCCCAATACCATGGGGCTCTGGCCACAATGGCGCAGCCCATTAATTTGGGACATCTTTGCCGTCATGACCTATGGGCTGGTCTCGCTCATGTTCTGGTATATCGGTCTGGTGCCTGATCTGGCAACGATGCGGGATCGCGCCCAATGGCGTGTCACTCGTATGATCTACGGTTTTTTGGCCATGGGTTGGCGCAACGCCGCTTCCCACTGGCAGCGCTACCAGACAACCTACTACATCATGGCGGCATTGGCGACGCCGCTGGTCATTTCGGTGCACAGCATTGTGGGGTTGGACTTTGCCGTGGGCATTATTCCCGGTTGGCATTCCACCGTCTTTCCGCCCTACTTCGTGGCCGGTGCTGTCTTCTCCGGCTTTGCCATGGTCGTGACCATTGCCATTCCGCTGCGTGTTGCTTTTGGCCTACGCGACTACATTACCATGCGTCACCTCAACAACATGGCCAAGGTGATGCTGGCGACCGGCTTGATTGTGGCTTACGGCTACATGATCGAAACCTTTATCGGCTGGTACAGCGGCAATCAGTTTGAGTGGTTTGTGGTGGTCAATCGGGCCTTTGGTCCCTACACCGTTGCCTATTGGAGCATGATCACGGCCAACGTCGTGGTAACGCAGGCGCTCTGGTTCCGTGCCGTGCGCACCAATATTCCATTGTTGTGGGTCATTTCAATCATTGTCAACGTGGGCATGTGGTTGGAACGGTTTGTGATTGTCGTCACGAGCTTACACCGCGATTTTGTGCCGGCAGCGTGGGGGATCTACATTCCCACCGGCTGGGATTGGGCCACATTCATCGGGACCATTGGCATGTTTTTTGCCCTGATCTTTCTCTTCATTCGGCTGTTGCCGGTGATCTCGATCTTTGAAATGCGCGAACTGGTAGCGGAAGTGGAACACGGTGTGTTGACCGACCCAAAGGCCCAAGGGGGGACGGCGGAGTAGGTTCAGCGGGTAGTGGGCAGTAAGCAGTGGGACAGTGGGGCAGTAAAATGGTCAGATGGTGGGCGTGCCCTTGTTCGCTCTGGCGGAGAATTGCGTGCGGCAAACGGGAAAGTGCCATCCGACCTCTGCCCTCTGCCCCCTGAAAACTGGCAAGTCATGGTCTTAAAGTTGAAGAACGGAGAAGCGAGTAAATCACCATGCCCATTCCACAAACTGTTGAGCCAATCACCCTCTATGGCTTGATGGCCGAATTTACCGATGAAGAGGCGTTGGTCGCCGCCGCAGAACAGACAACGACGGCGGGGTACAAGGCGGTTGAAGCGTACACCCCGTTCCCCATTGAAGGATTGGCGGAGATCCTTGGCATCCGGGGACGACGTTTGCCGCTCATTATTTTGGTCGGGGGCATTTTGGGGGGAGGCGGTGCGCTCTTTATGCAATGGTACGCCGCCACCGTTAGCTACCCTATTAATGTGGGTGGCCGGCCATTGGCAAGTTGGCCATCCTTTATTCCCGTCGCGTTTGAGTTGACGATTTTGGCCGCTGCCTTTGCCGCGGTGCTGGGCATGTTTGCGCTAAACCAACTTCCCCAACCCTATCATCCCGTCTTCAACGCCGAGCGCTTTCTACGGGCTTCCGATGACCGTTTCTTTTTGGCAATTGAAGCGAGTGATCCCAACTTTGATCAGGACGCGACCAAACAATTTTTGGCCGGCTTGACAGGGGTACAGGCGGTTTTTGAGGTGAACGAATAATGGATATCGAGCGGTGGATTCAAAAATTCTACGGGATGGTTGGCCTTCTGCTCTCCACCCTCCTGCTCACCAGTTGTGCTGGGCGCATGGTGGCACAAGCAAAATATGAACCTCTCGAAGCCAGCACCTTCTTTGTCGATGGAAAGTCGGCGCGCGATCTCGTGCCCAACACCGTGGCGCAGGGGCAAAATTGGATGGATCCACTGCTGGAGACAGGGTTGGAAGATGGCGCACCGGCCACGCGCTTTCCTTTTCCCGTCACTGCCGATGTGCTCCAACGAGGACAGGAACGCTACGATATCTTTTGCACGCCCTGTCATGGCATTGACGGCTACGGCGACGGCATTGTGGTCAACCGCGGTTTTACACCTCCTCCATCGTATCACATCGAGCGGTTGCGCAATGCACCCCCCGGCTACTTCTTCGATGTGATCACCAATGGCTTTGGCACGATGTATAGCTATGGGGATCGGGTGTCACCAGCAGATCGGTGGGCGATTATTGCCTACATCCGGGCGTTACAGCGCAGCCAAAATGCGACCATGGCCGATGTGCCGCCGGATGAACGAGCGGGGCTAAAGGACGGTGGGCAGTGAGACAGTGGACAGTAGACAGTGGACAGTAGACAGTAGACAGTAGACAGTAGACAGGATACTCGTTCCACGCTCTGCGTGGAATGCCGATCATAACGCTCTGCGTCGAGATGAGCACAGCGCGTGGAACGAGTCAATGGCAGGCAGTGTGACGGCGAGGGATTGCAATGAATGATTCAGCGATGATCGATCTTTTGAAACGGATGCAGCGGCGGGGAGTGGTGGTTGCCGTTGTTGGTGGTGTGCTGGCGTTGATCGGTTTGTTCTTTGACCGCAGCCAATTTTTTCAATCCTACCTGATGGCCTATCTCTTTTTGCTGGGCCTTTCGCTGGGTTCCTTGGCGTTGCTCTTTGTCTACTACCTGACTGGTGGGCGGTGGGGCTTCATGTTGCGGCGTGTCTTTGAAGCCGTCGCCGTCGGCAGTGGGCTGCTGCTGCTCCTTGCGCTTCCGCTTTTCTTTGGGCTCTCCGATCTCTATTCTTGGGCGCAGCCGGCGAGGGTGGCCGCGGATCCGTTGCTCCAACACAAAGAACCCTATCTCAATATCCCGTTCTTCGTGGTGCGCAATGGGATCTACTTTATTGTCTGGGTTGGCGCCACCTTCTTGCTCCTGCGTTGGTCCGGTCAACAGGATCGTACACCGCAGGATGCCTATATCTTGGCGGAACGGATGCGCTACTTCAGTGGCCCGGCTCTGGCACTCTATGGCCTCACCATTACCTTTGCGGCTATGGATTGGCTGATGTCGTTAGAGCCACACTGGTTCTCGACGATTTTTGGCGCCATGATCGGTGCCACTCAGGTGGTTGCAGGGATCGCCTTCAGCACGATTGTCTTGATTCGACTGGCCCCCCATGACGGTGAACTGGATGGAGTGGTGGATGAGCACCTGGACGATTTGGGCAAAATGACCCTGGCCTTTGCACTCTTCTGGGCCTATATGTCATTTATGCAGTATCTCATCATTTGGGCCGGCAATCTGCCCGAAGAAGTCGTCTGGTATCTGCGCAGGCTGCGCCACGGTTGGCAGTGGGTGGCGCTGCTCGTGCTACTTTGTCACTTTGTTCTGCCCTTTGCCGCGCTGCTCTCCGGTCGCATCCGGAAAAGGCGCCGTTCGTTGACAATGGTGGCTGCCAGCATCGTGGGGTCCGATCTACTTTTCTATTGGTGGCTGGTGGCACCGGTCTTTCACCCGACCTTGCACTTGCACTGGCTCGACGTGGTATTGCCCTTTGCCCTGGGGGCACTGTGGATCGCCCTACTCTCCTGGCAACTGCGCCGTCGACCACTGTTGGCACGCCATGATCCGGTGCGCGCAACGCTGGCGGGCCGCACGACGGTGTTAAAGGAGGTGCTGGCCCATGAGTGAACAAGAGCGCGCGACTGCTGCCCAGGAAGCGGACGTACGTGAAGCCGCGGTGCACGACGCCGAAGTACAGGAAGCGGAAGGCAAGGTGGATCCGCAGAGCGTTGCTCGCGCCCACGAACTCAATGACATCAACTTTCGGGCCATTGCGCTCTTTGGGTTGGCACTGTTGGTGGTCATCCTGCTATCGCTTTTCATCTTGCGTTGGTTGACTGGCACATGGACCGACGCGGATCTGCGTATTGAGGCGCAAATCCCGCCGGCGGTGGGGACTGCCCCGGCGGCCCCCGGCCCCGGCGTGGAAGCTGTGCCGGCAACTGAACTCAACCATCTGCTGGCGCCGCAGCGCAAGCGTCTCACCAGCTATGGCTGGATCGACAAGGAGGCAGGGACGGTTCACGTGCCGATTGAGCGTGCCATGGAACTGCTGCTCGCAGAAGGAGTGCCGGCCCGTGAAGGGGATCCACCGGCTTTTACGCTGCCACCGGCTTATCAACTTGATGGGAGTGGTGGTCAGGAGGTAACTACGCCATGAACAATTGTAAAGGTCAACACACCAGGGTGGGACACCGTCAAAAGGTCTTGCCAATTCTCTGTTACCTGCTGCTGATCGGTGCCGTCTTCTTTCCAACCGGCGCCCGGGCCCATGACACCCAACCATCGTCCCGTGAAGTATTGGCGAGTATCGGCTTTGACCAACGACTGAATACGCAGGTCCCCGCGGATATTGTGATGCGCGACGAGAAGGGTCAATCAGTATCACTCGGCGATTTCTATGGTAGCAGGCCCGTCATCCTGGCATTGGGCTATTTGCAGTGTCCCAATCTCTGTTCGCTCGTGCGTATGGGGCTGGAAGAGAGCCTGCACCAATTGAAGTTTGCTGCCGGCAGTGAATTTGAGGTGTTGATCGTAAGTATCGATCCGAACGAAACGCCGGCGGAGGCCGCGGCGGTGAAACAACAGGTGATGACCGATTACGGTCGCCCCGGCACCGAGCGTGGCTGGCATTTTTTGACTGGAGCACATGATGCTATCGACCAGTTAGCCAATGCCATTGGTTTTCGGTACGCCTATGACGCAGAACAACAACAGTTTGCCCACGCCAGCGGTCTCGTGATCCTGACCCCAACAGGCCGTGTGGCACGTTATCTCTATGGCTTGGAGTTTGCGCCGAGAGATCTGCGTTTGGCCTTGGTTGAAGCGGCTGATAACAAAATCGGCTCACCGGTCGACCAACTGCTGCTCTTCTGCTATCACTACGATCCGACGACCGGGAAATATAGCCCGCTGATCATGAATATCATGCGGATGGCGGGTCTGACCACGGTGGCGGGGCTGGGCGCGTTGCTCTTTGTCCAGATCCGGCGTGACAGTGCTAGTCGAGCAGGGGCCAGTCGAGCAGGCGAAAGCCGCGCAACTGCTGGCCAACCATCGGCGCGGGGCAAGCAATAGGAAGCGAGGAAGCATCTTCGATCATGGGCAGTTTACCACTTTTTCCCGAACGTGCCTCGACCTTTGCCGGGCCGGTGGACACACTTTATTTTATCCTGATTGGCTTGGCGTTGCTCTTTGCCGTGCCGGTGGCAGCACTGATTATTTTCTTTGCCATCAAGTATCGACGCGGTTCCAATGCAGACCGAACCGGCGCTATTTCACAGAGTACAGCCATTGAAGTGACCTGGATCGTTGTGCCCCTCTTTCTGGCGCTGGGTGTCTTTACCTGGGGTGCGCGGCTGTATGTCAACATTTATCAGATTCCAACCGAAGGCATGGATGTGTACATTGTGGCCAAACAGTGGATGTGGAAGGCGCAACACCCGACGGGGCAGCGCGAGATCAACGAGTTGCATGTACCGGTAGGCGAACCAGTGCGGCTGACATTGATCTCGCAAGATGTGATCCACAGCTTCTATATACCGGCCTTTCGCCTGAAGCGCGATGTGTTGCCGGGCCGCTACACGACCGCCTGGTTTCAGGCGACCAAGACCGGCGTCTATCATCTCTTCTGCGCCGAATATTGCGGGACCGATCACGCTGTCATGGATGGCAGTATCGTTGTCATGGAGCCCCGCCAATATCAGCAGTGGTTGAGTGAGCGCCCCATGGGCATCGCCGACGTGATCCCCGAAGGGATGACACCCAATGTCGCACCCCAAAGCATGGCCGGCGCCGGTGAGGTGCTTTTTCAGCGCTTGGGCTGTATCACCTGTCATCGTATGGGCGGCGGTGGGATTGGCCCCTCGTTGGTGGGGCTGTTGGGCAAAAGCGTCGCATTGGAGAATGGTCAGACGGTTCTGGCCGATATTCAGTACATCCGCGATTCGGTCCTTGATCCTCACGCCCAGATCGTGGCCGGTTACCGACCCATTATGCCGACCTACGAAGGGCAGATCAATGAAGAAGAGCTGTTGCAATTGGTGGAGTACATTGCGGCGCTAGATGAGGAATAGGTGGGTGTGTCCCATTTTCGGGGATTCCGGGAAGGACCAATTTGAATGCCCGTTGTAATCTCGCAAATGTGGCACGCACCCCGCATAGATAGGAGCGTTGGTTGATGAAAAATCAACAGATCGATGAGGTGCAATGAGCCAGTCACACAATCACGGTCATGATCACGGTGATACCGGGAATCTGCGGCTGGCCTTCTTCCTCAACTTTGGCTTTACCTTGCTGGAAATCGTCGGCGGTCTCTGGACCAATAGCATTGCCATTCAGTCGGATGCCCTGCACGATTTTGGTGACAGTATCTCGCTTGGCGTTGCCTGGTATTTGGGTAAGGTGGCAGAGACGGAAGGCGATGAGGACTATTCCTATGGCTACCGTCGCTTCTCATTGCTCGGCGCGCTGATCACGACGGCGATTCTGGTGGGTGGGTCGCTCTATGTGCTTTCACAGGCGATCCCGCGGCTGATCAATCCTGAGGTGACCTACGCGCCTGGGATGGTTGGCCTCGCCGTGATAGGCATTGCCGTCAACGGCTTGGCCATGTTGCGGACCAGGCGAGGCAGTTCCCTCAATTTGCAGGCTGTCTCCTGGCATCTGCTGGAAGATCTGCTGGGCTGGATCGCAGTGCTGATCGTGAGTGTCGTGTTGCTCTTTGCCGACGTGCCGATTCTGGACCCACTGCTTTCCATCTTGATCACACTCTATGTGCTCTTCAATGTGGTGCGCAGATTGCGCAAGACCTCGGCGCTCTTTTTGCAGGCCGTGCCCGATGAAGTCAATGTACAGGAGCTTGATCGCCGACTGCAGGCCATTGCGGGCGTCCAATCGACCCATCACACCCATGTCTGGTCCTTGGACGGCGAACACCACGTCTTTTCGACCCATCTCGTCATTGACGACGATGCCGGCAAAGCCGACCTCATGCGGATCAAAGCCGCAGCACGCAAACTTTGTGACGAGGTGTCGCGCGATCATGTCACGATTGAAGTCGAATATGAAAGCGAATATTGCGCCATGGCCCCGCGACATTGAGACAGTGGACAGTCGGCCAGTGGACAGTGAGTCAGTCGGTCAGTGTTCAGTGGACAATAGTCGATCCTGATAACTGACAACTGCCTTACTGACCACTGGCTCATTGACTACTGACTACTGTCCGAGGAATTGGACATCACCAAGCTAAAGAAGGGTAAATTATGGCCGTTACTACACCAACCTTACATCTGCGCGAATCCTATCTCGGTATTAGCCACACCGCCAAGTCCTGGCTGCTGACGACCGATCACAAGCGCATTGGGCTACTTTACTTTGTCACCATCACCCTCTTCTTTTTTATCGGTGGCGTGGCGGCAACGATGATGCGCCTGGAACTGCTGACACCAGCAGGAGATTTGCTGTTGGCAGAAGGCTACAACAAGCTCTTTACGATGCATGGGACCATCATGGTCTGGTTCTTTTTGGTGCCATCGATTCCCACGACACTGGGCAACTTTCTAGTTCCGTTGATGCTTGGCGCACGTGACATGGCCTTTCCGCGCCTGAATCTGGCGAGCTGGTATGTCCTGATCTTTGGCAGCCTCTTCTCTGTTGGCTCCTTGGTTGTGGGTGGTGTCGATACCGGCTGGACCTTTTACACACCCTACAGCACCACGTATTCGAACAGTTATGTAATTGCGATGGCGGTCGGTATCATGATCACCGGCTTCTCCTCGATCTTTACGGCGATCAACATCATCATCACCACCCATAAGCTGCGTGCCCCAGGATTGACCTGGTTTCGGCTACCGCTCTTTATCTGGTCGCTCTATGCCACCAGCCTGATCATTGTGTTGGCGACACCGGTGCTGGCGGTGACATTGCTGCTGGTGGCTGCCGAGCGGACCTTGGGCATCGGCATTTTTGACCCAGCACTTGGCGGCGATCCGTTGCTCTTTCAACACTTGTTCTGGTTCTATTCCCACCCTGCCGTCTACATTATGATCCTGCCGGGTATGGGGGTTGTCAGTGAACTGATTACCTGCTTTGCGCGCAAACCTCCCTTCGGCTACAAGTTCATCGCCTTCTCCAGCTTGGCGATTGCTATCTTTGGCTTTCTCGTCTGGGGTCACCACATGTTTGTGAGCGGCCAGTCCGTTTACGCAGGATTGGTCTTCTCCCTGCTCAGCTTCATGGTGGCAATTCCGTCGGCGATCAAGGTCTTCAACTGGACTGCCACACTGCACAAGGGATCGATTTCGTGGCAGACGCCCATGCTCTATGCGCTGGGCTTCATCGGTCTCTTTACCATTGGGGGGCTAACCGGCCTCTTTGTCGCCACCTTGCCCATCGATGTACAGGTGCATGACACCTATTTTGTCGTGGCTCACTTCCACTACATTATGGTCGGCGGCATGGTAATGGCCTATCTGGGGGGGATCCATTTCTGGTGGCCCAAAATCACCGGGCGCCTCTACCCCGAAGGCTGGGGCAAGGCCGCTGCCATTCTCATCTTTATCGGCTTTAATTTTACCTTCTTTCCCCAGTTCCTGCTGGGCTACAATGGCATGCCACGGCGGATCCATGAGTATCCGCCGGAATATCAGGTGCTCAACGTCTTTTCGACCGCCGGTGCTTCCATTTTGGCGGCGGGATATCTGTTGCCACTCTTCTATCTCGCCTGGTCGACCCGCTATGGGGAAATCGCGGGCGACAATCCCTGGGGCGCAACGGGGTTGGAGTGGCAGACTTCCTCACCACCACCCAAGGAGAACTTTGTGGAGGTTCCCGTGGTGCACAACGATCCCTATCGCTATGAACTAACCGGTGAGATCGATCCCCATGCCACGGTGACTGTCGACGATCTGAGAAAAAGTCACCCGCCCAATATCCCCACTCACCATGCAACAGCGCACAAGGAGGGCCGCGATGACTGAAGTCAATTCGGCGTTGGGGCACCATTTCACCGATTTGGCGCAGCAACGCGAAGCAAACACACTGGGGATGTGGGCCTTTCTGGCAACCGAAGTGCTCTTTTTCGGTGGTCTCTTTGCTGCCTATCTTGTCTATCGCTCGGCCTATCCTGAGGTCTTTGCGGCGGGCAGTGAACATCTGAAGATGGCTTTGGGCGCGATCAACACGGGAGTGCTGCTCACCAGCAGCCTGACGGTGGCGCTGGCCGTGCATGCTGCGACGCAGCGGGCGCGCAATCGCCTGCTCTTGTTCATGGCGCTGACGGTGGTCCTGGGTCTGCTTTTTCTTGGCATCAAGGGGTTTGAATATTATCAGGAATATCAGGAGAATCTGGTTCCAACCATCAACTTTACTTGGGAGGGGAACAACGCTTCCCAGGCGATGCTCTTTTTTGTGCTCTACTTTTTTATGACCCTGCTGCATGCCCTGCACATGATCATCGGCATTAGCGTGCTGTTGGTCATGATCTTCTGGGCCTGGCGCGGTTGGTATGAGGAGGATGACATGCCGGTGGAGCGCTTTGGTCTCTATTGGCATTTTGTCGATATTGTCTGGGTTTTTCTCTTTCCGCTGCTTTACTTGATTGGACGATAAAATGCATCTATCAACAGAAGCCAACGGTGACCAAAGACAGAATACACAAACGCACGGTTCACCACAAACCTATCTTGTCGTTTACGTGGCGTTGATGGGGCTGCTATTGCTCACTGTCTTTGCCTCATCGTGGGGGCTGGGCGCAACGTGGGGATTGGTGGTAGCCTTGAGTATTGCTGTGACCAAGGCGCTGCTAGTGATCCTTTACTTCATGCACGTGCGTGGCAGTAGCCGGGTCACCTGGCTCTTTGTCGCCGCGGGCTTTGTTTGGCTGGCCATTCTTCTGGGCTTGGTGATTGTCGATTATCTGACCCGAAGTTGGTTCGGCGCCTGATCCGTGCCGTGATTGTCAGGGGCATTGCGCAACTGTTTGAACGGGTATCGTTGCCTTTCCCCGATCGCTATATCCTCATCTATATCCATCGGCTGTGACTGAGCGTATACGCCGCGGGTTGTTCTTTGCTAAACTGAGAATTGTTGCAGAGGTTGGTTGTTCGTCGGGTTGCCTGTTGGTTACTAAGGCTGCTCCAAGATTTTGAATCCCCATGTAGGGGCATCCGCTTGCCGGTGCCCCAGGGGCGACCGCAAGGGTCGGTGGCCTTCTAGGCGCCTACGGAGGGATTTGATTCCTTGGAACGGCCTAACGTACTTGTATGCACATAGCCAATCGGCGACCCGACAAACCTGCACCACAAAGCCTCACGAGAATAAGTACATAATAAGTACATACCGCCACAAGACTTTACTGCACTTACTGCATCTGATCTGATTTACTTGCTTATCGCCCTGTACGATCTCATTATCGAGATCGTACAGGGCGATATTTTAAGCGTAGTTTTCACGAATGAGGGTAGGACAATGAAACTCGATAACTTGAAAAAGCTCTATATTGAGCAGTTAAAAGATCTCTACAGTGCCGAAAATCAGCTCACAGAAGCTTTGCCTAAGATGGCCAAAGCCGCGACTTCGGCTGCCCTCCAGCGGGCCTTCCGCGATCATCTGCGCGAGACCGAAAGCCAAATCCAGCGCATTGAGACGATCTTTGAAGATCTGGAGTACAGTCCGCGCGGTCCAAAGTGTAAAGCCATGGCCGGGTTGATTGAGGAAAGCGAAGAGCTTATCAACGAAGATGGTGATCCCGACGTGATCGATGCCGGCTTGATCGCCGCCGCTCAGCGCGTCGAACATTATGAAATCGCCGGCTACGGCACTGTTCACAAATATGCAACGATGCTACAGGACAAAGAGGCCGCCAAGCTTTTGCAACAGACCTTGGATGAAGAGTACGGCGCTGACAAGAAGCTCGGTGAACTGGCGGGCGAGATCAATGTGGACGCAATGGCCGAGGAAGCTTCCTGAAATTTGCGACTAGCCTCAACTCCCTGTCGTCAAGGTAAGAAATGGTCGTGTCAGAGGTCCAGTTATCAGTGTTCAGTTTCCAGTGTGGGGTTCGAGACTGACTACTATCAAGTGACAAGCATTGTCACTACCCGTTGGAAGGGTGCCGTGCGCCCTGGCGGGACTGAAAACTGGG
>Ga0116151_10000740_pt1 | contig 30129 bp, 29 predicted proteins | sample AD_UKC117_MetaG_FD_89893 | JGI IMG/M metagenome (GOLD analysis project Ga0116151, IMG submission 89893) | Active sludge microbial communities of municipal wastewater-treating anaerobic digesters from Hong Kong - AD_UKC117_MetaG | ecosystem: Engineered > Bioreactor > Anaerobic > Digestate... | reverse complement strand
TCCCATACCAAGCTGGGCGCTGATACTGGGAGACCTGATGATATACTTCGGGGACAGAATGCAACAGAAACACTAGGACTCAACCCCGACAGTGGACTTTACACAAAATATTACGCACTCTCTTTTCCGAAAGGCAACTCGCCTGAAAACCCTTCTTTTCTTTGTGAGAACCAAAGACCTTCCCTGCCTCCAGTTTCCTGACGTCTCGCTCTTTAACCGTTTACCGTTTACCGTTGACCGTTTACGCAGTTGAATTTGGTCGTCTCACTTCTCACGTCTTACGTCTAACGGCTTTTTTGCCCTTCCTGCCTCCAGTCTTCCGTCTCCTGTTTCCTCACCCGATATCCCGAGAAAACAATAAAAAATCAAAATAACCAGCCAAAAAACCAGAATATTTAGCCATACAAAGCCAAAACTCTTAACCATTACTGACCTAGTAATTTGACCTACCCTGACATAAATTGATATATTCTCGCCATCAGGAGATTTCAAGGAGGGGATATAAATGAGGGGTATGGTTCCGTTTGGAGGATCAAGAAACTCGATTTTTGACGAAATGGATGAAGTTTTCCGCGGTTTTTCCGATGCTATCAGGCCTATGACCCGTCGTTTCGTGCCCGTTGATCTTTATGAGGAGGGAGACGAGCTGTTTCTTAGCGTTGACGCTCCCGGTTTTGATCCCTCCCAGATTGAGATAAAGACCTTCTCCGACAGGGTAGACATTAGGTCCAAGGCTGAAGGATCGGAAGAGGGCCCCGAGGAAAGGGTATGGCATATCCGCAGGCCCGCCAGAGGCATAAACCTTGGCGTATCTCTCCCGACAGAGGTCGATCCCGAGCAGGCGAGGGCATCCTTCAAAAACGGCGTGATAACGGTACGGATGCCAAAGAGCAGGGCCGTACAGGGCAGGGTTCTGGAACTCAGGGAAGAGTAATACCCAAGGGTATGCGAAAATTCCTCCGATAGGCTACAATCTCGGGGCGGCGGTTATCCCGCCGCCCTTTTTGTTTGAATTCCGCCGAGTGGCGGATCAATGATTCTCAGTTCAGGGTGTACGCACTTGATTCTTGCCCTTTTTCCGTTTTCCGTTGACCGTTTACGCCTTTTGAATCCTGATTATTTAAGTTTTTGTCAAGGAGGTTCTAAAAATGCCCGATAGCAAACAGTCTTTCACATTTCAGGCCGAGGCGAAACAACTCCTCGATCTTATGATCCACTCTGTTTACTCGAATCCGGATATTTTCCTCAGGGAACTGGTATCCAATGCCTCGGATGCACTGGACAAGCTGAGATTTGAGGCCCTCACAAATGAGGCTCTCTCGGGACTCACCGGTGACCTCCACATAAGGCTGGATGCGGACCCTGAAGCCCGTACGCTGACCATCTCCGACAACGGTACGGGCATGACCCGCGGCGACCTTGTGGAGTTCATTGGCACCATCGCCCGTTCAGGTACCAAAGAATACCTGAAAATCCTCCGTGACAAGGGATCTTCCGTTTTGCCCGAGGACCTTATCGGCCAGTTTGGTATAGGTTTTTATTCTTCTTTCATGGTTGCAGAAAAAGTGGTCCTCCTTACACGCAAGGCCGGAGAAGAGAAGGCCTGGAGATGGGAATCCCCCGGTGACGGAACATATTCCCTCCAGGAGGATGCCCGCGAGGAGCAGGGAACCACGATAACTCTTTTCCTGAAGGAGAAGAGTGAAGGTGGGCCCGAAAAGGATTATTCCGACAGGCAGGTTCTGAAGGAGATCATTGGAAAATACTCCGATTTTGTGGCCTGGCCGATCCGCATGAAGGACAAGGACGGCGCGGAAGAGACACTGAACTCGATGAAGGCCATCTGGACGAGGCCCGAGAGCGAGGTTTCGGAGGAAGAATACGAGGAATTCTACAGACACATCACGAGGGACTGGAACAAGCCTGCCAGGAGGATCTTCTTCAAGGCTGAGGGGGGCATGGAGTTCAGGGCTCTTCTTTATATACCCTCGCGGGCTCCCCTTGATGTTTTCGTCAGGGATATGGCACGGGGGATACATCTTTACATCCGCCGGGTCTTCATCATGGACGAGTGCAAGGAACTTGTCCCAGAATACATGAGGTTTCTCAGAGGGATGGTGGATTCCGAGGACCTGCCTCTGAATATTTCCCGGGAAATGCTTCAGCAGAGCCGCCAGGCCGAGACTATACGTAAAAGTATTACAAGAAAGGTTCTGGATAGCCTTTCCGCCATGCTCTCCGGCGACAGGGATGCCTACCGTACCTTCTGGAGTGAGTTCGGAAAGGTCCTTAAGGAGGGTATTTTCTCGGACAGCCGCAACCGGGAGAAAATAATGGAAATATCCCTTTTTGACACGACCACCGCCGAAGAACCTGTCACTCTTGATGAATATGTCTCCCGTATGCCTGAGGGTCAGGATGCTATCTATTACATCACGGCACCAACTTCGGCAATTGGCAAAAACAGCCCACACCTGGAGGCTTTTACGGAAAAAGGGTTCGAAGTACTTGTTCTGGCCGACCCAGTCGACGAAGTCTGGACGCCTGCCGTCACAGAATACAAGAGCAGAAAATTTGTATCCGTCGCAAGGGGCGTAGTGGATCTGGGCGATTCTGGAAAAGACGTGGAAAGCCAGGGGGAAAACACCGATGCCAGGTGGGATCCCTTGCTAAAGGAGCTGGAGAAGATCCTTGGAGAGGATGTCAAGGGGGTGCGAATATCAGGAAGACTGAAAAATTCCCCCTCCTGTCTCGCCGGAGAGGAGTTCGACCTCTCGCCGCAGATGGAGGCCATTCTCAGGGCTGCCGGGCAGGATGTTCCAAGAGTTAAAAGAAACCTTGAGATCAACCCGTCCCACCCGCTTGTTGCCAAACTCGACCGGATCCAAGAAGAAAACCCCGCAGATCCGAAGGTGGCACTGTTCGCTCGTGTCCTGTACGGCCTTGCCTCTATCTCCGAAGGTGGAAGGGTCGAGGATCCGGCCGCCTTCAGCCGAGAGGTCGCGGAACTGCTATCCGAATAAGCGGAGGGCAACTTGGGGCTGAGAGTTTATAATCTTCAGGGGGGTGGGCTATATGTCCAGGGCCTTTGTCAACGAGGACAGCGAAGCCCTTGTGAACCGCGAGGCCATTGAACAGGAAAAAAAACTTCGGGACTGGCTCCGCATACAGGAAAAGAAACTGAAATATCTTGAAACGGATCCTGAGGCCGAAAAGATAGACCAGGAGCTGAGGGAAAAATGGATCAGGGAGACCCGCGAGGATATCGAACGGGCTCGCCGGCAACTGGACGGTAACCCCTGATGCTATTGATAGTACGGCTTTTGAGGTTCCTGTTCCCGCTGTTTATCGGGTTTGTCATGCTCAGGCTATTTTCCAGACTCTTCTACACGGGGGCCTGGCAGGGCGGAAGCCGGAGTTACTCTCCTCCTCCGCCAGGGAGCAAGGCACCCCGAAACCCCTACGAGGTTCTGGGGTGTTCTCCCCGGGATTCCGATGAGACTGTCCGGAAAGCCTACCGTAAACTTGTCGCGAAGTACCATCCCGATAAATTCATAGGCCTTGAACTTGAAAAAGAATTTGTAGAACTGGCCGCAAGGAGGTTCCAGGAAATACAGGAGGCCTACGATCATATTCGGGAGTCCAGAGGGTTTTCAAAAAATTAGTAAAAGACCATGACAACAGATAGCCGAGAGGAGGAGAGAGTCCATGAAAAAGTATCTGGTATTGTCGACGGTCCTGGTAGTATTGGCTGCCGTGGCTTTTTTTGCCCTTTCACAGAGACATGAAAATATTCTGAATCTGTCGCCCGAGGCGGCTGAAGAGCTTGCGGGGATGGGTGGCCAGGGAATCCTTTCACCCGAGGAAATTTCCAGTGGCTGAGGCCGCACGGTCGTCGCCCTGGTTCGGGGCGGCACTCCAGAGGATACAGGTAGATACAGACTTGTCGAGGGTAGCGGGGTACTTCTTTGGGTCGACAGGTCGCTAAAGTTTCGGGGCAGGGGTATAGACCTGGATATCGGGTATGCCAGTGAAGGCCTGGTGGTATATGCGACCAATTTTGTTCCAGGTCCCTGAAAAGAGGTCTGAGAAAATGGCAGGCAAAAAGAAGATCCCTGTCGACGGGTCCTCGGAGCCCATCTCCAATACAGTTCTTGGAGACCTCCTCGTTGAAAAAGGCCTGGTAAAGGAGAAAACCGTAAAATCATCGGGGAACACAGGGCAAAAACTTTCTCCGGCAGCGGACGGAGGGATGCCCGATCTTTCCAGGGTGGGTAAGATAGTGTTGAGGGTTCAGCGCAAAGGAAGGGGAGGCAAGACGGTGACCCTTCTTTCCTGTGCCGGTCTTGCAAGGTCTGGCCTGGATCCTCTGGCCAGGGAGATGAGAAAGGCTCTGGGTTGCGGATCCCGTGTCGAAGAAGAAGGGATAGTGCTTCAGGGCGATGTCCAGGAACGGGCCTACATCTGGCTCTCCGAAAGGGGAGCGACCAGAATTGTCGGCGGCTCCTGAATAATTCCGGGAGGAACAGATCAATGTCATGGTATGTAAGGACCCAGAAGGGCTGGGGCTTGAGATGGGTATTTCTTGGCGCGTTCCTGGTCCTTCTTTACAGGGCAAGGGTCAGGGCGGGATCGTGGGGAAACATAACAGATTCAGCCGAATTCTGGCCTCTTTTTACCTCGGGGATCATCCTTTCGCTGATCCTTCTGGTCTTCACGGTAATGACCGTTACCGTCAAGGAGAGCGAGATAGAGGTCTCCATGGGGCTTGAACTGATCCGTAAAAAAATCCCCATATCGCAAATACTTTCAGTAACCGAGATGATGATTCCCTGGCATTCGGTCGGTTTCAAGAAGATATCCGGGGGATGGCTTTACAGCGTTGCCGTATCGAAAGGGCTGGATATAACCCTTCAGGGTGGGAGACGGGTCGTCATAGGTTCCGATGATATCGAAGGCCTCGCAGAGGCCATCAGGTCGAGAATGGCCGTGCCTCAATGACCCCGGTACGCGAGCGAAGATTCACTTCTTCAGAAATTTCACTATTTCATCGCCTTCCAGCCTCAGTACATGGATATCATCGATGATCCTGGCCCCACTCCTGGAGTAGTAATCTAGGGAGGTGGTGTTTGTCTTCATGCACCACCATTCGAATCTTCCGCAATTCCGATAGATAGCGACCGACGCGAGCCATTTCATCATCGACGTCCCGATACCCTTGCCGCGCCATTCCGGTCTTATATAAAGGTCATCAAGATGCAGACCCCGTTCGCCGAGAATTGTCGAGAAAGTATAGTAGAAAACGGCAAATCCCACATACTCCTTGTTTACGATGGCCATTGCCGTCTCCGCGGCCGGCTTTTCTCCGAAAAGAGTATCGATAAGGCTTTCCTGTGTAAATGAAATGCGGTCCGCTATTCCCTCGTACTCTGCCAGTTCTCGTATGAACTTTGCAATAACAGGAATATCGTTGATCCGGCCTCTCCTTATGAGCAGATTCTTGATGGAGTCGCTGTTTCTGATAGACATGATCTCAATCCTCCGTCGGAATTGGTAGAATGATACTCTGGAAGTAAGTCATTTATAATTCAAAAGGGCAATTTTTCAAAGGGTTGCAAAAAAACAAAAAATAAAAGAGAAGAAACCTTAGACCTTTACTGACCTTGGGGGTCGCAAAGATGAAATTCTGTTACTTCGATGAAAGCGGAATGGGGGAGGAGCCAATCCTTGTTGTAGCTGGCATAGATGTTGATGCCAGTCGCATGAGGACAACCAGGAAGGACTGGGCCGACTTTCTGGATTCCCTCTCACAGAGGACGGGAAGGCCTGTAAGCGAGTTCCATACAAGGAATTTCTACAGGGGGAACAGGCTTTCCCGGACCATCGACGGAAACGAAAGGGCGGAGGTGATCTCTGCTATCCTTGACTGGCTGTCGGTTCGGCGTCACAAGATAACCTACAGTGCCATCAGTAAAGCACGCTTCGAAAGTTCCAGATCCGACCCCAGGCTAAAAGATCTCGAGACTCCATGGAGTGCGGCCGCCTTCCACAGTGTCCTCACGCTGCAGAAGGCTCACCAGGGCCTGAAGGGTTCACGAAGACAGACCGTTCTTGTCTTCGACAGGGAGGTGGCCGAGGAGGAGCGCTTCAGCGAACTTATTAAGGATCCGCCTGAATGGTCCGGAGAATACTATGGTCAGGAGCATGGGGCGACCCCCCTTGACACCCTCCTGGAAGCGCCGCTTTTCGCTGACTCGCGACTGGTTCTGCTCATACAGGTGGCCGACATGGTCGCCTACCTTCTGCGGTTTTATGCAGAGCTTCAGGAGGGACTCTCGAATGAAAGTTACCCGGGAGAAAAACAGCAGATAGAGGAATGGGCAATAAGAATATTCGGGATGTCTCTTCCCGGAAGTTTCAGGTACCCTGAAAAATGCCCCGATGGCCCATGTGGCCTGTTCTGGGAACTTGCGCCCGAGACCCTGAGGCGTTGAAACCGCAAATCGGAAAAACTCGAAGGAGGTTCTCTCTTGAAAGAAATACCTGTTGTGGCCGTGACATGTTCCCCTGATCGGGAGATCTTCCCCCTTTTTGATGAAGTGATAGGTAAACGTGCCAAAGTCTGTTTCATTCACGGTGCGGGTTCGGAAGAAAGGGAAAAAACCCTTGAAAGGTCCTATGCGGTCATTACCACAAGTTGTGCCCCCGACGAACTTTCCGGTAGCGAGGCAGGCCTCCTGAAGCCCGGCTCTCTGCTGCAGCTTCTTTTCGCTGGAGCGGACAATGTCCCCTTTGACGTATTGAATGAAAACACTCTGGTCGCCTCCAACACCGGGGCTTTTGCCGAACCAATAGCCGAACACGTTCTGGCCATGACCCTTGCGCTGGTGAAAAAGATCATCCCGAGGAACGAGGCGCTGAAAAAAGGTGTTTTTGACCAGAGCGGTTTCAATGGGACCCTCAGGGGGAAGGTCTGCGGTATTCTGGGTTTCGGGGGTAACGGCAGGGCGGTCGCAAAGGCCATGAGATCCATGGGGATGAAGGTGGCGGCGGTCAACAGGGGCGGAAGGACCGAAGAGGACGTCGATTATATCTGGAAGAACGACAGGCTGGAAGATCTCCTTGAAATATCCGATGTCCTTGTTCTGGCCCTTCCCCTTACGAGAGATACGAGGGGTATTATCGGAAGTCGTGAACTCTCCATGATGAAAAAAGAAGCGATCCTGGTCAATATAGCCAGGGGAGCTGTCGTGGATCAGGGCGCCCTATACAGCCACCTCATCGACAATCCGGACTTTGGGGCGGCGATAGATACATGGTGGTCGGAACCCTCTCACCATGGGAAGTTCCTTCTGGATCACCCCTTCCTTGACCTGCCCAACTTCGTGGGATCTCCCCACGTAGCCGATAATGTTGCCGGAATGATGCCCGCGGCGACACGTTTCGCGCTTCAGAACGTGGTTGACTTTCTGGAGGGTGGAACTGTAAGGGGCCTTCTTGACAGGGCCGACTACATGGGTATGGGCAAACCTGAGTGATTTACCCTTTTTTCGGGGCTTCCCCGCCGTGTTTTCTGTACCAGTCGAAAAGTGACGAGATAAGTTCTCCCTGATTTTCCCGACGGATCTCTTCATCGAAGGGGAATGTCGCCGCGACCTTTCCAAGGTAGTATGGGTGTCGGCTGATGGGGAAAAAGGGGCCACGGTAAACGATGAAGTCATCGTAGATGATCCATTCCATGATCCCCTGCTCGAGGTCTTCCTCGGCATTCAGGGTTGGGCCCGGCCCGTACTTCTGCATCCTTGCCGCGCCCCTTTCGTCGCCGCAAAAGACGAAAGCCTCGCCCTCGGCTTTCAGGCAGACCAGCATCACGCTGCCGCTTTTGTCCACGAAAAGATCGTGGAAACCCCAGAAAGGGGGATCAAAGACCAGGATTCTTTTCCCCTGGGCCCAACGGAAATACTCCTCCAGGCGGGAAGCGCGTCGCGACATCTCATCCGGGGAGAGGGGAAGTTTTTTCTTTCTGAAAAGAGAACCCAATAAGGACATCGGAATTTAGCGGGCTATCCTGCCAGAAACGAAGAGACCTTTTCCGACAACTCGTCCCAGGTAAGAGGGAAGGTCATCACCGAACCCAGCTTTATACTGTTCTGTTTCTTTTTGTTGAGGCCGCCCATAAGAGCTTCCTTTGCCTGGTCCGTGGTGAAAATGGTGTAACGCCTGTTCCCTTTGGGTTTGGTTATATCCACGAGTATCCACCTGAATGTCTCGGAAGCCATGGCGGATCTTGATGTGTTCAGTTGAAGTAGTTCCATTTCGGCTCCCGATCCGTTCTGGTCTCCTATTTCGACGGCCCTGGGTTTCGCGCCCATGTACATTTTAAGGTTGAAAAAGACCGGGCGTGTTGTTCCTTCCCTGCTGACAAAGATCCCAAGGTCGAACCCGAAATCCGGGAGAATGAAAAACTCGTCTATCTTTTCCTCCTGCTGGAGGGAGGAGAGCATTCCAAGCATCTCCTGGAGGAGTCCCGTCCTGAAACTGTCTTCCGGGTGAGAGCCTTTAATGATGTCCGGTTCAAGGCTGAAAGCCAAGAAAACCACCGTCCTTTCGGGTTTTTCAGAATATGAATCCCCCGGATCATGTTGTTCGGGGGAAGTTCTCTGATTCGACAGATCGGAAAACTTCGGATTCGATTATACCCCAATACAGGTGGGAATGACCTTACGCCCCATCATGGCCTATACTTTAGGGAGCCCCACAGGGGGAAGACGATATTGCACACCAACCGGGAGGTAGTAAAAATGCTATTTTCAAAAACTCTTGTCCCAACGGCCAGGGAAAACCCCAGAGGGATCTCGGATCAGTCCGTGGCAAAACTGGCCAGAGCGGGTTTCGTGGTTCCTGACCAGGAGAGCAGGAGACTGGAACTGCTTCCGATGGGATTTATGCTCTGGAAGAAAGTAATATCCGTTGTATCGGACCTCGCGAGGGAGAGCGGTTTCCAGGTAGTCTCCTTCGATGATCTTGGAAAGGGATCCGATTCAATTTCGGGAAAGATTGTGACAAGCTATCGCCATCTGCCTCTTTCTTTCATTGGCGGAGATGTCAAAAAACTGGATGCCGCCGGATTTGCCGCGGACAAAGAGTTATCGAAAGAGGTTAGAGATGCTTTCATTGCAATTGCAGCTCAAACTGCAGGAATGGCTGGGCTGAAAGTCTTTTTCGGAGAATCTGAAGGGGGAGAGGTGACATACGCCTCTGTCCCTTGCGAAAAGGGATCCTGGCATGGAAGAGGCGGTTTTGTCTGTAATTCCTGTTCCTGGTGTGGCGACGAGTCCTCTCCGCTTTCTCTGCCCGAAGCCCCGTCTGGGGGAGACGCGCCTCTTGAGGAAGTTGAAACTCCCGGTGCCGACACCATCGCGGAACTATGCCGTCAGTTGGGAACAGAACCCCGTGAGACCCTCAAGACCATGTTCTACGCCGCCGGAACGGGGGATGCCAAAGAAATTGTTGCCGTTCTGGCCAGGGGGGACCACCAGATCAACGACGTCAAACTTTCTCAAGTGCTTGGTGGAAAAGATGTCCGCTTTGCAGATCCGCTGGAGATAAGGGAGGCCGTAGGCGACCTGGCGGGGTACCTGGGTCCGGTGGGTTTGCCGGGGAGCATAAGGGTAATTGCCGACAGGCATGTCGAAGGCTGCCGGAGGCTTGTCGCCGGAGCCAACAGGCCGGGATTTCATATCATGAACGTCTGCTGGGGTCGTGATTTCGAGGCACGGCTGGTCGCCGACATCGTAAGTGTAGATGAGTCATTCCCCTGTCCATCCTGCGGCGCTTCCATTTCACCGGCGAACATTGCCACTGTTGCCTCGGCCAGGATCGGAAAGGGAGCCTCACAGCTTTCTTTCCAGGATGACGCCGGGCACTCCTGCCTGGCCACCCGGTGGGAAGGATCGATCAGCATGGACCCTCTGGTGCTTGCGATCGCGGGTGGAGAAAAAACACCCTCCGGATTCGCCCCGCTGGATGTGAACGTAGTTATTGCCTCAATGAGGAACGACGATGCCGTTGGCCTGGCGCACCTGATTGCGGAGAAACTGGAAGATCGTGGCCTCAAGGTCCTGATCGACGACAGGGACGAAAGAGCCGGAGTCAAGTTTTCCGATGCCGAACTTCTGGGCATACCGGTTACGATCGTTGCCGGGAGGGAATCCGCTGAGAGAGTTGTAGAAGTCTGGCAGCCCGACGGGACCAGGGGAGAAATGCCCGCCGATGCGGCGATAGAGCGAGCGGTTCGCTGGGTTCGGTAGTTTTCCCCATTCGGGAATCGGCTTTTCTACCCATTACCAGGGAAACAGGAGGTCCTAGAATGACCCCATCAGGGATATTGAGCGAGACTGATGGAGGTGAAAGGGATGAACAAAAAAAGTATTCTTCTGGCTCTGGCGGCGGTTTTCGTGATCGGTTCCGTAGCTTATGCCCACGGTGGCGGTTTCGGCAGCATGGGTGGTTTTGGTCCGGGGATGGATTTTGATGGCTCGGGACGGGCGGCTAAAATGGGCAACCGTAATCTGGCCATGGAAAGAAACTCCCAGAATATCCAGATACCCGATGAGATCCGTGCCAAAATGCAGGAACTGCAGAGAACTCACCTCGAAATGAGGCTGGCTCTTACCCAGGAAAAACCTGACGTCAACAAGGCCAGGCTTCTCTTTGGGAAGGCCCAGAAACTCCAGAACGAACTCTCAAAGTGGCGTTTTGAAGAGTACGTCAAGACCCTGAGCAAGTAGAGAAAAAACTGACCCGGCAGGCGGGACTCCGTTAGGGGTCCCGCTTTTTTGTGCACCTTACACCCCAAAAATACCCATAAAGAGTCAAAGAAACCCTAAAAAACCCAAAAACGAAAAATATTTCCGCCCTGTCGCCATAGACCAGGTACAGGTGAATTGCCTGATTAATGTTGACCTATATAATTGTCCTTGTGTTGGTCAATATTAGTCAGGCCAAATTGAAACTCATAAAGTCGGCCTGCTTTCAGGGGGGAAAAGAAATGTCTAAAACCGTCGGAATAGATCTTGGTACCACTAATTCCGTTGTAGCGGTCCTCGAGGGGGGGCACCCTACAGTAATTGCCAATGCCGAAGGCAGCAGGACAACGCCATCGGTGGTGGCTTTCACAAAGGATGGAGAAAGGCTGGTCGGCGCGCTGGCAAAACGTCAGGCTGTGCTCAACCCTGCCGGAACGGTATCTTCCATCAAACGCTTTATGGGCAGGAACCACGACGAGGTCGGAGAGGAAATGAAGATAGTTCCCTACACCGTCGTGAAGGGAAGCAACAATTCCGTTAAGATCAAGGTAGAAGGCAAGGAGTATGCCCCCGAGGAGATCAGCGCCCAGGTTCTTGGAAAGTTGGTTCGGGATGCCGCGGCCTGGCTGGGAGAAAAGGTCACCGATGCCGTCATAACTGTTCCGGCATACTTTAACGATGCCCAGAGGCAGGCGACCAAGAACGCCGGCAAGATAGCGGGCCTTAATGTGCTTCGGGTAGTCAATGAACCCACAGCCGCCGCTCTGGCCTACGGTATGGACAAAAAAAACAACGAAACAGTAATGGTTTTCGACCTCGGAGGGGGAACCTTCGACGTATCCATACTGGATGTGGGTGAAGGTCTATGCGAGGTGCGCTCCACGGCGGGAGATACCCACCTTGGCGGTGACGACTTCGACAAATGCGTCGTGGACTGGCTCGCTGAAGAGTTCAAAAAACAGGAAGGGATAGATCTGAGAAAGGACAGGCAGTCGCTGCAGAGGCTTTACGAGGCGGCCGAAAAGGCCAAGTGTGAGCTCTCCAGCAGAACATCGACGGATATCAGCCTTCCTTTTATCACTGCTGATGCCAACGGGCCGAAGCATCTTTCCCTGAGCCTTTCCCGGGCGAAGTTCGATGACCTTACCCGGCATCTTGTGGAGAGATGTCTTGAACCGATGAAGCAGGCCCTCAGGGACGCGAAACTCGAGGCGGGAGACATCAACGAGGTCATCCTGGTAGGAGGCTCTACGAGGATACCGGCGGTCCAGGAGATGGTCAGGAAATTTACCGGAGGCAAGAATCTGAATATGACCGTCAATCCCGACGAGGTCGTGGCGATGGGAGCAGCGGTCCAGGCGGGAATAATCAAGGGCGAGGTCAAGGATGTCCTGCTCCTCGATGTAACGCCACTTTCTCTCGGGATAGAGACTCTCGGCGGGGTCATGACAAAGATAATAGAAAGGAATACCACCATACCCTGCCGAAGATCCGAGGTCTTCTCGACTGCGGAGGACAACCAGCCCGCAGTGGATGTCCTTGTTCTTCAGGGAGAGAGGGAGATGTCCAAAGACAACAGAAGGCTCGGGAACTTCAAACTTGAGGGTATCCGGCCCGCTCCCAGGGGATTGCCGCAGATCGAGGTGACCTTCGATATAGATGCCAACGGGATCCTGAACGTGTCAGCAAAAGACAAGGAGACCGGCCGGGAGCAGAAAATAACGATAAGCAATTCGACCAACCTGGACGAGAGCGAGATAGATCGCATGATAGAGGAGGCAAAGGCCAACGCCGAAGCCGATAAAAAACTCAGGGAATGGGCCGATGCCAGGAACGAACTCGAGGCAGTTTCCTACCAGGTGGAGAGGCAGATATCCGAACTGGGAGATGCCGTACCTCCCCATGAAAAAGCCAGGGGAGAGGAACTGGTCAGGGAATCCAAAGATGCCGTTTCCAGAGAGGAAGAAGTCTCCAGGCTGAGATCCCTGACCCAGGACCTTAAACAGGTCGCGGCCGCCCTCTCGCAGCACTCCGGCACTCCTTCCGGGGATAGTGAAAGTTCCGGGACCAATGCCGGGGGAAGCACCGGTAGCGGGCAGGCTGAAGATGACGTAATTGATGCTGAATTCAACGAGGGCTGATGCGGATAGAATATAACTGTGCCGTTGGCACAAAACGGTCGATCTGAGGGCCGACATCGGGGTGGAGGGGTGTTTGAATGAAATTTCGCGACTACTACGAGATTCTGGGAGTATCAAGAAACGCGACCCAGGACGAGATACAGAAGACTTTCAGGAAACTGGCAAGGAAATACCACCCCGATGTCAACAAGGCTTCAGATGCAGAAAAACGCTTTAAAGAGATAAATGAGGCATACGAAGTCCTGAAAGATCCGGAAAAGAGAAAGAAATACGATGCTCTCGGAGAAAACTGGAAAAACGGTCAGGACTTCTCCCCTCCTCCTGGCTGGGACGGAGTATTTCAGTTTGGAGGGGAGGGCGGTTCGGGATCCTTCAGTGACTTTTTCGAGGCCATATTCGGGCGCATGGGAGGTTTCGGCCCCATGGGGGGAGAACCCTTCCATGGCCGTTCCATGAGGAGACGCGGCAGGGACCTGGAATCCAGGATCGAACTCACCGTTGATGAACTTGTCTCGGGGGGGAAAAAACACCTGGAATTCGAAGTTCTCGAAAAAGATGCCGCAGGAAGGCCCCTCAGAAAGAAAAAATCTCTTGACGTCACGATCCCTCGAGGTGTAACCGAGGGCTCCAGGATCCGGCTGGCCGGCCAGGGGGAGAAGGGTGCGGGTGGAGCCTCCGCAGGGGATCTTCTCCTGGAGGTCCACATAAAAAAAGACCCATGTTTTGAAGTAAACGGACAGGACCTTCGCACAACCGTCGACATAACTCCCTGGGGTGCTGCCCTCGGTTCATTCGCCGACGTAAAGGTCCCCGGGGGCTCGGTCAGAATGAAGATCCCCCCCGGGACCCAGAGCGGCCAGGTCATGAGGTTGAAAGGCAAGGGCCTTCCCGGCAAGGGGGACTGTTCCGGAAACATTCTCGTAACGGTAAGGATAGTTGTCCCGAAGAAACTCACCCCCCGCGAAAAAGAGCTCTTTGAGGCCCTGGCCAAAGAATCGGAGTTCAGGCCCTGATCATAGGGGCAAGGAGGCAAGCACAATGGATCTGAACAAACTGACAATAAAATCACAGGAAGCTCTTTCAAGCGCGCAGAACATCGCCGTCACAATGGGTCACACCGAGGTAGATGGCGAACATCTGCTGCTTGCTCTTCTGCGCCAAAACGGTGGACTTATACCAGGTCTTCTTTCACGAATGAGCATCTCACCGGAAAAGGTCGCCGAGGAGACAGAGAAAGACCTTTCCCTCCGAAGCAGGGTCTCCGGCCCCGGAGTCGAGCCCGGGAAGATAAATATTACGATGAGGCTTTCGAAACTTCTTGTGGCCGCAGAAGATACGGCCACGAGAATGAAAGATGAATATGTATCGGTGGAGCATCTTTTCATGGGTCTTATCGAGGAGGGAGACTCCACCAGCGCGGGACGTATTTTGCGCGGATCCGGTGTAACATCCCAGTCCTTTCTCAAGGTTCTCCGGGAGACAAGGGGGAACCAGAGAGTCCAGAGCGCCGATCCTGAGAACACCTATGAGGCCCTTGGGAAATACGGCCGCGACCTTGTTGACATGGCCCGCTCTGGCAAACTGGACCCCGTTATCGGACGAGACGAGGAGATACGGCGAGTAATAAGGATCCTGAGCCGGAAGACCAAGAACAACCCGGTCCTTATTGGAGAGCCCGGTGTCGGGAAAACGGCGATAGCGGAAGGTCTCGCCCAGAGGATAGTCAGGGGTGATGTCCCCGAAGGGCTCAAGGACCGCTCTGTATTCGCTCTGGACATGGGCTCTCTTCTTGCGGGGGCCAAGTACAGGGGCGAGTTCGAGGAACGGCTCAAGGCCGTACTTAACGAGATAAGGGAGAGCGAAGGAAGGATAATTCTCTTTATCGACGAACTGCACACCATCGTCGGCGCGGGCAAGGCCGAAGGCGCTATCGACGCCGGCAATATGCTGAAACCCATGCTGGCCCGGGGCGAGCTCCACTGCATAGGGGCTACTACGATAGACGAATACCGCAAACATATAGAGAAGGACGCCGCTCTGGAACGCAGATTCCAGCCGGTGATGGTGGAAGAGCCCTCCGTCGAGGATACGGTTTCCATATTGAGGGGACTCAAGGAACGTTTCGAGGTCCATCACGGTATACGTATCCAGGACAACGCCCTTGTAGCGTCTGCCGTCCTCTCCGATCGATACATTACCGACAGGTTTCTCCCCGACAAGGCGATAGACCTTGTCGACGAGGCCTCTGCCATGATACGTACCGAGATAGACTCCCTGCCGGCAGATCTTGATGCCGCCACACGCAGGGTCATGCAGATGGAGATAGAGGAAGCTGCCCTGGCAAAGGAAACAGACAAGGGAGGTATAAAGCGTCTTTCAAACCTCCGGAAAGAACTCCAGGACGCCAGGGCGGAGACGGACTCGCTGAGAGCCAGGTATGATTCCGAAAAACAGGGAATAGCAAAACTCCAGAGCATCAGGGAACAGATCGAGAACACCCGACGGGAGATTGAAAGAGCCGAACGGGATTACGATCTCAATAAAGCGGCCGAACTCCGGCATGGAAAACTTCCGGAACTGGAAAGGAGACTCGTCTCCGAGGAAGAGCTGCTGGCCTCCAGACAGGGAGGAGAGAAACTGCTTCGTGAGGAAGTCACGGCAGAGGAGATATCACGGATAGTATCAAAATGGACCGGCATACCTGTTTCGAGGCTGCTGGAAGGAGAACGTGAAAAACTGCTCCGTCTCGACGACATTCTTCACGAAAGGGTCATTGGGCAGGAAGAGGCTGTCAGCCTGGTGGCAGATGCCGTGCTCCGGGCCAGATCGGGGATCAAGGATCCCAAAAGACCGATCGGATCCTTCATATTCCTCGGCCCCACGGGAGTCGGGAAGACGGAACTTGCCCGTACCCTCGCGGAGGCCCTGTTCGATACGGAAGAGAACATGATAAGGATAGACATGTCCGAATATATGGAGAAGCACTCCGTCTCCAGGCTCGTGGGTGCTCCCCCGGGTTACGTCGGCTACGATGAGGGAGGACAGTTGACCGAGGCCGTCAGGAGAAAGCCCTATTCGGTCGTCCTCTTTGACGAGATAGAAAAGGCGCACCAGGATGTCTTCAACGTGCTCCTCCAGATACTGGATGACGGGAGGCTCACGGACAGCCACGGAAGGACGGTGAACTTCACCAATACGATAATTATAATGACCAGCAACATAGGCGCTTCAGACCTCATGGAAGGCATAACGACAGAGGGGGACATCCCCGATGGTGTCCGCGAAAGGGTAATGCGCCAGGTGAGGTCGTCCTTCCGGCCGGAGTTCCTCAACCGTGTCGATGATATTGTCCTGTTCAAGCCTCTGCGTATGGATGAGATAGAGCAGATAGTGGATCTTCTTGCAGCAGGCCTGCAGGAACGACTGCAGGGAATGGGTATTACCCTGGAGATAACCCCCTCCGCCCGCAGGCATATCGCGCGCGAGGGTTATGACCCTGTATACGGGGCAAGGCCGCTGAAGAGATTCATCTCCCGGCAGGTCGAGACGCCCGTTGCCAGGAAGATCATAGCCAGCAGCCTTGCTGAAGGAGCGAAGATAACCGTCGACGAAGAGGGGGGAAAGATCGTAACTTGTAACGCGTAAACAGTAAACGGAAGATGCAGAATTTATTATTTGGTTTTACCGTTCACCATTTACCGTTTACGCTTTTTCAGTTTCTCTAGCTATTCTCTAATGCTTTTTCCCTTGCCCCAATCCACTCCGGGGCGGTCATGACGGCCACGATAATCAGCGATACGGGAATGCTCACGAAGAAAGGGTGGACACTCCCTATTATTCCCGGCGCAGCCATGTGCAGTATTCCCTTCGAGGTCGGGGCGTATGCCGCGGCGTACCAGACCATCGCGCTGACCAGTCCGCCCAGGGACGAAGCCCATACCGCCGCCTTGCTTATTCTGTCGCCTATCGCAAGAAGTGCGAGGTATGGAGCAAGGATGGCGGCCGCGATTATCGTCCAGCTCGTTGTGCAGATTATTGCTATGATCTGAAGATTCCTGGTCGCGAAAACTCCGCTCGCGATGGCGCAGAGCGCCACCAGTATCTGCCACTCACGACCCTTGAGTTCCCGGTCAAGGACATCGTGCCCGAAACCGGCCGCGACAATATGCATCAATGCTGAGGCTGTCGAAAGAGACGCCGAGATAATGGCCAGAGCAAAAAGCTGTGCCCCTGCCTCAGGTAGAAGTCTGTTAACCAGAAGAGGTATGATCCCGTCCACGGCGCCGGCATCGGACCCGAGTATTAGCCTTGAAAATGCTCCGGAAAAATAGGTCCCGCCGACCACCACGGCTATTGCCAGCATCGCGAAGGGGGCCACCCGGCGTGCTTCCTTCGCGCTCTTGAGAGCGAAATGGCGTTGCACGAGCTGAGGCTGTGCCCAGACGCCGACGGATGTGACCATGACCAGCGAGAGAATGAAGAGCCCCCCCTGACCGGAGCTAAGAGAGGCGAAGCCGTTGTTGGCCTGTGCCGTCGGAGCGAGCGCGGCCAGGGCACTTATGCCCTCAAAAGGACCTCCGATAGCCCTTAAGGTGGCTGCCAGAAGAGCTACCGCACCAAGGACCATGATCCCACCCTGCAGTGCCTCCGTGAAAAGAACCCCCCTTAAACCCCCCCAGGAGACGCTGACCGCAACCAGGCCAACAAGTGCCCATAGCGCGACGGTCTGGGAGACGGGGAGAGCGCCAGCCATCATTATTGCGGCCCCCTTGAATACGGCAGAGGCGTATACGACAAGAAGAATACTTGAAAGAAGCCCTAGATATACCTTGATTCCCGGTGACCCTGTAGCATTGGAAAGCATCTTTGCTGGTGTCTTCGCGCGGAGCTTTCTCTGCCAAAGCCTTGTGGGCCACGCCAGGAAGCGATAGACGAACCAGGTGCCCAGCCACATGTTCCCCGCGGCGATCAGAACCATCTGCAGCCCCCACTGGTAGCAGAGTCCGGCAAAGCCTACGAGAGCAACGGCCGAAACGTAGGTGGCGACGTAAGCAAGTGCCTGGACCAGAACGGAGACCTTACCGGGAAGCAGTACGTCCCTTCCTTTTGAAAGTCTTGCCACAAGAATCAACACAAGAGCGTAGGCGGACCAGATAAGTATTGTTGTCATGACCGCTCACCGTTTTTTGCGATCTTCCATACAGACCAGATCGCTCCCCATATCAGTAGCCCTGTTGCTGCTGAAACCCAGATGTCCATCTGACTCATCTCTCACTCACCTCCGCAAGATAAAAAAAGGGCCGCCGATCCGAAGATCGGCGGCCCTGGTTCTGCTTTAAAAACTGCTGTTCTCCTGTTAAAGCAACGGCCGACGTACCCCGGATCCAAATGATTGGGGGAGATAGTAATAGCCGTAATAATAGTTGCCGGCAAACGTCGCTGTTGCTTTTGTTCCAGGAACTGTCATGCAAGCCTCCAAGTGTTCTTTAATAATTTCAGAGAGCCTATCAGTAATTTTATGAAGTGTCAAGTATCTCCGGATTGTTGGCTTAACCTGTTACGCCTCGAACTCGAATCCTTTTTCGAATATCTTCAGGCAAGAGGCCACGACCCTCTCATCGAAGATCTTTCCTGAACCTTCCCGGACCGTATCAAGGGCCTTGTCCAGGGAGTAGGCCGCTCTGAAGGGCCTGTGAGAGCGCATCGCCTCCACAACGTCCGCGACCGACAGTATCCTTGTTTCTTCCAGTATTTCATCCCCAACCAGTCCGTTGGGATAACCCGATCCGTCCAGTCGCTCGTGATGCTGCCCCACGATCCTGGAGACAGGCCAGGGGAAAGACACCTCCTGGAGGGTCTCCGCCCCTACCTCGGCGTGACGCTTCACGATCTCGTATTCAAGATTCGAGAGGGAAGTCGGCTTGTTGAGTATCTCCCCGGGAATGTAGAGTTTGCCGATATCGTGAATCATCCCCGCTACCCATATCCCCTTGACCCTCTCATCGGAGAATCCCATTTCTTCGGCGATCGCTTTCGCGAGACGGGCAACTCCCTCCTGGTGGTCGGCGGTGTAGACGTCGCGAATCCTCATCGTGCCGGCAAGAAGCCGGACCGTATCGTCGAGAGTTTTTTCCAGTTTTTCCGTGCTTTGCCTGAGAGAATCCTCCATTAGTACACGGTCGGTGATGTCCCGCCCCACGGACTGGTATTCGACAATGTTGCCGGAACTGTCGAACAGGGCCGTATCGATCCATTGTTGCCATCTCGTCTCCCCGGAAGGAAGGATGGTCACCTCCTCCGTTTTCTCCACGGGATTTTCTTTGGAGAGGCCCTGCAGGTGTTTTATTGTTTTTCCCCTGTCGGTTTCCGGAATGTGCGAAAGAAAGGATCTTCCCAGGGCCTTGTCAGCCGTCAGGCCGTAATAACGGCAATAGGCCTCGTTGGCGAAGGTGATATTCCAGTCAGGAGTGAACCTGACGATGATATCTCTCTGCTGTTCTATGATGGCGCGGTAGCGTTCCTCGCTTCGGCGAAGGGCCTCCTCGGCGTTCTTGCGGTCGGATATATCACGGTACATTCCGTAGATGGCAACTGTTTTTCCGTCCTTGAGTATGGGAACGCCGAAAGCCGTTACGTGGAACCTGGTTCCGTCCTTTTTCTGACGGATCGTTTCGAAGGAGAACTGGCTACCACTTACCGCATCGACCGTGCGCCTTGAGGCCTCGGTTCTTATGTCCTTGTCCCGGGCCACAAGGTAGTCCAGATCCTGACCCAGAACTTCTTCCAGGTTGTAGCCGAACATCTCGCAGAACGCACGGTTGGCCTTCTGGACAGTCCCGTCAGGTCCCTGGATCACGACCCCCTCGGGAGAGTTTTCGAAAAGTTTCTCGAAAAAAATGTTATATTCTGGAGTATCCTGATTATTCACTATAGGAGCCCCTCCTTTGCGGTGGGGTTATTACTGGAATTTAGTATATCATGGGTCGGCTTTGTGTTTTTCTCAAGGCCCGGGAGGTGTTCCATGCGTATCGCCGTTCTTATTAAACAGGTTCCCGATACCGACGAGGTTAAGATAGACGAGACCAGCGGGACCCTTGTAAGGGAAGGTACAGGAACCATAATTAATCCCCTGGACCTTCACGCCCTGGAGTCGGCTTTTTTGCTCAAGCGCTTTAATGGAGCGTCTGTCTCGGTCTTTTCCATGGGGCCCATGCAGGCCGAAACGGCCTTGAGAGAATCTTTGGCTCTGGGGGCGGATGATGCTTTTTTACTAAGTGATCCGGCCTTTGCCGGGTCAGATACCTGGGCAACCGCAAGGGTCCTTGCTTCTGCGCTTATCTCTTTTGGCCCCTATGACCTTGTTCTGGCTGGTGAAAAGGCGACCGACGGAGAGACGGGGCAGGTTGGCCCCGAAGTGGCAGTTATGTTGGGCGTTCCTTTCTCAACCTGTGTGAGTTCTTTCAATATATCCGGAGGTTTTGCGAACCTCGTTCGAACCGTCGAGGAGGGTACCGAGTCTCAGAGGATCCCCCTTCCGTGCCTGCTGACGGTACTCCGGGATATCAATGAACCTTCCATGCCGACCCTGGCGGGGAAAATGCGTGCCCGACGCAGCGATATCAGCAAGGTCGATGCCGCGACAATAAACATTGAACACTCATCCGTCGGCCTGACCGGCTCGCCTACCAGGGTAGTGAAGGTGTTCCGCCCCAGGGTCACCCGTGGAGCGGAGCATTTTGACGCAGATAATATTGACAAGGGTGTAGAACGTTTTATTGAGATTCTCAAAGAGCGTTCGCTGCTGTGAGGTGATGCAATGAAAACCGGAGATGTTATGGTTGTCGGCGAAGTCAGGTCGGGGGTCGTCCAGCCCGTAACGATGGAATTAATCTCAAGGGCAAGGATCCTCGCGGATTTACAGGGGTCGGATGTGGTCGTTCTTCTCATGTCCGATGAGCTGGAGTCTGGCCCGGGCGAGTGCGCTGCCTTTGGTGCCGACAGGATATTACTGGCCCTGGCTCCGGAGTTCGGCCTCTTCAACCAGGATATCCAGTACCGAACCGTTGTCCACGCGGTAATGGAGACAAAACCGGCGGTGGTTCTGGCACCCGCTACGACCTCCGGCAGGACTATTATGCCGGCGGCCGCGGCTGCGCTGGGAACAGGACTGACCGCCGATTGCACAGGTCTTGATATTGATTTCGATACCATGGACCTTATCCAGACACGTCCCGCGATCGGGGGCAATGTCATGGCCTCAATACGCACCCCGAACCATCGTCCTCAGATGGCCACCGTCAGGCCCAGGACTTTCTCTCCCGGCGAGCCTGACAGAACCAGGGAAGCAAAGCTGCTGAGACTAGATATCCCGCAGGAGATACTTGATAGTCCTGTCGAGGCCCTGGGTGCGGAACCGGCAGAAGGTGACGAATCCAACATTCAGGACATGGACGTAATAGTTTCCGGCGGCAAGGGTGTTGCGAGGGCGGGGTCTTTCGACCTTCTTCGCGAACTTGCTTCCCTCCTTGGCGGAGGTGTGGGCGCAAGCCGGGCCGCCGTAGACAACAGGTGGATAGGCTACCCCCATCAGGTGGGTCTCTCGGGAAAGGCCGTATCCCCAAGGGTCTATATTGCCGCGGGAATATCCGGCTCCGTTCAGCATCTTGCGGGCATTCAGACAGCGGATTTTATTGTTGCCGTAAACAGGGACCCCGACGCACCCATATTTCGAGTTGCGGATCTGTCAATATGCGGGGATCTTTTCGACGTCATCCCAAGGATGATCGATGCTGTCAGATCCCGGATAGAGAAGAGGAAATCATGATGGGATCTCGCTCCTATTCCCCTGTCGATGAAGAAGTAATAAAAGAACTGGAGCAGATCTTCGGACCCGGCAATGTCTCTTTCGAGCCCGGGAAGATCAGGGCCTACTCCAGGGACGAGGTTGGCGAACAGTTCTGGGACCGGGACTACCTGGCAGAGGCCGTTGTTTTTCCGGAAACCACGGAACAGGTCTCCTCGCTCATGAAACTGGCATCGAAAAGATTTATCCCCGTAACGCCAAGAGGCGCGGGTACGGGACTCTCGGGAGGGGCTGTGCCGGCTTTTGGAGGGATCGTTGTCTCCTTCGAAAAAATGAACCGCATACTGGAATGCGACCCAATCAACCTCACCGCTACCGTCGAGCCGGGGGTCATCACTGCAGATATCAGCAGGGCCGCTTCTTCTCATGGTCTTCAGTACGCCGGAGATCCCTGCAGCGGGGACGCTTCTTTCATAGGAGGGAACGTGGCGGAGAATGCAGGAGGCAACAAGGTTATCAAGTACGGCTCGACAGGGGCCAACATTCTTGGTCTCGAGGTGGTGCTCCCATCGGGTGAAGTGACCTGGTTCGGGGGCAAGAGACGCAAGGATGTTACGGGCCTCGATTTTGTACACCTTGTGGCAGGTTCCGAGGGGACCCTCTGCCTGGTGACGAAGATCATCGTGAAACTGGTTCCTCTCCCCGAATGCATAGTCGACCTCCTCGTCCCTTTCAGGACAATGGAGGAGGCCATATCCTTTGTACCAAGGATCCTTACCGAGGGAAGGATCACACCTGCCTCGGTGGAGTGTATGAACAGAAATTCCCTTGAGATAGTCTCTAGATACACTGGTACGGCGCTGCCCTTCCAGGAAGCTGGTGCCCACCTGATAATCCAGCTGGAGGGGAATGACCCGGAATACCTGGCCGACGAATACGAGCGATTGGGGCAGATCTGCCTTTCTTCGGGAGCACAGGAGGTCTTTGTAGCCGACAACCGCAACGCCAGGGACCGCCTGTGGAAAGCCCGTAAAAGCATAGCCGAAGCGGTAATGGCTTTTTCTACAAGGTATGCCAAGGAAGATGTCGTTGTTCCGACCAGCGAGGTTCCCGAACTGATGAGAGAGGTCGACAGGATAGGCAGGAAATATGGCCTTGACGGAGTAAATTACGGTCATGTGGGGGATGGCAACATTCACGTGAATTTTCTGATGGAAGAGGATAGGCCGGACTGGAAAGAGGTCATCGAATCGGCCCGCATGGAATTATATGATGCTACGGTGCGCCTGGGAGGAACCCTCTCGGGGGAACACGGGATAGGGATGAAGCGCCGCAAATATATGCGGACATTCCTGGACGGGGCGCACATCGACCTGATCAGGAATGTCAAAAAAGCCTTTGACCCTCTGGAGATAATGAACCCTGGAAAGATCATTGAATAGGGACAAGTCCCCCGAACCCTTGTGTCACATGCTCTCCATATGATATGATAATGGCATAAAATTCAGAAACAAATAACAGTTTTATTCTGGAGGAATAAGACATGAAAAGGGAAAACGTGATAATTTCCAACCTGGCATGCACTTCCGATCTTTGCAGCATGGTGGAGTTTGACGCTCAGCCCCTAAGGGACATGATGGATGACCTCGAGTCAGGCTGGGTGGAATCCAGGGCCCAGGTTCCCCACTGCGATAAGGAATGTGGCGGCTGCGGTCGCTGACATAGCCTCTTGCGTTAATAAAAAAGATCCAGCCCAGAAGGGCTGGATCTTTTTTTGGAAACTCAGACGAATCAAAACGCGAATATTCCCAGGCAGATCACAAGAAAACCGAACAGGTAGAGGACCCCTGCCATCCCAAGGGTAAATACTCTCCCCTTGTCCATGAGTGCTGACAAAAAACTTCTTGTCCTTGAGTACTGGAACGTCAGAAGATAGAACTTCGGGATCGCCAGGGTTATGAAAACGGTCATGATCCAGGAATACGGTATTTTTGTTGTCAGTTCCACATACCATGTCAAGAGAACAAGTATTATCGCGGCGGCCCCGGTAACCCAGATCCATACGGGCTGTTTCTCGGGGTACATAATATCGCGGAAAAGCTCGACCCAGCGTTCCCCTCTCAAAACCAGAAAAGGAGCCAGCGTCAACATTACTGTTCCAAAGATCAGCGCAAGAAACTGAAAGTACAGCATTTCCTCTCACCCTCCCCCTGGATTGTCGCCTGTTTCAATCCGGTGCTACGGTTCCCTCAGGTTTCAATGGCACGCAGGTGCCCTCGGCGGGATCGACCTTGAACCAGTATCCTATGGGGTCTCCAACCTTGAATCCGTCCTCGTTAAGTCTTCTGGCGGTATAGCTCACAATAAACACATTTTTTTCATCTGTCTCCTCGATACCCCAGCCCATCAGTTTGAACTTTCCGCCCTCATGCACCTTCGAGATAAATTCATCGGTCTTTTCCTTTGGAAGATGCTGGCTCTGAACAAGACCTATGGCCTCTGCCTTTGCGCTTACCCTGTCCAGGTAGAAATGCCACGAGACTATAAAGGCAAATGCGAAAGCCGCAAGAAACAAAATCATCTTTTTCCCAAATGCGCTGTCCTTTTTTCTTGCCATGGGATCCCTCACCTTCCCCACAACTATTATGCCATAACGTTTCCTGCTTGAAACCCGTCGAATTGCATCATTGTCCGGATTCGCTCTCCCTGTTAGGCTAAAATATGAAAACAGGGGGTCGATGCAGATATGATTTCAAAAAAGATAGGGTCCATGGCAATGATCGCTCTTTCAGTGGCCGCTCTGGTCGGTCTCTGGAGCATTGGGATCGCCACCAACGCAATGGCGGCTCCTTCCTGGCTGCAGGTGGGACAGCCGGTTCCAGACCAGTTCACTTTCAGCGGGGAGATCCCCTCGATCGAAGAGGTCAGGGATGCTTTCGTCCGTGTCTGGGGCAACGACCCCGAAAAGTGGCCGGAAGAGTTCCGCCGCATACACGAGATCCAGGTGGCTTTCAACAAAAGGGCAATGTCGAGCAGCAAGTTCAAGGAGCAATTCGGCAGGGATGCCCTTGAGAAGATTAAAGTCCAGAGGGAGGACCCTGTCGGATACTGGGTGCGCTCCCTCTATGACGGCTGGGGTTTCGAGGAGTGGTTCAACAGCGAACACCTGACCGTCCAGAGAGTCCCGAGAGCTTTGCTTGTCCGTTTTCTGGAAGAGCTGTTCCCCCTTATGTGGCGGGACATCCGCAGTTCGGTCCATGTCCTGGAGTTCATGCTCGGCCTCCCGGACTCAAAATTCATTCCCTACAACAATTACGACTCCCAGGTGAATGATCTGCGCAAGCGCGACGTTCTGGAATACAACCAGTCGATAGAGAAAACTGCGGAGAGGTATATAAGGAATAACGATTACCTTATGCTTCTTCTGATGCCGGACAGGATGGACACCAACTGGGTCGGCGACGCCGGGTTCGAGGCATCACTGGTAAGCAGGGCGAGGAAACTCTCGGCCAGGGTCCAGGAAGCGGTAAAGAACATGGGAGACCGTTTCAGGGATGCTTTTTACGAGGCGGTTCCGAGGATGACCTATTCCTGGAACGAGGAACCCTGGTCAGAGAACCACGTCGTGATAGGAGGGGCCCCGTCCAGGGTCTCGGCCAACGTGGATCTTCTTGGCAAGAGCACCCGCATAGAACACCCCTACCTTGGAGACAAAAAGACGATAAAGGAACAGAAAGTCGCAAGTGGTGGAGCCATGAAACTCCAGTGGGGCACTGCTCCAGTTCATTCGTCGGAGTTTGACAGGGGAGCCGTTGTGGAAAAAATTTCCCCAAGGTACCTTATCGTCAGGAAACAATACGGTGAATCCAGCGAGTTTGTTCTCTCCCTTTACCTGGATCATATTTCCGGTTTTGGTCACGAAGTCGCCTTCACGCCCGCTGAAGGGCCCTCGTTCCCGGATGAGATCGGGAAAGAAATGATGGAAGCTGTCACCGCGGCCTTTTTTGAGGCTGCCGAGATCCTCTACGGGGAATCGTCAGGAAGGACGACACTTGCCACAAAGGATACGAAAAGTGTTTCCCCACCCAGGGCCGAACCTGGAGAGCAGAGCAGGATAAAAAAGATTGTCATTGATCCTCCGAAAAGCATGGAGATAATTGCCAGCGGAAAAAACAATGAAGGAACCCATTTCAATGTCGAGGTCTGGGATGAGAGGGAGAGGATCCCGCAGGTGGAAGTCTCGGTCAAAAAACCTGTCATAGGTACACTTTCTTCCAGGAACGCTACCGGTGGGGACGAAAAACGGCTTATCGTCAAAACCGGACCTCTCGGTTATGCCGAGATTACGTACACTCCTCCGTCGATCCCGGAGATGAAGTTGCTCGGCATAATACAGAAGGATATCAGGATTGTGGCGGAAGACCCCAGAAGCGGTGTTACATCTTCCATGTCACTGAGGGTTTCCAGGCCGAAAGACATAGACATATCGCTGGAGCACTCTGTTTTGCCCGCTGACCCTGCTTTCACGAATGCTGTGGATTTCCGTTTTGATGGATGGGAACAAGGCGGGGACCCGGAAGAGAAATACAGGGTCAGGATCAGGGCCCTCAGCGGGAAAGGGGTCCTTTCTCCGGGTGGTGATCCGTCAGGGGGCAGGAGCTCCCTCGTCCTGGAGCTGAAAGCCGACCAGCAGCACAGGCTTTTTTACAGGTGGATGGGTGAAGGCACCAAAGGAGGTCCCGTGCCGGAGACCCTGGTTTTTGAGGTGCCCGAGCTCGAGATTAAGGGCTTTGTCAACTTCTCGGTTGGATTTGCTCCGGGGCTTTACTCCTCCAGGCAGAGTTATTCCGAGGTTGAACAACCGGGGCTTTTTGTTCCGCTCCAGGTCTACGTCCAGGATGAATATCATCCCGATCTTGACATGTCTGAGTTTTTCCGGGCTTTCGAACTTACCCCGGTTCTTGATATAAGCCAGATCGGTTTTGAGCCTGTTGCCACGGAGGGCTCCAAAAGCAGGGAGATCCTCGAAGACATTCTCAAACATGTCAAAGGAGCGAAACTTCCAAAAGACGTGCTTTCGCTGAAACCTGAGTCCTGGTCACTCATGAGGGGCAGTGGTTCCCGCTGGTTCATAGTGGGAGAGACAGTCGGGGAAGGCGTTTCACAGGGAAAGGCTTTTCCCGGAATAATCCCGTGGGAGTACGGAGACTATACGTTCAGGATCAGCATGAACCTGGAGGGTCCTTCGGGGGAAGCTATAGAGCCCCTGAGACAGACCATGACGAGGATACTTCATGTTCGACCCTTCGAATCCGGTGTTTCCGAGGGACAGGCCGAGATGATCCTGCCGATGATACTGTCCTTTTCTGCCATGTTTCCAGGGGAGGACGCACAGATTTTCGCGGCCCGTGGAAGAAACCTCCTTCAGAGAGGTGAATTCGAGACAGCGGCGGTAGTGTTGGGAGAAAACTTTTCGCAACGGCTTTCATGGCAGCCCTTTCCTGACCAGCCAGCATCTTTGGAAAAAGAAAGGTTAAGACAACTTGTCTCCCAGGCCCACGGTGTTACCGGTGCTGCTGTTCCGGAGGAAACTGTAGGGGACTCTCTTTCTCTGGCGAAGCAGAACTTCCTTTGCACCGTTGCGGGGGTCTACGCCGAGAACTTCCTGTCCTGGGGCTATGACCTCTCGTTGCTGATAGATTCACCCCAGATCGGAACCGACAGGCCCGAACTGAGGCTTCTTGAAATGATCAAGGGGTTCCTCGAAGGATACGGTGAGTACGGCATCGTGGCGATCACGAGAAAGAACATCGAGAGCTTTTCCGTTTATACAGAAACAGGAGAAAGACTCAGGGAGTTTGGCGGGCAGGTGTTCGGGGGAGGAAGCCAGTACGAAAGGATCTTTTGCGGCGAACACTCTATAGTGGTTCCCTTCAGGCTCGGCGAAAATCTGGTTGTGACCTTCAAGGGTACCGGAGAGCCCGTTGAGGCGATCAAAATCCTGCCCAACGGGATCAACGTCCAGCGTTACGGCAGCCGCCCGGGAAGCGAGACCATAAACGTCTATGGTGATGTCGTGAGGCCTTAGAGCGCGAAAAGGAGGGGTGCGGAATTGGGTGAAAAAATCCTGAAAGTGGTCAACCGGGACAGGTGCACTGGCTGTTTCAGCTGTATGTATGCCTGCTCAAGGCACGTGAAGGGTGTCGGGGGAACAGGCAAGTCGGCCATGAGGGTCCGCGCCTACTCCGGCACCGAGGGGGCTTTCTCGATCCGGGTCTGTATGAGGTGTATTCATCCCGACTGTGCGGCAGCATGTCCGACAGGGGCGCTTATCCCCGCTCCCGGCGGGGGAGTGCGCCTCGACAGAGAAAAATGCGTCTCCTGCGGGGCCTGTGTAAGGGCCTGCACCATAGCGGCCCTTCAGTGGGACGAAGAGGAGCGCGTCCCGATCCCCTGCATATTCTGCGGCCAGTGCGTGGCCTATTGCCCCAACGGGGTCATAGCACTGGTTGAGCGCACATCCGGGGGGGAATAGACATGCTTCAGGGCAGGATACTTCACGTCGATCTTACCTATGGCAAGACACACATAGAAGAAGAGCCGGAACTCTTCGCGAAGCATCTCGGGGGGACAGCCGTGGCGACGGAACTACTGGACCGCTTCGGCCGCACAGATCTGGACCCACTCGATCCCCGTGCCCCGGTCATACTTGCCATTGGTCCCTTCAGTGCCCTGTACCCCGTGGCGACAAAGACCGTTTCGGTCTTTCGGTCGCCCCTCACGGGAGAACTGGGAGAATCTCATGCGGGAGGAAGGCTGGCGGCCGCTTTAAGGGAAACAGGGGTCGATGCCGTGGTTATCAGAGGTGCTTCAAAGGATCCAGTCTTTCTGCATGTCGACGGGCATGAGATCAGTCTCCGCTCGGCGAGAACCTTCTGGGGGCAGTCGTCTCCGGCGACGGACAGGTTGCTGAGGGAGGCACTGGAAAAGAAGGGGAGGAAGCTCTCTTTGGTAAGGATCGGTCCGGCCGGGGAGAGGCTCTCACCCATGGCGTGCGCTACCGTCGACAACTCCAGGCATTTTGGCCGCCTGGGGCTGGGGGCTGTTCTGGGTTCAAAAAAACTCAAAGCCATTGCCGTCAGCGGAAAGGGATCCGTAGCGGTAGAGAACCCCAAATCCTACCGTGATATCTATCACGATATCTACGAAAAAGTAGTTCGCTCCGATGAGATGAAAAAGTACCACGATCTTGGTACGCCGGCGAACGTCCTGACCCTGAATGCTATCAATGGACTGCCCACAAGAAACTTCTCCCAGGGTTTTTTCGAGAACGCACAAAAAATATCCGGCGAGGCCTTCCTGGAAGAGGTCAACGTCCAGCACATGGCGTGCGCGCACTGCCCCTGCGGCTGCATCCAGGTGGCCGAGCTCAGGGAGCAATTCGCGCCCTCTCATTACAGCACCGTGAGGGTCTCCTACGACTACGAACTGATCTTCGCGGTAGGGACTCAGTTGAGCATATCCACGCCGAGGGAGATACTCAGACTCATTGTTTTTATCGAAAAGCAGGGTTGGGACTGCATGAGCATGGGCAACACCCTCGCATGGGCGACGGAGGCCTTCCTCTCTGGTGTGATAGATGAAAATAATACGGCAGGACTAAGCCTGTCCTTTGGCGATACGTCCACATACCTGGAGGTCATGAGGCGCGTAAGCGAGGGGCAGGGGGAGTTCTTCCGGGATCTCGAAAAAGGCACGGCCTTCTGTTCGTCCAAATACGGCGGCGGAGACTTTGCCATGCACTACGGAGGGCTGGAACCGGCGGGCTATCTCACCGGAGAGAACGCCGTAATGACATGGATAGCCGGGGTAAGACACTCGCACCTCGACGACAATGGCTATGGTATCGACCAGAAGCTGATCCTCGGGGAGATATCCATGGAGGACCAGGTGAAGATGCAGGTGCGGGAGGCCCAGTGGAGAATGGTGCTCAACTCCCTGGTTATCTGTCTCTTTGCCCGGGGAGTATACGATGCCTCAACAATATCAAAAGGTCTGGAGGCTCTGGGGCTGGACTGGAGCCCTGAAAAACTTCTTGATCTTGGAGCAAGGGCACTGAAGGCCAAGTATGCCTGGAAGAAAAAGTGCGGCTTCAGCCCCGAAAGAATTACCATCCCGGAAAAAATGCTTCGTGTCAGGACCAGCAACGGCCTCATCGACAGGGAGAGAATGAAAAAACGGCTGGAACTTTTCCTGCGCTATGCTGGACTGCCTTGTCCCTGTTTGTCATCGGAGAAAAGGGCAACGACGTGATGACCCTGTTACCAGTACCTCTGGCCCCGGTGCTCCAGCCAGCCGGGGGTATGTTTCCCCGATG
>Ga0116151_10000735_pt1 | contig 30178 bp, 29 predicted proteins | sample AD_UKC117_MetaG_FD_89893 | JGI IMG/M metagenome (GOLD analysis project Ga0116151, IMG submission 89893) | Active sludge microbial communities of municipal wastewater-treating anaerobic digesters from Hong Kong - AD_UKC117_MetaG | ecosystem: Engineered > Bioreactor > Anaerobic > Digestate... | reverse complement strand
GGTCCGGCCGGCGGGTTCAAATCGCCGGCGAAAGCCGCCCCTCCGGCGGCCGTCATGACGACAGCCAAGCCAAGCGTGAGGATTCGGGTGCTGCGGTTCATGTTCTTCTTTCCTCCATCGATCTCCCGAGTAAGCGTTCATCGGCCCGCTGCCTGTTTTCCCAACTCCGAAAACTTCGAGAGTATCCCTATTTCCTTCCACCCAGCAGACGGAACCGGCCACCCATGAAGACAGCCGGATCGGCGCTCCTCCGACAATCAGGGAGCGTCGTCCCCGTCCCGTAACATCGCCTCAGACGTACACCAGATTTGCTGTCAGAACCATCCAACAACCGACCAACTTGCTCCCGCCGCTCCCGTTGCCAAGTGGGCATCCCTTTCAAATCCTGAACGTGTCAGCAGCCACGCGCACTCCCAAGACTGTGCCGACCGGAGTACGACAGGACATGTCGCCTGGGGAAGCTGTTCTCCAGGCAACCGCCGCGGTCTTGGCTTCCAGTGGTCTGATCACTGCTTGGCACCGCGCGTATGTGGGCACTGTTCCGGTGGTTCTGTCGGTATTGCGGACGCACTTGGTAACGCCTCCATTAAACTCCTTTAGAGTTCAAAGTACTATTCCTGGGGCAAGGCAAGTGTTGCCGTAAGCCGGAGTCGTTCGCGCGACTCGGGACGCAGCGGGCTTGGAGCCACAAGAAAGTCAGAATGTGAGCAAACAAATTCCTCAGGTGTGTTCACGTTGCGGAGTTGCTGTGAGTCTCTCTCATCTGGCTGCAGGGTCGTCAGTCGCACGGAGCGCAGCACACTCTGAAGACTGCCTCGACCGACCGTAAGTTCGCGCTGGGTAACCGGCAGAATGCGAGAATGATAAAGTGTGCAGCACGCGTGCCATTTTGCCATGGACCCGGCTGAGCGTGTTGCGCTATCCTCATATGCAAACGCCACAGCGTCCGCTTCCGGACTGGCTTGCGTGACGAGCTGATGCAGCACCGATGCCCCAAGCAGCGGGAGATCGCACGCAAGCAGCAGTACCCAACGATTTGACGCGACGGTCAGGAGACTGCATAGCCCCGCCAAAGGTCCGCTATTCTCGCGGACATCCGGAAGCCACGGCAGACCGCGCAACGAGACAGGCAACGAATCCTGTAATCCAAGCAGGAAAACTTCGGAGACTACGTGACGCGCTTCCGCGACAATGTGTTCCACAAAGGTGCCCGCGTTCGGGTGCGGCAACAGTGCCTTGGGTTGCCCCATCCGTCGGCTGCGGCCTCCGACCAGCACGCCAGCGATGATGTTCGAGTTATTGTGCATCGCGGCCTGGGTGTTCCAATGACGCAATAGGTCCGGTGGCGGCCTGCTCGCCTGGAGATCGAACGACGATCTTCTGTCCCGGAAAAAGACGACCGGTCGTGACAACCCTCGCCAGAAATCCGCATCGCCCTACGGCGGCTTGTTGCACGGTCGGATGGATGCTGTCAAGCACGTAGCATGGCCTGCGTGGCTCGGTGAGCTCGAGCACCGGTCCGTCTTCAAAACTCAACCGGTCCCCGGGGGTCATTTGCTGCACGTGCAAGCCGCGCACCGTCAGGTTTTCGCCCATGACGCCTGGACCTACCGGATACCCTTCATCTCGAAGCACTTCGAGTAATTCAACATCCTGAATGGTCACAGCCCGGTGAGGCCGGCGATGTTTCTCGTGGTTGTGTCCGTCGCCTACAAGGCCATCCTGCTCAACTTCCGCCGCTGGTACGGGTTGCTTCGGAACGCCGCCCGCGGAAATACACACCGCCACCAAACGCGCCGATTCAGCCCATGGTCCGTGCTCACTCATCGATGCATCCTCCAAACCGTGGCTCTTCGAGCACACGCAATACACTGTCGCCAAGACGTGCGTAGGTGCGCTACTTCAGCCCGTGTGGTTGTCTCCGCGCAGGCCCCGGCGAAACTCCACCACCGTCTGTCCGATGGCTCGCGCCAGCAACGGAAGTCGCTTGCCGAACAGGAGCAGCGCCAAAAACGCAACGATGGCGAGCTCAGCCCAGCCCGGCAGACCGATCCATGCGACCACTGAATATTCCATGAGAGGGTCCCTTTCGAGCCCGCAATTCCACATTTCAGTTGCGCGGGCACCGCACTGACAAATCGTCGACTTGACGATCAACCGCCAATCGCAACCATGCCGTTGACCTGCTGCGTCCCCATGGGCGCCTTCTGCTTTGCACCCTCGCGGATGATGAGTTCCGCCGTACCGTCATCAAAACCACCATTCGCCCACGCGGAGGCAAGATTCACCCATCGACTGTCAAGCAGGCAAGGAAACAGCCGACCGCCCGCCGTCAGGCGAATGCGCCGACAACTGCCGCAAAAAGGCTCGGTCACAGGCGCGATGATGCCGATCACGCCGCGAAGGCTCTCCGTCGACGCGAGGTAGCGTTTCGCAGTATCACCGGCCGCTGCCGGCTGCGCCTCCAGCGTGAAACGAGCGCCAAGGCTTTCACGAATTTCCTGTGCCGATACAAAGTTCCGGCGATTCGCATCGGCGGCAGGCCCGATGGGCATAGCTTCCAGGAAGCGGATCTCGTGGCCGCGCAACAGTGCCCATGCCGCGACGTCGGCGATCTCCTGGTCGTTGAAGCCGCGCATCACAACCGTGTTGATCTTTGGTGCAGGAAACCCAGCAGCAGCGGCCGCAGCCAGGCCGCGCAGGACTTCGCCCACCTCACCTCCGGTCATGCGGCGGTGCACATCCGCGTCCAGCGAATCGAGCGACACATTGAGCCGGTCCAGGCCGGCAGCACGGAGCGCTTGCGCCTTGCGCGCAAGCAGGCGTCCGTTCGTAGTCATCGCGATCTCGATTCGCGGAGCCGCCCGCCGGATCGATTGAATCAGTTCGACGACGCCCTTTTCCAGCAACGGCTCGCCACCGGTTATACGGACTTGGGCAAGCCCAAAGCGATCGTGGAGGAAGGCCACCAGTTCCGCGCGCTGAACGTTGGACAGGGCAGGCTGGTTTGCCAACCCGCCCGTTCGACCGGGCCGGCAATAGACGCACCGAAGATCGCAGGCAGAAGTCACCGAGAGGCGCAGGTGATCGATCGTGCGGCCGAAGGCGTCGCGCAGTACCACGGTGGCCGCCCCGGCATGCCCGTGCGACATTGCTGAGTTGCTATCGGACAATGGATGGATATTTCTTCTAGCGATCATCCGCCCACTCCGCGGCAAGTGCGTCAGCCAGCTGGGTAAGTTCCTCGCGTCTCTTCCCGCCAAAGCTCCGGCAGCCCATTTCGCAAAACTGCGCGCAGAGATGCTGCTGGTCTGCTTCGCGCATGACCAGGTCGCCCATGGCAAAAAGGAAGTTGTCCTCCTTGTAAATGTGTTGGGTGAGGAGGCTGATGTAGTGCTCGGCGATCGTACAGAATGCGGCGCTTCCTGTGGCATCCCCGTTCGCAACCGATTCCAGCGCACTGCCCATCTGGCGCGTAAGCTCTCTGGCGATCCCGTGCTCGTGCAGCATAACCCCAATTGGACCGCCGTCTCTAGCCATTCCGCACGATTCAAGCACCGGAAACAACAAGTCCTCTTCCTTGGCGTGGTGACAGGCGTCCGCGAATAAGTGGAAAAACTCAACACATTGGCCAAAGGCGGCGGTTTGGAACTCCTCCCCCTGCCGTGCGCGCTCAACCAAGTGCTTGAGCACTGCAAGCACGCGCAGAATCAACTGATGCTCGTCGCGAAGCACTCTGGTCGGTCTGTCGGCACTCGGCTGGTCCAAGCTCATGTCCTCCTGTGAACTCATTCGCTCGGCGTCTTCGGCAGAGCGCGATCGTCACGCAGCTCACGCAAGTACCGTCGAAACGCCTGCGTTTGCAGGTCCCCTGGCCTCAGTGCGGCAGCATGCTCGATTTCGCGCTCGGCTTCGGTCAGCGCGCCCGTCATCGCCAGCGCCACAGACAGGTTGTAATGGGCGTCGGCGTTCGCCGGCTCGAGCTCGACAGCGCGCCGCAGGTGCGCGATGCCACCAACGGTATCGCCACGCTCCACGAGCAGCGCCCCCAGATCGTAGTGGGCCGAGGCGAAGGCTGGATCGAGTCTGATGCACTCCTGCAGCTGCACGGCGGCCTCATCGGGTTGGCCAGCGCTGAACAGGGCGCCAGCCAGGCGATACCGCGCATGATGCGACGAGGGCACCGTTGCCACCGCGACTTGATACTGCGTAAGTGCTTCTTCAAGCCTTCCCGAATGCTCTGCCAATTGACCCAGCGCCAATCTCGCCTCGACATGGGTTTCATTGCGGCCCAATACCCGGCGGAGCGCGCCCGCGGCCTCGTCGAGGCGCGATTGTCGTCGGTAAAGGTCGGCGAGAATAAGGTCGTCGCGATCGACCCCAACAAGCCCCCATCGCCAAGAAAACGTCAAGTCACCCAGCGCTCGATTGACGAGCTCTGGCTCCGCAGCCACCTGAACCCCGATTTGCTCAGCGAGCCGCCGCCCACGCGAACTGTGGAAGTGGACCAGGCCGCTATGGACCACAAGCACCAGAAGCGCCATCATGCCGACAAAGTAGGCGGATCCAAGCGCGGTCCAGCGGCCGCCGAACTTCAGCTTGCGCCGCGTCCAGGAGACATCGGTCCGGGCGAGCAACTGCAGCAGCGTAACAATACAATAGGCAATAATGGCGCCGAGCCCGATGCTCAGGAAGAATGGAATACGATCATAAAGGCCGCGAAAGACTAAAACGCACGCCAGGAATGCCAAGAGTAGCACGCACTCCTCGTACCATTCGAAGTCGTACGTCTTGCGGACCGCGACCTCGGCACGAACGGCCCCGAGAATCGCGGGTGGGCCAAAGCCATAGTGAAGCGACTGGCTCGGGCAGACGGCAATGCAGTCGAGGTCCTTCTCGCAAGCCGAATCGACGATCATGCCATATCGGGCAATCTCTTCATGCACGCGAACATGCGATTGGCAACCGGCGGTGCAAATGCCACATTGCTCGCATGATTGCCCTGGCTTGAGGCGAATGCGGCCGGGCGCAAACCGATCGAGCAGACCGAAGACAGCCCCGTAAGGACACCCGTACGCACAGAAGCTGCGCGATCCCAGTACGAACACGATCAAGAATCCGACGATTCCAAACGTCAACAATGCAATTCCAGGACTGGGCAGGTTGCGCCAGAAGTTCTCCGTCATGAAAGAGGCCCAACCTGCCCGGTCGGTGCGGACGTGCAGGAGTGGAACTTCGCGGCCTGCCCACAGACGCACGACCTGCGGCCAGACGAACATGTAACCCGCCGCGACAACCGGTACCCAGAGCAACACGCGGCTGCGGATAGCCTTGGGGCGGATGCCGACCCTGGCCAGCAGCCAGGCACAGAGGTCCTGCAGTGCGAGAATGTGGCAGCCCCAGGAGCAGAAGAATCGCCCGAACAGGAGCGTGGCAAGCATTGCCGTACTCATGAACAGAAAGCCGGCGGTGACGATTCCGAGCTCCAACGTGTGCATCACCTCGTTGAATTCCAGGGGCGCCAGCGTTTTGCCACAGGCAAGCCAGTGGATGATGTGTGCCGACATGAGGACATGGACCAGGATCAACGTGCCAGCCCGCCACCGGCTGTAGCGCGCACGGCGCCGTGCCAAGTCCGGCCTGCTTACCCGAGATGGCTCTTGCCGGACCATTGGAGTCACAACGATCTCCCGCTGGCATTCTCAACCCCGCGCCGTGGAAATCACTGGTCGCCAAGCGCCGATTGGAAGCCCATGACGTCGCGCATGTCCACGTGCCCGTCGCCGTCAAAGTCCATGCAGGCGCAAGCGTCTGGCGCCGAGTCCGCAGGACCTGTCAGGCAATTGAGCAAGTGACTGTGATCGGTGAGGTTGACCATGCCGTCGGCATTGGCATCGCCGCGAACGAATGGGGTGAGTAATAACTCACCACTGACGATTTCAATGGGCGCACACCTGTTGGTGTCCAACCACAGCTGATAGAGTACCTGCCCCCAGTTGTCGGTGACGTTTCCGTCGCGCAGCGCTTCAATGTAGTGCTTTGTGACCGTCTGGTAGGCTACGGAAACGACAACCTTCGTCGTATGGTCCGGCGCCCAGAAGTACGTGTCATCCCAATACTGTCCATCGGCATAGTCAATACCCACAGCCGGAGCGCCCGCGGCACTGTACGTGGCGTTGTCGAAGCCCCGTGGAGGAATCCGCGTGTCCTTGACGATCGTGTCCGCCAGTGCCATGTGCGTGGTCGCGCCCGCCGGGTAACCGGTCACCCCCGCAGCGTATTGGCTCAAACCGACGCGCATTTCGTAGACGGTGGTTGAAGCCTCGTCGAGTTCCGCAGTGACTGTGTCGTAGTGCCCATACTCGCGCAAGAGTACGTCGTTCGCACCCAGGAACTTCACATTCACCCAGATCCGGCGACCTTCGATATGGCCCGTCGGAATCTTGTGCCCACTCTCGTTGATGACGCGTGCACGTATCGACCCGCACGATTGCACCAGTTGGAGGGAAGCGGCGCGCTGCACCATGGAGATCGCCTTGGCGCGTGCGGCCTGTAGCGCATTGAGGTCTACGCCCGGATCCTCCGCAAAGTGAAGGCCGATGATTTCCAGCACCCAGGCGGATGCCCCTGCAAAATCGTGCCTCGCCAGGTCATTTCGCGTCGGGCCGAAAAAGCATCCTTGTGCGGTGGCCTTGGGCATGTGGCAGTCCTGGCACGTGCTGACCACCGTGGGTCCGGTGCCGCCGAACCGGCCGCCCATGTCCACTCCGCCGTTGGCGAATGCGCTGAGCTTCCACTCGGTGTAGGTTCGCTCCAGTGGAAACTGCTCGGCCAGATCCTCATTTGGAGTTGCCTGGTTGAGATTGTTGTAACGGTACGTCCCGTTCGGTTGACGCGAGACAGCAACATTGCCGACGTCGTGGCACGTACCGCACAGGTCGCCCGTACGATGAAACGGCGAGGCCACAAACGTGTGGGGTGGCGTCGCGTTGGTGTATGGTCCACGACGCAGGCCGCTGGGATCGAGCACGAACATCGAGTTGCCATAGAACTGAGGCACCGCGGCCAGTGCGTTGAGCACGGGTACGTCCTGCACGGGGCTGATACCCGGCTTGTAGACGGGATCAACCATGCTGTGGCAGAAATGACACGTCACACCGTCACGATCCATGTCGTCGAGCGAATTGCCGCTCGCATCGTTGGCGTGCCCAGTCACGAACGACATGGGCACGTGGCAACGCATGCAGAAATATCCGGCGTTGGCAGCGTCTTGATTCGCCAGCGTCATCTGGGCATAGAACAGAGGGTCGCGACCCGCCTGGGCCATCAGGCTGCCCGTCCAGGTCGCGTATGGCTCATTGACCGTGTCGAAGTAACCATGACACCCTGCGCAGTTGCTCGACGTCGAAATGGCGCCGTCCGAAACATCGCCGATCTGCGTGCCCGATAAATGAAAATCATCGAGCGTCATCGGCAGTGCCTGGCCATTTACGATACTCGGTATCAGCAGCAACAAACCCATCAGCCGCATCCTGACACGGCATAATTCGATTCTTTGTGGGCAGTGAAACATCATCTTTCCCCTCGCTCTGTTCCGTGAAGCGTGACTAAGCCGTCGGAGCCCGTTCGACCATTCCTGCGTAGGTCTCGACGCACTGCCGACAGGCGCCCAAATCGTGATGCCAAGCCGGTTGGGCCTGCGAGATCGCGAATTGCAGACACCTGTCCCTGTCATTACCAAAGTCGTACCAGTCGTAGGTAGGGAAGCTGCAGAGCGGGCAAAGTTCTCCCGGAGGATGTGCAGGATCACTTGCCGTCGCTTGCCACCCGGGCAAAGTCTCTGGCTGCAATGCCCACTCAAGGAGACGGGGATGCGTCGTCGCCGTCAGCTGCAGCAACAGGTCGAGGCTGGCCGCGGAAGAAAGCGAACCACCATGGGCAAAAGCACGTTCGAAGCGCTCGCGCAGGCCCGCAGACGGACTGGCGGTGTCCGGGTGCGTACGCCTCAGCCGGGCTTCCACGTAGGCATCCCAGAGCACACGGTAGCGATCTCGAATCAGGTTCTGCCGCGCGTGATGCACCGCCGGCAAACTCGGAGAATACCCAAACGCAGCGTCCAGCATGTCCGCCACCTTGAGCAGCTCGCGCCGCAGCCACCTGCCCATCCTGCCTTGGTCCAGCAGAGTTTCCGGGCAAACGTCGATGATCAACGTGCGTTCGACGCCGGCATCCCCGTCTGTGTCCGCGGGCTGGCTGGGAACGCGCTGCGTGCGTTGCGTTCGCACAAAGAGCTCGACGTTCTCGCGCCGGCGGCCGGCGGCCTCGCGGACATGGCAGCGGTCCACGCGCCGCCCGATGAGGGGCTGCTCCGCAATCAGGACATCCAGGTGGCGTTCGAGCTGCAGGTCGACGAACCACCGTCCGTGGATACGCGCGAACTGTTCGTCGCGCAGGTCCGGATCACCGATGCCGTAAGCCCCCTCGAGTTCGGCGCGGAGGGCGCGCTCGGCGGCCGGGTCGCGGCGCGCCGCAAGAAAGGTCGTCTGCTCAACCAAGCCGGGATGGTACTCGCAGCGGAGCATCTGCTCAGGCCCCTCCGATGTCGACGTTGAGCGGCGTGAGGCGTTCGCCACTCGGCGCCGGCGCACACCCGACGCTGCCGGGTCCGCAATCGGTGGCGTCCAGGCAACTGATCGTCGTTTCGCCTTCCGGGTCGGGTGGGCGCAGCGCCAGCCAGCGCGGCCCGAATGGCAGCCCGAATTGCTCGCACTCCAGCGCCAGCAGCTCACCGCCCAGCCGACTGAGCGCGCTGTAGAACGGATCCACACCGGCCTCGCTGACGCGATGGGCAAAGGCTGGCAACCAGCGCGCGAGATGATCTTGCAGAAAGGCACGCTGCGCATCCGTGCAACACTGAATCCACTCCGCGTTGCCGGTCAGCCGTCCGTGCGCCTCCTTGGCGCACAGGACGCTCATGAACTCGCACTCGACGGAGACGAAATCGGGCCGGTCACCGTCCCGGCTGGCGGGTTCCAATCCGAATGCCTGGTAAAACCCGGCGAGGTCGGCGAGCTGCGCGGACCGTTGGTTGATCTCGCTGTCACCGTATTCGGTCTCGTAGGCGGCGCACTTGCCCGCGACGGCATGGCCGAAGAGCGCATGGAAGGCCACCTGGAACCTGCTCAACGCACGTTCATCGCGGGCGAAGGAGCGGGCCGCGACCTGTTCGGTAATCGCCCGTTGTACCTCGGCAGCCAGTGATGCGATACCCGGACGCGCCTGCTCGAGTGCCTCCGGCCACACCTGCCAGCGCCCAGCCTGGCAGAGCAGGTCGTACCATTCTGCGTCCGGGTATTGAAACCCATGAGCTAGCAGTGCATAGGCGGCGGCCCGCGCTTCAGCCAGTGCAACAGCGTCAGTGTCGGTAGTGACGAGCATGACTCCTCCGCACTTCAGATGGTGTTGGCGTGCGCCGCCGGGCGCACGTAAACCGGCTCTTCGACCTGGGTGCGGAAAATCTCCCGGCCCTTGCGGTTGAAGGCGATGACCGTGTCGTTGAACATCTCAAAGGTGCGTTCGTTGCGCGTGGTCTCGTAGACCTTCGCGCCGGGCTCGATTTCGTACCGCGCAATGATCTGGTTGGAGCGGCGGAAAAGCTGCAGCACCGCCAACAATTCACGATCGGGATAGCGGTAGCGTTCGACGGCATGCTCGACGCCCGGACCAAACATCTGTTGCAAATACGGCAACGGCACCCACCGCGGAGGGATGTAATAGCCATTCGGTTCAGTGCCAAACTGCGGATACAGCGGCAACGCCACCTTGGCGACATGCACGAGGTAGTAGAGCGGGTTTTGACGGTCCTCCACCCAGGTCGTGTCCGGATTGACCTTGACCAAACCCTGCATGCGTACCTGCCCGATGCAGGCGGCCATGCAGCGGGTTTCCATCGGTGTACCTTCGGCCTCGGGATCAAGTCCCTCAACCCGCGGATAGCAGGCGATGCACTTCTCACTGGTCCGCGTGGTGCCGCGATAGAGCGATTTCTTGTAGGGGCAAGCCTCGACGCATTTGCGATAGCCGCGGCACTCCTGCTGGTCGATCAGCACGATACCGTCCTCGGGCCGCTTGTAGATCGCCGTGCGCGGACAGGCGGCGAGGCAGGCTGGATACGAGCAGTGGTTGCACAGCCGAGCGAGGTAATAGAACCACGCCTGATGCTTCTTGTTTTCGTCCTGCGACTCGCCGCGACCGAAGTCCATCGGCTTGGATGGACCGCTGGGCGGCACGTCCTCGTGAATGTTGGGGAACCGCCATTCTTCATCCGTGGGCAGATAACCGAGTACCTGGTTCGGTTGGGCGCCGCGGGCAACGGCCTGCGGCACTTCAAAGACGGTCTTGCCGTCGAACTGGCCGTAGGGCTTCTGGGTGTCTCCGTTGGGCTGGCCGCTCCAACGCTGCCCCTGGGGATTCGCATTCTCGAGCTTATCGAGAATCTTCACGTCCCAGTGCTGGGGGTAGCCGCCATAGGGCTTGGTCTCGACGTTGGTCCACCACATGTGCTCCTGGCCCTTGGCAAAAGTCCAGGTGCTCTTGCAGGCCATCGTGCACGTCTGGCAGCCGATGCAGCGGTTGATGTTGATGACGAAGGCAAACTGCTCCGCGGGCGCCGCGCCCGGATACGGGTATTGCATCTGCCGGCCGAGTTGCCAGTTGTATACCGACGCCATGCCTAGCTCCTTCTCACTGCGCCCAGTGGATGCGGAATCATCGATCCGACTCGGCTCCAGATTTCGTTCGCTACAGCAAGGTAGCGATCACACTGGCCCCGAACGCCCTGTTCAATCTCTGCCTTCTCGTAGTCGGCCAGCATTCTCGCGCGATCATTCGGGGTCATCCTGGCGGCTGCCTCGTTGAATACGAGGTTGTCCTCAAAGCAGATGTGTTTGCGCAGAAGACTGATGTACTCACCGGCAGCCGCGAGAATCGCGCTCTCGGCTCCCTTGTCACCGCGAACGGCGCCATCCATTTTTGCCTGCATACGCTGGATCAACTTTCGTCCACGTTGATGCTCTTCCAGCAAGCTGCCAATCTGACCGCCAGGCACAGTCCGCGCATCTGGCTGCAGGTAGGGAAATAGAACCACTTCCTCTTTTGCGTGATGGCAGGCGTCGGCGAAGGTTTTTAGGAAATCCAGAGCCATCCGGAACACACCCTCATCGAAGCGATGCTGTTCGACCATCCACTCCAGCGCATGAAGTACCTTCTCAATGACGCGATGTTCGTCCTTCAGCAACTGGACGGGATCGATCGTCGGTTGTAACGGTGCATCGTTCACGATCACAACCTACTCTTCCAGCACAGGGAGATGCACATTACCGTACCGATCGTTCCCGGGGTGCTCCGCGTGGCGCCGGCCCGGTTCTCCGCGCAGGGCCGTCTCGTCGGCAATGAGTTGCACAATCCGCTGCGGACCCAGCACCACGTATGCGCGATGCGGCCCGGCGTAAGTTGGTGTTTCAAACATCCGGAGGATCCGATCCGGCAAGAAGCCCATGCGCGCGTACTCCTCGATGAAGCACTGGGCCATGTCAACCGTCGCCGTCTCGTCGTTGGTTGCGACGCCGACGCCGTGCAAAGTCATCGGATCGGTTGAGTCTGGATCGTCGTAGGGCACCGCTGGTTCTCCGCAGGCATTGCCGATCGGTTACTCTTCAATGAACTCCGCAGTAGACGCGCCGTACGCACCAATGAATCCACCGGCAAGATAGCGCTGCATGACCTCGTTTTCGTTGGACGGCGACAGACCGGTGGTCGCCGGGGCCCAGATACCCTTGCCGCCCAGGCCGCCGTCCTCGGCCTTGACCACGCGGACCAGCGTCTCCTTCGGCACCGTGTTGATCGCGTGATTGTCCGACTCGCCGCCGAAGATGAAGCCCATGAACGCCTTCGTCTTGTGGAAGAGCGTGTCGGTCTGGTGCATGGGCATGTGCCAATTGCGGGTCAGGCTCTGCTGCGAGCCGTAGCGCAGGTTGGCCTGGTACCCGTCATCGGACAGCGCCCGACCGTCCGGGCGCGTCTCGTGCGCCTTGACGCTCTTCTCCGTCGAGATGTACGGCGCGTGTTTGAGCATGACCACGTTGTAGGGATAGGCCGGATTGTACACCGCGCGCAGCATGAGCCGGGCCACCTTGTAGAAGGGGTCGTCCGGCCGGGCGCCGCGGTACGGCCGGTCCGCCGGGTTGGCATCGACGTACACATAGTCCCCGTCGTTGATGCCCAGGTCGCGCGCTGCCTGCGGGTTAACGTGGAGCTGATGCTCGCCGACATACGGCGACCGCTTATCCATCCGGTGGGGATCGCCGAAATTGCTGTCGTAAATGTTGTGCCAATCCACGTTGCTCCATGATGAATGGACGCGGTGTCGTGTCTTCGGGGTGAGACAATAGAACTGGAAGCCCCGCTCCCAGAGGAAATTGCGCGTCCGTTTGACCTGCGCCCAGGGCATTTTCAGGTTACGCACCGTGCGCTCGTCCCAGTGTTCAGCATCCGCGGATATCCCGTAATCGTTCGGCCGCACGAACGGGTTGCTCGTCACGATGACGTTGGGCAGGTAGGGCGTCGCCTCCGTGCCCTCGCGGTGGACGATGAAGTTTTCGCCATACTCGATCGCCTCGGGCACGTCCGCATAGGCATGAATGCGCCCGGTGTCGGTATGGAACGGCTCGCCGTCGTGCACCTGCTCCCAGAAGGGAATCCGCGGATACGTGCGGAACAGCATCAGTGCCCCGCCGGGCGGTCCGTATTTGCCAGCCATGATGTCGGCAAGCTTGTAGCCCACCGTGGTGGTGCAGGTGTCCAGCAATCGCTGAATATAGACGCCGCGCTTGCCCTCGTGTTCAAACTTGAAGTAGTCGTAAAATCGTTTGTCGCCGATTTCCTCGCCGACTGCTTTCGCGATGTTGGCGAGGATGGTCACGTCGTCCTTGGAATCGAAGACGGGCTTGATTCCGCCCTTCCAGATCTGCAGGAACGGGTTGGAGCATGAGGCCGTGATTTCCAGGTCCTGAAACTCGACCCAGCTGTTGGCCGGCAGACCGAAGTCGGCGTACTGCACCGACGACGTCATCACGATGTCCTGCGCGATGATCATCTCGATGTTCGGATTGACGTTCTTGAACATGTCGTAGCAGTGCTTTGCGTTGTTGAAGAGGTTGACGTTGTTGAAATGCAGTGACTTGGTCGGGGTCGGCATGTGAGATTTGCCGGTAAAGACCTTGCGGCCCTCGCGCGGCGTATCCACGATCAGCGGGCGATCGCCATGGTTCCAGTAGGCCGGCTCTTCGCCCTTGCAGTAGTCGTGAGCCTTTACCTGCTTGCCGTGAGCCGTCTCGTCCAGGTTGGGGCTGAAGGGATCTTCTGCTACCCAGCCTTTGAACCCCGGCCCGGTGATCTTGCTGCCCTGGAACAACGCCGACTTGTAGTTGCCTGCCCAACCATGCACGCCGGTGCCCGGCTTGCCGATCTGGCCGGTCAGCATAATGGGCAGGTAAGCTGCGCGGTTCGCTTCGGTGGCATGAAACCAGTGGTTGATACCCTCGCCCTGATGAATGGCCACGGCCCCGCCACCCTTGCTGGTCTCCCAGATGTCGCGGGCCAGCCGTTCGATCAACTCGCGCGGCGAGTGCGTCATCTCCGCGACCGCGTCGAGGTCGTAGTCGGCAAGGTGCACTTGGTACATGTTCCAGAGGGTCTGCACCTCGACTTCTTCGCCACTGGTCAGCTTGATCCGCCATGAGCCCGCCAGCGCCGGGTTGATTCCCCGTCCGACCATGCGCTCACCCAGGTCGTCCCGGGTGATGGCCACCGGCTGGTCGGTCTTGGCGTCCCAGACCACGCGATCGCCAATGATGCGGTGCTGTTCGTCGGTAAGCCCCTGGACCTTGAAGCTCGGCCCGTCCGCAGGCAACGAACTTTTGTAATTGGCGAATACCTCGTCCGCGCGCAGGCGCTGGAGCGTGTCGGTGCGGACCAGCAGTGGGAAATCGGAGTACTGCTTCAGAAACGCCTCGTCGTACCACTGGTGGTCGATCATGCAGCGGGTGACGCCGAGCCACAGCGCCGCGTCCGTCTCGGGACGGATGGGAATCCAGTAGTCGGCCTTGGTGCTGGGCGCTCCGTATTCCGGCGCGATCACCACGATCCGGCCCCCACGTTCGATGCACTCAATGAACCAGTGCGAGTCGGTGAGCTTGTTCTCGACCAGGTTCTTGCCGTTCATGATGATCAGCTTGCTGAAGCGTAGATCATTGAAGTCGCAATCGCTGTTCTGCAGACCGTGGACCCACGGCTGGCCGGGCGTCTGATCGCCGTGCCAGGTGTAGTTGCTCCAGTTGCGTCCGCCGCGGGCCTCCTCCGGAGCGACGCCACGTACATGCGCGTCGAGGAGCGCCATCGAGTTGTTCAGGCGGTACATCCCGTACTTGCCAATTACGCCCAACAGGCCCATGCCGCCGCGCATCTTGATCGTGCGCGTACCGGCTCCGCCCATCTCCGCAATCATCTCTTCGGGATAACCCTGGGCCCGGAGCCGTTGGGCTCCCTCGTCGCCGCTGTAGCGTTTCGCGATCGCCACATAGGCTTTGGCGATGTAACGGAAGGCGTCATCCCAGGCGATGCGCACGTGCACGTCCGTGCCGCGGCTATCGAACTTGTACTTGGTGCGGTTGTTGTCGGCATCCAGGTCGGGAAAGCCTGCATCCGCCCAGTCCTTCCAGCCCTGGCGCACGATCGGGTGTTTGAGGCGATAGGGGCCGTAGATCAGGCGATGGAATGTGTATCCCTTCGCGCACTGCCGTGGGTTCCAATTGCAACTGGCATGGTTGCCGTACAGGTCCGCGTAGGTCTGGTAGTCGTATTGCGCGCCCATGCGCGTGATCACGCCGTTGCGCAGGTAGGCCTGCACGCGGCAGGCATGCGTATCGTTCGGCGAGCAGACCCAGCTGAACGTGCTGTCATAGCGGTACTGGTCACGGTAGATCTTCTCCCAGCCGCGCGCTGGGTAGTGAGCCAGGGGATTGGCAATGTCGGGCCGATAGGCCAAGGCCCGTAGCGGCCAGCCCCACGCACCGGCTGCTCCGATCGCCGCGCCCGCTGTCTTCAGGAAGTCGCGCCGTGAAAAACCATCGTTGCTCTGTACCATGGCTTCAACTCGCTCGGATCCGAAGGGATTCGCGTCAGCCGGCGACGCCGGCGGCCTTACCGTGTCATTCGATGACCAGTTTCTGCCAGATGCTGATATTCTTCTTGCCGTCGCGATCGCCGGCGCTGCCGTTCCACACTGCAAACGACACGGGCAGATAGTCACCCGACTTGAACGCCCGCTCGTCCGCTTCGCCGTGCTCGTGCGGCAGGCTCATCGACCGCTGCAGTTGGACGTGCCAGACGCCGCGTTCGTTGACGGCCTGACCGGTAACCAGTTGCACATTGGCTGGCTTGCCCGACAGCGTGCCTGGCCCGCGCGCCACCAGACATTCCGCCGAGGTGCGCAGGTCCGGCTGGGCCACGAGGTTGCCTGCGCCCCAGGCGGTGATGAACTGCGGATCGTGCTCGGTGATCTTCGAGCCGGCCCAAGCCGGTGATTCCGTCGACGGGTCCGACCCCAGTCGTTCCGGATAACGATCGACCGCGCGAGCCGGAAACGCGTCATCGACATCGTGATAACCGTCAGCAAGGTCGTGCTGGCGATCGGCTTTCCACATCCAGATGTTCACGCCGCCGTGTTCGCCGGAATCACCCATGTAAAACGGCGGGTCGCTCGACAAGGAGAACTGCAGTGCGACGGCGTCCCGGAATTCGTCCTGACGCACCGCCCGATTGTTGACCGTAGGGTCGATCCACGAGAGGCGGATCACCAGCTCCTCCCCGTTGTGCAGCGCGCACACGACCAGTCCTTCGATACGTTCCTCGGTCCACCACAGCGGGGTCAGCCCGACGTACAGCGGACGCGCCTGCTCCCAGGCCGCGTCAAGCGGATCCGTTGGCATTGATCCACTGATTCGGGAGGCGGTGAAGACACCCTGTTGCAACTGAGCGCGTTGCTGCGCGCCGGCGCGAGCAAGAGACTGCACGTAGTGGATGAGATCCCAGATCGCGTCGTCGCCGTAGGTGCCTTCGAACGCGGGCATCGGCGTGCCCTTCATACCCTTCACCACCCGCGCGTAGAGTTGTGGTCCTTCGCTACCGCCCTTGAAAATCCCATTCACGAATGAGCGCGGCGGAACCGGGTATCCCTCGCTGTCGTACTTGATCGCCTCGGGAACAGGATGCCCGTCGACGCCATGACAGCTCGCGCACGCCTCGAGGTACACGCGCCGGCCACGGAACCAGCGTACGTCGTCGAATTCAGGTTCTGTAGGTACCACCAGCGAATTGCCCGGCTGGGTTTGCTGGGCGAGCGTTTCCGCAACATCGGCGGCTGGAAGAATGTTCTCTTCCACTTGCTCCTGCAGCCGGCGATTTGCTTCTGCGACGTGGAATTGCCGGACGTACTGCACCAGCGCCCGCAGGTCGGCCTCCGGCAGATGGCCCCACGGTGGCATGGCTGACCCGGGCATGCCTCGGCTGATGGTACGCAGCAGATCGTCATCCGATGGTACCTGGTTGACCGTGGTGACCAGCTTGAAATCGCCTTGCCGGAAGTTGCGCGGACGGGGGTTCATCAGGTAGGCGAACTTGCCCGCACCATCGCCGTTCTCGCCGTGACAGAGGGCGCAGTATTTACCAAAAAGCACGGCGCCGCGGTCCGTGGCCGCAGCGGCACCCGCGTCTGAATCAGGTGACGTCTGGCTGCCGGTGGATTGCTGGGGCTGTGGACTCAGTGGCTCCGCAAGCGCCGTCATCGTCGCGTGCGTCATCCACAGCAGCGCGAAGCCGACCATAGGAATTCCCATTATCAAACAGCCTGCGCCTGATCCACGCAAGGATGTGCGGTACTTCATGCGCGTTTCCTCCGCCGCGGTGTGTCGATATCTCGACGCTCCTGCTGGATCGATACGTCGTAGACCGAGGTGTCCATGAGGAAGCGTTCAAACTCCCGTTTGACCCGCCGCCAGCGATCGTGGCCGGAACAGGGGTCGTGATCGCTGCAGACGGCGTTTCCAAAGGGGCAGCCGACATGACCCGCCCCACCTGCCTCGAACGGTGCAAGCACCTCGTAGAGCCGAACCTCTTTCGGGCTGCGGACCATCCGGAATCCGCCGCTCTTGCCCGGCGACGCGCGCAGCACGCCGACGCGTACGAGATTGCGCAGGATGGAACAAAGATACTTGGGTGGGATTCCAAGCTGTTCGGCGATGCGATGCGCGGGCACCGGGCCCGTCGGGCCGTGCTGGGCGAGATACACGGCCGCCCGCAGTGCGTATTCGTTCGTCAGTGAAAGCATGCCAGCCGCATCCGTCCGAAAACCCATTCGACTATTTAACTATAAATATGTAGACAATTCGACGCCCAGTCAAGTAAAATGCGCGCACCGCAGTAATCGCTTAGGGCCACGAAAACTGGCACATCAAGCCGCACTGTAGATCGCCCTGAGGCCGCGCTTGGCGAGATTGGCATTCGATGTCAGATCGCCGCTGACCAAGACCTAATCGTTAGCGGTCGAACCAAGTCGGATCGTGGGCCGCGAGCAAACCTGAAATCGACTCGTTCCGGAGAGCACCATGTCGTCGAGCAAGCGTACGTGTGGAATCATGGGATTGGTCACCTGTCTGGGTCTTGCGGAGTTCGTTGTGGCTTGCGGACCGAGCAGTTGGAAACTTACGGTGTGCAACCCGCGCCAGAATAAGACGTGCACCCAAATCGTCTTGGAAATCGACGGCGCCTCGAATACCGTCGTGACCGGCATCAGCGACGCGAACACGAACGCGGTAGCCGGCGCTATCGTCAAGCGCTTGGAGCAGGGCAAGTACGAAATCACCGTTCCCCTGTCGCTGGCCAGTCACCAATGCTACAGCTTCTGCATCGATGGCAATCATCTCAACGCGTCCGGCATCATCACTACGAAAAAGGTATACCAGCCAGAAGATCCCCCCACGGCGAGCTTCAACGAACTCGTGGGGGACACGGGGGCAATCGTCGGCGACTACACCGCGTGGGTTGACGTGTACGCGGTCGGCGGCGCACCGGCTGGGCGCGTGCAGTTCGGCGTGTTTATTCCTGCCGGGATGTTCGGCTACTTCGTACAGTTCAACAACCTCGCTGCCAGCACGGTGCCGCTGATGAACTTCACGCTGGATCAGTCACAGGCCGGCGATCCGCCGGTGATCATGGGTGACCTAGGCCTGCCGCACAACGGCATGCGTGCGTGCTGCGGTACACCAGAATTCCCAGTGGTTCCCGTGGCGGCGTTCGAATCGCCCGGTTTCGCTCCGGGTACACCAGTGACCACCATGACCTACAGTCCAGGCGACGACGCCGTTGTCTGCGACTTCAGCGGTGCGGGGGGCATCCCGCCCGGCGGATCGTCCAACGTCCTCGCCTATCTGAGTTCTTCGCCACCCTCGATCCAGTCGGAGGGTGAACTCTCGCCGGTGGTCACCTCGCTTTCCGGGCTCGGCTTGCTCGCTTCAGGACGGTCGCTCGGTCCTCGGGCACGCCACGGTGATCTGGACGCCGATGGGGACGAAGATCTGGCTGACTTCGCCAAGTTCTGCCGCTGCTATACGGGCCCAGGGGCGTACGCCTCGGCTGGCTGCGACCTCGGCGACCTCGACGGGGATGGAGACGTGGACCTGATCGATCACAACCTTTTCGTTGCCGAACTCAACGGTCCGGCAGGGCCCTGAACGGGCCGCGTAGCCCGTCTCGCACCGGCTTTGGACAGGATCGCCAGTGGGTAGGAGTACCTCTATTCCCTGATGGGCGGGTAAAGATTGGCCTTGCGAGTCCACAGTGCCCGGGTTGACACACCGCGGGCTGCGTCAGTCGCCACCGTCAATGCGACCAGGTTGACGTCGGCACAAACAGCGGCCTCGATTCCGCCCTGGGTCTTCATGGACACGGCACTCGGGTCGAGCCCACGCAACATGACATCACGCCAAAATAGCGTCGTGAAGTTCCCACTCGCTATCGCGGCAACGACTTGATATAGGGATCGAAGCGGACTTGCTTGTGCGCGTCGCAGGCGATTTCGTAGACAAAACTGTCGGATGGCGGATTGAAGGGCAACTTGGCGCCGCCAGGGGGCCTGTTGACGAGCAAGCCGGCGTGAGCGCACCCCTCATGAGTGCGCTCTCGCCGGCTTTTTTGCAGCTCGGCTTGGCTGCGGCGATCGAGGGGCTACCGCATGGAACAGCCGGAATCAGAAATGGCGCGACAGATCGCGCAGGCAGCCGTCGCTTTCGAGCAGCAGAGAACAGGTCACCGACCAACTTGGGTCGCCGTAGTCGTGAGCGATGACACGCTGGTGATCAAGTTGCATGGCGCACTGTCGCCGGCTGAGATGGCCGTCGCCCAAAGCCCAGCCGGCGCCGCTCACCTCCAGGAATTCCAGCGGCAGCTATTCGACAGCAACTTTGCGACGCTTCGGCAGGAAATCAGACGCATTACCGGAATGGACGTGCGCGAGGCCGGCGCCGAAGTTGAATCGAAGCATGGGACGGTCATACGGGCATTCACGACCGGCACCATCGTGCAGGTTTTCTCGCTGGCGGGCAGCCTGCCCTCGCAAGTGTGGAATGACCGTCCATCCCCCGGTCCGCAGTGACCACATCGGTCGGCCGCGATCTGCTTCGTGGCGACGGTCGCGTGACCTGTGGCAGCTTGCGCCCACGTGTCTGGCGTACGTAGTCGTTGCTCGCTGCGCGCACGCGAGGTTCAACTCCAACGCGCCGTTCAGTACTCGTCCCGGCACAACGGCACGACCCCGCAATTTTCGATGCGCACGCTAAGATCTATTGGTTACGAAAGGTACTCTCGACCACGGCGTTGGCATCCTCCGGCTGCATGGACAGTGCGTGCGCTTGACCAAGTGCCTGGCCCCGCAGCTTGCTGCATTCCCTGCACAGTCGCACCGCGCGGCCCGCGAGCGCCTCGACATCGTGCGTCTTGAGCACCACCGCGTTTTACTCCACTCCGGGACGACAATGATGGCGACGTATGGACACGAACGTGACCAACAGTTCGAGATCACAGTACAGGTGGCGCGCCTTGCGCAGCTCGCGCTGTGGTGGACATTGTGAATCCTGAAGAGTAGGCAAATGCGTAATCACGCCGCACCTCTCTTCCAGATGACGCAGACGTGCACAAACCCGCTGCAGGTCATTGTAAAGTGCCCAAAGCGCGGCATCCCGGCTACTTTCGGGCAGTCGTGCGACGGCGACCACTGGCGGGCCGGGCCCGCCGGATGGCCGGCGCCTTGCGAGCTGCAAAGGCGATATCGCCCAGGCTGGTGTCGCACAGGAAATCCTGGCGTACAGTCACCACCTGCTTCCACGCGCTGTGCGCGCCGCAGGGATTCTTGTCGCTGCAACGGCGATTGTCGAAGGGGCATTCGCGACGATCGAAATGCTCGAATGGCGCGAGCACGTCGATGAGCATGATCTGAGCTGCCGGCTGCCGAAGGCGAAAGCCACCCGTGCGGCCAGGCGAGCCCTCGAGCACGCCGCTGCGCACCAGATCACCGAGTATCTTGGAGAGGTACTTGGCCGGAATTTCCGCGTCGCGAGCGATTCGTGCACCCGGAATCGGCCAATCCTTTTCGTGTTCTGTCAGGAAGACGAGCGCCCGCAGGGCATAGTGGCTGGTACGTGTGAGCATGGCGTGATTCTACTACGGCCGGTCGCGCGAGGCACGGCTTGTCGCCCGGCGATCGTGGAAATGTTTCCTACAAGGGCCGATCAGCTCTCTTGCCCGATCCCGTCGGCCAGCAGGCACAGGCGTTCGTAGTACTCGTCCACGTCCAAGCCGAGCAGCGTGGCGCCAAAGGTCTCCGCCTCCGCGTGCGTGGCGACGTCACCGTAATTGATCCGCACCAGGTGGTACGAAATGAGCAGCGGCAGCAGGTCGGGCTGATCCGCGAAGCGCGGATGCACGTGGAGGCAGTACTCCAGTGCGGGCCCCGCGCCTTGCGGCTCGGCATGGGCAAACTCTCCTGGCTGCAGCGCCGCCGCGTCATAGCGAATCGTCGTCGGGTAGCGCACCACAGCGCGGTCGGTGAGCATGCGCAGGATCGTCGCGTGGTCGATGCCCGGACCGTAGGCGTCACGGGCCTCGCGGGCGCGCCGCGCCGCGTGCTCCAGCAACGCTTCGCGGGCGTCCGCCGCGCTGGGCCGGCTTGCCGAATTGAGTGCACTTCCCGCCACCGCGACCTCCCGCTACTTGTAGCGCTTACGAAACTCGTCAGCCGCCTGCTGCCTGCGCGCCGCTTCCGCGGGATCCATCTTGCCCAGGTACCAACTGTGGTTCTGACTGTTCAGCACCTCGTCCAACCGCGCTTCGAGCTTACCGGCCGCTTCCACTTTGGCAGCGTCCGCCGAGTGTTTGCCCCGCTCGATCATTTCGCGCAGGCCTGGGACAAAATGCGCATAGAACGTCCGCGCCACTTCGTACGTCCCGTGCCAGTGGGTGTAGTCCGGACCCATCATCGCTGCGCCGTGCCGCGCCCGGCGGCCCTCGTGGTGCCACAGCTCGAACCAAACCCAGTCGATCTCGTGGGAAAACTCAGCCGGCGTATCGCGCAGCGGTTTGGCGAGTTCGTACAACTCGCGCCCGGGCTCCGCGAACTTCACATGATACAGCTCGATCAGACTGTCGTATTGCGTGTAGAAATTGTCGACCCAGTTCTTGTTGTGGCAGTTCAGGCAAACGTCCTTCATGTTGTCGCGGCGCACCTGCCAGGGTATGTCCTTGCCGGGCAGGTTCATCTTCTCGTCCGCCTTCTCAGGCCGCACCGAGATCGCTGGACGGTTGTTCCAACTGATGCGCATGCCCACGTCGTGGGTCACTGGCTGCTTTTTCGTGGCCGACATGTGGCACGTGGCGCAGGTGGGCGCCGCCCAATAGTCCTCGCCGACGACCCACTTCTCGTTTGCCAGGTTCATCTTGTCGATGTTGGCGAAGAAGTTGATCCCGTGCTTGGATTCCTCGTAGATCTCCTTCTGCGGATGGTCCGGCCCCATATGGCATTTGCCGCAGGTGTCAGGATGACGCGCTTGGGCGGCGGAGAATGAGTGCCGCGCGTGGCATGCCGTGCACGAGCCTTCCGAGCCGTCCGGGTTGATCCGCCCGATACCCGTGTTCGGCCACGTGGCCGGGTCGAGCCGGCCGTTGCCGAGTACCTTTACCTCGGTGCCGTGGCACTGCCAGCACCCCATCACTGCCGACGCGGCGTTGCCCTCGGCGAAGCCCGGCGTGATCATGCCGCGGTTGCCCTCGACCACCTCCGCCAGCACGTTGTCCAGCGACCCGAGGATACGCCCAGCCTTGGCGTGATGCGACGACACGAACTGCTGCACCTCGGTCGAGTGACAGCGGGCGCAGTCCTTCGGGCTGACGATGGTGGCGATCAGCGCGCCTTCATGCTCATACGCATCTGGATCCGCTTTCTCCGCCGCGTGACATTCGTAGCAACCGACGTTGCCGCGGTAGTGTTTGCTCGATCCCCACATCTGGTAGATCGCATTGCTTTCCACCTTGTGGCACGCAATGCACTTTGCTGACTCCGCGCTGATTTGCGGAAGGCCGATCGCCTGTGCCCATGTGCTTGCCGGCATGCAGGCCATCAGCAGAAAAGCCAGGATAACCAAACGACACCTGGCCTTGGTATTTTGTGAATTCGCTTTCACAGCCATGATCTCCTTTCAACTCGCGCCCACAATCGCGTGCGCGTCCTCGCGCTCGTAGGGTAGGTAAAGTCGGTCATGCGTCAGCTTGCCGGACAGCACCGGGATGGTGATGCGCACAAAAATGGTGTAGAGCAGCAAGCCCAGCGCCCAAATGCCCACGCAGACCAGAATCTCGTTGGCGGTCGGACTGTATTCGACGATTTCGCCAAGCGGCGAAGGGATGAATCCAGGCACGATCAGGCCCATGCCCTTCTCAATCCAGATGCCCACGATCAGAAATACGCAGGCAACATTGAGGTAGCGCAGGCTGCGACTAAGCGGTAGCAGCAGGATCGTCAGCGCGATCACATTCAGGCTCATTGCAGTCCAGATCCAGGGCACCAATGCGTTCCGACCGTGCAGGCCGGTGAAGAGGTACCGCGTCGAGACCATGTGAGCCGATTCGGCGTAAAACTCCGTGAAGAGTTCGCATCCCAGCAGGAACATGTTCACCGTCAGCGCTACCGTTACGATGTTCTTGAGCATCTTCAACGCGGCGTCGGTCACCACATGGTCGGTCATGTGGCGGATGACCTGCAGGGTGAGAATGATGAACGCAGGCCCGGCTGCGAATGCCGACGCGAGAAAGCGCGGCGCAATGATGGCGCTGTTCCAGAACGGCCGGGCGCCCAGGCCCACCAGCAGAAAAGCCGTCACCGTGTGAATGCTGATCGCCCACGCGATTGCGATGAACACGAACGGAACATAAAAGATCGGGCTGGGATGGCGCCTGCGATATGCGCAGTAGATCAGGTACCCGCAGATGTGCAGGTTGAGCAGCAGGTAACCGCCCAGGGCGACCACGTCCCAAGTCAGCATCGAAATCGGGAAATTGAATCTCCAGAAGATATGCATGAAACGGTCGGGCCGCCCGAGGTCGACCAGCACAAAGAACTGGCACATGACGATCGCCGCCACCGCGAGCAACTCGCCGAAGATCACCAGATCGTGCAGCTCCCGATTGCGGTAAATGTACACGGGAATGACCAGCATCACGGCCGCCGCGGCCATGCCGACCAGAAAGGTGAAGTTGGCGATGTACAGACCCCACGATACCTGGTCGCTCATGCCTGTGGTGATCAGTCCGTACACCAATTGCTTGCAGTACGCGTTGATGCCCAGCAGGACGAAGATGCTTAGCACCGACATCCACAAGTAATACGGCCACCCACCGACGAAGCTTAGCCGTACGCAACGCCACACGAAGCGGAGATACGCTTTCATCGCGTGCCTCCCACGTCGTGCGGCTGCAATACCGGCAGTGAAATGCCCGCGTGCGAGCGCGGATAGTCCTCATCGAAGTAGTAGAAGAACCGCGGCAGCGTGCCGACATCCTGCTTGAGCACAAAGACGTGCTTGGTGCGCAGGATCTGGGCCACCTCGCTGTCCGGGTCGAGCAGGTTGCCGAACTTGCGCGCCCCCACTGGGCAGACTTCAAGGCACGCCGGCATGCGCCCCTCCCTCGTGCGGTGCAGGCAGAAGTGGCATTTCTCCATCACCCCTTGTCGCCGTGGCCGGTTCGACAGGTAGCTCATGTTGGGATTGAGCTGCTCATTGGGAATCTGGGGACTGGTGAAATTGAAGCGCCGCGCCCAGTACGGACACGCGGCCTCGCAGTAGCGACAACCGATGCACCAGTCGTAATCGATCACCGTTATGCCGTCCGGCTCCTGCCAGGTCGCCTCAACTGGGCAGACTTTCACGCACGGCGGGTTGGCGCACTGGTGGCACTGGATGGGCATGTAATAGTGCCCTGCATCGGGCACCGTGGGCCGGTCGTAGTGGTGGTTGCCGCGTTCGATATCCACGCTGCCGCGCGGCATTTCCAGCACGCGGATGTATTGGATTTCCGGCGATCGGCTCTGGTTGTTCTCCGCCACGCACGCGTGGACGCAGCGCCGGCATCCGATGCAGCGGCCCAGATGAAGCGCGTAGGCGAACTCGACGCCGTCCATGGCCTTGATGTCGCGCAACTCCGGCCGCACGGCGTAGCGCTGCTCGACCTCGGTGCGGATCCGCGCAAGCACGCCCTCCATCTCGTCGGCCGTCATCTCTTTGTAGTGCTTCTGCAGAAACTTTTCGACGGTCAACTCGGAGGTGTCCAGTTCGCGCAGCGGATTCAGCGACGCAGCAAGCGCAGCCAGTCCCCCCGCAGCGCCCAAGCCGCCGCGCAGAAAGCTGCGCCGCGTCAGCCGGCCGGTGTAGGCAGCCTGTTCCGACCCGGGTGCATTGCCACCGGCGCCGCTCATTCCTCCTCCTCGTCGAAAACCTCAACCGGCGCACTATTCGCTGCCGGTGAGGGCGCAATTGTTTCGACGTGCCCTCGCAGCGCCTGGCGCCGGAGCGGGTCGCGCGTTATGAAGATGTGGTCATCGTGAACGTCATACGCCGGCGCGCGCAACGCCTGCGGACCCGGTAGCGGCGCCAGCGGATCCATCGCAGGAACCCGCGGCTGATGCGGGTCGTGACATTCGGTACAGCCCAGTCGCCGCACCTCGCCGTAGTGCGCGTCCCAGTAGCCGTTAGTGCGACCGTGCGCACCCCGCTGCCAGTCCCGGTAGGTGGGCCCATGGCACTGCGCACACAATTCGACCACGCGCCCGAAGGAAATCGTTGACTCATCGCGTAGGACGAGCAGGTCGCGGTCGTCATCGTGATGGCAATTGTGGCAACGGTCGTTGATGCCGTGGGCGAGCGCGATATGGCGGTGCTGGAGCAGCTTGCTAGCCGGCACCTCGCGCGGCGGGAACATGCGGTGACAGCTCATGCAGGTGCGGTCGAATCCGTCGATCCGGACGGTGGGCGGATCGCTCAGCGCCGTACGCCGCGGCGCGGTTGTGAGCACGCTGCGATCGACTGACGTCGGCGTCGAGGCCGGCAGCGCCAATCCCTGCGGCCCGATTCCGAACCAGAGTGCCAAGGCGAGGAAGATGGGCCCCACAAACCATCCGGTTAGCGGCCGGGCGGGCTGGCCGTGTCGGGTGGGTGCGGCTTGGGATCGTTTGCTGGGCATACCCGCCTCGTCGCCGGGATACTAACTATATGGCTATCGCGATATAGATTATAGTCGGCCCAACCGATCTGCAAGGGCGATTTTCCAACAGGAGAAGTGGACATCACGCAGAATCGGCCGCTTGACTTCAAGGACAATCATCTATATAGACGTGGCTGTTTCCGGTCCATGGAAGTTCCTGCAATGATCACTTCTGCATCCGCTCGGTTGATGCTGCTTACACTGCTGGTCGTTGCCCACGGTCTTGCCCGCGCCGACGAGCGCCCAGACGGAGACGCAATCGTGGGCCCCCCAGTTCCTCCGACGCCGGCCTCTCCGACGCCTGCGCCTGCCGAACTGCCCAAGGTGGACATCGCCGCCGCGCCTCCGAAGGCGCCCCAATACCTGAACCTCCGCTATGACGAGGATTTTAGCTACCTGGACGGCGAACCCGGTTCGTACGAGGCGGATTTCTTTGATCCCATCAAGAACATCCACCTTGATGACGACCTGCGTCTTTCCATTGGCGGCGAGACGCGCTTCCGCATGGAGTCGGAAACCCATCTCGATTTCGGCGGCCGCAACCGCCAGACGCAGGACAACTTTCAGCTTTACCGCATGTTCCTGCATTTCGATCTGAAGTACCGCGATACCGCTCGCGTGTTCCTGCAGCTTGGGTCAGCCTTCGTCGGCGATCGCGAACTGCCCCCGCGGCCCGTGGATGAGAACCGTTTTGACGTGCAGCAGCTTTTCTTCGACCTGAAGCCGTTTGGTGACCACACGCCGCTGACCGTGCGGATCGGTCGCCAGGAACTTCAATACGGCAACCAGCGTTTCGTTTCGCCGCTCGACTGGGCAAACACGCGCCGCCGCTTTGATGCCGTCAAACTGTTCTGGACCGCTAAGGACTGGCGCTTCGACGTGTTTTACGCCAAGCCCGTCATCGTCCGCGCCACACACCCGGACCGCTACGACGAGGAATTCGATTTCTATGGCGCCTACTTCACCTATGGCGGCATCCCCCGTCACGGAGTCGACGTCTTCCTTTTTGCAGTCGACGACACCCGTGCGCGGGTGAACCCCAACGGCGCTGCCGGCGATGTCAGCCGTTACACCTTGGGCTCGCGCTTCTGGGGAAAAACAGAGAACTGGGACTATGAGGCCATGGTCGCGGGCCAATGGGGCCATTGGGCCGGCGATACCATCCAGGCTTGGGCGTGGACATTTCAGGGCGGCTACACCTTCGAGGAATTCCCTTGGAAGCCGCGCGTAGGGGCTGCGTTTGACTACGCCACCGGCGACGACAATCCCCGGCCGGGCAGTGCCGTGGGCACATTTGATCAACTCTTTCCGCTCGGGCACGCGTGGCTCGGCTACATCGACCTGGTCGGCCGGCAGAATATTCATGCCTTCAATCTCAACCTGTCAGCTTGGCCAGTCCGCCAGAAGGTGAAAACCGCGCTCGCCTGGCACGCCTTTTGGCTCAACGCCAAAGAGGATTCGCTCTACGCCGCCAATGGCGCAGCCCTGCGTCGCGACCCGGCGGGCAAAAGCGGGCGGGAAGTCGGCAATGAACTCGACCTGACTCTGCTATGGCAACTCGACCGGCACTCCGAACTGTTGTTCGGATATTCCCATTTTTGGAACGGCACGTTCATCACCAAGACGGGACCCAGCGAGGACCCGGACTTGTTCTACGTTCAGTATGCGTTCCGCTTCTGAGGGCGGGCGCAATCGGTCCTTCAGCAATACCGAACTGGAGATCGCATTCATGAAACGCAGTCGAAAGGTCACGCGCATCGCAACCATGCTGGTCAGCGGCGCCATGCTCTGGCAACTCGGTTGCACCAGTCAGGACGTCCAGAATCAATTGGCGGCTGGGACCAAGACGTTTCTGACCGGAATGTTCAACGTGTTCGCAACCACGCTCACCAACGACCTGTTCGGGTTGGATTGAGCGAACTGGCGCTACGCGACGTTGCGGGAATCGCTCGACGCGTGCACGACGGTGAAAGACAGCGCGTGTACTTCGTGACCTGAGTCAGACCATCATTTCGAGGAGGTACCACATCATGTTGAATCTTGTCACCCTTGGGGTGCTGTTGTTCTGCGCACAAGTCGATGAAGCGAAAGCCGCCAAGCCAGACTGCGTTGCATGCCACACGACCGTGACCCCCGGCATTGTCACCGATTGGACGCTCAGTGCCCATGCCGGCGCCGCGGTGACCTGCGATGCCTGCCACGGCGACGCACATCGTGACGCCAGCGACGTCGCCAAGGCACGCATCCCTACGCCCGACACCTGTGGGGAATGTCACGAGGGCAAGGTTGAGGAATTCAAGAAGGGCAAGCACGCGGCTGCCTGGGCTGCGATGAAGGCGATGCCGACGGCGCACTTTCAGCCCATGGCGATGATGGAAGGAATGAAGGGGTGCGGGGGTTGCCACAAGATCGGCCTGAAGAGCGAAGCGGAGATCGCGGAACTGAAGAAGGACGGCAGCGCCGGATTCGGCGTGGCCTCATGCGACGCATGCCATACGCGGCACACGTTCAGCGTGGCGGAGGCACGGTCGCCTCAGGCCTGCCAGACGTGTCATATGGGTTTCGACCATCCGCAATGGGAAATGTATTCGGCGTCGAAGCACGGTGTGCGTAGCGAGCTAAAGCAGAAGGGCATCCTCCCGGAATCGGCATCGGCGCCGACATGCCAGAAGTGCCACATGCAAAAGGGGAACCACGAAGTTCGGACGGCATGGGGATTCCTCGCGGTGCGGCTGCCACTGCCAGAGGACAAGGCTTGGGCGGCGGATCAAGCGACGATCCTGCAGGCGCTGGGCGTACTGGATCCGGAGGGCAAGCCCACAGGACGCGTGGACGTCGTCAAGGCTGCGGACGTCGCCCGGCTCACCCAGGAGGATTGGCAACGGGAGCGGGACAAGATGATCGCGGTGTGCAGCGAGTGCCACTCGGAGAATTATGCGCGCGCCGAACTTGGCAAGGGGGACGACATGATCCGCCAGGCCGACAAGCCGATGGCCGAGGCTATCCGCATCGTCGCAGCCCTGTACCAGGACGGCGTGTTACCCAAGCCGGCAAAATACGCCTATCCGTTCCCCGATCTGCTGACGTTTCACGATGCTCCGACGGTCATTGAGCAGCAGCTCTTCGTCATGTTCCTGAAACATCGTATGCGGACGTTCCAGGGGACGTTCCATGCAAATCCGGACTACGCGCTGTGGTACGGGTGGAGCGAGATGCAGCGCGATCTCACCGAGATCAAGGAGCGAGCCGAAGAACTGCGGGCGTGCAAGGCGGCTGATCCGCAACGTGAGGCGCGTCCAGCCGGGTCGGACGGCGATTGATGGATTCCAAGTAGCGCCCAAGAACAACGTCGCCGGGGCGGTGGCAACATCGCTCCGGCGACGTGTCCTTGAAGTTGGGGTGGCGTGCTATTCAGTCGACTTCGTCCGCAACTTGGGCGGTCACAAACTCGCCACTCAATAGGCTTGCATTCACCTCGATCCAGCCGTTGCGGTGCTTACTGGGTTGCCGGACGTCGGCGATGCTGGCGGGCGGCGTCGCCTCGATTGTCGGCTTCTGCATTGGCAACCTGCTGACGCCGAAACTGACCCTGTAGGCTGATGTTTTTCCATACGGGAGTCATCTTGGGGCCAGCGTTGACTATTGACCTGCGCCCGACAGCGGTGCTCGAGTGGCCAGTGACCCCGCCTCCCAAGCGACCAACTACGCGCGCGGCACTGGCATCATGGCGATTAACGAACGCATCGCCGGCGATTCGTGTTTGTCGGGATGGCGGATGAGAAAGATCGGCCGGGTCAGACGTGCTTGCGAGAGGTGAAGCCGCCGCAGAGAATAAGTGACATTACCTTTCCAGGAAGTGCCTGCCAATGCCAATGCAAATGGCGAGGCCGATGATTGTCAACATGTTCCATTTTCGCCATGCGAGCGCCAGGAATGCCGCAACGGCAATGGCCAACGAAAACCAGTGCACTTCGCCGGTTGGCAAAACAAGAATGTGCAACCCAAACCACACCGCAAGATTGAGCACGACCCCGACCACCGCTGCGGTGATGGCGGAGAGGGCCGCGGTCAGTTTTTTGTTGGTCCGCAGGGTCTCGATGTACGGCGCTCCGAGAAGTATCCAGAGAAAACAGGGCACAAATGTGACCCAGGTGGAAAGCAGCGCACCCAATGTGGCAGCCACCAGGGGGGAAAGATTGCCCGGTTGTTGCGCGCCGCCGACGAAGCCGACAAACTGGACGACCATGATCAGCGGTCCCGG